>Ga0310810_10007119_pt1 | contig 12721 bp, 10 predicted proteins | sample NCmetagenome_FD_207641 | JGI IMG/M metagenome (GOLD analysis project Ga0310810, IMG submission 207641) | Soil microbial communities from experimental microcosm in Duke University, North Carolina, United States - NC | ecosystem: Engineered > Artificial ecosystem > Soil microcosm > Unclassified ... | reverse complement strand
CTCGGCTCGCTGTCGCGCGAACGACGTGTAGCCGCCGCGATAGAGCGCGAGCTTGCCGGCGTCGATGTGCAGGATCCAGTCGACCGCGTCGTCGAGCAGGTCGCGGTCGTGGCTGATGACGATGACGGTGCGTGGATAGCGCGCGAGGTGATCGGTCAGCCACAGCGTGCCCTCGAGATCGAGATAGTTGGTCGGCTCGTCGAGCAGCAGCAGGTCGGGCTCCGAAAACAGCACCGCCGCGAGCGCAACGCGCATGCGCCAGCCACCGGAAAAATCCGTGCAGGGTAGCTGTTGCGCGGCCTCGTCGAAGCCAAGCCCGGCAAGGATCGCGGCGGCGCGTGCGGGCGCCGCATGAGCGCCGATGTCGGCAAGCCTCGTCTGGATTTCCGCGATGCGATGCGGATCGCGCGCGGTCTCGGCTTCGGCGAGCAGCTCGGTCCGCTCGGTATCAGCGGCGAGCACAACATCGATCAGCCGATCCGGGCCGCTCGGTGCCTCCTGCGCAAGCCGCCCGATGCGCGCGCGCGCCGGCATCACGATGCTGCCGTGCTCGATCGGGATCTCGCCTGCTATGGCGCGGAACAAGGTCGTCTTGCCGATGCCATTGCGGCCGACCAGGCCGACGCGCGCGCCAGCCGGGATGCGCGCGGATGCGCCATCGAGCAGCAACCGGCCGGCAATGCGCACCGAGATATCGTCAAGCACGAGCACGGTGCGTTTCTAAGCACCGCGACCGGAATGGCAAGCGCGCTTGCGCGCGTCGCTCGGGCTGGCGATCCTGAGCGGAACAAGAGGAGGAACGGCACCATGTGCATTCCCGGATGCCGCGAGGCGGTCGGCCGCGCGCTGTCGCGCCGCGGATTTTTCGGCGGCGTGACTGCGATCGCGTTCACCGCAACACCTGCGTCCGCGCAGCGCAGCTTCACCAGGGTGATCGATCTCACCCACACGCTCTCGCCGGCCTTTCCGACTTTCTTCGGCGTGCCGGGAATCGAGATCGAGCGCCGCTATACGCTCAAGAAGGACGGAGCGAACGTGAACTGGTGGTACGTGCTGGAGCATGCCGGCACGCACATCGATGCACCCGTCCACTACGCGGACAACGGCGCGGCGATCGATGCGATCGCCGCCGATCAGTTGGTCGTGCCGCTTGCTGTGGTCGATATCTCGGCAAAGGCGGTGCGCAATGCCGATTACGCGTTGAGCCGAGCGGACCTGACCGACTGGGAAGCTCGTCACGGCCGCCTCCCGGACGGCTGTTGCGTCGCGATGCATTCCGGCTGGGCGCGCCACGCAAGCCATACCGCCAAATACACCGGCAAGGATGCCGCCGGCGTTTTCCATTTTCCCGGCATCCACCCGGAAGCCGCCGAATGGCTCGCCAAGGAACGGCGTGTCGTGGGGCTTGCGGTCGATACGCTGTCGCTCGATCCCGGTTCGTCGAAGGAGTTCACGACACATACGATCTGGCTCCCCTCCGGCCGCTGGGGACTCGAGAATCTGGCCAATCTCGAGCAGGTGCCGCGGACGGGAGCGACGCTGGTCGCCGGCGTACCCAAGGTCAAAGGCGCGACCGGCGCGCCAACGCGGGTTCTTGCGCTCGTTTGAACGCAAAACGGGCGACCCTTGCGAGCCGCCCGCCGGGCACAACGCCGGACACCCCCGAGCAGCCGGCATTGCGCACCGTGCCATGAATAAGGGAGCGCGTCGCCTTCCGCTTTGACCTAGATCATCATGCCGCTGATATCAGGCATTGCGCTGCCAACGGCCATTCTGGTCCGCCTGCCAGTAGGTTGCCTCGAAGCCTTTCGCTTTTGCCTCGCTCCAGCGGGCGCGCGCAGCGGCGACCGCCTCCTCGTCCTCGCCATCGAACAGCAGCACAATGCGCCGATAGCTCACCGCGTCATCCGGCACCGGCGCGCCATCGATCAGGAAACGGACGCTGGCGCCGTTCGGATTGTCGTCGTTCACGGTCAGCAGCACCGGCTGCATCGCGGCCTCGCTCTCGCGGTAGGTACCGTGCGCGAGAAAATTATCGTCGCGATAAGTCCATAGGTGCGCGTCGAGCGCATCGATGCGCTCGTCCGATGCGGCCTGCACCACGACACGCCAGCCGCGCTCCAGCGATTTCTCAAGAAGCTGCGGCAGCACCTTCTCGAGCGGCTGGCGCTGCAAGTGGTAGAACAGGAGCTCGGTCATGAGCCATCACCGCGATCAGGTTCGCGTGAAAAGACCGCCGCAAGATCGCGGCGCTGATGCAGGACGCGAGCAATTTCTATCGTATCGCCGGAGATTCGATATAGGATCGAGCGGAGGCCTGGCACGAGATCGTCTCTCGATCGCCCCATGAATTGATGTTGCCTCAGCCGGATCGCGGTCCGCTCAATGTCGAAAAGAATGCCGTCCGCCACGTCTGCCGAGCCGACGCGAACAAAGTACCCCCAGATTTCCAGCAGATCAGCGCGGGCTTGAGGCGCCCATACGAGGCGCTTATCGGCCATATTCTCTGCGAGCCTGCGTAACGACATCCGCCATGTCGATCTCCACGCCAAGCCCTGCGTCGAGTTCGCGTAATCCAATTTCGATATCGCTGCGCAAGCGGGAAAGTGTGTCGATGCGCTCGAGCAACTCGCGACCAAGTTGCTCCTGCGCCGATTCCGAGAGAGTGGCGGCTTTGGACAGGGCCAATTCGAGAGTCTTAGTCATGCCCGTTGGATTAGCACATTCTGAAGATCGCGAAAATCGGAGGATCCTATTCGTAATGCTCCGCCACCAGGTGATCGAGCAGCCGTACGCCCCAGCCCGAGGCCCAGCTTTTGTTGATGTCGGAGGCAGGCGAGGCAAAGCCGGTCCCCGCGATGTCGAGATGTGCCCAGGGCGTCTTGCCGACGAAGCGCTGGACGAACTGCGCGGCCGTGATCGCGCCGCCGAAGCGTCCGCCGGTGTTCTTCATGTCGGCGAATTTCGAATCGATCAGCTTGTCGTATTCGGGCGCAAGCGGCATGCGCCAGACCCGTTCGCCGGTCACGAGGCCGGCCTGGGTCAGGCGGTCGGAAAGCCTGTCGTCGTTGGAGAACATGCCGGCGTGCTCCTGCCCCAGCGCCACGATGATCGCGCCGGTGAGCGTCGCAAGATCCACCATGAATTTCGGTTTGTACTTCGTGTTGACGTAGTGGATCACGTCGGCGAGCACGAGCCGGCCTTCCGCGTCGGTATTGATAATCTCGATGGTCTGGCCCGACATCGACGTGACAATGTCGCCGGGCCGCTGGGCATTGCCGTCCGGCATGTTTTCCACGAGCCCGATCGCGCCGATGGCGTTCACTCTCGCCTTGCGCCCGGCGAGCGCATGCATGAGGCCGGCGACGCAGGCGGCGCCTGCCATGTCGCCCTTCATGTCTTCCATGCTGGCGGCCGGCTTGATCGAAATGCCGCCGGTGTCGAAGCAGACGCCCTTGCCAATGAAGGCAAGTGGCGCGCTTCCCTTCGCGCCGCCGTTCCAGCGCATGACGACAAGGCGGCTGTCGTGCCTCGAGCCCTGCCCCACGCCCAGCAGCGCGCCCATGCCGAGCTTGCGCATCGCTTTGACATCAAGAATGTCAACATCGACGCCGAGCTTGCGAAATTCACCCGCGCGGCGCGCGAACTCGGCCGGATAGAGGATGTTCGGCGGCTCGTTGACGAGATCGCGCGCCAGCACGGCCCCCTCCGCCACCGGCTCCCGCGAACTCCACGCCTTGCGTGCGCCCGCCGGGTCCGCGACCCCCAAGGTGACCTGCGCCTTGGAGGGTTGCTCTTCGCCTTCTTTGCGTTTGGTCTTGTAGCGGTCAAACGAATAGGCGCGCAGCCTGGCGCCGAGCGCCACGTCTGCGGCGGCTTTCGGCTTCAGCGGACCGTCCGCGAGTTCCAGCAGCACCGTCGCCTCGGCGGCGGCGGAGGGGATACGCCCCATGGCGGCGCCACCCAACTTGACCCAGTCCTGCGACTTGCGCTCCGCGGCCTTGCCGGTCCCCATCACAATGAGGCGTGCAGCCTTCAGTCCGGCCGGCGCCACGATGTCGAGCGCGCTGCCGCCTTTCCCGGTGAAGCGCTCCGCACGGGACGCGCGCGCCACCAGCTCGGCGGCGGAACCGAGAGCCGAGCGGGTCCTCCGGCCGAACCGGAGGTTGTCATCGGCGAAGACGATGAGTACGCCGCCGGGCGGCGCCGCGATCGGGCCGAAACTGAGCTTCCGGGTATCCGCCATAGGAGAACTGGTCCTTTCTTGTCACACCGGGCCGGAAAATGCCGTTCCTGCACCAAAATGAAGCAAATTCGCCTCCCCCATAGCCCATTGCCGGCTAGCTTGCGAGGTCGCTGCCCCGGTCTTGCCATTGATTCCCAATAGGGAATGTTCCGGCGCGTCGGGGGGACGCTGCATCGCGGGGTTCGGGGTCTTTACCGGCATATGAGTGCGTTCGACCGCTATATTTTTCGCACCACCTTTGGCGCTTTCCTGCTGATCCTGATCAGCCTGACGGCGGTCATCTGGCTGACCCACGCGCTGCGCGAAATCGACCTGATGACCAGCCAGCGTCAGACCATCCTGACGTTCCTTGGCATCACCGGCCTGCTCATTCCGATGCTGGTGCTGGTGATCGCTCCTTTGGCGCTCGTGATTGCGATTGGCCACACGCTGAACCGCCTCAACACCGATTCCGAAATCGTCGTGATGAACGCCTCCGGCATGTCCCCATGGCGCATCTTTCGGCCATTCCTGACGACCACGGTCGTGGTGTCGCTGCTGGTACTCGGCGTAAGCGCCTATCTGGCTCCGGCCGGATTGCGCGAATTGCGCGACTGGGCAACCAAGGTCAAGGCGGATTTCGTCGTGAATATCGTTCAGCCGGGCCGCTTCCTGTCGATCGAGCGCGGCCTGACCTTTCATATCCGCGAGCGGCGCGCCGACGGGCAGCTGGTCGGCATCTTCATCGACGATCGGCGCGATCCGAACGAGCGCGTGACTTCGCTCGCCGAATACGGCGAGATCGTCGAGACCGGGCGCGGCACGTTCCTGGTCCTGATCGACGGGAGCGTCCAGCGGCTGGAGGCCGGGAAGACCGATCCGACGATCGTCAAGTTCGAACGCTATGCCTTCGATCTTTCGCGCTTCAACGCCGGACCCCGCCTCGGTGCGTTTGGCGTGCGCGAGCGCAATCTTTGGGATGTCGCGCTTCCCGACGCGGAGGACCCGGTCTACAAGCAGGAGCCGACCCATTTCCGGGCCGAACTGCATGATCGGCTTGCCGCGCCGGTCTATCCAATTGCATTCACGGTGCTGTGCTTCGCTATTCTCGGCGCCCCGCGCACCAGCCGGCAAAGCCGGGAAGTGTCGATCATCATGACCGTCCTCATCATCGGGGCGCTGCGACTCATCGGCTTTGCCTGCAATGTCGTCGCGGCACAAAGCGTTGCGGCAGTCTATGTGCTGTGGGGCTCGATCCTGCTCACGTTCGCCGCCGGTATTTATGCGATTGCGCGCGGCGCCGTGATCGAACCGCCGGCATTCCTGGCGCAGCTCGCGGACGTGTTCGAGCGCATGACGCGGCGCCTGCAACCAGCGTAGAGGCGGCCCGGCATGGTCTCACGCACCCTCGTCCGTTATTTCGGAATGCGCTTTCTCGGCGCGGTGATGTCGGTCTTCCTCGGCATCTTCGTGCTGATCGTACTCGTCGACTACATCGAGCTGATGCGGCGTGCCGCCGATGTCCCGCATCTCTCCGGCTGGATGGTCGCCAAGACATCGATCTTCCGCGTGCCGCAGCTTACCGAGCGGCTGCTTCCGTTCTCGGTGCTGGTTGGAGCGATGACCTGCTACCTCGCCCTCTCACGCCGCAATGAGCTGGTCGTTGCCCGCTCAGCCGGGATGTCAGCCTGGCAATTCGTGGCTCCGGCGCTGATTGTCGCCTTCCTCATGGGGATCGTCGCGACCGCTGTCTACAACCCGCTCTCGGCTGTGATGCGGGAGTGGTCGAAGAAGCTCGAAGCCGAAATGTTCGGCGAGCAGAAGAACCCGCTGCAGCAGCAGAACGCGACCGGCTTTTGGGTCCGTCAGCGCACCAGCGAGGGGCAGTCGATTGTCTACGCGGCGTCCAGTCAGGAACAGGGCGTGCGGCTCGATGGCGTGAGCGTGTTCACCTTCGATCCCGCCGGAAAGGCGCTGGAGCGGATCGAGGCAAAGCATGCGACGCTCGAACCGGGGCAATGGCGCCTCGAGCAGGCCCGCATCTATGTGAGCGGCCAGCCACCAAAGGAACGCGACACGCTTGCGGTCAAGACCAATCTCACCTCGGCGCAGGTGCGGGAAAGCTTTTCAACGCCCGAAACCGTTCCGTTCTGGGAGCTCCCAGCGTATATCGAAATTGCCGAGCGCTCCGGTTTGGTCGCGGCAGGCTATAAATTCCAGTATCAAACGCTGATTGCTCGCCCATTTCTGTTATGCGCGATGGTATTACTTGCGTGTAGCGTAAGCTTAAGGTTCTTCCGCTTTGGCGGCGTGCCACGAATGGTTTTGAGTGGCGTCGCGGCAGGCTTTCTGCTTTATGTATTGTCGAAGATAACTGAGGACTTGGCCAAAGCTGACTTGCTGCATGCCGCCGCCGCGGCGTGGCTACCTGTGCTCGCCGGGGGGCTCACGGGTTTAGTCGTGCTTTTGTACCAGGAGGACGGGTGATGGCCGGAGCGATCGACGCTCGGCCAGGGGACGTACGTCGACGCGGCTGGTGGGTGGCGCTGATCTGCGCCACGGCCATGACGGTTGTGTTTGACCCGCAGCCCGCCTCTGCGCAGTTCTCCGAGGTCAACCCGCCGTGGGTGGGCATACCGACGGTCCCGAACGTCCCGACGGCCTCCTCGCGCTTCGAAAACGGCCAGTCCGACTCGAACGCGCAGATGATGGTGCGCGCGGACGAGCTGCAATACGACAACGTCAATAACCGCATTCTCGCGATCGGCAGCGTCCAGATCTACTACCAGGGGTCCACGCTCGAGGCCGACCGCGTCGTCTACGAACAGACCACCAAGCGCATGCGCGCCGAGGGCAATGCGCGCCTCACGGAAGCCGACGGCAAGGTCATCAACGGCGAGGTGATCGACCTGACCGATCAGTTCCGCGACGGCTTCGTCGATTCATTGCAGATCGAAACCGCGGACAAGACGCGCTTCGCGGCGCCGCGCGCCGAACGCCAGGGCGGGCGCTACACGGTATTCCAGAGCGGCGTCTATACCGCTTGCGAGCCGTGCAAGGACGATCCGAGCAAGCCGCCACGCTGGCAGGTGCGCGCGACGCGCATCATCCACGACGACACCGAGAAGATGATCTACTTCGAGAGCGCGCGACTCGAAGCCTTCGGATATCCGCTGTTCTACTGGCCTTATCTGTCGACGCCCGATCCGACCGTGAAGCGCAAGTCCGGCCTGCTGGTCCCGAAGTTCGGATACTCCTCGGTGATGGGAGCCACTTTCTCTCAGCCCTACTTCTGGGCGCTGGCGCCGAACTATGATCTGACCGTCACGCCGACGCTCTCCTCGAAGCAGGGCTTGCTGCTCCAGGCGGAATGGCGTCACCGGTTGCTCACCGGCTCCTACTCGATCAAGGCGGCGGGCGTCTTCCAGCTCGATCCGTTCGCCTTCGAGAAGCGCTTCACCCCGCTCTATCCGGGCGACAAGGACCCCGGCGACCGAACCTTCCGCGGCAGCATCGATACGACCGGCCAGTTCGCTCTCAATAACAACTGGGTCTGGGGCTGGGACGGCTCGCTCGTCACCGACCGCATGGTGATCCAGGATTATGCGCTGCGCACCTATTTCGCCCTGATGGACCCGTTCAAGTCGGGCGGGCTCGAGACCGTTTCGCAACTTTATCTGACCGGGCGCGGCGACCGCAGCTATTTCGACGCGCGGGTGATGTATTTCTACGGGCTCGCGGCAAGCGACGTGCAGAGCCAGCTGCCGATCGTGCATCCGGTGATCGATTATCAGAACAAGAAGAACGAGCCGTTCCTGGGTGGCGAGTTTTCGTACCGGGCGAATGTTACCAGCCTGACTCGCGACAGCGCCGACTTCGATCCGATCACGCAGAACGCGTTCACCAATGGGCAGTGCGAGCGCGTGACCGCCGATCCGACGGTCAAGACGCCGATGGACTGCATCCTGCGCGGCTTCCCGGGCACCTATTCGCGCGGGTCGGCGGAGGCAACGTGGAAGCGCAGCCTCATCGATCCGTGGGGCGAGAAATGGACCCCGTTCGTTTCGCTGCGCGGCGACATCGCTGCGCTGTCGGTCCAGAATGAAACCGGCGTCGCCAACTATCTGCCGACCGGTGACAGCACGGTCGGCCGCTTCATGCCGGCAGTCGGACTCGAATATCGTTATCCCTTCATCAGCGTTCATTCCTGGGGAACCCAGACCATCGAGCCGATCGCGCAACTCGTCGTCCGGCCCAATGAGACGCAGATCGGCAAGCTGCCGAACGAGGATGCACAGAGCCTGATCTTCGATGACAGCAATCTGTTCAGCCTGAACAAGTTCTCGGGCTGGGACCGCATCGAAGGCGGCACGCGGCTGAACGCCGGAATTCAGTACACCGCGCAGTTCAATAACGCCGGCTTCGTCAATGCGCTGTTCGGGCAGTCCTACCAGCTGTTCGGGCAAAACTCCTTTGCGATTGCCGATTCGGTCAACACCGGACTGTCCAGCGGGCTGGCCAAGCCGCGCTCCGACTATGTGGCGCGCGTCGCCTATCAGCCGGACAGCGTCTACTCGCTCATTTCCCGCTTCCTGCTCGACGAGGAGACTTTCAGGATTCGGCGCGTCGAAGTCGAGGGGCGCGCGAGTTTCGATCGCTGGCAACTGAGCGCACTGTATGGGAACTACGATGCCCAGCCGGAGATCGGTTTCCTGACGCGCCGGCAGGGCGTGACCGGCCAGGTCACCTTCAAGTTCACCCAGAACTGGAGCGTTCTCGCCTCGGCTCGCTATGATATCGAGGCGCATCAGTTCAATCAGACCCGCGTGGGGCTTGGCTACATCGACGACTGCTTCGCGATTTCGCTCAATTACATCACCGACTATAACTACAGCGGAACGACGACGACCGATAACAAGGTCATGGTGGTGATCAATCTGCGAACCATCGGCGGCTCGAGCTTCAGCCAGAGCACCAACATCAGCGGCACGGCCTCGAACAACGGATTGTTCTAGGAAGGAGCGGGGGCGACAGAAAGAACCGATGATGCTTTCGATCGAGACCGGATTCTGCACGCGGGGCTTCACGCTCGCAACTTTGGCGCTCGCCGCGATGCTGGCGACCGCCCTGCCCGCACGCGCCCAGGTCGTCGCGATCGTCAACGGCGAGCCCATCACCGACGTCGATATCCAGCAGCGCACGCGATTGGACGAGCTTTCGACCCAGAAGAAGCCGTCGCGCCAGGAAGTGCTCGATGAGTTGATCGACGACAAGCTGAAGATCCAGTTCTCCAAGCGCTACATCGCCGAAGTGCCGAAGCGCGAGATCGAGACCGCGTATGCGAACATGGCCCGCCGCGTCGGGATGACACCGGCCCAGTTCGCCAAGATGACGGCAGCAAGCGGTGTTTCGCAGGAGGCGCTCAAGGCCCGCATCCACGCCGACTTTGTCTGGGGGCAGATCGTGCGCGGCAAATTCCAGGGCAGCCTTCAGGTCGGCGAGAAAGAAGTCGAAGTGAAGATGCAGGGCGTGCAGGGCGAGGAGCCGGCCAACTACGAATACAAGCTGCGACCGGTGCTGTTCCTGGTCCCGCGTGGTGCAGCCCCGGGTGCCTTCGAGGCGCGCAAGAAAGACGCCGAAGCGCTGCGCGCCCGCTTCCAAAGCTGTCCGGAGGGTTTGCGCTTCGCGATGGCGCTTCCGGACGTGGCGGTGCGCGAGACGATCGCGCGCCAGTCCGCCGATCTCGGCGAAGCGCAGCGCAAGATCCTGAATGAGACGGCGATCGGCCATCTCACGCCGCCGGATATCACGCCGCAGGGCGTCGAATTATTCGCCGTGTGCAGCAAAACGGCGGCCGGCGGCGACACCCCGGCCAAGCGCAAGGCGCGCGACGAGCTGTTCAACGAGCGCTTCCAGTCGCTCTCCAAGAAATTCCTCAAAGAGCTGCGCAGGCAGGCGCTGATCGAGTACAAGTAGGGCATGACCCGACCGCTGGCGCTGACGCTCGGCGAGCCGGCTGGCATCGGTCCGGATATCACTCTGGCGGCATGGCAGCGGCGCGCGGAGCTTGGCCTGCCGCCGTTCTATCTCCTCGCCGACCCCGATTTCATTGCGGCGCGCGCGCGGCTGCTCGGGCTGAAGGTCCCGCTGCGCGCGACCGATGCCGCTGAGGCGGCAGGCGCGTTCGCGACTGCGCTGCCGATCGTCGCACTCGCCGAGAAGGTGACCGCAAGACCCGGTGAGCCCGATACATCGAGCGGGCCCGCCGCCATCGCCTCGATCCGCCGTGCGGTCGCCGACGTGTTTTCGGGGGCGGCCCACGCAATGGTGACCAACCCCGTCGCCAAGGCGGTGCTTTACCGCACCGGCTTCGCGGAGCCGGGCCATACCGAATTCCTCGCGAAGCTCGCCGAGGAACGCACCGGGCGCGCAGTCCATCCCGTGATGATGCTGTGGTCGGATGAGCTCGCGGTGGTGCCGGTGACGATCCACTTGCCGGTGCGCGAGGTGCCGGGCCGGCTCACCACGCCGTTGATTGTGCAGACCGGCCGCATCGTCGCGCGCGATCTCAAGGAGCGCTTCGGCATCGCGCGCCCGCGGCTCGCCTTGGCGGGTCTCAATCCGCATGCCGGCGAAGAGGGTGCGCTCGGCGAGGAGGATCGAACGGTTGTGGCACCGGCGGTCGATGCGCTCCGCGCCGAAGGCATCGATGCGCGCGGACCGCTGCCGGCCGACACCATGTTTCATGCCGCCGCGCGGCGCACGTATGACGCGGCGCTCGCGATGTACCACGATCAGGCGCTGATCCCGATCAAGACGCTGGCCTTCGACCATGCCGTGAACGTGACCCTCGGGCTGCCCTTCGTGCGCACCTCGCCGGACCACGGCACCGCCTTCGACATCGCGGGCACGGGGCGTGCCGACCCGACAAGCCTTGTCGCGGCGCTCAAGCTCGCGGCCCGCCTCAGCGGCGCGGGCGCCATGGCGCCGGCGCAATGATCGACGCACTGCCGCCGCTGCGCGAGATCATCCGCCGGCACGGCCTCATCGCCCGCAAATCGCTCGGACAGAACTTTCTGCTCGACCTCAATCTCACCGGCCGGATCGCCCGTGCCGCGGGACCTCTCGAAGGCGTGACCGTGCTGGAGATTGGCCCCGGACCGGGCGGGCTGACGCGCGCGCTGCTCGCCCAAGGCGCAGCGCGCATTATCGCGGTCGAGCGCGACGACCGCGCGATCGCCGCGCTGGGCGAGATTGCCGCGCACTATCCCGACCGGCTGCATGTCGTTGGCGGCGATGCCCTGAAGTTCGATATCGCGCCCTGGCTCGGCAAAGGTCCGGTCCGCGTCGTCGCCAACCTCCCCTACAACATCGCGACGCCGCTGCTCGTCTCGTGGCTCTCCGCCGAGCCGTGGCCGCCGTGGTACGACCGGCTTGTCTTGATGTTCCAGCGCGAAGTCGCCGAGCGCATCGCGGCAAAACCCGGCTCCAAGACCTACGGTCGGCTCTCGGTGCTCGCCGGCTGGCGCACGCAGGCGAAGATCCTGTTCGACATTGCGCCGTCTGCCTTCGTGCCGCCACCGAAGGTCACCTCCTCGCTGGTGCAGCTTATCCCGCGCGCAAATCCCCCGCCCTGCGATCGCAAAGCGCTGGAGCGCGTCACCGAGGCGGCCTTCGGCCAGCGACGCAAGATGCTGCGCCAGAGCCTGAGGCAGCTCGGCATCGATCCGATTCCGCTCCTCGAAAAAGCGGGCCTCGACCCTACCGCGCGCGCGGAGGATATTGCGGTCGAGGGCTTCGTGGCGCTCGCGAGGGAAATCACATGACGCGCATGATCCGCCAGTCGATGGTCGCCTACGCGACGCCGCTCTGCGAAACCGTGGTCGAGGCACCGGAGCCGCGCGGCACCGAGGTGTTGGTGCGCATCAGCCGCTGCGGCGTCTGCCACTCCGACCTGCATCTCTACGACGGCTACTTCAGCCTCGGCGGCGACAAGAAGCTCGACGTGACGGCATTCCGCTCGTTGCCTTTCACGCTCGGACATGAGATCGCGGGCGTAGTCGAGAAGATCGGTCCCGACGCGGATGTGAAGGTCGGCAGCTCGGCAGCCGTATTCCCCTGGATCGGCTGCGGTGAATGCTCGGCCTGCAAGGCGGGCGAGGAAAATCTTTGCGCTGCGCCGCGCCATCTCGGCATTCAGGTCGATGGCGGCTTTGCCACCCACGTGCTGGTGCCGCATCCGCGCTACCTCATCGACCACGGCGCGTTGCCCGCCTCGCTCGCCGGCGCCTACATGTGCTCGGGGCTCACGGCATTCGCTGCTCTGAAACGGCTCACCGAGCATGCCAAGCGCGGCCCGATCCTGCTGATCGGACTCGGCGGGGTCGGCATGATGGGGCTTGCCTTCGCGCTGGCGCTGTTTCCGCACAAGCCGATCGTTGCCGACATCGATCCGGCCAAGCGCGACGCTGCGCTCGAGGCCGGTGCGGCCGCCGC
>Ga0310810_10007118_pt1 | contig 12722 bp, 4 predicted proteins | sample NCmetagenome_FD_207641 | JGI IMG/M metagenome (GOLD analysis project Ga0310810, IMG submission 207641) | Soil microbial communities from experimental microcosm in Duke University, North Carolina, United States - NC | ecosystem: Engineered > Artificial ecosystem > Soil microcosm > Unclassified ... | reverse complement strand
TGACTTCATCCATGACTTCGCGGGCGCCGCCCGACGGATCGTCCTTGAAGCGGAAAATCGTGCCCGTGTTGAAGTAGATCGCCGTCTTGCCGTCTTCCTGGTTGACGATCTCGATCGGGCCCTGGCCGTCCGTGACCAAAAAGTCCGGGCCCTTCGACGTGGTGATGTTGTTTTCCGTGACGCCGGCTTCATAGATTTCGCGGGAGAGCCGTCCGTCGACCGTCTGCGTCACGACCGTGGACGCGGGCTTGCCCGTGAAGTCCGCGTCAGACGGCGGATTGCCGGTGTAGGTGTAATCGCGGATCACATTGCCGCCGCTGTCTTCGATGCGGTCGATCAGGCCCCCGGTAAGGAACGTCGTTTCGCCGGTCTTGTTGTTGGTGAATTCCACCAGCTCGTCGAAGATGTTGAAGGTGCTGACTGTGTCGCGCACCTTGTCGATCACCACGCGCGTGAAAAAGTCAGGATACGAGAATTGCTTCTCGATGATGCGCGCAGGGCCTTCCCAGTGTCCGCTTTCAAGCAGCCTGCCGAGTTTGTCTTTCGTATCGTCGTATTCGAAGATGTTGTAGGTGTCGTCGGCGTTGCGGATATCGACTTTCGTCGGATCCGTGTAGTCATAGGTGGCCAGAACGACCGGCGCGGCGATGCCGTCCCACGTGCCGGTGAAGCGGATCTTGCCGATCGTGTTCGTCGCGCCCGTAAAGTCGCGCTCGATGTAGCTGTTGTCGTCGCGGTTCACGATGCGGACGCGGCCCGCGATGTCATAATTGTAATCGGTTTTGATGACGGGATTCACGCCGTCCATCTGACCGCCGTAGAGGATCTTGCCTAGAGCGTGCGTCGCGGGATCGTATTCCTGAACCACGAAGGACTGGTCCGCACGCTCCGTAACACGCATGGTCGTCGGCGTGTCGATTTCGAAGTCGCGCTCCACGACCGCCACATTGATCGAGTTCATGTAACCGCCGCGGACCGGATTCTTGATGTCCCTCGTCGCGGAATCGAACTCGTATTCCACGTAATCCTTGCTCGTCGCGTCGACGATACGGACGAATCCGGCATCGCGGTAATCGTAGGTCTTGGCGGTCTCGAAGTTCGTGCCGTTCGTGTGCGTGCCGGTTTCCAGGATGTTGCCGAACTGGTTTGAGGCGTCATTGAAGGCATAGGTCGTATAGGTGTTGTCCGTCGCGACCGCTTTGACCTGGCCGGTAGTCGTGTAATCGTAGGTCCTGTTGGCGACGAAGTTGATGCCCGCGTCGTGCACGCCGGACTCGCGGAGCTTGCCGCGCTTGTTCTTCGACGTGTCGTAATCATAGAGTTCATAGGTGTTGTCGTTGCTGACAACCAGCTGCTGGTCAGGGTACGTCGTGTAGTCGTAGTTGTGCGTGGTCACGAAATTGGTGCCGTTCGTGTGCGTGCCGCCGTCAACGGCCTTGCCAATCACGTTCTGTCCGGCATTGTAGTCGTACTCTTCGAAGGTGTTGTTCGTATAGACGACTTTGACTTTCCCCGAGACCGAGTAATCGTAATTGCGGTCCGTGACCAGATTCGCGCCGTGATCGTGCGTGCCGCCGAAGAGTACTTTCTCGATTTTGTTCTGGCCGGCATTATAATCGTAAGTCTCGAAGGTGCCGTCCGTGTGGAAAGCGGTGACTTTTCCCGTGACCGTGTAGTCGTAGTCGGTCGTCTTCACAAAATTCAGCCCATTCTGCTGCGTGCCGTCTTCCAGCAGCTTGCCGAATTTTTTCTGCGCCGCGTTGTATTCGTACTTGCTGTAGGTGTTGTCCTTGTGGAGGGCGGTGACGATGTCGGCGATCGAGTAATCGTACGTGGCCGTGACCACGAAGTCCCCGCCCGCGTCGTGCGTTCCTTCCCGCAGCAGGTCGCCCATGGAATTGTCGCCGGCATCGAAGGCGTAAACCTGGAATGTGCCGTCGTCATTGATCGCGGTGACTTCGCCGGGAATGGTGTAATCGTAAAGCGTCGGCATGTCGAACTCGCCCTGGGCATTGATATCGCCGGATTCGATCAGCTTGCCTTTCTTCTTCTTGTCGATGTCGAATTCGAAGACGCGGTAATCGCTGTCGGTTTCGTTGACGACCGTCACTTCGTTGTTTTCGTAATCGTATTCGTAATTGTAGACCTTGTTCTCGACCAGGTCCGTCAGGCGGAGAGTCAGATCCTGGTCGTCTTTTTCTTCCTTCTGCTGGAGGGTGGCGATGTTGGAGCTGATATCCACGAGGTAATTGAAATAATCGGTATCGTGGCGCAGCGTCACTTCGTAGATGTTGGCCGCCGTGTTGGTGAGGGCGACGCGGTGGAAATTCGACTTCGGAATGCCGAGCCTCGTTTCGAGATCGTCCATGGCAAGGTCGAAGGCTTCGGTTTCCTGGGGATTGGCCGGGTTGTAGTCCGGGGCAAGAGGCGCAGGCGTACGCCCCTGGATGCCGTCCACGCGCACTTCGATTTTCGCGCGGGTGTTGTTTTCGGAGATGAAAGGATTGGAGATAAACTGGATTTCGCGGATGGAATTGACGTTGAGACCGGAAGTATCCAGCTCGAATTTCTGCATCGTGGACGTCAGACGCACCACGCCGACCGCGATCTTGCCGTCCGTATCGATCACCTTCACCTGCACGCTGAGAGGCTCGGTGATCGCGGGCCTGTCGCCCGTATCGGCTTTGTCGGCACGCGCCCAGAATTCGAAGCTGCCGTCCACCGAGATGGGCGCGGTCTTGTTTTTCAGGATCATGACGGCCTCGTCGCCGGGATGGCGGCGGAGATCGTATTGGTAAGCGACGCCGTCGGTCATGGGACGCAGCGTGATGTAACGGCCGGTCGGGTACGTCATGGGCGAATTGCCGATATTGTCGGGCGCGCTGTCGGTCGCCTGCGGCGCGAGCACGCTCGCGTCTTTTTCCAGGCCCAGCAGCCCGACGTTGATCTGCGCGCGCTGGTTGTCGCCCGAAACCGCCTGATTGTGGATGATTTCGATTTTCTTGATCTTCGAGGCATCGATGCCGGACGAAAGGTCGAAGACGAATTCCTGTTCCGTGCCGGTGATCGAGACGTTTTTCGCGATCACGCTGCCCGAGTTATCTGTAAAGCGGATCACCGCGTTGACCGGATACGTCAGCGTCACGGGATCTTCCGTCGGCTGCACGGCCTGCAGCCAAAGCTTGAAGCTCGAGCCCGCATCCATGGTGCCAGCCGGATTTTCGATCACGGCAACGGGCTGCGACGCGCTGCTGGAACGCGCGTCATAAACGTACGAGAAGCCGTTCGTCTTGGAGCGGGCCGTGATGAAGGAGCCGGTGAGCGAAACCCGCGGGCGGTTGGTCAGCGTGGAAGGCGCGCCGCCTTTGGTCCCGCCCGGCACCGCGGTCAGGTCTTCATTCAGCCCGTTCACCAGCACGAAAACATCCGCGCGTTTGTTCGATCCGGAAACCGACTGATCGTGAACGAAGGTAATGCGTTTCACATTGGCCTTGTCGAAAAGCGGGTCGATCGACTTCGGGTCGATCGTGAAGGCCTTCAGCGTGGTGGTGAGATCCAGGTCCACGCTGACCGTCCTGCCGTTTTTATCTTCCAGGACGACCCGCTGCTTGAACGGCATGCTGAGCGCCGGGCCGTTAGGCGCGACCTTGGCGTGCAGCGTAAGGGCATTGCCGATGTTCATGTTCCCGCCGATGTTTTCGAGTCTCATCTTGCCCTGGGCCTCGGCGTTGGCCCGGACGTCGTAGACGTACTTGATCCCAGGCGAATAGGATCCGTCCATCGTGATGTTTTGCGAGTGGATCGCGGAAGGAAGGTTGGGGAGGGTGGTCTTGGGATTGGCCGTCAGGTCCGTGGAACCGCTGAAGAACGGCACCGCCCCGCTGCGGTCTTCCATCTGGAGGAACGTCGCGGTGTCGGTCTGGATGTTGACGGAATAACGGTAATATTTCTGGCCGTACTTGAGCAGCAGCTCATAAATGTTCGTCGCCGGGTTGAAAATCCCCTGGCGCGTAAAATTGGATTCATTCACACCGAGCCGCGTTTCCAATTCGTCTTCGGCCTCGTTGTAAGCCTCTTCTTCTTCGGGCGATTCTTTCCTGAATTCCGTCTGCTCCATATCCCGAAGCATGTCCATGCCGCGGATGAATCGGTTGAGTGCTTCGTGCAACAGGACTTCTGCCGGGCCGGAAAGCGGCTTCGTGTCCTGGGCCTTCTCGATCAGCGAAGCAAGCCCCGCGAGGCTGAGCGGCTGCTTGTCCATGCCGTCCTTGTTGTAGGCCCAGACCTGGTCCCCGGCAATGGCGTATTCCTTCAATTTGCCGGCATTCGCGAAGTCCACACTGCTGGGCTGCGACTTGTCCGGATGGTTATGCGCGATGAAAGTCACGTCACTGTCGTCGAGCAGCTCCTTCACCGGCGCCGGCACCATGACGTCTTCTTCGGTCCCGGAGGTGAAGATGATCGTCTTGCCCCCTTTGACCACCACGCCGACTTCGAAATCCAAGGCGGCCAGTTTCTCGAGGTCTTCCGAGGTCAGCCCGTCGATCACGAAAGCCAGGGGCAGGCCTTTCTCGAGCAGGCTGTAAACGTAATCAAACGTCGTTGCTTCTTTCACATCATAGGCAAAAGGCGTTACTTCCTTGGCGAGGTATTTTTGGGAGGGTTCTTTGATGCGGGACCCGTCTTGGGCAAGACGGATTTTTCCTTCTTCTATTGTGACTCCTTGGAGATCAGGCGTATTAGGATTGTAAACGGTAGTGCGGTAGGTATTCTCAGGGAAATAGTAGGCCGTCCGGGCATATCCCCCGGTCTTGGGATCGAGTTCGTAAGTGAACTCGATAGTCTTTGACACACCATTCGCGTCCGGAGGTCCGCGGGACATCTGGATTCTTCCGACCTCCTGGTTAGGAAGCGCCTCGTAAGTCAGGACGTATCCGTCTTCGGTATGGATTTCGTAAGATGTGCCTTTTCGAACCAGGGTGGAAGTCAACTTGAGCGTGGCGGCCTTCATTATAAAGGTACCTGCCTCTTGGATCTGGTGCGGTTCCAAGTCGCCGTCCCAGCGGATGACCGGCTTCAGAAGCTTCATGCGAAGGTAGGTCATGGTCTTGAAATCCAGCACCAGAAGCTGGTCGCCTTCCCCTTCTTTCCCGGCCTTCTGGCGGATGTATTCCTTCTTCTCTCCGTCCATATTAATGAAGAGCAGATCCCCGATGCCCCCGTTGGCAGCGCGCTCGAAGACCCGGTACTGGTCCGGCTTGTCCGCCATGCGGAAGATGTAAGTGTTGTGAACGGCGCCGTTGCTGTCCTTGTAGCTGGAAAGCTCGACATTGTACTTGTGGTTCTGCGGGTCGGTATACGCCACGCCCTCCAGGTCTCCCAGGCTGCCGTCCGCAGTCATGGCATAAACATGACGCGTTCCCTGCAGCGCATCCAGAACCGTGACGCGCTTATGCGCCTTGTCGTATTGATACTTGAGGAAAAGGCGCTTGCCGTCCTGGACGCCTTCGTACTGGATCATCTGCCCGGGTTCGCCGTTGTCGTCGAGCTCGAAGACGGTTTTCTCATCCGGACGGAGCGGATTGACGGCCGTCATGGTCCACTTGTCGTAATCGTATTCGCGGGTTTTGTACTCGCGTCCGTTCACGGCAAACCCTTCGTTCGAAATCCCGTCGATTTCGCCGTTGGGCTGGACAAAATATTCTTTGAACTGGCTGAACCCCTTGCGGCGCGACGTGATGGTCTGGACTTTCATCTTTTCGACCTCGTCTTTGCCGTTGAGCGTGTATGTCATGATGTGGGCCACCGGCTTCTTGGTGGCTGGATCAATGTCGACCATGTTCAAGAGGCGGCGCGTCGCTTTGTCGACGGTGAACGACGTCCCGGCTTTCTTGTATTCGAACTTGATCCTGTCGACCATGTCGTGGACTTGCAGCTGGTCGCCGGGACGCTTTTGGAGCGGGTTAATCTCAGGCGAAAAATAGGCATTGGCGGGAGGCTGTGTATCGGGGGTGTTTTCGACGATCTGATCAGGCGATTTGGCATTTTCTTTGGTGATGGGCTGCTGGGTTTGTTCCATGTCCTGGAGGAAATGGACGTCACTCAGGTCTTTATCTTTCTGAACATCAGGCTTCGGCATGACAGGCATAGGCAGAGCGGCGGGAGCAACGGAGCTGAAGGCCAAGCGGGTATCGAGGGAAGTGAAAATGAAAAGGAAAACAGTAATAGCCGCGACCGCGCGGAGGGAAAAAGGTTTTGTGCTTCTGTGACAATCGCTAAAACTCATGCAGCTTCACAGTCCTTTGCCCATTTCATGAGAAGTGAATACCACTCCAACTTGAAATGACTTCCAAGAAGTTTTGTCGGATTTCGCCTGAATCGATTAGAGATTTTGCCTAGAAATCTCTAGAACTTCGCCTGATATGCCTTGCCAAACAAATACGGCCAAAAGTTTCGAATCTTTAAGCATTAACTACATTTAATTACTTATTAAATCCTCGAATTAATGGCCTGATCTAGCAAAAGTGTACTTGCCTGCCTGTTTCTTGTCAAACATTCCCAATTTCGCGCCTAGGCTGCTCACCGTAAGTCATTTAAAGACATGGCGATGTAATTATAAATGCAGGTACTAGAGGGGGGAAGTGATTTTGGGTGCTATAAGGAGGGGGAAAGTGTCAGGAATTATCTCACGATGCAAATGATACGGTCAACAAAATCTTTCAGCTTTTCTTCAGGTTCCCACGTCAGCCATTGGATGTTTTTTTCTTTTCGGAACCACGTCATCTGACGTTTGGCGAGATGGCGGGTGTTTTTCTTGATCAAATCTTTGGCGGCGTCGGCTTCCCTTCCGGAAAGCTCCGGGCCGGACAACAGCAATTCCTTGTAGCCCACCGCCTGAAACGCGGTTTTGGAAAGTTCTTGCCGCGCAAGCAGACGAACTTCCCGAACGAGTCCTTTTTCGAACATCTCATCCACCCGCTTTTCGATTTCCCGATAAAGAAAACTTCTTTCCCGGGTGATGCCGAGAACAAGCGGCTCGAATCCCAGATCCGTCAAACCTTCCTTCGACGCGTACCACTCTCCCGCGGATTTCCCGGAAACCGCGCGAATCTCGAGAGCGCGGATGATGCGTCGCTTATCCGTCGGCTTGATCCTGGCCGCGGATTCAGGATCGCATTTTTTAAGATCTTTATAGAGCCTTTCAATTCCTTCACTGGAAACGGTTTGCTCCATCTTTTCACGAAACAACGCATCTCCTCCAGGCTGCGGCGACAATCCTTCCAAAAGCGAGCGCACGTAGAGTCCGGTGCCGCCGGCGACAATCGGCAGTTTTTTCCGGGAAACAATGTCCTGGATGGCGGCAAGGGCCCTGCGGCGGAACTCGTAAACAGAAAAGGATTCGGAAGGCTCGACCAGGTCGATCAGGTGATGAGGAATTTCTTTGCGCTCCGCCGCGGAAGGTTTGGCGGTTCCGATGTCCATGCCGCGATAAACCTGCATCGAGTCAGCGGAAATGATTTCACCGCCAAGGCGGCGCGCGACGAGAAGGGCAATCTTGGATTTTCCGGCGGCCGTAGGGCCGACCAGAAAAAGCACGCGCGGCTTCACATGGATTCGGGCTGGGAAATCCCCAGAAGCTCGAGGCCGTTCCACAGCACAATGCGGGAGGTCTCGCACAACAGCAGACGGGCCTGGGTCAGCTCCTCGTTTTCCGTGACGACCCGATGGGCGGAATAAAACTTGTGGAAAGCCATGGCCAGCGTCCGGAGATAATCTGCCAGGCGGTAGGGTTCCAGGCTCTCGGACGCGCCGATCAGGGCCTTGGGAAAGTCCGAAATGATCTTGATCAGATTCCGCTCATCTTCGGCTTCATAGAGATCCACGTTCACCTTGACCGTGACTTCGCGCTCGGCAAACCGGAGCACGCTGGCAATGCGGGCATAGGCGTACTGGAGGTAATAAACCGGATTGTCCTGGGACTTTTGCTTGGCCAGGTCCAGGTCAAAGTCCAGATGGCTTTCCAGACGCCTCATGATAAAGAAATACCGGGCCGCATCCACCCCGACCTCATCCATGAGCTCCCGAAGCGTGACGAATTCCCCTGCCCGGGTGGACATGCGTACGGGCTGGCCGTTGCGATAAAGGGTGGAAAGCTGGGCAATCCGGATCTCGACCTGGCGGGGGTCATGCCCCAGAGCCTGGCAGGCGGCCTTGAGCCTGGGAATGTAGCCGTGGTGATCGGGCCCCCAGAAGTTGATCAGCCATTCATAGCCCCTTTCAAACTTCTGGCGGTGGTAGGCAATGTCCGGGGCCAGGTAGGTATACTCTCCGGTCGACTTCCGCACGACCCGGTCCTTGTCATCCCCCAGATCCGTGGACTTAAACCATAGGGCGCCGTCCTTTTCGTAGATGAAATTCTTCTTTTTCAGGGCGTCGAGAGTCTTTTCCACGGCGTTTTTCTGGTAAAGGGTCTGCTCGCTGAAATATTCGTCGAATTTGACCCGGAATTCCGCCAAGTCCTTTCGGATCCCCGCCATGATCTCAGCCCCGGCATACTGGGTGCAAAAGGCGAGCGATTCCTCTTCCGGACGCTTGAGCAGGGAATCCTGCTTCTCCTGGACCAGTTTTTTGGCGATGTCGATGAGGTATTCGCCCTGGTAACCGTCTTCCGGAAGCGGCGTGGCCTGCTTCAACTCGGTCTTGTAACGGGACCAAAGGCTTTTGCCGAGCAGGTTCATCTGCCTTCCGGCATCGTTCAGATAATATTCAGAGGCCACATGGTGTCCGGTGGCTCTCAAGATCCGCGCCAGCGCGTCCCCCACTGCGGCCTGCCGGCCGTGGGCAATGGTCAGCGGTCCGGTAGGATTGGCGCTCACATACTCAAGAAGCACCTTTCGCCCCTTGCCGAAGTCGGATTTGCCGTAATCCCGATTTTTCCGGCAGACCTCCATAAGGATCTGGCCGAGGGAGGACTTTTTCAGGTAGAAATTGATGAATCCCGCGCCCGCGACCTCCATGCGTTCCACCGTCGACTCTTTTTCGTGCTTCGAGCCTTCAGATTCCAGGAGGAGGACCAAGTCGTCCGCGATCTGATTGGGCCTGGCGCGCGCAATCTGGGCCAATTTGAACGCGGCATTGCAGGCAAAGTCCCCATGGGCCGGGTCCCGGGAAACGACCAAGTCATACTGGAAGGCTTCGGGGAGGTTCAGCCGCTTTTCCCTATGAAAAATGTGGACGATCACGGAGCCGAAGTCCAAAAGGACCCACTCCCCGGCTTCCAACCCCTCCCGGTTGAAGAGCGGCACCTTTTTCTTTTTCATAGATTCCATCAGGTGGTGTCCCAGCGCTTTGACGTGGGGGGCGGAATTACCGTGCGTGATCACGAAGTAATGGGCAATGCTGGTTTGCTTGGAAATATCCAGGACAACCGGCTCTTCGCCCTTTTTGTCTTCGATCAGTTCTTTGGCTAACTGAGCAATCTTCTTAGCTTGCAAAAAAAAGCTCCTTCCGGGGTTGGGAAAGCAGGCATTATAGCATCCAAGCCTAACGGCCGAAACGGGTTTTATCGTGTCCTTTCCAGCTCCAAAAGCCACTCTTTCCAGGGAAGTCCGAGCGAGTAGCCGCCTATCTTTCCCTGGGATGACAGAACCCGGTGACAGGGAATAAAAATCGGGAGGCGGTTGCGTTTCATGACGGTGCCGACCGCCCGTCCTGCCCGGGCATGCCCGCAGCTTGCGGCCAGGGCGCCGTAAGACGTGACCGTGCCGGACCGGGATTTCCAGAGCGTCCGCAGCACTTTTTCCTGAAACGGCGTGTAGCCTGAAAAATCCACTGGAATACCTTTCAAGTCCCGGGATTTTCCCTGAAAGAAATCGTCAAGGCGCCGGGCCGCGCGTTTTAAATAAGCGGGAGCCTTGCCGGAAGAGGAGAAAGGTCGGGTCCATCCGGTCTGAGGGAAATCCAGGCGGTACAGCCCGGTCCGGCTTCCCCAAAGCACGAAGGTTCCCCGCGGATTTTCTACCTGTGTGGCGAAAAGCTCCGGTTCCCGTTTCGGTTTTTTGCGCTTGGACCGTCTCATGAGTTTCCACTTGGATGCGCCTCACGCACCGCGGGTAAAAGGATTTGCCCGGAACGCACATTGACCGCGCCTTCCAGTTCCGGAAATTTTTCGAAGGCGCCCGCGGGATTCTCCGCCAGCGCATGCGTGTAAGGAAGTGCGGCACGCGTCAGCGCCGCGGAAGCGCCCGGCCCGCAAAGCGAGGGAATGTTGGCCACGGAAAACCGGACGTTCCCGAACCGGTCGCGGACAAGCGGCGATTCATAGGTCGTGGCTTTCGCGCCTGGGAAATTGCCGCCCTGGTCGATGGAAACGTCCATGATCATCTTTTTCTTCGCCCGGCTGGCCTCTTCCAGAACTTTTTCGTCGATCACCTGCAGGGCGCGCCGCCCGGTCTGATGCACGCAGCCGACGAACACTGACGCTTCGCCCAAAACTTCGCGCCCCAGCGCTTCCGGAAAACAGACCTGGAGCTTGCCGGCGTGCTGCCATTTCTTCTGAAGCTCCGCGGCGCGCGGCGGGTATTTTTCCACGAGCGTGACACCGGCTCCCATTTTCAGCAGAAACTCCATCGCTTTTTCACCCGCGATTCCCCCGCCCCAAACCACGGCCGATTGGGATTTCATGTCGCCCGCGGGCTCCGGATACCGGGAGGCAATGGCGCCGAGGTCGGCGTCCAGCGAAGCAGGATAAACGATCGGATCTCTGAAAGCCCACGGCGCCTTGAGAAAATACGCGGCATACGACGCGGAAAGCCCGCCCGCGATCTCGCTCATGGGCTGGAGCAAAGGCCGGCGGTTTTGGATTTCCAGGCTTTCGTAGCCGATGGCGGTTGCGCCGGAAGCGATCAGCGCGTCGAGAAGCGGCGCTTGTTCCGGCGCGGCCAAGTGGAAAAAGCAAAAAACCAAAAGATCTTGCCGCAGCAGCGGGTATTCGGGCGGCAGCGGCTCCTTCACTTTTTGAATGAGTCCGGCGCGCGCATAAACCGACTTGGCGTCGGGCAAGATTTCGGCGCCCACGGCCCGGTAGTCCGCGTCAGAAAACCCCGAACCGGCGCCCGCGTTTGTTTGCACGACAACGGACACAGAACGGGCCGTCAAAGCCCGGACGCCGTCGGGAGTCATGCCCACTCTTTTTTCCCGGGACTTGATTTCCCTGGGAATGCCGATGGTCAGCATCGCTTAGCCTTTTGCTTGTTTGCAAGCGTTCGCATGAACGCAAGAGACCTTAAGCATCAACCCGGTGGGGACAGGTCTAAAGACCTGTCCCCGTCCATGCGAACGGCACCGCTGCTCTCTAGGGGTCAAAACGGTTGGTGATGGGCATGCGGCGCCCGAACCACGCTTTTTCCGTCACCCGGAGGATGGGCGGCGTCTGCCGCCTTTTGTACTCGTTGTGGTCGACTTTGCGGATGACGCTGTTGACCAGCGGCGGCCGCACGCCGCGCTTGCGCAGGAGCGGGAGGATTTCGTCCGCGCTCAGGTTCTTTTCAATGTAAAGGTACAAGATTTCGTCCAGGATTTCGTACGGCGGCAGCGAGTCCTGGTCTTTCTGGTTCGGCCGCAGTTCCGCGGAAGGCGCTTTCGTCAGAATTGCCTCGGGGATGACTTTTTTGAGGCTGTTGCGGTACATCGCAAGCCGGTAAACGTCGGTCTTGTAAACGTCGCCGATCACGGCAAGCCCGCCCGCCATGTCGCCGTACAGCGTGCAGTAGCCCATGGCGAGTTCCGATTTGTTTCCCGTCGTCAGAAGCAGCCGGCTCTCGTCGTTGGAAAGATACATGAGGCCCAGACCCCGCAGGCGCGCCTGCAGGTTTTCCATGGCCAGCGTAATCTTGCCCCGCGGCACGGGCCGGCGCCCTTCTTTTTTCCGGTGCGCCTGATATCGCTTCATGAAAAATTCGTATTTTTCCCGGATGGAATGCTTTCGCAGCTCGATGCCGAGATTTTCAGCCAGCGCGGCCGAGTCTTCCCAGCTGCCGCGCGAAGAATAGACGCCCGGCATGGTCACGCCGAGCACGGCGTCCGGCCCCAGGGCATCGACAGCCAGCGCGGCCACCAGCGCGGAATCAATGCCGCCGCTAAGCCCGATAATCACGCGCTCGAAACGGTTTTTGCGGCAATAATCGGCGACGCCCAGGCAAAGCGCTTCGTACATTTCTTTGGGCTGACGTGACAGCGGATCCCCGCCCAGCGCACCCGCCGCCTCGGCGCTTTGTTTCCAGTCGTAGAAGAAAAGGCCTTCCTGAAAAGCAGGAGCACGGAAAAGAATTCTTCCGTCCTCGTCCGCGAAAAGGCTGCGGCCGTCGAAAATGAGATCATCCTGCGCACCAACCTGGTTCACGTAAAGCAGCGGCATCTTGTGGCGGAGTGCCTGGCGCTTGATCAAAGCGTCCCTCACTTCGGAGACGCCGCGGTAATAGGGCGACGCGGAAATGTTGAGCGCCATGTCCGCGCCCATTTTTTGGAGATCGTCCAGCGGCTTCACCGCGTAGCGGTCGTCCCAAATGTCTTCACAGATCGTGAGCCCGACCTTCTTTCCCTGCCACGGGATCACACGGCTTGCGGGCCCCGGCTCGAAAAAAATCTCTTCCAGAAAAACGTCGTAGGTCGGCAGCAGGCGCTTGTATTGTTTTTGCCGGACTTTACCACCCTGGATCCAGGCC
>Ga0310810_10007117_pt1 | contig 12722 bp, 8 predicted proteins | sample NCmetagenome_FD_207641 | JGI IMG/M metagenome (GOLD analysis project Ga0310810, IMG submission 207641) | Soil microbial communities from experimental microcosm in Duke University, North Carolina, United States - NC | ecosystem: Engineered > Artificial ecosystem > Soil microcosm > Unclassified ... | reverse complement strand
AAGTCCTGAGCTGGCTTGTAAACCTTGTACAGGAAAGCGTCGACATTCCACTCTGCCTCGACAGCGCCGACCCAGAAGCACTCGTTAAGGTGCTTCCTCTATGCAAGCAGCGTCCCATGGTCAACTCGCTCAGCGATGACCCGGCTCACTGGGCGATGCTGCCTGTTCTGAAGGAGCATCGTCCCAAGGTGATTGCGCTCTGCACGACGGAAACCGGAATACCCGCAGGACAAGATGATCGAGTGGCCACTGCCAGCCGTTTGATTGATCGTCTAACGTCGGAGGGTTTTGTCCTGGACGATATTTACGTGGACGCTTGTGTGCTCCCGGTAGCGACTGGCCCCCACGGGAAGAACTTGCTGGCGGCGATGAGCCGCATTAAGGCAGCCTATCCCGGCGTTCATCTCAGTGCGGGCGTGAGCAATGTCTCGTTCGGGCTACCGTTGCGCAAGCTACTCAATGAATCTTTCGTTCTTCTGCTCATGGCATGCGGCCTCGACGCAGGCATTTTGGACCCCTGCGACCCACAACTGATGATGAACATTATGGCTGCGGAAGTTTTACTTGGCCGCGATGAACGATGTAAGAACTACCTGCGCGCTCATCGTGAGGGCAAACTTGTGCCCGCCAGTCTCGCGTGCGCGACTGCGGGTTAGAAAACTCTGGAATTCCGAAATCCTAAGCCGCTCGGCGCAAAGGTTTTTCGCCCGCTGCGTTAAGCGCGCCAAACCGGGCCGGCAGACCTAACGCGCGGAGGCGAATCGAATCCAAAATCCGATCGGGCAGAATGCGCGGCAACGTGGTCAGTAGCCTGGCGTCTTTTCCCACAATATAGCGAATCTTGGGACGAGCAGCCGTCAACGCATGGTGCACCGCGCGAGCGACGACCTCGGGCGGACTACCATTCTTTTCCCGCGTGTATCCACGACGCGCGAAGTTGCGGAGCATTCCGGAATACTGCGCCTGGGCTTCCTGAGGAAGGTTCTCAATCATGCGTTCGATGTTTCCCAGCGTTTTGTCGACCGCGGGGGTCGCTATGGAACCGGGCTCGATGGCGCATACGTAAATCCCAAACGGGTGCAGTTCGAGACGTAGCGTGTCACTCATCATTCCAATCGCGCCCTTACTGGCATTGAGCAGACCGCCAAACGGAATCGCTATATGCGCTCCAACGGATGTGATATTTACGATTCTGCCCCGCTCCTTGCGGATTAGAGGAAGAAATGCCTGGATCGCTGCCAGTTGGCCAAACACGTTGACGTCGAATATCTTCTGCAAATCGCGCGCGTCGGCATATTCGAGCGGTTGCACAATGCCGATTCCGGCGACATTTACCAGCCCGTTCAAGCCCGAGGGTCCAAGCTGCGCTGCCACGAATTCCGCGGCTGCCGAGATCGAGTGCCGGTCTTCGACGTCCATCATCACAGGTGTGAGGCCGCGAAGGTTCGCGTTTTGCAGTCCGTCTCTGTCCTTGGGATTGCGGACGGTGGCAAAGACGTTCCAGCCCGCTCGAACCATCCGCAAGACGGAAGCGTGGCCGATGCCGCTCGAAGCACCCGTGATGACGACGGTTTTCTTAGCTTTGTCCATGGTCTACTCCAGGAGATGAATTAAGTTTTGGATGCTCTCAGGGTCGTGGCCGATGCGCTAGAGTTGGTGACGGGCAGAGTTGCGTCGCTCCGGAAATAGCGCCGCGATCGATGTACGTGAGTAGTTACCGCGCAGCATGGGCAAGTTGGTTCTGATCTGTGTTTCTCTCCCGTCCCGCCTCGGCCGTCAAGTCGCGCATTCCGAACTGGACTCCGATCTTTTTCAGGAAGTCGTAGGGAGGAGTTCCGCCGGCAAATATCCATACATAATCGTTAGGCAGTTCCCGCAGTTGCCCACCGACTTCGAGAGTGACGGAGTCTTCTCTGATTTTTACGGGGATAGAATTGAAGGCAACGTTGATCTTGCCGTTGCGCCAGCACTCGTCGATACGCTTTGCGTTTCGTTCCTTGATTCGGCTGAATTGTTCTTTTCGATAGGACAATGTGACCTGGTTGCCGACCTGGCTTGCCAGCCCCATGGCTGCTTCGACAGCACTGTCGCCACCGCCGACGACCAGAATGCGCTTGTTCACATAATGGTCAGCTTCGATCAGGCGATACATCACCTTAGCCAGGTCTTCGCCTTCCACGCCCAGCTTACGTGGCGTGCCGGTCCTTCCCAGTGCCAAAACCACAGCTCGAGCCCGGTAGGAATTATTGAGGGTATTGACCGTGAACAGCCCATCCGCCCCCTTGGTTATGTTCTCTACTTTTTCCCCGGTCCGGACATTGAAATCCGCGCGATTCAAAACCATATCCCAAAAAGCCAGCAGGTTTTCTTTGGATAGTTCGGTTTTCTTGAATTTGCCATACATGGGAAATTCAACCGGGCTGGTCATTACCAATTTCTGGCGAGGATACTTGGCGACTGTTCCTCCCACCTCGTCCTGCTCGAGAGTGACATAGCTCAGTCTGTTCTCAATAGCGCGCAGCGAGGCGCTTATTCCGGCTGGGCCTGCGCCGATGATCAGAACATCATGCAGGCCGGGGGTTGCCGGTCTATTTTCGTCGAGCCGTGCGCTGATCGTATCCACGCATTCCCGGCCATGGTTTACGGCATTCTTGATCAGAGCCAGACCGCCGAGTTCTCCGGCGATAAAAAGATTCTGGATGCTGGTTTCATGCTCGGCGGTCATGAAGGGCATGTCGGCGCCCACACTCGGGCTCGCCATGACCATCTGAATCGCACCCACAGGGCAAGCTTCGGCGCAAAGCCCATGGCCAATACATTTGTATCCATTGACGATGGCTGCCTTGCCCCCAACCATGGCGAGGACATCGCCCTCTGGACAAACTGTGGTACAGGTTGCGCACCCGATACATTGAGCATTGTCTATGTGGGGATGTTGGGACCTCGGACCTTCGGAGAATAGCTTGCCCTTCTCGGCAGCGGCGCGCGCGCGTTCATCCCGCTTCTTCAGGTTCTTCAGATACCCGCGCAGGAAGAAGGCCGTGACCAGGGCGGCGATGACGAGAGCGATCAGCGTATCCATAGAATTTACATGTAACCCATCATCATCACGACGGCAATGTGAATCGCAGCCAGGACCGCAAAGGTATAGCTGAAAGGTTTATGCACTACGTGCCAGAGGTGGAACACTTTTTCGGATCGGGAAAGGAACAGGATACGCTTTGAAAGAGCCGCTTCCTCCGACGCGGTGGCAATGGCGCGTTCCAGGGCGTGATTGGACGTAGGCAAAAGACCCAGCAGGGTTGACAGGTATTCACCTCCATGCAGAGCATGCCGCCGCAGCGTGGCCACGCGAAACACTCGCGCCACGTCGAGGATCATCATGTATACGATGGCAACCACGATGGGCATGCGATCCACGGTCGCCGCAGTAGGCATCCGGAGGACACGACGCAGGTCAGCTTCGGGAAGCAATCTCTGCTGTGCCAGGTCGGCCGATAATTGCCCCTGCAAGTCCTGAATTTCTTTGCGTGATAGCTCGGCAGCGTTCACGCGCCGGGGAATTTGGGAATACAGATATCGGCCTACAACGCCGCTGGCGGAAACCGCGGCCATGATCCAGAACGCAATCCCGGCAAATCCCTGAAATTTGAATGAAGCATGGAAGGCGATAACGAACGGGGCCGTCAGCCCGAGCAGTACGTGAATATCCAGCCAGTGGCGCGTGCTGCCCTGCCGCATCAGCCACGGCCAGTGCTTACGAATGGGGTACAGGAAAATAGAAAAGAAAATTGCGAGCCCAAGAAATCCAAGCTTCAGCCCTACAACTCCGCTGGGCTTTAACAAAGGGTGTTTGTCGGAGAATGGCCGCTGCGCTATGCCGAGCGTGTAGTAATCCCACCCGTAAATCGCCAGAGACAAAAGAAGACAGATTGCGATTACATATCCCGCAACCAGGCGAATGCGATGGGCTCGTTCGCCATAGCGGACGGCCGAAATGGTTTGTGTAGGCGCGATTGCGGTGCTCATTTGCTGGCGACCTGCTCCTCTACGTTGACTGAAAATCTCTTGTAATCGGAAAAAATATGGGTATTGCGCCAATGCTGGCGCGCCGTTTCCACCTCGACCGTAGCCTCCCGGGGAAACCACGCCTTACTTAGCTCATTGCGAAAGCGCACTGGCGCGAACTCTACTTCCGAGTGGAGGCTCTTCATTCCGATATCCTCAATTCCTCGGTCGACGCCGGCATCGATCTTGGCAATCACGCCCGTGGCGGAATCAATCCAGGCCGTCCCACTGATATCCAGCGGATATTCTTTGCCGCGAACCGCCAGCGCGGCCACCGACTTGGTGTTGGGCACGTGCTCGAAATGGACCTTCAGGAAAGTGCTTCCGCCCAGGGTTTCGAATCCCAGCGAGTTGAAATGGAAGCTGCGCGCGTAATAAGGATGGAAGATCAGGAAAAGCGTGGCGAAACCGTTGCTGATCAGCAGCGGCGTATTCTGGTTCCGCTTTGCGGAAGTAGCGTCCTGGATGGCAAGACGTGATTCGTCCAGGCTGAGTTCGCCGCCGCTGTTGGTCAGAATAACCAGGTAGTCGAATGTGGATTCGGCTTTCTTTTCGATCTTGGCTTCTTTCCCGAGTTTCTCCTGGGTCACGCGCTCGGTACACTTTACTTCTGAAAACTGGTCAACGAACTCGACCACCTGCTTGCCGGTGCGCGCCAGCACATCATCCAGCGTAGCGTCCTGGGCCGGTGAAGAGGTCGGCCCAAGAAACATGATGACCAAAATGAAGGCGAGTCGCAGAGGGCTCGGTCCAAGAAAGCAGCTTAGCGTGTGCGATTTCTTCATTTCGCTCCCCGATGCCAGGAATCAAAGCGGTAGCCAAATGTCATGAACACCTGGTCGTAATTCATGATTCCGCCACGGTTCCATGTCCATCCCCCCTGCAGAAAATAGTGAGGACCTAGCGGTGCGTCTATATTTGCATTCAGGAAATGCGACTTGTTGTTGGACGCGAAAGCAGAGGCATATGCCTGCTGCCCGGCCAGCAGTTCCCATCGGAAATTGTCGCGGAAATTACGCGAAATGGAGAAAGCTTTGTAATCTCCATCTCCAAATGAGCTGTTAAAGCGTGAGTACCGCACATCCGCACGCAACCTCCACGGCAATTCGCCGAAGGTCACGCCGTAGAGCTGGTTCAAAGAAGACTTGGCTTCACCGGAACGGCTGCTTCGGCCCAGTGTCGCATATACCCAGATCTGTTTGTAAACTTCAACTCGCGGACCGGCGCTGAATCCCTGAAACAGGTATTTGTCCAGCAGGCCCGTGCCGATGAGTTGCGGATCAAACTGCGGCACATCGCGAAAGTAGCTGTGATTTATGTCGAACTCCAGCCGGTCTATAGGCTGAATCCGCAACGTGGTAAAGCTGCGGCTGACTCCTGCGCCGGGGGAGGTGACGGCAGGGTTGCTGGCGGGCTTATCCGCCTGCACCGCGCTGTAGATGGAAAAATACCGTTTGTAGAAGACTCCGTTTTCGAAAAACACAAAAGGCCGGTTGATCTTCCACTTCAGCATCTGAATGCCGGCGCCGGAGGTGCTGGTGTACCGGACATTATCGAAGCTGCCACCTTCGAAATTTACGAACGTGCCGCTGATCTGCTGGTCTGGCGCGTAGCTCCACGAGGTTGGATCAGGAGTCGATCCCGCGAACAGTCCAACCGTTGCGTTGCTGCCGACCCGGCGTCCGATGTAGCCGCCGTCAATCGTATCCAGACTGGTGGCCCAGGGAAGATAAAGGCGTCCGCCACCAGCTACCCAGCGGGAGTTCGGATTGTCGTACGTCAGTCCCAGGTGATAAGTGCGGTTGAGCAATTCCTGAAGCGTTGGTTGTCCGGGCGAGGCATTGGAAGTGAAACGGGCCCGCCAGTAGCCGCTCATGTTCCAGTAACTTCCTCCGATGCGAGTGATATCCGTGCGGATGACCATCCCGAAATTCGAGCTCGTGGAATTCAGAGGACTGTGACTCATGATGCTGCTGTAATCAAGACCGACGCGTCCGCGCGCCCGGTTGATTTCCGGCAACGGCGGTCGCGGAACTTCTTCCCGGGCCTCCTCCTCCAACGGGTCGCCTTCCGTGAACGAAATCACAGCAGGATATTTTCGGGTTGGGCTGAGCGAGCGTTGCGCCACCAGCGATTGCGTATCTTCCGACGAAAGATAAGCTAGGTCGCCTGGTTTTATGTCCCGCTTGGGCTCGGCGATGTCGGTTACTGCGGAAGTTTCGGCGACTGAGATAACCTTGAGTTCGGCTACGACTTGAAGCCCCGTCTCAGCACTTTCACCAGTACCTGCCGATTGAATGTCGCGAACCTCCAGCTTCATGCCTTCCGCGAGTCCGGAACTGCGCCCCGCATCGAGATACGCTGCTCCATCCGCCACATATTTCACTCTGAAGGCGGTGCGAAAATCGGCATTTGGCTGGCGAGTAGCTAGTACAGGCACATTGGTATCCGTGTTGCCTGCTGCCGGCGCAGGCTCAGCCTTGACAACCACAGTTGGCGTCAACACGGATTTACTCCCGCCGGGTGATGATTTGGGATCAGCCACTACCGTCCGAATGTCATTCGCGGGACTTTGCTGCGCTATCTGCGAAGACGCTACCTGAGCCGGGGGATCTATTCTCCCGTCCTGCCGGAGCTGTTGTTGCAGGGCAGGTGACGAGGGCGGCTGGGCCCCAGGTGCGTTTACGATAGGCGAACCCGGATCACTCGATTGCCATGATGCGGGCTGGGCTTGCATCGTATTCGTGGTAGTCCCTGGCTGCGTCGGAGCAGGCGCGTTCCCCGTGCCGGGCTGTCCCAGGGCTGGGAACACGGTGCCTTGTTGCAGGCTCCCGACGTTCGGATGTTTCGCGGTTGGCTTGGCGGCCACGCTGGCAGTTGACACATCCGAGGGACTTGAGCTGTGGGGAAAACTGAGCGGCGCTGCTGGAGCTGGCGGCACTACCGGAGCTGGCGCAGTTCTATTCGATGCCGAAACCGCCGAATGTTTCGTACGGTGCCATCTTGAGAACAGAGGCACTCCGGCCGCGCTCGGCGCGCCGCTTCCACCATGGGAAACGTTGCCAGCCTCGTTCGGCAGCAACGTCAGAGTAACTTCATTCGTAGTTGTCGAGAGTTCGTAGGCGCGAGCACTCTCGAGATCCAGCACGACGCGGCTGACCGGCGGATTGCCGCTGGTCAATCCAACCCGCAAAGTTTTGATTCCATCCTGCCCAACCTCGATACGGCGTTGTTTTGCGGAGGTCGTGGTGTTGGCCAATTCCAGGACAAGCCGCGGCGGATTTTCCGCGACAATCACCTTGGCCTGCGCGCGCGCGCTGAGAAGAACATTCAGCTGGATGTTGTTCCCGCTGCGCGAGAAACCCACATCCCGGATTTGAGCCGGGCTATTGCTCTGCGCTGCCGCTGACACGGTGAGGAGCAGGGGAACGAGGCTAAGGCGATGTACTTTCATGACTATCCTGAACTTTTGGCTTTAGCCCCCGGCGCTTCCATTCCTGTGGCATTGGTAGCAATTAATGCTGTTGTAGACGTAACCCCCCACCCCGTGATGGTTGGAATCTGTTTGCGTCTTGGTGTGACAGTTGGTGCAGGTGAAGATTAAGTAATTATTGGGATTCGTATGGCAGGTAGAGCACACTCCATTCGCGTTCCCATGGTTCATCGGGAAGTATGTGTGGTTCCAATTCGCCGGAATCCAGGCAGTAGTGTTGTGGCAAGTTGTGCAAGTGGTCGGAAATCCCGCGGCAATGTGATTGGGACTCGTCGTACCTGTGTAATCCACTTTGTGGCATGCGTAACAGGTGGTCGGCACTGTTGTGTAATTGTTGTTCACGTGGCAACTTGCGCAAGGCACCTTGACGTGGAAACCAGTCAACGGAAAAGCTGTGGCATTGTGGTTGAACTGGGCGGGAATCCAGGCTGTGGTGTTGTGACATACCTGGCACTGTTGAGGGAACCCCGATTGCGCATGGTTGGGACTGGTTGTGGCTTGAAAGTCTTTCAAGTGGCAGGTAACGCATGCCGTGCTGGTCAGGCGGTAATTATTGTTTACGTGACATTGCGTGCATGGCACATGGGCATGCGCACCGGTAAGCGGAAATCCTGATGCCGCGTGGTTGAACTGTGCAGGCATCCATGCCGTAGTGTTGTGGCACACTTCGCAAGTCTGCGGGAACCCCTGCTGGGCGTGGTTGGGGTTGTTCGTGTTCTGATAATCCTTCAGGTGGCAGGACGCGCAAGCCTTGTTGGTCAGGTTGAAGTTCCCGTTGGTGTGGCACTGGTTGCACTGCAAGGTCGCGTGCGCTCCGGTCAGGGGAAATCCCACAATGCTGTGATTGAAATTGGCCGGCTGCCAGGCGGCGGTCGAGTGGCACTGCTGGCAGGTTTGAGGCATGCCGGTGGCCACGTGATTGGGATTGGTGGTTTTCTGATAGTCCGGCAGGTGACAGCCCACACAGTTTGCCGGGGTGCCCTTATATCTCCCGCCCACGTGGCAGGCCGTGCATTCCAGCGTCGCGTGCATTCCGGTCAGCGCAAAGCCGGCAAATCTCAAATGGTCGAATTTCACTCCCATCCACGTATTCATGCTGTGACACTGAATGCAGCTGGTGGAAAAGCCCGCGGTCAGGTGGTTGGGACCGGTGGTCTGCTGGAAAGTCTTGGCATGGCAGGAGTAGCAATCCGTCGACATGGTTGTGAAATTGCTCAGCGCGCCATTTTTGTGGCAAGACTCGCAGTCCAGCGTGGCATGAGCGCCGACGAGCGGAAAACGGTTGTTATGGTTCTGAATCGATTTCAGCGAGACGTTCCATCCATTTACCGTGTGACATTGTTCGCAGCGGGCTCCCATGCGGGCGCGGTGAATATCAGCATGACAGTCAGCGCACTTGCTGCCGACATTGGAGAACACTGGTTTGATGTGGCACTGCGTACACATGACGCCCTGGTGCATGCCGCGTAAAGGAAACTTCGTCTGGTTGTGATCAAACTCCGGCATGCCGCGGATCGGTTTCCAGCCCAGCGAGGTATGACAATTAGTGCAAGGCATGTCCAGCGCGCCATGCGGACTTCTAGTTTGCGCTGATACCTGTGCCTGTCCCCCCGGCACGCCGGCCGGCAGCAGCAACAACAAAAAGTTGATCAGAATGGTCGCGGGCAACTGTCCACCCTCTCAGGATTACAGGACAGACTTCACATCAGCAAATATCTATGAGTTCGAACGTGAGTGGCGGAACTTTGGTTGTATGACAACTGCAATTCTCTATCCATTAAGAGTAATTGCTTGAGCGTTTTCGCAACACATTACCGGAGGCCAATGATCGAGGGGGCAATGCAACTTGAGGGAATTCGTCGTGTGAAGGATATATTCCCGAGTGCGTAACTTTTCCCAACTCGGGCGCAGATTTTACGTCGCTCGCATGTAAACAAATTAAACAGTCAACTTCCCGAATGCTTCAAGGGACCGTGGCAGGCGGCGCACTCCTTGGGCGTAGGCTTATAAAACAGAACCGATTTCCCGCTCACCATCTGAACATTCTTATGGCAAGCTTCGCAGCGCACGTTCTGGTGCGCTCCTCGTAACGAGAAGCTGGTGCGAAGCTCATGATCGAAAAGCGAGGGTTTCCATTTCAAACTAGTATGACAATCGGCGCATGCCGTCACTTTCCTTGCATTGGCGAATTGCGCAGCGTGGATGTCCTCGTGACAGAGTTCGCACTTGGTGGGAGCCGCCTTGAAATCCGCATTCACCAGTTTCGTCCCCATATCCAATGGTTTGTGGCAGTCAATGCAGGCAGTTCCCCGATGTGCACCCAGCAACGGAAATGCCGTCTTGGAGTGATCAAAGCGCCGTAGATCGCGCCATGAATCAGTGTTATGGCATGCCTCACACCCCGCGCTGGCAACTTGTTGCATGCGATCCTTGAATTGACCCTTGTGCGGATCCTGGTGACAAGCCGTGCAGGAACGATCTTCGAATCGAAAGAGTGGTGCATTTTGCAGCACGCCCGCTTCTTCTTTCGTAGCGGAAGCGGGTTTATGGCAGTCGCCGCACGGAGTTGCGATATGTCCGCCGGTTAACTGAAATCGAGTGTCCTTATGTTTGGCCAATGTAAAGGTGGATGGACGATACCCTTTTAGGGTGTGACATTGTTCACAACGATTTAAGTAAGGGGTGGCGGCAAACTGGCCGCGGTGCTCGTCCTTGTGGCAATCAAGACATTGGGCGAATCTGAGCCGGTAGAGCGTCTCTCTACCTTTTGGCACATGGCACTTTGCGCAATCGACGGAAGCGTGCTTCAACAGCAGGGGATAGGCGGACGTCGCATGTTCTTTAACTCCGTACGTTGTAGGCTTGAAACCCTGCACCACGTGACAGGAAGCACACTCACCTTTGTCGGCGCGTTTCACGAACTGCCCGTTGTGCTCATCCTTGTGACAGTCCAGGCATCGCTGAAACGCCAGAGGCTTCTTGAAATCACCCCCGGTGTGGCATTGCAGGCAATCTACGCCCTGGTGCCTGCCCTCCAGCGGGTACTTGGTTTTCGAGTGATCGAATCGCTGGTTGACAGTCTGCAGTGAGATACGCTTCCAGCCGCTGGGGTTGTGACACGATTGACAGCTCTGCTGCGCGAAACTGCCGCGATGCGGGTCAGCATGGCAATCCGCACAAGCATTGAAAGCCAGGCCAGTCCATCGCGGCTTATTGTCGCTGCCCAGGGTGTGACATTTTTGACAAGCGACTTGGGCATGCAGGCCGGTGAGCGGATACCGGGTCTTGTTGTGGTCGAATTGCGAGATATTCTTCCAGTCGTCGAAATTGTGGCACTGCTGACAATTCTGCCCCAGGCGGCCATGGTGCTCGTCCTGATGGCAGTTCACGCAGTTCGGGCCAACTCCCAAAAAAGTTCGGCTTTTGTCGCGAACCTGGATGGAAAACATCTCCGACTTTGCAATATGCTCGGGCGTATGACAACGATTACAGGCCAGTCCCGCGTGTTTTCCCTGCAGGCTGTATCCGGTCTTGGCGTGATCGAACCCGGAAGGAGTAGGCGTCCATTTAACAATAGGGAAGTCGAGGCCATTATGTTCGGAGTGACATTGCGCGCATTGCTGGCTGGAATCGGCATGCAAACCATAGGAAGCATGTAAACCGCGTCCCGTTCGCAGCCGCGATGCAATCTCGCTGTGACATTCGAGACAACGCAGGGTACGGGTAGCGCCGAGCTTATGGCAGGATGTGCAATTGACCGCACTGTCCAGCGTGCGATGCGCGGTGGACAATGGGCCGGGAGAAATCTGGGTCGCGGCCGGGAACACAAAAAGGCACACGAATACAGCGAGTTTCGCGGCCGCATACCGCGAGGCCGCAATCCTCCCCAATTTAGTTTCCCGGTATGAACTTCTTAGTCCAGCCGCATGACGCGAATGCACGCGCTGGCCTGAGACAGCATGCATCAGTGCAACGGTCCAATCCGCTAACGATCGAAGACTCAATCTTTTTCGGTTGCACGAAGTGAACGCACCGAGTCTAGCACTAGAGGGTGAGATGCTGGATTTATCTAAAGTGCAGTCCCAAAAGTTTTCAGCGGGTCAACAGGTCTCTGCGGTGTTAAGAATTTCTACAGTTCCATCCACCAGTTGCCTGGCACAAATGCGTTGAACCAGAAGCTGGTATTGCGCACTTTCGCTGGTTTTTTGAATGCAAATAAAAAAAGCCTCGATGCGCTCGAGGCTGAGCCACTTGTGTCCAGGTTTGAGGGTTGCTAGCGAGCCATTCGACGGTGTAAAAACCCCGCAATGCCCACCAGTCCAGTTCCTAACAGCGCTAGAGTGCCAGGTTCTGGTACTGAGGTCACGGTGTCTCCACTAGCCCATTTAAGGAAGCCTTTGCCGTCTGACGCAAAAGGATTGTTTTTCACGATTGAGGAGCCTTGAATCGTAAAGGCCGTACCTCCGCTGCTGGATTGAATGCTCCCGATGAAGGAAAACACAGTCTTTCCCTTGGGAAGGGAATACACCGTCCAGGTTGCCGAAGTGAACGTTCCTTGGAACAGGGTGCCGGATGGAACTCCGTTAGTTCCGTTGCCGGAAATTACAAACGATCCGCCGGCTCCGAACATCCCGCCAGTAGCTAGTGACCCACTTGAGAGACTCGCCGTCGTGAATGTGACGCTTCCGAGGTTGCCGCCGGCGCAGGTGGTCGAACAAGGGCCGCCGGTTAGGGTGGTCAATCGTGAACCGGTTAAAGTGAGGGCTGTTCCACCGCTGATCGCGGTCACTTTGCCACCGGTATTACCATAGTCAATGCTGTCGGCGGTAGCCGCCAGAGGAAGACCTGCCACCAAAACAGCGAGTGCCAACATCTGCAAAAACTTCATGGGTTGTCCTCTCAACACGGTCTTTCTTTACATCGATACTTTTCCAGGAAGAGCGGCGCCCTTGCGAACAAAAAAAGCAGATGCGAAACCCGAGTTGTCAAAATTGTGAATGGATCATATCTTCCGAGTGAGTAGCTACCCAATCGGGTGCTTGCTGTATTTAAAGGACAGCGTTCCGTAGGGGCGTTAGCGAGTTCCATCGAACGATTGTGTGTGAAGCCTTTCAGAATCACTGGCTTGGTTTCACTTGGGCAAAGCGTTGCTTGCAAGTTG
>Ga0310810_10007115_pt1 | contig 12723 bp, 16 predicted proteins | sample NCmetagenome_FD_207641 | JGI IMG/M metagenome (GOLD analysis project Ga0310810, IMG submission 207641) | Soil microbial communities from experimental microcosm in Duke University, North Carolina, United States - NC | ecosystem: Engineered > Artificial ecosystem > Soil microcosm > Unclassified ... | reverse complement strand
TCCTGCTCGGGCTGCGCGAGGCGCGTGAGGCGCGCGATGCCGATGACATCCTCGCGGCGGCTGCCGCTCAGCGCAAGGAAAGCCGGGTTGACGTCGACGATGCGGAACTCCGCGTCGCGCAGCACGAGCGAATCGGACGCCGCGTCGAACATCGCGCGGTACTGCGCGTCGCTCGTGCGCCGCGCCTCCGCGGCGCGCTGCCGCTCGATCTCGCTGCCGATCCGGGCCGCGAAGATCTTGAGCACCGTCTCGGTGAGCGCCGAGTCCGTCAGCTCGCGCTTCGACATGAGCCAGACGAGGCCGATCGCATCGCCGGCGGCGTCGGTGAGCGTCGACGCGGCGTAGCCCTCCGGCTGCAGCGCCTGCAGGTCCGCATCGTCCGGGAAACGATTGCAGACGCCGGAAGGGAAGAACCCGAACGCGTGTCCCATCGACCTCTCGCACGGCGTGCCGGCGATCGGGTATTCGAAGTTGCGAGCGATGCGTCCCTCGGCAAACCGCGCGATCGTCTTCAGGCGCCGCCGGTCGGGCCCGGTGTAGACCGCGATTGCGACGTACTCGACACCGAGGATCGATGCGAGCGCGACCACGAGGTCCTCGTAGAACGCCTCGCCCTCGGCGCTCGAGACTGCGAGCGCGGCTTCGCGCAGCTTTTCTTCCATGTCAGCCCGATACGAACATGTAGCCGGCGCCGCGGACCGTGCGGATCACCCCCGGGTTCTCGGGGTCGGACTCGATCTTGCGGCGCAGCCGCGCGATGCGGATGTCGATCGCGCGATCGAAGGGCTCCCACTCGCGGTTGCTCGTCATGGTGAGCAGCTGGTCGCGCGAGAGCACGCGATTGGCGTTCTCGGCGAACACCTTGAGCAGGTCGAAGTCGGTGCTGGTGATCGCGATTTCGCGCCCGTCGGCGCCGAACAGCTGGTGCGTCGCCAGGTCGAGCTCGCAGCGCCCGACGCGCACGCGCTTGCTCGCGGGGGCGTTCTGCGATGCGGCTGCCGCGCGTGCCCTGGTCCGCCGCAGCACGCTGCGCAGCCGCGCGCGCAATTCGCGCAGGTCGAACGGCTTGGCGATGTAGTCGTCGGCGCCGACTTCCAGGCCGATCACCCGGTCGACCACTTCGGCCGACCCGGTGACCATGATGATCGCCACGTCGTGATGGCGCCGCAGCCAGCGCGCGAGCGACAGGCCGTCTTCGCCGGGCAGGTTCAGGTCGAGCAGGACGATGTCGGGCGCGCCCGCGCCGAACGCGTCGCGCATCTGCTCGCCGTCGGTCGCGAACGAAGTGCGGAACCCGTGCTCGGCGAGATATTCGCCGGTCGATTCCCGGATGTCGGCATCGTCGTCGACGATCAGTACGCGCTCGCCTGCCATGGCCGAAATCATAGCTTGGGCTGCGGTGTCGGTTGTCCATTTCATGGGCGGCGATGGTAGCCGCCCGGCCTCCGGGGGCAATTTCCCCCCGGTTTTCGCATTGTTTCAGTCCTGTAACAGCGCCGCCGTGATGTTTTCCACGCGATGGATACCAACCGTTTCCCGGCTGACATCGGGCCCATACAGCGCCCGCCTAAGCTGGCGGCGTCTTGATTCTGTACGGAGCAAGAGCAATGCTTGCCAGCGGATACAACGGACCCAACGTGCGGCGGGCGCGCGCAGCGCGGGCCAGGGTGCTCGGCCACATGGTGCGCAGGACCTACGTGGTGCTTGCCGCGTGGCGCCGTCGCCAGGAAGAAGCCTGGCGCCGCGCGGCCGCGCTCGACGAATTGAGCCAGCGCAGCCGGCGGATGCTCGGCGACATCGGCTTGCGGCACGCCGACGTCGCGCGGTTGCGTCTCGGGCCGCGCTAGCCGCAGCGCCGGGGGCGCGTTACTTCGAGATCATCGCGTAGTCGGCCGATTGCGGCGCGTAGTTCACGCGCCGCACTTCCGCGATGCGGTTGTCGCTCACCCGGCCCTCGACGATCTCGTAGCCCATCAGCGCGAACACGCGCTTGCGGATGAAGAGCGGGCGCGAATTGCCGTACCAGTCGACGCACGAGGCGCGGCACGAGTCGTTCGAGCTTGCGGGGCGCGAGTCGAGCGTGCCCAGTTCGCTCAGCGACAGCGACTGGTTGCGCAGGTACAGCAGCGACGCGGATTCGTGCCGCAGGTTGCGGCCGGCGGCCTGCCCGCCGCCGATGATCGGCAGGCCGACCAGGCCGTCGTACTCGGTGTCGGGCTTGTAGAAAAACCCGTGGCTGCGCGTCTCGCCCTGCGCGGCGTTGCGGCGCGTGTAGCGATCGCGCGCGACAGGGTGATTGGAAAGGCGCACGCTCGTGAAGTGCAGGTCAGTGCCGTCGCTGCCGATCACGACCGCGTTCGCACCGAGCGCCTCGATGCGGTCGACCCCATGTACGAGCGGTACGGCGTAGGTATACCCGCCGGAGTAGCGCACCGCGAACACTTCGGATTCCGTCGTGTTCTGCGGCCGCCGCCAGCCCGCGCCGGCGCCGTAGAGCAGGTATTCGCCGATGAACCGGTTCTGCAGCGCGTAGCCGCCGGGCTTCGGCAAGGCCTTGTAGCTCTCGGCCGGCGCGCTGTCGCGCCCGTCGGAAAAGCGGCCCAGGTGCACGCGTAGCAGCGCCAGGTCGCCCGAATTGGTTTCCGCCGCCCACATGCCGTCGCCGCGGCCGTTCGAGCGCACGAGCACGTTGAGGAACCCGTCTTCGCCTTCGAGGAACGAGAACTGGTCGATCGGGCTGCCCGCGACCTTCAGCGCGCTGGGCGCCGAGCCGTCGAGCGGAATGCGGAATACGCCCGAGCGAACCGCGGGGGGCTGAGCGCCGCTGCTGCGCGTCCAGGAAGTCGTCCAGACGAACACCGAGTTCGCCGAGACATAAAAGACCCGTCCCGGGGCACCGAGCACCGCAGTGCTCTCGCACGCGAGCTCGGGCTTCGCCAGATCGCATGAAGTCACCGTGTGCAGCGCAACGCCCTGGTTCGGATCGAGTGGCTCGTCGGTGCGATAGATCCGGGTCGCTGGTGCGATTCGCTTGAATTCTTCCGGCGTTGCGCCGTTCCGCCACTTGCGCACGGCCGGGAACGCCGAGTACTGCACGCCCTGCCAAGGATTGAGGTAGAGCGGCGTATAGAACACCAGCTTGCTGCCGATCAACCGGCTCGCGTAGTTGCGCGACGAGTAATAGTCGTTCGAGCGCAGGTGCCACGTCGCCTTGTAGGAAAGGGCGCCGTTCGGCGAGATCTCGAACACGCCGATCTCCGTACCGCCGCGCGCGTAGCTGTAGCCGATCACGGCGATCTTGTTGTCGGCGATCAGCATCTCGTCGTACCAAGCGCCGCTCGGATTGATGTCGGGCGCGAATGCATCGACCGCGGAGACCGGCTTCAGGTCGCGATCGCCGACGCGCACGGTGAAGAGCCGCCCGCGGCGCAGGATCACGAGGTGCTCGCCGTGCAGCTTGACGATGCCGCCTTCGTCGACGCCGGCGTGCTGTACGTTCGTCACCGAATCGGCGGCGGCGCCGGCGGCGAGCCCTTCCTTGGCTGCCATCGCGGGCGCCGAGGCCGGCGCGGGCGCCGATTGCATCGCTCCGATTCCGCTCGGCGCCTGTGCCCTCCGTGAGGCTTCATCTCGCCTGCGCGCCGCGTATTCGGCCGCCCAGCCCTTGAACAGCTCGGCGAGTTCCTCTTCGCTGGCGAAAGCCTTCAGCGTCTTGCGCGGCGCCGGCGATTCGGCGCCCAGCGCCGAAAAAGACAGGGCAAAAGTCACGGCAGCCGCGATCGATGCGAGTTTCTTGTTGATCATCCGGGTCCTCCGTTGTCGATGATGCGTTAAACGGGGGACGGAAAGAAAGGGGTTAAGCTGCCGGAAACGCCGCCAATCCAAGTTGATGACCTCCTACCAGGGGCGCTGCCACTGCGGCGCGGTTCGCTTCGAGGTCCAGACCGACTTCCCCGAGCTCACCACGTGCGACTGCTCGATGTGCCGTCGCCGCGGCGCGCGGATGGTCAAGGTGCACGAGTCAGCGTTCCGGCTGCTCAGCGGCGAAGACTCGCTCGTCCTCTATCAGTTCCACACCCGGACCGCGAAACACTACTTTTGCCGGACCTGCGGCATATATCCGTTTCATCGCAAGCGCGTCACGCCCGACTATTACGGCATCAACGTTGGTTGCCTCGACGACTTCGACCCGGCCGGCATACCGATTCGCGCGACCGACGGCGCGGGAATGAAATAGGGTGCGGGGGAGGTGGCTCGCCGCCTGGCTGCCGATGGCGATTGCCTCGGCGGTGTTCGCCGGGGCCGGGGTCGACAGCCGGGAGATCGCCGAGGAGCTCAAGGCGCTGGAGGACCCGACGATCCTCAAGCGCCGCGCCTGGCTCGACACCGAGTGGAATCGCTTCAAGGATTCGAGCAACGATTTCTCGTTGACCGCAGGAGGGCTGTGGGCGTGGCGCGTGTCGGACAGCCAGGATTGGGCGGTGCGACTCAAGGTGCCCGTGGAGTTTCACGTCGCCGGCGACACCGTGGGCGATTCGAACGAGCAGGGCCTCGGCGACCTGAAGCTCGCGGCCGGCACCGCGTGGCGGCTCAGCGCGTCGCATCGGGCGGCCGTGGGTCTCGAAATGCGCTTTCCCACTGCGACCAACAACCTCGGCGCGAATGTATGGCGCCCAATGCTATTCGGCACCGCCGCGTGGGACCTGACGCCGACGATTACGTTCAGCCCATCGGTCGAGTACAACCAGTCGATCAAGGAGCTGCGCGGTGCCGCGCCGCAACACTTCGTGGAGATGTTCTTTCCGGTGACGTTCCTGCTGCCGCAGCGCTGGGCCGTGACGCCGCGGTACGAGGCCAAGGTGGACTTCGCGAATGACGACCGGGTCACCCACTCGGCAAAGCTCACAGCGACCCGGCGGCTGGAAGACCTTCCCATCGGACTCGCGCTGTCGATCAAGAAGTCGTTCGACGGCGGCGAGAAACGATTCCAGATCAACTTCGTAACGACGTATTATTTCCGCTGAACCGACTTCCCCGAAAGGCGACCAGTCATGTCCACAGGCACCGTACGGCTCCACCGGGTTCTGAAGGCTCCGGCGGAGCGGATCTACCGCGCGTTCCTCACCCCCGACGCAATGGCCAAATGGTTGCCGCCCCATGGCTTTACCGGCAAGGTCCATCACATGGACGCACGGGTGGGCGGTACATTCAAGATGTCGTTCACGAACTTCAGCAACGGGCAGACGCATTCGTTCGGCGGCTCCTACCTCGAGCTGGTGCCGAACGAAAAGATTCGCCACACGGACCGGTTCGACGACCCGAACCTGCCCGGCGAGATGCACAACACGATCTCGTTGAAGAAGGTTTCCGTCGGAACGGAGATCAGCATCGTGCAGGAAGGCATACCCAGCGCGATCCCGGTCGAAGCGTGCTATCTCGGCTGGCAGGAATCGCTGCAATTGCTCGGGCAGCTGGTCGAAGCCGAAATTCCAGGGCCATGAATCCGAGGCGATTCCTGCTGACGGCGGCACTCACTGCGCTCGCGTGCGGCTGCGTGGGCACGGCAACCGCCCCCTCGAGCGAAGCTCGCCAGGCGCTGGCGCCTGCCGGTAAGCTCCGCGTCGCGATCAACCTTGCCAATCCAATTCTCGCCAAGCGCGACACGCCGGGAGGAGAGGTCAGCGGAATCACGATGGACCTTGGCCGGCTGCTTGCTACTCAACTCGGAGCCGAGTTCGTGCCGGTTTTCTATCCGAACCCGGGCGCGCTCGTGGAAGGCGCGCGTGCGGGTGCCTGGGATGTGGGCTTTGCGGCGGTCGATCCGGCGCGCGCCGACGTGCTCGAGTTCACAGCGCCCTACATGGAGGTGAACGTCACCTACCTGGTTCCGACGGCTTCGCCGATCCGCGCGGTGGCCGATGCCGATCGCGCAGGCGTTCGGATCGGAGTCGGGATGAAGAACGCGGCGGACCTCTTTCTGTCCCGCACGATCAAGCAGGCGCAAATCGTGCGCATTCCGGACAGCGTGGACGGCGCGGTCGAGCTCTTGCGCTCGGGCAAGGCCGATCTGTTCGCCAGCAATCGCGCCGCGTTGATGCAGATCCGAGACAAGGTCGGAAGCTATCGCCTGCTCGATGAGCGCCTTTACGCGGTCGAGCACGCCGTTGCCGTGCCGCGAGGGCGGGGAATTGCGGCCGCCCAAACCCTCGTGGAAGAAGCCAAGCGCTCCGGCGCGGTTGCGCAGTCGATCGCGCGCCACTCGATCGCGGGCGTGCAGGTGGCGCCCCCGGCTCGGAACTAGAGGAAAGTAGACTCGATCATGAACGTCATACCTTGGAGAGCGTATCAGCACGCCTCATGCACTGAAGCGCACACTGCTCGAAGCGCAATCGATCGCTTCGATTCCGGCGAGCGCGACCGGCTGCCTCCTGACCCCGGGATGATCGCGCGATGAACGACCGGAACTTGAGAATCATTGCCGCGATCGGCCTCGTTGCGGGGACCGTGCTTGGAATCGCAGGTACTTTCACGCAGCCGCCGACGCGCGGCTTCCTGTGGGCGCTCGACGGTTTCGCACTGATAGTGGCGAGCGCGCTGCTCGTGGTGCATCACCATCGGCAGGAACGCGACTTGATGGCTGCCGGATTCATCGTGTTCGCGATCGGCCAGGGACTGATCGTGTCCGGTGCGGGGATGGACCCCGGCGATGTGGTCTCGCCGTTCGCGGCCGGAGCGGGGCTGTGGGCCTGCGGAATCGCACTGGTCAGCGCGCCGGCCGTGATGCCGTTCCTGGTGAGGATCCTCGGGTTCATCACCGCGGTGCTGTTCGCAATCTTTGCGTTGCGGGTTTTTTCCGGGACTCCGTTGACTTCGCTTTCGACGCCGCTGCCTTCGCTTGCCTATCCGTTCCTCGGGGCAACGCTCTTCTGCTGGGCGTGGCTGCTGGTCCGGGGGCCGCGATGATTCTCGAATCCGCGGTGCTGGACGTGAAGCCTGGCAAGGCGCAGGAATTCGAGGCCGCGTTCACCCGCGCGCAGAGCATCATCGCCGCATCACCCGGCTACCTTTCGCACGAGTTGCAGCGCTGTATCGAGAAGCCGAATCGATACCTGCTGCTGGTCCGCTGGCGAACGCTGGAGGACCATACCGATGGATTCAGGAAGTCCGGGCCCTACCAGGAGTGGAAGAAATTGCTGCATCATTTCTATGATCCGTTCCCGACCGTCGAGCATTACGAAGCGGCGATGGGCAGGCCCGCATGAGGATTTCCGCCCAGATCAGCATCGTCATCGCCGCGATCTTTGCCTCGGTCTGCTTCGGGGTCGCGATCAAGGGCTTCAGCTCGCTCGGCGAACTGGTCGACCCCGTGCAGCACTCCGACGCGCTGGGTTTCGCCTGGTTCTGGGCTTTCCTCGGCGCGATCGCCGTCGCGTTCGGCGCGATCGGCGTCTGGATCGTCAAGACCGGCAAGGAAATATAGCCGCATGAAGCTCCTGAGCTTTCGATCGAAGGGCAAGGCCTCGTACGGCGCGGTGTCGGGCGAAGGCGTGGTCGATCTCGGTGCACGGATCGGCAAGGAATATCCGACGATGCGCGACCTGATCGCGGGCGATGCGCTGGGGCGTGCCGCAGACCTTGCCGCCAGGACTTCGCCCGACGCAGCGCTCGCCGACATTCGCTTCCTGCCGCCGGTGCCCAACGCCGAGAAGATCCTGTGCGTGGGCGTGAACTACGGCAATCGCAACGCCGAGTACAAGGACGGCACCGAGCAGCCGAAGTACCCGAGCCTTTTTCCGCGCTTTCCGGGCTCGTTCGTCGGGCATCGGGAAAGCCTGCTTCGCCCGCCGGAGTCGCCGCAACTGGACTACGAGGGCGAGATCGTCATCGTGATCGGCAAGGGCGGTCGGCGGATCCCGGAAGACTCTGCTGAGAGCCACATCGCGGGCCTCACGATCATGAACGAAGGCACGATCCGCGACTGGACGCGCCACGGCAAGTTCAACGTCACGCAGGGCAAAAACTGGGATGCGAGCGGTGCGATCGGGCCGTGGCTCGTGACGGCCGACGAGTTCGCCAGTTTCGACGGCCTGCGCGTGACGACTCGCGTGAACGGCGAAGTCCGCCAGGACGACACGACTGCGAACCTGCTGTTTCCGTTTCGCTACCTGCTGCGCTACATCTCGACGTGGACCACGTTGCGGCCGGGCGACGTGATCTCCACGGGCACGCCCGTCGGCTCGGGCGCGCGGTTCGACCCGCCGCGCTACCTGAAGCCGGGCGACGTCATCGAGGTCGCCGTGCCGGGCGTCGGCACGCTTTCCAACCGCGTCGAGGACGAAGCGCGCGCCATCCCCGAATTACTTGACTCAGTCAAGTAATCGCGGGCACACTGCGGGCGCAATGGCCCCGACCCCGCAGGGCGCCCACATCGAGGCGCTGCGCAGCTTCAACCGCTTCTACACCCGGCGGATCGGCGCGCTCGACGAAGGCCTGCTCAACACTCGCTATACGCTCGCGCAGGCGCGCGTGCTGTTCGAGCTGGGCAAGCGAAAGGGCGCATCGGCGGGCGAGCTTGCCGGTGCGCTCGGACTGGACCCGGGCTACCTCAGCCGCATCGTGCAGGGGTTCCGCTCCGCGGGACTCGTCTCACGCAAGAAATCCGCCGAAGACGGCCGGCGCGCCACGCTCTCGCTCACCGCGCGCGGTCGCAGGCAGTTCAAGACGCTCGACCAACGCTCGCGCAACGAAGCGTCCGCGCTTCTCGCCACGCTGCCGGCCGCAAGCCGCACGCGGCTCGTAGCGTCGCTCGCGGACGCGCAATCGATGCTGTCCGGCGAGGAGCGCCGCCCAGCAGCACGGGTCGTCATCCGGCCGTACCGCCTGGGCGATATCGGCTGGGCGATCGAGCGCCATGCGCGGGTGTATGCCGCCGAGTATGGCTGGAACGCGGAGTTCGAGGCGCTGGTCGCCAAGCTCTTTGCGCGTTTCGCCAGCGAACACGACCCGGCGAGCGAACGCTGCTGGATCGCCGAGCTCGATGGCGAGCGCGCCGGCTGTGTATTCGTCGTGCGCAACGAAGAGGACCGGTCGATGGCGCAGTTGCGCTGTCTTCTCGTCGATCCAACGGCGCGCGGATTCGGCATCGGCCGCAAGCTCGTCGCCAGGTGCATCGCGTTCGCGAGATCCGCCGGCTATCCGAAGATGATGCTCTGGACGAACGACGTGCTCGTCTCGGCGCGGCGCATCTACGAGGCCGCCGGGTTCAAGCTCGCGAAGGAAGAGGCGCACCGCAGCTTCGGGCACGACCTCGTCGGGCAGTTCTGGGTGCTCGACCTCTAGCAGGTGTTCAAGAGCTCGCCAGGCTGCCGAGCACGCGGTCGACCATCACACCCGACAGCCCGAGGTAATTCGCCGGGTCGCACAGCTCCTCGAGCTTGCGGCGATCGGCGTGCTTCGCGATCTCTGCGTTCTCGGTGAGCAGCTCTACGAGCGGCCGCTTCTGCGCGATCGCGTCGCGACAGATGTCGTAGACGAGGTCGTGCGCGCGCTCGCGGCCGAGGAACGGCGCGAGACCCATCATCACGGCTTCCGAGACGATCAGCCCGTTCGTGAGGTCGAGGTTGGCGCGCATCCGCGCCGCGTCGACTTCGAGCCCGGCGACGATGAAGTTCGTCTGCCGCAGCGCGCCGGCGAGCAGGCAGAACGCTTCCGGCAGCGCGATCCATTCGATCTCCCACGGCCCGGTCGAGCGCTCGTGGTCGGCGATCATCGCCTCGGCGAGCGCATTCGCGTGCTGCCGCACCATCGACGCGGCCGCGTGGATGTACAGGCACGACACCGGGTTGCGCTTCTGCGGCATCGTCGAAGATGAGCCGCGGCCCTGCGCGAACGGCTCGTAGACCTCGGCGACCTCGGTCTGCATCAGCAGCTTGACGTCCATCGCGATCTTGCCGAGGGAGCCGCCGACCAGCGCGAGGAACGCTCCGGTCTCGGCGATCGTGTCGCGCACCGTATGCCAGGCGATCAGCGGCTGCGCGATTCCGAGCTCGCGCATCAGGCCGGCCTGGGTTTCGAGCGCGCCGCGCTCGAGCGACGCCAGCGTGCCCGATGCGCCGGCGAATTCGCCCATCAGCACGCGCGCCTTGAGCTGCGCGAGGCGCTCGCGGTGCCGCTCGATGCCGGCGAGGATCGTCGCCACCTTGTAGCCGAACGTGATCGGCGTTGCCTGCTGCAGGTTCGAGCGGCCGGCCATCGGCGTGTCGCGATGCTTGCGCGCGAGGCTGGCGAGCGAGTCCGAGAGCTCCTTCAACTCCTCCTCGACGAGTGCGAGGCCTTCGCGGATCTGCAGCACCGTTGCGGTGTCGGTGATGTCCTGCGTCGTCGCGCCCCAGTGGCACCATTCGCCCAGGCCGTCCTTGCAGAGCGCATTCAGCTGCGAGACGACGCCGAGCACCGGATAGCCGATCTGCTCGGTGCGCGCGCGCAGCTTTTCCATGTCGATCCTGGCGATGTCGCAGTTGCGCACGATCTCGTCCGCCGCCTCCTGCGGGATGATTTTCAGGCGCGCCTGCACGCGGGCAAGCGCCGCTTCGATCTCGAGGTACTTGCGCGTGCGGCTTTCGTCCGACCACACGCCGCGCATTGCCGCGGTGCTGAAGAGGTTGCCGAAGATGCGCGAATCGATGACGGTCGCGGGCATGGCTAGCTCTTTCGCGTCCTGGTGGACTTGGATTCCTCGGCCAGCACTTTGCGGGCGATGCGGAAGCTGTCGACGGCCGCGGGCGCTCCGCAATACGTGGCGACGTGCAGGAAGATTTCCTTGACCTCCGCCTTCGACACGCCGTTGCGCAGCGCCGCGCGCAAGTGCAGCTCGAGTTCGTGCGGCCGGTTCAGCGCCGACAGCATCGCCAGGTTGATGATCGCGCGCGTCTTGAGCGGCAGGCCGCCGCGCGCCCAACTCGCCCCCCAGCCGTGCTCGGTAATGTAGCGCTGCAGGTCGATCGTGAATTCGTCGGCGTCGCGGAACGCCTTGTCCACATAGGCCTTGCCGAGCCAGCGCCGGCGGATCTTCAACCCTTCGGTATAAGCCTTGGACGGCATTCGATTTCCTTCACGTCGACCGGATGGGGTATCGTAGTCGATCATGCGGGTCTACGCGCTTTCCTGCGGCTCGCTCGAGTTCGACCGCAGCCTCTTCTTCCCCGCGGCCGCGCCGGGGACGAACATCGTGATGCCGGTCTCGAGCTACCTGGTCGTGCACCCGCGCGGCAACGTGCTCTTCGACACCGGCGTTCACTGCGATGCGCTGACCGACCCGGTCGGGCGGCTCGGCAAGCGGGTTGCGGGCCTCTTCGCGATCCGCTCGAAGCGCGGCGAAGACGTCGTGAGCCAGCTCGCGGGCCTGGGCCTCGCGCCCGACGACATCCAGTTCGTCGTCGCGTCGCATTTCCATTTCGATCACTGCGGCTGCAATTCGTCGTTCCCGCGCGCGACGTTCCTCGTCCAGCGCGCCGAGATGGCGATGGCGCGCTCGGAGCAGAGCCGCTACAACCCGAAGGACTGGGACCACCCGCTCGACTACCGGCTGCTCGACGGCGAGCACGACCTCTTTGGCGACGCGAGCGTCGTCGTGCTGCCGACGCCGGGCCATACCGCGGGGCATCAATCGCTGTGGATCCGATCCGGGTCGACCCAGTTCGTCCTGACGTCGGACGCAAGCTACACGCGCGAGCACCTCGACCAGACGATCCTGCCGGGGAACGTCTTCAACCCCGCCGAAATGACGCATTCGCTCGGCGTGCTGCGCGACCTGCGCGATCGGCGCGGTGTCGTGCTGCTCTACGGGCACGATTCGGAACAGTGGAACACGCTCCCCCACGCTCCAGAACCTCTGTTCTAATAGCAAGAACGTATCCGTCCTGCGAGGCAACCCATGAAGCTCGTCTCCCAGAAGGCACCGAAGCGAAACGGCGAAACGCGCACCGACAGCGCCGAATGGCGCATGCGGGTCGACCTGGCCGCGGCGCACCGGATCGCGCACCACCACGGCCTGTCGGAAGGAATCTTCAACCACCTGACCTGCGCCGTGCCGGGCAAGACCGACCGGTACCTGCAGATCCCGTTCGGCCTGCACTGGTCGGAGATCACGGCCAGCTGCTTTCTCGAAGTCAGCTACGACGCCAAGATCCTCAAGGGCGACGGTGAGGCCGAGCGTTCCTGCTTCTGCATCCACGCGCCGATTCACCGGCTGATCCCGGAAGCAGTCTGCGTGATGCACACCCACATGCCGTACGCGTCCGCGCTTTCACGACTCGAGGATCCGCGCATCAAGCCGATCGGGCAGACCGAATGCGGGCTGCTCGATCACGTCGTCTACGACGACCTGTACACCGGCCCGGCGTTCGATCCGAAGGAGGGTGAGCGCCTCGCGGGCGTGCTCGGGAAGAAAAAGGCGATGCTCATGGCCAACCACGGCGCGCTGACCGTCGGCAAGTCGGTCGCCGAAGCGTACGACGTCCTCTATTACCTCGAGCGCGCCGCGCAGGTGCAACTCTACGCAATGTGGACCGGGCAGAAACTGAAGCCGCTGCCGCAGCCGGTCGTCGACCTGACGATCAAGACGATCGGCGGGCCGCAGTACTACGGCAAGCCGCACTGGCAGCATCACTTCGACGCCCTGAAGCGCATGCTCGATCGGCGCGAGCCCGAGTACAAGCACTAGCC
>Ga0310810_10007113_pt1 | contig 12729 bp, 9 predicted proteins | sample NCmetagenome_FD_207641 | JGI IMG/M metagenome (GOLD analysis project Ga0310810, IMG submission 207641) | Soil microbial communities from experimental microcosm in Duke University, North Carolina, United States - NC | ecosystem: Engineered > Artificial ecosystem > Soil microcosm > Unclassified ... | reverse complement strand
GCGTGCTCGATTGGAGCGCCGAGCGTGCGGGCGATATCGGTGGTGATGGCGTTGCCGCCAAGCGCAATGCCGTCGGCCTGGATGAAATGCCCGTCCGCGAATACCGAGAGTGTGGTGGTGCCGGCGCCGAAATCGAGGCAGGCTACGCCGAACTTCGCTTCGTCTGGTGTGATCACCGAAAGCGCGCTCGCGTAAGGCGCGGCGACCAGGCTCGCCACGCCAAGATGGCAGCGCTCGACGCACAGCATGATGTTGCGCATCGCCACATCGTCAGCGGTAACGGCGTGAAGATCGACTGACAGCCGGTCGCCGCACATGCCTTGCGGCTCGTTGATCCCGCCATTCTCATCGATGCGGTAGCTGGTTGGCAGCGCGTGCAGTACACTTCGCTTATCGCGCCCGGCATATTGGCGCCCGCCAGCGAGCAATCTCAAAATATCGTCCTCGCGCACGGCGCCTGACGCCAGCCCCACGCTTGCCGAGAAGCTCTCGCTCCTTAGCCGCCCGCAGGTGACGCTCACATGGACGTCCTCGACGGTGACACCGGCCATACGCTCGGCCGCGTCGACGGCCGAGCGGATGCACGCCTCGGCGCTGTCGAGATGCGCGACCATGCCGGCTTTCAACCCCTCGGCGCGGGTGTGGTCGAAGCCGAGCACCTCGAATTGCACGGCTTCGCCTTTGCCCTCGAACCAATCTGGCGCGGGAGAGGTCTTGGCGATCAGGCAGCAGATCTTGCTCGTGCCGATGTCAAGCGCGGTCACGACGCGCTGGCGCTTGCTCCTGATCGTCGTCGTGTAAACCATCCCCCTGTTCCTTCGAATTTCGACTCAAGTCTTGCCTTTGGCCTTAGTCCCCTTGGTGCTCGCTGTCGGCAGGTCCTGCGGCGCGGCGGCGTCACCTGGCGCGACCGATGCCGTCTCATGCAGACGGACCGTGACGCGATCGAGCAGGCGCAAATCGACCGCGGCGATATCCCGCTCGAGCACACCATGCTCCTGCTCTAGCTTGGTCAGCGAGGTGAGCGCCTCGTCGATATTGTCGTCGGGCAGCATGACCTCGACGCCAGACTTGAGCTTCAGCGTCCAGCGCCGGTCGCCGACCCTGATCGCGGCTATCATCTTCTCTTTCAGGCCCGGATAGCGGACGAGCACGGCAAAGAGCTGAGACGCGCTCTTGCCGGCGCCTTCGCCCACGACGAGCGGAAGATCGAAGTAGGCGTCGCGAAGCGCGCGGGTGAGCACCGCGCCCTCATCATCAACCACGTAGGTCTGGCCGTCCTTTTGCCAGACGGCGTAGGGCGTGCGCTCCTCGATCGCGACCTGAAGGGTGGAGGGAAGGAAGCGCATTACTTGCGCATGCCGAATCCGCGGAACCGCCTCGAGTCGCGCCTTGGCGGCGTCGGTGTCGAAGCCGAGGAGTATGGTGTCGGGGCCAGCGTTAAGGGCCGCCGTGATGTCGGCATCGGTTACGTGCAGCTGGCCTTCCACGGTGACCCGTTTCACGCCGAAGCCTGCGGCGACGGCGAGATGCTCGATGCCACCGGTGAACAGGCCGATGATTTTCGAAGTCTGCCCGCCGAGCCAGGCGCCATAGGCGACCGCAGTGGCGAGGAAGAGCAAGCAAAGCACGAGCCACTTGCCGCGCACACGATCAGGGCCGAGCTTGCCGAGCCGCACGGCTTTGGGGCTGCGCCGCAATACGGAGCGCACCCCGCTAAGCGCAGGCACGCGCCGAGAGGAGCCGCGCGGGACGGCAATTCCTCGCGCAAGGAGAGGATCCTGCGATCCCCGTCTTTTAATTTGCGCCCTTCCGGGGCTCAGCGATTGCACGAGGCGTCCTCCACGATCCATTTGACGAGCTCGCCGAACGAGCGGCCGCTATGTGCGGCAAGCTCGGGCACGAGCGACGTCCCTGTCATTCCGGGCTGGGTGTTGACCTCGAGGCAGATCAATTCCCCCGTGCCCTCTGGCCGGTCGTCGTAGCGGAAGTCGGAGCGACTGACCCCACGGCAGCCCAGTGCCCTATGAGCCGCTAGGGACAGCTTCTGTACCAATTGGTAAACATTTGGTTTAAGCGGGGCCGGGAGAACGTGAATTGAGCCTCCAGGGGCGTATTTTGCGTCATAATCGTAGAAGGCAAGCCCTTCGGCCGGGCGGATTTCAATCACTCCCAGCGCCTCATCGCCCATGACGGCGCAAGTGAGCTCCCTCCCGGCGATATAGCGCTCGACCATTACCTCTTCGCCGAGCGTCCATTCGGCGCTGGTCAGCTCCTGCGGGGGATGAAGCTGGTCCTCGCGCACGATGAACACGCCCACGCTGGACCCTTCCGTTGGGGGCTTGATCACGTAAGGGGGCTTCATGGCGTGGGCCTTGGCAGCCTCGGCGCGCGAGATCACAAGGCTTTCGGCAACCGGCACACCGGCCGCAGCCAGCACCGCCTTAGCGCGCTCCTTGTGCATGGCGAGCGCAGAGGCGAGCACGCCGGAGTGGGTATAGGGAATGGCCAGCATCTCGAGCACGCCCTGGATACAGCCGTCCTCGCCATAGCGGCCGTGCAGCGCGTTGAAACAGACGTCGGGCTTGATTTCGGCGAGGCGCTCGGCGACATCGCGGCCGACATCGAGCCCGGTCACGCGGTAGCCCTGGCCTTCAAGCGCATCGGCGCAAGCTGCGCCAGAGCGCAGCGACACCTCCCGCTCAGACGACAAGCCGCCCATCAGGACGGCGACGTGAATCTGGTGCTTGGTCATGGGTGTCCCCCGCTATTCGGCAAGGTAAGAAATGCGAGACAGAGTCTTCGCGCTTGGCGAGCCAGTAATCCCCGAAAGGGGTTATTGATTACTCGCTTTCGTTAAGGAATGACACGGGAGGCGGCGGACTTCAGCGCGGGATGCCGAGCCGCTTGATCTCCCATTCGAGCTCGACGCCGCTATTCGCCTTGACCCGCTCGCGCACGGTCTCGCCGAGCTCCTCGAGATCGGCACCGCTCGCCTTCCCCTCATTGATGAGGAAGTTGCAGTGCATCTCCGAGACCTTGGCGTCGCCGACCGAAAGGCCGCGACAGCCTGCGGCATCGATGAGCTGCCAGGCTTTGCGCCCAGGTGGATTCTTGAAGGTCGAGCCGCCGGTGCGGCTCTTGATCGGCTGCGCCTGCTCGCGATAGGCGGCGATGCCATCCATCTCGGCGAGAATCTTTTCGGGCTCTCCCGGCTCGCCCTGAAACAGGGCCTCGGTGAATATGAAATCATCGGGCGCGCCGCAATGACGGTACTCGTAATGAAGGTCAGCGACGGGAAGGACGTGAAGCTGCCCTTTGCGGTCGATGGCGCGCGCCTCAATGACCACTTCGCACGTTTCGCGCCCATGCGCACCCCCGTTCATGCGGAGCGCGCCGCCGACGCAGCCTGGGATGCCGCGATAGAAGGAGAGTCCGGCGATGCCCGCGTCTGCCGCGGCGCGGGCGACCTTCACGTCGGGAACGGCCGCGCCAACGCGGAGCTTGCAGCCCTCCTCCACTTTGATGTCGCTGAAGCCTCTTCCTAAGCGGATGACCACGCCCTCGATGCCGCCGTCGCGCACGAGCAAATTCGAGCCGAGCCCGATCACGATGACCGGAATGTCGGTTGGCGTCTCGCGAAGAAAATAGGCGAGGTCGGCTTCATCGGCAGGTGAATATAGGACTTCGGCGGGGCCGCCCGCCCTGAACCATGTGAGATCCGAAAGAGCAGCGTCGGCTTTTAGCTTGCCGCGCAACTCGGGCAGGCTCCCTGTGAGCCTCGCGATGATCGCCTCGCCGCTCATGCCTGGCTCCTGGTCTCGAGCCGTTTCGGCAGAGCGTTCATCCAGTCGGTGATGGTGCCGGCGCCAAGCCCGACCACGAGGTCACCCTTCTTCGCCACCGAGGCGACCGTCTCGACCAGAGTCTCTTCGTCATCGACGGTCAGCACATGCGGATGGCCGTGCCGGCGCAAGCCTGATGCGAGCTCGTCGCGATCGATGCCGGGGATGGGCGCCTCGCCTGCCGAATAGACCGGCGTGACCACGACGATGTCGGCATCATCGAGGCAGGCCGAGAACTCGTTGAACAAGGATTGCAGGCGCGTGTAGCGATGCGGCTGCATCACGGCGATGATCCGCCCGTTGTTGCTTGCCATGCGTGCGGCGCGCAGCACGGACGCGATTTCCACTGGATGGTGTGCGTAATCGTCATAAACGGCAACGCCCTGCCACTCGCCGGTACGGCTGAAGCGCCGCTTCACGCCTGAAAATGCAGCGAAGGACGTGCGGATCACCTCATCGCTTACGCCTGCCTCGGTTGCGGCGGCAAGCGCGGCAAGCGCGTTCAGCGCATTGTAGTGGCCCAACACAGGCAACATCAGGTCTTCCAATTTCCGCGCGCCGCCTCTTACCGCAGGGCCGAGATCAGCATCGAAGGTGATCGTGTTGTGATTGGGGCGCACGTTGCTCAGCCTGATGTCGGCATCGCGCGCGATGCCATAAGTGAGAGTGCGGCGTCCATTGGCGGCACCGCCGAGCTTGGCGAGAAGCTCGCGCACCACAGGATGATCGATGCAGGCAACGGCAAGTCCATAGAACGGGATGCCATCGATGAATTGGAGAAACGCTGCATGCAATGCATCGAGCGTTGGCCAATAGTCCATGTGCTCGGGATCGATATTGGTCACGACTCCGATCTGAGTAGGCAGCTTCAAGAAGGTGCCGTCAGACTCGTCGGCCTCGACAACCATCCACTCGCCTTTGCCGATGCGAGCATTGGTGCCCCAGGCGTTGATGATTCCTCCGGTGATCACGGTCGGGTCGAGATCGCCCGCTTTCAGCAGATCGGCGATGAGAGACGTCGTGGTGGTCTTGCCGTGCGTGCCGGTGATCGACACGGTGGCGCAAGGGCGCATCAGCTCCGCCAGCATCTCGGCGCGGCGGATGATGGGGATGCCGCGTTCCTTGGCGGCTTCGAACTCTGGGTTGCCGGGCTTCACCGCACTCGAGATGACGAGATAGGCGGCGTCCTTGATGTTGCCGGGGTCGTGGCCGATCAGGCTCGTGATGCCATGCACGCGCAGGCGCTCGAGATTGGCGCCGTCCTTGAGGTCGCTCCCCTGCACGCGATAGCCACGGGTATGCATCACCTCGGCAATCGCGCTCATGCCGATGCCGCCGATCCCCACAATGTGGAACAGGCCCGTCTTTTCGGGCGGAGGCAGATGCATGGTGCGACCTACTCGACTTAACTCTTGGTCTCTGCAAGCTCCTCGGCGAGATCGCCAAGCTTGGCGACAGCCTCGATCTCAGCCATGGCTTTCGCCTTTTCCGCGGCTTTTGCCAAGACCTCAGGCGAGGAGAACAGGCGTTCCAACTCTTTGGCGAGGCGTTCGCGGCTAAGCTCGCTCTGCCTTATGCACCAGCCCCCGCCCCCTTCTTGGAGCCGACTTGCGTTTTCAAGCTGATCGTTGTCAAGCGCGTGCGGCAGGGGCACGAGCAGACAAGGGCGGCCGATCGCCATGAGCTCAGCCACGGTCGAGGCCCCGGCGCGGGCGATGACGAGATGTGTCTGCGCAATGCGCTCAGGCAGGTCGTGGAAGAAAGGCGCAAGATGCGCGGCAATGCCTGCCTGCCTGTAGGCTTCGCGCAACTCATCGAGATCTTCTTCGCGCGCCTGCTGCACGACAGTGAGACGCTCGCGCATGTCCGCGGGCAGAAGCTTAAGGGCTGCCGGCAAAGCCTCCGAAAAGTAATGCGCGCCTTGGCTCCCGCCGAAGACAAGGAGAAGAAGCCGCTGACCGGGAGCAGGCGGCACGTAGGCAGCATTGCGATAAGCCAGCACCGCATCGCGCACCGGTATGCCAGTTACCTGCGCCTTGGTCTCAGCGTCGGCACGCAGCAAGTTGGTGGGCTTAAACGACAGCGCGATCTTGTCGACGAAGCGCGAAAGCAACCGGTTGGCGCGGCCCATCACTGCGTTCTGCTCGTGGATCGCGGTCGGGATTTTCAGCGTGCTCGCGGCGATGATCGGCGGGAGCGTGGGATAACCGCCAAAGCCGAGAACGGCGGCTGGTTTGATTTCTTGGAGCAGGCGGCGTGCGCCGAGAAAGCCCATGCCGAGCCGCGAGAAGGTCGCGGCGACAGCGACGGGGTTGCGGCTAGTCAGCGTCGCCGATGGAATGCGGTGAATGGCGCGGGCTGGAAATTCGACCCCGTATTTCTCGGCGCGGATGTCGGTCGCAAGCTCGACCTCGTAGCCGCGGCGGCCAAGCTCTTGGGCAAGTGCCGCCGCCGGGAAGAGATGCCCGCCCGTGCCTCCGGCAGCGAGCAGGATCAAGCGGCCACTCAAGCCGGCTGCTCCTTGATGTCACCGTGTTCCGGTTCGGATTCCGCGGGCACGCTGACTTTGACCCGTCCCGCCATCGGCCGCTTGCGCGTCAGGCCCAGCGCAAAACCCATGGTCAACGCCATAGCGAGCAGTGATGAGCCGCCATAGGAGATGAAGGGTAGTGTCATGCCTTTGGCGGGAAGAAGACCGACATTCACCGCCATGTTAATCAGTGCCTGAAGACCGAAAAGCATGACGAGCCCCGCCACCGCATGTCTGATGAACCCATCAGGTTCCTGCGAAGCCTTGGACAGCCCGCGCAGCACGATGAAGGCAAACAGCGCGAGCAGAATGAGGCAGGCGATCAGCCCATATTCCTCGGCTGCAACGGCGTAGATGAAGTCGGTGTGCGAGTCAGGAAGCACGTCCTTCACGGTTCCTTCGCCCGGCCCTCGCCCGAACCAGCCGCCATGCAAGAAGGAGTCGATCGAGCGGTCGGTCTGATAGGTGTCGCCTGAGGCGGGGTTGAGGAAGCGATCGATGCGCGAGGCCACGTGAGGCGCGAGGAAATAGGCCGAGGCCACTCCGGCCATCCCGGCGAGGCCGAGCGCCGCCATCCAGATGAGATTGATGCCTGCCATGTAGACGAGCGCGCCCCATACCAGCGTGACGAGAAGCGTCTGGCCGAAATCGGGCTGCATGATGAGCAAAAGGACGAACACCGCGTAGAGCCCAACGGCAAGCTCGATGCCCGGCACGTCGCGTCGCTTCTGGGCCTCGTTGAACAGCCAGGCGGTCAGCACGATGAAGGCAGGCTTCACGAACTCCGACGGCTGCAGCGAGATGAAGCCGATTTGAAGCCAGCGCTTGGCGCCTTTGATCTCGGGGCCAAGCCCGAGGATGAGCGCCATGAGCGCGATGCCGACCAGGAAAATGACGAGGCTTGCGCGGCGGATCTGTTTCGGCGTCAGCGTCGAGGCGGCGAACATGATGGCGACCGACGGCAAGATCAGGGCTGCGTGACGTCGCACGAAGTGGAACGGCTCGAGGTCGTATTTCGCGGCAATCGGCGGGCTCGCGGCAAATAAGAGAACGAGGCCGAGTCCCATCAGCAGGAGAAGGCCGAAGAACATCAGCCGGTCGACCGTAAACCACCAGTCTGACAGCACGCTGCGGTCGGCGCGGGTAATCCTCATGCCGCTTGCCCCTGTTCAGGCTTCATGCTCTCGGCGCCGTCGAGACTCAAGACGATGGTACGGAAGGCTTCGCCCCGCTTTTCGAAGTTGGCGAATTGGTCGTAAGAGGCGCAAGCCGGAGAGAGCAGCACGACCGGCTCTTTCGCAGCCGAACGGGTAGCGTCGTCCGCGGCAGCAGCGACCGCCCGATCGAGCGTGCCGCAATGGACATGCGCGACGGCACTGCCAAGCTGGCGCGCGAAGGAATCCGCCGCCTCGCCAATCAGATAAGCGCGCGTAATTCGCGGGAAGAACGGTTCGAGCCCTGCCAAGCCCCCCTCCTTGGGCCTACCTCCAATGATCCAGTAAATGTCGGTAAAGCTTGCCAGCGCCTTACCGGCGGCATCGGCATTGGTCGCTTTGGAGTCGTTGACGAACAGGACCTTGCCCCTTTTCGCTACTTGTTCCATGCGGTGCGACAGGCCGGCAAAGCTCTTCAAACCCTGGGAAATGGCCGCGACCGAGAGGTCTTGCGAGCGGGAGAGCGCATAGGCGAACGCGGCATTCTGCCAGTTATGGACGCCTCTCAGCGACCCGATCCCGGCGAGATCGATTCGCGCGAGCTCCTTACTGTCCTCGACTTCATGCAACAAGCCCTGGTCGGCCCATACACCCGTTTTGACCGGGCCGCCTACGGCGATTCGCCTGACGGCAAAAGGGCCGCGCAAGCTGTCGGCGATGGCGCGGGATGGCTCATCGTCGACTCCGACCACCGCAGTGGCACCGGCGGGAAGCTTTGCGAACACCTGGGCCTTGATACGCGCGTAGTTCTCGAGCGTGCCATGGCGGTCGAGATGGTCCGGCGTAATGTTGAGGAGCGCCGCGGCATCGGGCGCCACTGACGGCGCAAGGTCGATCTGGAACGACGAAAGTTCGATGACATAGGTGAGATCTGGGGCGAAAGGCTCAAGATCGAGCACAGCCTTGCCGATATTGCCGCCGAGCGCGACGCGCTTACCGGCCGATTCCAGGACATGCGCCGTCAACGCGGTCGTGGTCGACTTGCCGTTGGTACCGGTGATCACCACCACCTTCCCTGGCGTGGTCTGCCTCGCACGCTTGCGAAAGAACAACTCGATATCGCCAATCACCTCGACGCCTGCTTCGCGCGCCTTCTTCACTGCCCAATGCGGCTCGGGATGGGTGAGCGGGATGCCGGGCGCGAGCACGAGCGCGGCGAAGCACGACCAGTCGACAGTGGCCAGGTCAGTGAGAACCAATCCGGCGGCGAGTGCCTCCGAGCGACCTTTCTCCTTGTCGTCCCAGGCGGACACATTGGCGCCGCCGGCTTCAAGCGCACGTACTGAGGCGATGCCGCTCAGTCCAAGCCCCAGCACCGCAACGTCGCGGCCTGAGAAGATCGTTACGGGAATCATGAGTGTGGAACTTAGCGCAATTTCAGGGTGGCGAGGCCGGCAAGCGCAAGCACCACGGCGATGATCCAGAACCTGATCACCACGGTCGATTCTGGCCAACCCTTCTGCTCGAAATGGTGATGCAGCGGCGCCATGCGGAACACGCGGACACCGAACAACTGGTAGGAGGTGACCTGCACGATCACCGAAGCGGCTTCGAGCACGAACAGGCCGCCGACGATGGCAAGAACCAGCTCGTGCTTGGTCGCGACTGCTATGGTGCCGATCGCGCCGCCAAGTGCAAGCGACCCCGTGTCTCCCATGAATATAAGGGCGGGGGGTGCGTTGAACCACAAGAAGCCGAGGCCTGCGCCGACCAGCGTCCCGCACACTACTGCAAGTTCGCCAGTGCCCTCGACAAAATGGATCTGCAAATAATCGGCAAACACCACGTTGCCCACGAGGTAGGAGATGAAGCCGAACGTGGCGGCGGCAATCATCACCGGCACAATCGCCAAGCCGTCGAGCCCGTCGGTCAAGTTCACCGCGTTGCCGGCGCCGACAATGATAAAGGCGCCGAACGGAATGAAGAACCAGCCGAGATCGAGCTCGATATATTTGAAGAACGGGATGGCAAGCTCGGTGACGAGCGGAGGCTCGCCGACCTCGGCGATGACCGCGGTGGCGATCAGCGCCGCGACACCTTCGATAATGATCTTGATACGACCGCGGAAGCCCTCGGCCGACTGCCTGGTGATTTTGAGATAATCGTCGTAGAGCCCGACGGCGCCATAGACGAGGGTGAGAAGCAGGACCACCCAAACATATGGATTGCGCAGATTGCCCCAGAGCAGGACCGCGACGGTGACGCCGGACAGGATCATCAGCCCGCCCATCGTCGGCGTGCCCTGCTTCTGCAACAGGTGACGCTCAGGTCCTTCTTTCCTGATCGGCTGGCCCTTGCCCTGGCGAATGCGCAAGGACTTGATGATGCGCGGCCCGAACAGGAACACGAATAGTAGCGCAGTGATCAGCGCTCCGCCGGTGCGGAAGGTGATGTAGCGAAAGATATTGAAGATCGGGAGCTCGGGGGTGAACTCGGTCAACCAGTAAAGCATCCCCTCTCCCCGCCTGAGGCCTGATTAGACCGATACAGTTTCCGCGCCGAACCGGCGCTTAAGAGCCTCGACCAGCGGAGCCATGCGGCTGCCGAGAGACCCTTTGATCATGATCACATCCCCCGGCTCTACCGCTTCCACAAGCTGCGGGGCAAGCTCCTCGGAGGTCTTGGCGTAAGCGCCGCGGCGGCTCGCCGGCAGCGCCTGGTAAAGCGATCCCATCAGCTCGCCGCAGGCAAAGACTACATCTACGCCTGCCCCGTCAATGCAATCGGCGAGTCCTTCGTGAAGTTTCTGCCCCTCAGGCCCGAGCTCAAGCATGTCGCCGAGCACGGCGACCCGCCGGCCGAACTCGGAGCGGGGTGTAAGTCCAAGCGTTGCAAGCGCTGCGCGCATCGAAGCAGGGTTCGCGTTGTAGGATTCATCGATGATGGCGATGCGCCCATCTTTGCCGCCGATCAGCGTGCGCGCGCCACGGCCGGGCTGCGCGTGAAGACCTGCGAGGGCACGTGCGGCAAGCTCGAGATCGGCGCCCGCGATCTTCACCGCCGCGAGCACGGCGACCGAGTTCTGCACGAGGTGGCGGCCGGGCGCGCCGAGGCGGTAGTTGACAGGCGTCCCGAGAATATTCGCCTTCACGTTGGAGGCATCGGGATGAAGCTCGACGTCGAGCAGCCGCGCCTCTGCGCCGTTAGCTTCGCCGAAGCCAATGACCTTCGCCCCGGCCTTCAGCGCGTGGCCTTTCAGTCTTTCATAGTAAGGACTGTCGCGATTGATGACTGCCATGCCGCGCCGCTCAAGCCCTCGGAAGACTTCGGCCTTGGCGTCGGCGATCTCCTCGACCGAACGGAAGAATCCAAGATGTACTGGGTCCACCGTGGTGATGATGGCGATGTGCGGCCTGATCAGCCTAGTCAGCGCGTCGATCTCGCCAGCGTGGTTCATGCCAGCCTCGAACACGCCAAAGCGCGTGTCCTCCGGCATGTTGGCGAGCGACAACGGCACGCCCCAATGATTGTTGAAGGACTTGACCGACGCATGCACCGACCCGCTCGGCGCTAGCGTCAGTCTGAGCGCTTCCTTGGTGCCAGTCTTGCCGACGCTGCCGGTGACGGCGATCACCACCGTGTCGCGCGCCCGCGCGCGGCCTGTCCGGCCAAGAGCGTTCAATGCTTCGAGCGTGTCGCCAACCCGAACCAGTCTCTCCTCATCGCTGGGAGGGAAGCCTCGATCGACGATCGCGCATGCCGCGCCTTCCTCCAAAGCCGGGCTGACGAAGGCATGCCCATCGCGGTTCGGACCCCTGATGGCGATGAAGCCCTCGCCCTTGGCAAGGCTGCGGGAATCGATGGAGAGACCGGTGACTGGCGCACCGGCCGCGCCGAGGGACGAGCCGCCAGTGGCGGCAACGATCTCGCCCAAGGTCCAAAGCGGCTCAGCCAACCTTAGCCTCCTGCTTCAGAGCGGCTTCAACCGCGTCGTGGTCGCAAAACGGGATGACGGTCGTCCCGATGGTCTGCCCCGTCTCGTGGCCTTTACCGGCGACGAGCAGGACATCCCCTCGGTTTAGCTTCGCGACAGCTTCGGCGATAGCGCCGGCACGGTCGCCGATCTCAAGCGCTCCAGGCGCTGCCGCCAAAATCTGGCGGCGAATCTCGGCGGGCTGCTCGCTGCGCGGATTGTCGTCGGTGACGATGGCCAGATCTGCCTTCTCCACCGCGACCCGCCCCATCTCCGGCCTCTTGCCCTTGTCACGATCGCCGCCGCAGCCAAACACGACGAGCAGCCGGTTCCTGACATAAGGGCGCAACGCGTCGAGGGCCTTTGCAAGTGCGTCCGGCGTGTGGGCGTAGTCGATGAAGATTGGCGCGCCGCCTCGTGCCGTTCCGGCAAGGTCGAGGCGCCCGCGCGCACCGCGCAAAGTTTCGAGCAGTGGCAGAACCGGATCGGCAGCTCCCCCCGTCGCCATGGCAAGCCCAGCTGCCACCAAGGCATTAGAGGCTTGGAAGGCGCCGACCAGCGGCAACCGCACTTTGTGCTTCTTGCCATCATGCTCAATGACGAGGATTTGGCCGAAGCCGTCGATCTCAGCCGAGGCGAGCCGCAATGTCCTGCCTGAGCGCCCGACGGAGATCAGCTCCAAGCCCTTCGCCTTTGCCGCATCGGCAACGCGCAAGCCCGCCTCGCTGTCGACATCGACCACGGCCCCAGCACCTCGCGGCAGAAGCTCGGTGAAGAGGCGGAGTTTCTGCGCGAAATAGTCCTCGACGCTCGCGTGATAGTCCAAATGATCGCGAGTGAGATTGGTGAAGGCGCCCGCAGCAAAGGTGATGCCGTCCACTCTGCGCTGCTGAAGACCGTGGCTTGATGCTTCCATCGCGAGATTCGTGACGCCGTCCTTGGCAAGACGGGCGAGAATCGCATGCAGCTCAATCGGGTCAGGCGTCGTGTGCTTGAGGATCTCAGTGCCGCGCGGGCTCACGACGCCAACCGTGCCGAGGCTTGCGGCCTTGAAGCCCTGCCCAGTCCAGATCTGGCGCACGAAGGATGTGACCGATGTCTTGCCGTTGGTGCCGGTGACGGCGACCGCGGTCCTGGGCTGGAGGCCGAAGAATCGCGCGGCGACCAGAGCAAGAAGCCGGCGCGGATCGCTGTCCTCGATGATCGGTGCCGAGGCGGTCGCCAGGG
>Ga0310810_10007111_pt1 | contig 12731 bp, 15 predicted proteins | sample NCmetagenome_FD_207641 | JGI IMG/M metagenome (GOLD analysis project Ga0310810, IMG submission 207641) | Soil microbial communities from experimental microcosm in Duke University, North Carolina, United States - NC | ecosystem: Engineered > Artificial ecosystem > Soil microcosm > Unclassified ... | reverse complement strand
TGGCCGGGATCGGGATCGGCGCGCTCCTGGGCGTGCTGGTGCATCTGCTCATCATCACGCCCATCCTGTCGAGCCCGCCGATCAACCAGCTGCTCGCCACCGGGGGGCTCCTGTTCTTCATCCAGTCGGTCGCCACCCTGCTCTGGTCCACCGACCACCGCTCGGTGCGGGTGAGCCTGCCCACGCTCGAGGTGGGCGGCATCTTCATCTCGTTCACCCGCCTGCTCGCCTTCGTCCTCGCGATCCTGGCCATGATCGCACTCTACCTCTTCCTCACCCGCACCTACACCGGCACCGCGATCCGCGCGGTCAGCCAGGACCGGGAGGCGATCACCCTCATGGGCGCGCGGCCGCAGCGCCTGTACCTGGTGACCTCGGCGGTGGGCGGGGCCATGGCCGGCGTCGCGGGCGCGCTGCTGATCATCCAGTACGCGGTGCACCCCTACTTCGGCTCGGCCTTCGGCCCGCTCACCTTCATGATCTGCGTGCTGGGCGGCCTGGGGAACATGGTGGGCACCTTCGCGGCCGCGTTCATCATGGCCCAGGTGATCTCGGTGGGCGGGGTGCTGGTCTCGACCGAGATGGGTTACGTCATCGCCTTCGTCATCTTCATCGTGCTGATGTTCGTCCGGCCGGGCGGCATCTTCGCGAGGCGCGCGTGAGCGCGGCCCGCCTCCTCGGGGCGGCCGGCCTGGTGGTCCTGGCCCTGGTGCCACTGCTCCCCCTCGGGCCGGCCCAGGAGTACATCTGGCACGTCATCATCCAGATCTTCCTCTGGTCCTTCGTGGGCAACGCGTGGTCGCTGATGGGGCGCTTCGGCCTCGTCTCCCTGGGCCACGGCGCGTTCCTGGGCGTCGGCGCCTACGCGATGGTACTGCTCTGGAACTTCTTCGGGATGACCCCGTGGCTCGGCACCCCGCTCGCCGTCCTGCTGACCGTGGCCTTCGCCCTGGTGGTGGCCTACCCGTGCTCGCGCTTCCAGGTGGTCGGCCACTACTTCGGTCTCGTCACCCTCGCGGTCGGCGAGGTGATCCGCCTGCTGATCGTGGCCGAGCGCGACTGGACCGGGGGCTCGCTCGGGGTCAGCCTCAAGGCCGGGGGGACCGCGTCCGACTGGTGGACGCTGCAGTTCGCGGACAAGCGGGTCTTCTACTACGTCGGCCTCGCCGCCTGGCTCTTCGGGCTCTGGGTGTGGTGGCGGGTGGATCGCAGCATGGCCCGCTCGGCCATGGAGGCGATCGGCGAGGATGAGACCGCGGCGGCCTCGGTGGGCATCCGGGTGGCGCGCTTCAAGATGGCCATCACCGCGCTCTCGGCCGCGCTGACCGCGCTGGGCGGCGCGCTCCTCGCGCTGTACCTGGCCTACGCCAACCCCGACTCGCTCGCCGGCATCGGGGTGTCGCTGCGCATCGTGTTCGCGGTGGTGCTGGGCGGCATGTACTCCCTGCTCGGCCCCTTCGTCGGCACCGCGCTCACCATCGCGCTCAGCGAGTACCTGCGCATCTACTTCGGCATCAAGCTCATCGGCATCGCCGAGACCATCTACGGGCTGCTCCTCATCGTCTTCATCATCTTCCTGCCCGTCGGCATCTACGGCAGCATCGCCCAGGCGGTGCGCCGGCGCCTGATCCGGCCTTCCGGCGGCCACCCGGTTCGGGCATAGTGGATCTCGGACCGATGACGAGGCGACCCAGGTGGACCGCCTGAGATCGAGGCCGCGGCGCGCGCTGCTCGGCGCGGCGCTGGTGTCGATGCTCCTGGCCGGCTGCGCCAGCGAGAGCGGCATCGGCCTGCACGGCCAGACCGCGGCCCAGCTCGAGGAGGATCGCGCCAAGTGCCTGCCGTTCGTCCAGGCGCACACCGACGCCGGCGCGGATCTGGCCGAGGCCGCGTGCCTGATCGCGCGGGGCTACCGCGCCCCGATCTCCATCGCGCAAGGGCCGTCGCGGATCGGCTACCTGTACGTGGACCGCCGCGGGGAGGCCCCCGGGATGCTGACCGACTTCCAGGCCTGCCAGGTCGAGGCCTTCAAGACTCCGATGCCGGTGATCCCCGACACGAACACCTCGGGGATCTTCTCCAACCTCTGGGCCAAGCTCTTTCCCCGGGGGATGACCTCCAAGCCACCGAGCCCCGACGACTGGGTGCTCAAGTACTTCGGGGCCTGCCTGACCCGCCACGGCTACGCCGTCTCCGGGGCCAGCCGCTACCCGTGACGGGCGCTCACGGCGACGGCGGCAGGGCGCCGGATCACGCCCCGTCGCGCCGCAGGGCGATCTCCGATCAGTCGCCGTAGCCGACGAGCTCGACGTAGCCGTGGCCCGCGATCGGGCGGCCGGCGGCGGTGCCCTCGACGCGCACCGCGCCCTCCCAGTAGCGGGTGCCGACGATCAGCTCCTGGTCGGCCAGCCGGGGGGTGATCTCGAGGCTGAGCCCCGCCGACGGGATGGCGAGACGCCAGCGGCTCGGGTAGCGCACGCGGCTCCTCGGGCTCGTCCAGTGGTCGCGCGCGTCGAGCGTCACGTCGCCCGCGGCGAGCGGCCGCGTGCCTCCGTCGCCGGCGACGAGGGTGCCGGTGCTATGAGGGTCGACCGCACCGTCGCGCCGACGCAGGCGATATACCATGACATCGCGTCCGTCGTCGAGCTGGAGCGCGAGCCAGTCCCAGCCGACCAGGTCCGGGCCGAGGGCGCTCGTGCTCCACTCCCGGTCCATCCACGCGAGGCCGGAGACCGGGAGCGGCTCGCCGCCCGCGCTCACGCTGCCGCGGACGCTCATCCGCGAGCGCGAGTAGTAGTACGACGCGTTCCCCGGCTCGGGGCCCTTCCGGCTCAGGCCGTGGTCGCCCTGGAGCACGACCGGCTTGTCGCTCGACAGCACCAGGTCGATGGCGACGTCCCCCTCCGTCGCTCGGAGCCGTACCGGCACCCCGTCCGGAGCTTCGCTCGCCGCCGACCAGTCCTCGAGCCAGACCCGGAACGGGGTCGCGCTGGCTCCAGCCAGGCGGAGCGCTTCCCGGCCGAGCCGGCTCCACGCGTGGAAGCGCCGGCCCGCGGTGTCGGTCAGCGCGAAGTGGGCGAGGTAGAGCTGGGTCGCCGACCACGCGGAGTCGCGGGCGGACGCCGCGGTCCCGGGCGGCGCGAGCGCGGTGCGGAAGAACGTGAGCTGGAACCCGAAGTGCCGCCCGGCGGCGGTCTCGACGTTCCCGGTGTAGTACCACCACTCGGTGCGGAACTCGGGATGGGGGCCGAGATCGGCGGGAAACGAGAACCGGCGCGGCGCCATCGCCCGCGCGAAGCCGGCCAGGTCGCCCGAGCCGAGCGCCGCGCTCACCGCCAGGCTCGCCTGGACGCCGCCGCGCCCCGCCGCGCCGTCGCGGCCCGGCCACCGGGCGAAGGCGGCCACCACGCCCACCGAGACGAGGGCCGCCGCCAGGCCCAGGATCGCGCGCGTGCGCCTACTCATCGCGGAGCGCGTCGGCGGGTAGCGCGCGCGCCATCCTCCACGCGGGGTAGAGCCCGGCCAGCACCGCCGCCAGCACCGACAGCGCCACCCCCTGCAGGAGGATCGCCGGCGACGGGTCGATGGGCATGGTCCAGCCGAACGAGCGGCGGTTGATCACGAACACGAGGATCCCGGCCAGCAGGAGGCCGCCCGGCACCGCGAGCACACCGGCCAGCAGCCCCATCAGACCGGTCTCGGCGGTCACGAGCCCCCATACCTGGCGCGGGGTGAGACCGAGCGTCCGGAGCACCGCGATCTCGCGGGCCCGCTCGAGCTGCAGCGCCATGAGCGCGGCGAGCATGCCGATGAAGGCGACCACGACGGTGAGGGTGCGCAGCACGCCGGTGATGGCGAAGGTGCGGTCGAAGATCTCGAGCGAAGCCTCGCGGAGCGCCCGGTTCGAGCGGACGACGATCTCCGGCCCCCCGGCCGCGCGCGCGCGAAGGTCCGCGATCAGGACCCCGAGATCGGCCCCGGGGACAGCCTCGATGGCGAGCCCCGAGACCTTCCGATCGTCCCAGAAGCCGTCGTAGGTCTGCCGGCCCATCACCACCACTCCCGCGCTCGACCCGTAGTCGTAGAACACGCCGACCACCCGGAAGTCGTGGTCGCCGCGGTCGGTGCGCAGCCGGACCGCGTCGCCCACGCGCGCGCCGCGGCGGTTGGCGTAGGGTTCGGACACGATCACCGCGTCGCGGATCGCGCCACCGCGACCCGGGCCCCAGACCCCGTCCGCGCTCCCCTCGCGGAATCGCCACCGCGGGGGCCGGGCGGGGTCCACGTCGAGCGCGACCACCTGCACCGGGCCGCCGGGGCCGGGTACGAGGACGCCGCGCGACGTGCCCGCGCGGGCCACACCGGGGGTGGCGGCGAGACGCGCCACCAGCGCGGCGTCGAGCGTGGCGTCCGGACGGTTGCCGACCAGGCTGGGCGCGGAGACGTAGACGTCGGCGCGCAGGGTGCCCTCGAGCCAGCTCACCACCGCCTCGCGGAAGCTCGCGATCATGATCCCGACGCCGATGGCCGCCGACACCGCGATCATCAGCGCGGCGATGGCGACCGAGGTGCGGGAGAACGCGGCCACGATGCCACGGGTGGCGAGCCGGCCGACGGTGCCGAGCACGGCGGCGGCGGGCGGATGGAGCAGCCGCAGCAGCCCGAGCGCGGCGGCCGGGGCGACGAGCGCGGAGCCGATCATCAGCACGAACAGACCCGCGAATCCTCCCACGATTCCCGCGGGCAGGGCCAGGACGAGGGCGCCGCCCGCGACCAGCCCCACCCCGATCCACGTCGCGCGCGTCACCATGCGCCGCGCGCTCGTCTCGAGCGCGCCCCGGCTCATCACCACGCGCGGCGGCGCACCGGTCGCCTCGAGGGCGGGCGCGAGCGCGGCGGCGAGCGTCGCGCCGATCCCGAGGAGCACACCCTTGGCGAGCACGAGCGGATCGAGCGTGACGTCGCGCACCGAGAGCACGAAGTAGAGGTCGTTGATCGTCCGGGTCACCAGCCCGAGCAGGCCCCGGGCGAGGGTGAAGCCGAGCGCCAGGCCCGCCGCGGTCCCGGCTGCCCCGATCACCGCGGCCTCGGTCATCACCAGCGCGAAGATCTCTCCGCGCGTCACGCCGAGGGCGCGGAGGGCCCCGATGAGCGGGCGGCGCTGCACCACCGAAAAGGTCATCGTCTGGTAGATGAGGAACATGCCGACGACTAGCGCGAGGAGCGACAGCGCGGTCAGGTTCCACTGGAAGGCGCGGATCATCTGCGCGGTGGTGCCGGCCCGGGCGCCCGCGGCGACCAGCTCCGCGCCGGGGGGCAGGCGCCGAGTGATGCGGTCGAGGAGCGCGCGGCCGGCCGCGTCGTCGAAGACGATGAGGTCGATGCGCCCGATCCGCCCGGGCGCGCCGAAGATCTCCTGGGCGCTCGCGATGTCGGTGACGAGCAGGCCGTCCAGGGCCCGGGCGCTCGCCGGATCGCCGGGGTCGAGGAGCCCCACCACCACGAGCTCGCGGCGCGCGCCCGCGACGTGGATCGCGAGCCGGTCTCCCGCCGCGAGGCCGAGCTCGCGCGCGGTGGGCCGCGCCATGAGCACCGCGCCGGGCCGGGTGACGAGCGCGGCCACCGTGGAGAGGCGGTCGCGCGGGGAATTCCCGCGCTCGCCGCCCGCGGCACCGGGAGGGCTCGAGCCGCCCTTCTCGCCGAGGTACGACCGGAACGGCTCCTCGGCGAACGGGTCGACGCCGAGCACGGTGAAGGCCCGCCCGGGTCGGTCCGCGGCCGCGACGTCCCCGGAAAGGACCGGCGCGGCCCGGCGCGCCCCCAGCTCCACCCTGAGCACCCGGTAGAAGTCGTCGGGCAGGCCCGAGGGGCCGGCGACGATCTGGTGGGTCGCGCGGCCGGTGACGGCCTCGGCCGCCAGCGAGAACGCCCGCCGCGCGCTCTCGTTGGCGAGATCGATCGAGACCGCGACGGCCACGCCGAGCGCGATGCCGAGCACCGCGAGGCCGACCTGCCATGGATGCCGCCCGAGGTGCCGGAGACCGATCCGGGCGAGCTGACGCCTCACCCGCCGCTCCGGGCCGGGGCCGCGCCCGGCGCGGCCGGCTCCTCGACCAGACGACCGCGCTTCACCGAGAAGATGCGGTCGGCCACGCCGACGACCTCGCGGCTGTGCGTCACCATGACCACCGTCTTGCCGCCCTCCCGCGCGAGGCCGTCGAGCAGGGCCAGCACCGCCGTCGCCGTCTCCGCGTCCAGCGTCCCGGTGGGCTCGTCGGCCAAGATCAGCGCGGGCTCGTGGACCAGCGCGCGCGCGATCGCGACCCGCTGCTGCTCGCCCCCCGACAGGCGATCGGGCAGGCTCGCGCCCCGGCCGCCGAGGCCCACGCGCTCGAGCAGTCGCCGGGCCCGCGCCACACCCGCCGCGTCGGCCAGGCCGTTCAGCTCGAGGGGCAGGAGCAGGTTCTCCTCGACGGTGAGAAGCGGAATCAGGTTGAAGAACTGGAAGACGAAGCCGATATGGCGCCGGCGAAAGCGCGTCCGCGTGTCCTCGTCGAGCGCGGTGAGATCGGTGCCGTCGACCACGACGCGGCCCGAGGTCGGGCGGTCGATACCGGCGATCAGGTTGAGCAGCGTCGACTTGCCGGACCCGCTCCGCCCGACGAGCACCGCGATCTCTCCGGGCTCGATCGCGACCGAGACGTCGTCCAGCACGGCGCGCTCGGAGTCGCCCTCGCGGTAGGTCTTGCTGACGCGGCGGAGCTCGACGGCGGGCCCGGGCATGCCCCGCCATTGTACAGGCCGGTCAGGTCCTTCATCATGTTCGCCTCTGGACGCGGCAGCGCGGGACCGCGGCCGGTCGCCCGGCCGGGGCCCCGCTCAACCTGTGATCGCCCGCGCGGTCAGGCCCGCGGCGAGCCGGCATCGGTCTGCTCGCCGCCCCGATGGTTCGAGCGTGGGGACTCGACCTCGCCCTGCTCCCCGTCCGCTTCTCCCCAGCGCGCGACCTCGACCCGGGCGCCGTGCGATGTGACGATCGTGTGACCGAGCGCGCTTGCGGGTGCGCTCGTGAGGCCCGTGCCCAGCAGCAGCGACAACCCCACCGTCAACCAACCCTTCCGGCTCATTTCGATTCCTCCTTGGTCATCGGGTCGGACATCATGGCCGAGCTGACCCGGACCGGGCGCTGGGAGGGCAAGCTCGTCCACACCCGCCGCGACGACTCGCCGGTGGTGGTGGCGAGCCGCTGGTCCCGCCGGCCCGCCGCCCCCGGCCGGCCCGCGCTGATCCTCGAGACCAACAACGACATCACCGACCGCCGGCGCGCCGAGGACGCGCTGCACCAGGCCCAGGTCGAGCTCACGCGCGTGACGCGCGTGACGATCCTGGGCGAGCTCGCGGCGTCGATCCCTCACGAGATCAACCAGCCGCTGGCCGCCATCGTCGCCGACGCCAACGCGTGTCTCAACGGGCTGCGCGCCGATCCTCCGTCTCTCGCCCCGGTGCGCGAGGCGCTCGGCGCCATCGTGGGCGACGGCAATCGCGCGGCGAAGGTGCTCATCCGGATCCGCGCCCTGCTGGCCGGATCGGTCGTGACCCGGGAGCCTTGCCAGCTCGCCCGGATCATCGACGACGTCCTCCCCCTCGTCCGCCCCGAGCTCCGTCGCCACGGCATCGCCCTGCCGCTGTCGGTGACCCGCGACCTGCCGCCGGTGATGGCCGACCGGATCCAGCCGATCGTCGAGGCACACGGCGGGCGTCTCTGGGCGACCGCCAACCCCAAGCACGGCGCCACCTTCCACCTGGCCCTGCCGGCGACCGCCTGACGGAACCGATCGCGTGCCCGCTGCATCAAAAGGCACGAGATCGGCCGGAGGAGGGCCGAGGCCATGGACGACATCAGAAGGGCATTGGAGGAGCAGCTCGCGCGCACGGTCGATCGCCTGAAGGGTCTGGGTGGGGCGGTCGCCTTGGAGGACGATCCCGGGGCCCGCGAAGACGAGGGGCAAGGTGAGGCCGGCGGAGACGCGGGACGGATCAGCGAGGATCGGGAGATGACCTTCGCGGTGCGAGGTCTCCTCGTGGAGCGGGCCAACCGGCTCGCGGAGGCGCTCGACCGCCTGCGGTCCGGCGAGTACGGGATGTGCGAGGCCTGCGGCGAGCCGATCAGCCCGGCCCGACTCCGGGTCATCCCGGAGGTCACGACGTGCGTCCGCTGCCAGGACGCGGAGGAGCGCCGGGCCCGCGTGGCGCCCGAGCAGCTGACCCACCGCTAACATCCTCGGCCGCGGCGAGGGGCGCCGGAGCAGGTCCGACGCGACGTACCCTCTGCCTACGGGCCGAGCGCCCGCGCCAGCCATGGCCATCTCGACGGCGGAGACGATCGGAAGCGGGCTCATTGGCCTCGCCCTCCTTCTCTCGACCGGATGCGCGCCGGTGTCGGACATCCGGCTACGCAACCCTCAGACCGGCCAGACGTTCACCTGCTCCGGCGAGGCGGGGCGGACCGACGGTCGCTGGTGGGACGAGATGGCCAAGCGAACCCGTGACGGCTGTGTGAAAGACCTGGAGGCTCAGGGCTACGTCATCGTCAAGTAGTCCTTCCGAGGTGGCGCCCCCGTCGACCCGGCGTACCGTCCCCGGCCTGATGCAGGCCACCCAGGTCGCCACGCCGTTTCACCGTCCCGGCTGGGTCTACGAGGAAAAGGTGGACGGCTACCGCGCGGTCGCGATCAAGTCCGGCGAATCTCTCCGGCTGATCAGCCGCACCGGCGTCGACTATGCCAGGAGATTCCCCGAGCTGGCGCAGGCCCTCGCGGCGCTCCCCGCCGAGGCGTTCATCCTCGACGGAGAGGTCGCGGTCTATGACCAGGCGCTGATCTCCCGCTTCGAGTGGCTGCGCGGACGACCCAAGGATGTACTGGCCTCCGCGCCGATCTACATGGCGTTCGACCTGCTGGAGCTCGGCGGAAAGGACATGCGGGGAGAGCCCTTGTGGAAGCGCCGGAAGGCCCTGGAGAAGCTGATCGCGGGCCAGCGGATGGTCCTGCCCGTCCGGCGGCTGTCGAGCAACGGCCTCAAGGCGTGGTCGCAGGCGCTGCATCGCGGCTACGAGGGCATCGTGGCGAAGGACCCGGACTCGCCGTACGAGGCGGGGCGAACGTTGCGGTGGCTCAAGGTGAAGCAGCCCGACTACCGGAAGGACGGGAGGGGCCTCTACCGGGAGGTCATGCCCGAGCATGAGCTTGGCAAGCCCTGAGCGTGAAGCCGGCCCACGCGGTGATCGGCCGGTCGATCCCGAGATGGCCCTGGAAGCGACGATGGACTCGATGCGTCTGAAGCGGTGGGCCCTCGCGCTCGTCCTCTGCGTTCCGCTGGGACTCGGTGCTCTCGCCGCACCGGTCCACGCGGCCCCGATCCTCGGGGACACCATCAGCGTCGACTGGAGATTCCCCTCGTTCGGCGCGAGCATCTTCACCGGCACCGTGACCGTCCCGGGTAGCCTCGTGCCCGGGCAGGGAGTCGGAACCATCACGATCGGAGACGGCATCATCACGCTGGAGAACACGACCCAGGGGTGGACGGCCACGTCGGGGTTCAACGGATTCATCTTCACCGACGTCACGAAGGTTCCGGACTTCAGGTCCTTCAGCCTGGTCTCCATCGGCGGGTTCCGCCCGCGACCGACCCGATCCTCTCGTTCACCGGGAATCAGCTGATCGTGAACTTCAATGCGAGCGCGGCGGACAACCTGGGCGCCGGGTCGGGACAGCTGTACACCTTCTCGTTCACCGAAGAGGCCGATCGGGTCGGCGTGGTTCCCGAGCCCGCCACCCTCGTGCTCCTCGGCTCCGCCGCGACGGGACTGGCGCTCGCGCGCTGGAGACGGTGGAGGCGGGCGCGGTAGCGCATCCCCCGGCCCGCCCCGTTTCCCTCACGCCGCACACTCGTTGCGAGGGTGCGGTCTCTGATCCATAATCCCCGGCATGGCGAAGTGGCGGGTCCATCCGGACGAGGAGCCGAGCCGGCAGGCGCAGGCACTGGCCGACCAGGTCGAGCGGGACGGCGGGACGGTGCTCGCGGTCTACCGCGAGCCGGTGGGCGATCACTGGCAGATCTTCGCCCTGCTGCCGATGGACAAGGTGGAGCCGACGCCGTACCAGCGCGACCTCTCGCCCACCCACGTCAAGCGGCTGCAGGAGGTGGTCAAGAAGATCGACCGCTTCGTGGATCCGGTGGTGATCATGTCGCCCCGCCCCGGCGTGTACTGGACGCCCAACGGCAACCACCGCCGCGCGGTCCTCGCCAAGCTCAAGGTCAAGACCATCCCGGCCATCCTGGTGCCCGAGCACGAGGTGGCCTTCCAGATCCTCGCGCTCAACACCGAGAAGGCCCACAACCTCAAGGAGAAGTCCCTCGAGGTGATCCGCATGTACCGCGGGCTCGTGGACGAGGCGCCGGCCAAGGACGAGGAGGGCTTCGCCTTCCAGTTCGAGTCGGCCCACTTCATCACCCTGGGCCTGCTCTACGAGCAGAACAAGCGGTTCGCGGGAGGTGCGTTCGCGCCGATCCTTCGACGGGTGGACAAGTTCCTCAAGGGACACCTCCCGAAGACCCTCAAGGAGCGCGAGGAGCGGGCCGCGCTGGTGCGGGAGGCGGACGAGGCGCTGGGCGGGGCGGTCGCCCGGATCAAGAAGCGCGGGATCAATCACCCGTACGTCAAGAACTACGTCCTGGCCCGCACCACGCCGCTCACCCGGCAGCGCAAGACGCTGCCCGGCTTCGAGCAGACGTTCCGGAAGCTCGTCGACAACATCGAGGCCTTCGACGTCTCCAAGGTGCGCTACGAGGACATCCAGCGCTCGGCCATCATGGCCGTGCCCGCCGGTTGAGCCCATGGCGCGCCCGGGCAAGCTCCCCGAGCCCGAGATCGCCGCGCGTCTGGCCGCGGTGCCGGGGTGGGCGATGAAGGGCGGCAAGCTCCACCGCGAGCTGACCTTCGCGGACTTCGCGCAGGCCTTCGCGTTCATGACCGACGTGGCCCGCGAGGCGGAGGCCCTCCAGCACCATCCGGAGTGGTTCAACGTCTACAACCGCGTGGTCATCGATCTCACCACCCACGACGCGGGCGGCGTCACCACCCTCGACTTCGAGCTGGCCCGACGGGCCGAGGACCTGGCCGGTCGCCGCGCCCGGCCCGCGACATGACCGGTCGCGTCGCCATCGTCACCGGCGGCACCGGGGCGCTCGGCCAGGCGATCACCACCACCCTGCTCGAGGCCGGCGCGGCGGTCGCGATCCCCTACGCGGTCCCCGAGGAGCGCGCCGCGCTGGAGGGGCGCCTCGCCCCCGAGCTCCGCGCGCGGCTCCTGCCGGTTGCGGCGGACGTCACCGACGAGGGCGCGATGACCAAGTTCGTCGCGGCGGTGAGCGAGCGCCACGGTCGGGTGAACGGCCTGGTCAACGCGGTGGGAGGCTTCGCGGGCGGCGATCTCGTGTCGACGCCGCTTGGCGAGTGGGAGCGCATGATGAAGCTCAACCTCACGTCCGCGGTGATCGCCTGCCGGACCGTGCTCCCGGGCATGATCGCGGGGGGCGGCGGGCGCATCGTGAACATCGCCTCGCGCGCGGTGCTGCCGCCGCAGGGCGGCTTCATCGCCTACACCGTCTCCAAGGCCGCGGTCATCACTCTCACCCAGGCCCTGGCCCAGGAGGTGCGGGCCCACCGCATCACGGTCAACGCGGTCCTGCCGAGCACGATGGACACGCCGGCCAATCGGCGCGCGATGCCCGACGCGGACCGCTCCGGCTGGGTCACCACCACCGACGTGGCGAGCGTGGTGGCGTTCCTGCTGTCCGACCGCGCAGCCGCCGTCACCGGCGCCAGCCTCACGGTCTGAGCGGGGTCGGGATGGAGCGCTTCGACCTCGTGGTGATCGGGGCCGGCGCCGCCGGCATCACGGCGGCCAAGACCGCGGCCGAGCTGGGCGCCCGGGTGGCCCTCGCCGACCGCGGCCCGCTGGGCGGGCTCTGCGTCAACCGCGGCTGCATTCCCAAGAAGGCGCTGGTCGCGGCCGGGCGCGCGCACCGGAAGGTCCGTGAGGCGGCCGCGCTCGGCACCGTGGTCGGGAGCGTGCGGCTCGACTGGGACGCGGTGCAGCGGCGACAGCGGGAGGTGGTCGAGACCCTCCGGCCCGACGCAGGCGATCTCGAGAAGCACGGCATCCGGGTCGCGATCGGGACCGCCCGGTTCAGCGACCCGCACATCGTGGAGGTGGACGGCACCCCGCTCGGCGCGGAGCGCTTCGTCATCGCGGCCGGATCGGAGCCGGTGATCCCGGAGGTGCCCGGCCGCGAGCGGCTCGTCACCTCGGACCAGCTCCTGTTCCTGCCCTCGTTCCCGGCCTCGCTCACCTTCATCGGGGGCGGACCGGTGGCGGTCGAGCTGGCGGGCGCGTACGCCGACCTGGGCTCGCGAGTCACCGTGCTGGCCCGCGACGCGGAGATCCTCCCCGCGGTCGACCCCGACGTGGCGCGCATCCTACGAAAGCGGATGGAGGCGCGCGGGGTCACCTTCCGGCTGCAGACCACCGTGACCGGTCTCTCCGAGGATCCCGCCGGGGTGCGCATCGAGTTCGACAGCGCGGGCATGGCCAACCGGATCGTGAGCCACCAGGTGTGCGCGGCGGTGGGCCGCCGCTTCCACCCACGGACCATCGGCGCCGCGCGCA
>Ga0310810_10007110_pt1 | contig 12731 bp, 8 predicted proteins | sample NCmetagenome_FD_207641 | JGI IMG/M metagenome (GOLD analysis project Ga0310810, IMG submission 207641) | Soil microbial communities from experimental microcosm in Duke University, North Carolina, United States - NC | ecosystem: Engineered > Artificial ecosystem > Soil microcosm > Unclassified ... | reverse complement strand
TGCTTGAGACGCTCGGCGAGCCGCGTCGCCCATTGGCGCAGGTCCGTGAGGTCGTCGCTCTCGAGTGTGTACTGATACGACGAGTTCGACGAGCGGCCGCCGATCCGCAGGTCCTGCACGGGGTTCAGGAACACGGCGACGCCCGTGATCTGCGCGAGCTTCGGCCGCAAACGCGTGACGACCGCCGCGCTCGGCTCGTGCCGTACCGACAACGGCTTCAGCGACACCTGCAAGAATCCGCCGCCCGCGCGTTGCCCGCCCGTGAACGCGACGACGTTCTGCACCGCCGGGTCGGCGCCGATGATTCCGACGAACTCGTGCAGCTTGCTCTCCATGGCTTGGAACGACGTGCTCTGGTCCGCGCGGATGCCGCCCATGAGCTGGCCCGTGTCCTGCTGCGGGAAGAAGCCCTTCGGGATCACGGTGAAGAGATAGACGTTCAACGCGACGATGCCGAGCAGCATCACGACGGTCGCCGGACCGTGGTCGAGCGCCCAGTCGAGCAATCGTCCATAGCCCGTGAGCACGCGCCCGAACGCGCCGCGTGCCGCACGCGCGATGCGACCGGGCGGCTTGTCCGCCCGGTGCGGCCGCAGGATCACGGCACACATCATCGCCGTCGTCGTGAGGGAGACGACGAGCGAGATCATGACGGCCGCCGACAAGGTAACCGCGAACTCGCGGAACAGCCGCCCCACGATGCCGCCCATGAACAACAGCGGGATGAACACCGCGACGAGCGACACGCTGATCGTGAGCACCGTGAAGCCGACCTCGCGCGCGCCGAGCAGCGCAGCCTGGATTCGACCCATGCCTTGGTCGAGGTGCCGCGACACGTTCTCGAGCACGACGATCGCGTCGTCCACGACGAAGCCGGTCGCGACGGTGAGCGCCATCAGCGACAGGTTGTTCAAGCTGTAGCCCGCGAGATACATCACGCCGAGCGTGCCTAGCAGCGAAGTGACGACGGCGACGGCCGGCACGAGCGCCGCGCGTAGGCTCGTAAGGAACAGGCTCGTCACGACGATCACGAGCCCGAGCGCGATCAGCAGCGTGATCTCGACCTCGTGCAGCGACGCGCGGATCGTGACGGTGCGGTCGATCGCGACGTCGAGCTTGATGTCGCCCGGCAGATCCGCCTCGAGCTCCGGCAGCAGCGCGCGCACGGCGTCGACAGTCTCGATGATGTTCGCGGCCGGCTGGCGCGTGACGTTGACGATCACGGCCGGGTTGCCGTTGAAGAGGCCGAGGGTGTGGATGTCCTCGGCGCCGTCGACGACGTTCGCGACGTCGCTCAAGCGCACGGCGGCGCCGTTGCGATACGCGATCACGAGGTTGGCGTAGTTCGCCGCGGCCCGGCCGTTGTCGTTCGAGTAGATCTGATAGTGCAGCGAGTCGTCCTCGATCGCGCCCTTCGGCCGATTCGGGTTCGCCGCATTCAGCGCGGTGCGGACGTCCTCGAGGCTCACGCCGTAGCGCGAGAGGCCGAACGGGATGATCTCGACGCGCACGGCCGGGAGCGAGCCCCCGCCGAGCTCCACGTCGCCGACGCCTGGCACTTGGAGCAGGCGCTGCTGCACGATGTTCGAGACGGCGTCGTAGATCTGCCCCGGCGTGCGCGTCGGCGACGTGAGCGCGAGGATCATGATCGGCGACTCGGCCGGGTTGACCTTGCGGTAAGTCGGATTCGCGCGCAGCGTCGCGGGCAGGTCCACGCGCGCGGCGTTGATCGCGGCCTGCACGTCGCGCGCGGCGCCGTTGATGTCGCGGTCGAGATCGAACTGCAGCGTGATCTGCGAGCGGCCGCGCGAGCTCCCGGACGTCATCTCGTTGACGTGCGCGATCACGCCGAGATGGCGCTCGAGCGGTGTCGACACGCTCGACGCCATGGTTTCGGGGCTGCCGCCCGGCAGGCTCGCGCTCACCGAGATCGTCGGGAAGTCGACTTGCGGCAGCGGCGCGACCGGCAGCACGAAGAAGGCCGCTACACCCGCGAGGATCAATCCCACCGTCAATAGCGCGGTGCCGACGGGTCTGCGGACGAACGGTGCGGAGAGGTTCACCACGGCTGACTCAGATCGTCGTCGCCGCGTCGACGGTCTCGGTGTCGGTTCGCGTCTCCGCCTCGCGCTCGGCCCTGGCCGCCGCGTCCGCGTTGCCGCCGCGCTTCGCGAGCCGGTCGAACGCGAGGTAGATCACGGGCGTCGTATAAAGAGTCAGCAGCTGGCTCAGGATCAACCCACCGAAGATCGCGATGCCGAGCGGCCGGCGCAGCTCCGAGCCTTCGCCGAGCCCGATCATCAGCGGCACGGCCGCGAACAATGCGGCGAACGTCGTCATCAGGATCGGCCGGAACCGCAGCAGCGCGGCCTCGTGGATTGCCGCGCGCGGCGCCTTGCCGGCGCGCTCCGCGTCGATCGCGAAGTCGATCATCATGATCGCATTCTTCTTCACGATGCCGATCAACAGAATGATGCCGATGATGCCGATCACGCCTAGGTCGTTGCCCGTGAGCTGCAGTGCGAGCAGAGCTCCGACGCCCGCGGACGGCAGCGTCGACAAGATCGTGAGCGGGTGGATGTAGCTCTCGTACAGCACGCCGAGCACGATGTAGACGCAGACGACGGCCGCGAGGATCAGCCAGAGCTCGTTCTGGAGCGACGCCTGGTACGCGTTCGCGGCGCCCAAGAACACGGTGGTGATGCCCGTCGGCACGTGGATGCTTGCCTCGGCCGCACGGATCGCGTCTACCGCGTGACCGAGCGAGACGCCGCGCGCGGTGTCGAAGCCGATCGTCGCGGCCGGGAACTGGCCGACGCGGTTGATCGAGAGCGGCGCGTCGCGCTCGCGGACGGAAGCGACAGCCGTCAGCGGCGTCGGCTGGCCCGTCGAGGTCTGGATGTTCACGAGGTCGAGGTCCTGCGGCGCGGTCACGACGCCGGGCTTCTCCTCGAGGATCACGCGGTACTGGTTGGTGTCGGTGAAGATCGTCGAGATCACGCGCTGGCCGAACGCGCTGTAGAGCGCCTCGTCGACGCTCGCCGCGGTGACGCCGAGCCGCGATGCCGTGTCGCGGTCGACGTCGACCGTCACCGCGAGCCCGTGCGCGGTCGAGTCCGAGACGACGTTCGCAACCTCGGGGACGTTCTGTAGCGCCGCCGTGAGCCGGTCGCTCCAGGTCGCGATCTCGACCGGATCCGCGCCTTGGAGCGCGAGCCGGTACTCGGTGGGGCCGGTCTCGGCGTCGATCGTGAGATCCTGCACGGGCTGCAGATAGAGCCGCGCGCCCGGCACCGCGGACGCTTCGGTGCGCAGGCGATCCATGATGTCCTCGAGCGCGCCGCGCTCGCCGTGGGGCTTGAGATTGATCAGCATCCGGCCGCTCGAGAGCGCGGTCGAGCTCGAGCCGTCGACGCCGATGTACGAGCTCAAGCTCTCGACGTCGGGATCCGCGAGGATCTTCTCCGCGATCGACTGCTGAATCCCGCCCATCGCCTCGAACGACACGGACTCGCGTGCGCGGACGTCTGCTTGGATCTGCCCGGTGTCCTGCGTCGGGAACAGGCCCTTCGGGATCACGACATAGAGCAGCGCCGTGAGCGCGAGCGTCGCGACTGCGATCACTAGCACGGGCCGTTGGTGATCGAGCACCCAGCGCAGCGAGTCGTCGTAGCGATCGATCACGCTTGCGAAAGCGTTGCGCACGCTGTCGGCGAGCGCTGCGAAGCGCGTGCGCGGCGCGTTCGCGCCGCCCGCGTGCGGGTCACGCTTCAGCCAGAGCGCCGATAGCGACGCCGTGAGCGTCAGCGACACGACCGCGGAGATCACGATCGTCGTCGCGAGCGTCACGGCGAACTCGCGGAACAGGCGTCCGACGACGTCGCTCATGAACAACAGCGGAATCAGCACGGCGATCAGCGACACGGTCAACGAAATGATCGTGAAGCCGATCTGTTGCGCGCCCTTGAGCGCGGCCTGGAGCGGTCTGTCGCCGTCCTCGAGATAGCGCGCGATGTTCTCGATCATCACGATCGCGTCGTCGACCACGAAGCCGGTCGCGATCGTGAGCGCCATCAGCGACAAGTTGTTGAGGCTGTAGCCCATCAGGTACATCGCGCCGAACGTGCCGACGATCGAGATCGGCACGGCGAGGCTCGCGATCAGCGTCGCGCGGGGGCTACGCAAGAACACGAGAATCACGAGCACGACGAGCACGACCGCGAGCCCGAGCTCGAGCTCGACGTCGCGGACCGACGCGCGGATCCCGAGCGTGCGGTCGGTCAGGATCTTCACTTCGAGCGCGGCCGGCAGCGCCGCTTGCAGGTCGGGCAGCTGCGCCTTGATCGAGTCGACGGTCGCGATCACGTTCGCGCCGGGTTGGCGATGCACGTTGAGGATGATCGCCGGGCGCGTGTTCTCCCACGCCCCGAGCTTCACGTTCTCGGCGCCCGCGACGATGTCGGCGACGTTGCGCAGGCGCACGGGTGCGGCGTTGCGGTAGGCGATGATCAGGTTCTTGTAGTCGTCGACCGTGACGAGCTGGTCGTTCGCGTCGATCGAGTACGAGCGCGACGGCCCGTCGAAGCTGCCCTTCGCGCCGTTCGCGTTCGCCGCCGAGATCGCCGCGCGGAGCTGATCGAGGCTCAGCCCGATCGATGCGAGCTCGCGAGTGTCGGCCTGGATCCGCATCGCGGGACGCTGGCCGCCCGACAACGTGACGACCCCGACGCCGCCGATCTGCGAGATCTTCTGCGCGAGCCGCGACTCGACGAGATTCCGCACGTCGGTCAGGGGCATGCTGTCGGACGTCACCGCGAGCGTGAGGACCGGCGCGTCGGCCGGGTTCACCTTCGCGTACACGGGCGGCGCCGGCAAATCCGTCGGCAGCAGCGAGCCGCTCGCGTTGATCGCGGCCTGCACTTCCTGCTCCGCGACGTCGAGCGTGAGCTCGAGGCCGAACTGCAGCGTCACGATCGAGGCGCCCGCGGCGCTCGTCGACGACATGCGGATCAGTCCCGGCATCTGCCCGAGCTGACGCTCGAGCGGAGCGGTCACCGTCTGGCTCATCACCTCCGGGCTCGCGCCCGGATAGATCGTTTGCACCTGGATCGTCGGGAAGTCGACCTCGGGCAGCGCGGACAGCGGCAAGAAATGAAAGCCGACGATGCCGCCGAGCATGATCGCGGCCATGAACAGGGACGTGGCGACCGGCCGCAGGATGAACGGCCGCGACGGGCTCATTACCGATTCCCTTGGCCGGCGCCGGGACCGCCGGCTCCGCCTTGGCCACCTTGGCCGCCGTTGCGCCGATATTGGCGACGGTTGTTGTTCGAACCGTTGTCCGCCGGAGGGTTCTGGGCGCCGTTCTGCGCGGCATCGGGCAGACGCACGCGCGCGCCGTCCGTGAGCCGATCACCGCCCTCGGTCACGACGCGATCGCCCGCGGCGAGACCGGTCGCGATCGATATCGCCTCATCCGAGGCCGGGCCCACCGTCACGGGGCGCATCGTCGCGACCTGCTCCGAGTCGACGACGTAGACGTAGTCGCCGCTCGGACCATGCCGGATGGCGGCTGCAGGCACGGTGACCGCGTCGTGAATCACGTCGACCTGCAGCTGCACGTTGACGAACTGGCTCGGGAACAGACCGGCGTCCTCGTTGGCGAACCGCGCCTTCGCGCGGATCGTGCCGGTCGTCGGATCGATCTGGTTGTCGAGCGTGAGGAACGTGCCTTGCCCGAGCACCGTGGTGCGCGTGCGGTCGAGCACGGTCGTCGGCAACGTGGCACCGGCGCCGAGGCGCTGCTGGATCTTCGTGACGGTGTCGGCTGGCAACGTGAACACGACGTCGATCGGCGTCACGGTCGTGATCGTCGCGATGCCGACGGCGCCCGTCGTCGCGACGTAGTTGCCGACGTCGACCGTGCGCAGGCCGACGCGCCCGTCGATCGGCGCGGTGATCTTGCTATAGGAGAGGTTCAGCTGCGCCGCGCCGACGCCGGCGCGGTCCGTGACGACGGCGCCTTCGAGCTGTTGCACCGTCGCGAGCTGCGTGTCGACGTTCTGCTGCGCGATCAGCTTCTGCTTGAGCAGAGCGTCGTCGCGGTCGAGCGTCACCTTGGCGCTCGCGAGCTGTGCCTGGTCTCGCTGGAGGTTGCCGTTCGCTTGGTCGAGCGCGATCTGGAACGGCCGCGGGTCGATCGTCGCGAGCAGGTCGCCGCGTTTGACCTGCTGGCCTTCCTTAAAGAAGACGTCGGTGAGGACGCCCGACACCTGCGGGTGAACCGTGGCGACCGCGAGCGGCGTCACCGTCCCGAGCGCCTCGAGACGAATCGGTATGTCGGCGAGCTTCGCGTCGGCGAGCGCGACGGTGGTCGTATTCCGCCCGCCGCCCGGGCCACGGCCGAACGGCGAGGAGGGCCGATCGGTGGCGTTGCGGTGCGGCAGATACCACGCGAGCGCCGCCAAGCCCGCGAGAAACGCCGCGACGGCCAAGAAGCTCAGCGCATGGGAAAGGCGCGAGCGCCGCCGCGGTCCTGAGCCCGGGCGCAGCAAGGGCTGCGGAGCCGGCAGTGGGATATCGTCCATTCTGGTCCTGCGGGCGGCTAATCGGGGGCCGCATAATGCTGGAGACAGAGGCTACCCGGTAAAGTGCCACGGGCTTTCTTTAGATTGCTATCGCCCCAACGACCCGGCCGCACGGTGTTGGGGCGCCCCTGCCCGCTGATTTAGAACGACGACAAAGGAACGAGCGATGAGCGATACCGCAATCCCCGCCTCCGCGGCGCAAACGTCGCCGCAGCCCCATCCGGCATCGTCGTGGCGGCAGCTATCGAGCAGTGAGGACGGATGGTCGATCTGGATCGGCCTCGGTCTCGTGATCGTAGCCTATTTGCTGTTTACGAACGGATCGAGCCTCGCCTGGATCGCCGTAACGCCGCCGCGATGGTCGACGTTCGCGCAGATCGGAGCGCACCTCGGCGGGAACGCGGTCCGCTATGCCGCGCAATTCGCGCTCTGGCTCGTGCTGTTCAGCGTCGCGGTGAAGACGATTGGGTACCGCTTGAGCGAGTTCGTGCCCGCGTTCGTGTTCGTGTACATGCTGTCGCTCCTGATCTTCGTGCTCGGGCAATGGACGGTCGCGAGCGTCTACGGGTTCGAGCCGCCGATCGTCGCGCTGCTGCTCGGCCTCCTGGTCTCGAACGTCATCGGCTTGCCGCGAAGCCTCGATGCGGGATTCCGGGTCGAGTTCTACATCAAGACCGGCATCGTGCTGCTCGGTGCGACGCTGCCGTTCACGCTGATCGTCTGGGCCGGCCCAGTCGCGATCCTGCAAGCGTCGATCGTCTCGCTCACGACCTTCTTCATCATTTACGCCGTGGCTCGGAGGCTCGGCCTCGAGCAGCGGTTCGCGGCGACGCTCGGCGTCGGCGGTGCGGTCTGCGGCGTCTCCGCCGCGATCGCGATCTCGGGCGCGATCGGCACGCGCAAAGAGCATTCGTCGATCGCGATCGCGACGGTGATCGTCTGGGCGATCGTGATGATCTTCTTGCTGCCGTTCGTCGCGCGGCTGCTCGAGCTTCCGGCGGGAATCGGCGGCGCGTGGATCGGCACGTCGGAGTTCGCGGATGCGGCCGGGCTTGCGGCCGCGCAGTCGTACGGCAATCTCGCCGACAACCTGCCGAACATCGACGGAACCGGCGAGCAGGCGCTGTCCGCGTTCACGCTCATGAAGGTCGTCGGCCGCGACGTGTGGATCGGCATCTGGGCGTTCGTGCTCGCGATCGTCGCGACGACTCGTTGGGAGCGCGGCGCGACCGCGGCCGGCAATCCGGCCGCGCAAGTCTGGCTGCGCTTCCCGAAGTTCGTGCTCGGCTTTCTGATCGCGTCGCTGCTCGTGACCGCGATCGTGAGCGGCTACACGTTGGCGGAATACGACTCGCGCGTGACGCCGGCCTTGATCGCGCCGATCCGCAATTTGCGCACCTGGGCGTTCATCTTCTGCTTCTTCAGCATCGGGCTCACGACGCGGTTCCGCGAGCTCGCGAAGAGCGGCACGAAGCCGCAGCTCGCGTTCGCCGCGGGCGTCGTGGTCAACGTGCTACTCGGCTACGTGCTGTCGGTCTGGATCTTCGCCGACCACTGGCGAAACCTAGGTCAGCACTGAGCCCGCGTTACTTGGCCCGGCCCGTGTAGCCTTGCGCGATCGTCGGGATCGCGATCAGCTTGTTGCGCGCGCTCGGCGTGCCCCAGCCGCCGTAGAACACGATGCCGAACAGCGTCTTGCGGTCTTTGCCGCCGAACGCGACGCCGTGCATGCCCTGCGGTCCCTTGATCGACCCCAGGAACTGCCCGCTCGGGGAGAACACGTCGGCCGACTGGCCGGTCGCGACGAAGAGCCGCCCTTGCTGGTCGACGGCCGAGCCGTCCCCGCCTTGGCCGCCTTGCAGCTTGCCGAAATCGCGCTGGTTCTTCAGCGAGCCGTCGGGCTGCACGTCGAACGCGACGACGACGGGACCGTTCGTGACGTAGAGGATCTTCTCGTCGGGGCTGAGAATGATGCCGTTCGCGCCCGCGACATTTTCGCCGTACTGCGTCATCACGCCCTGCGGATTCGCGTAGAACACGCCGGTGCCGCTGACCGAGACGTAGACCCCGCCGCGCGCGTCCGCGGTGAGATCGTTCAGCACGCCGCCCGCGCAATCGAGCGGCTCGCCGTTGACGGTGTTCGCGAAGATCTTGCGCTGCGGCTCGAGCTCGATGACCGCGGCAGGGAAGCCGCGCGACGCGAGGAACAGCGTGCCGTTCTTGCTTCGTGAAACCGCGCCGCCCGTGTTCGTGTCGCTGAAGAGAATCTTCGCGAGGCCGGTCGCTGGATCGACCTGCATCACGTTGCTCGCGTCGTTGTTCGCGAAGATCATCGTGCCGTCGTCGCCCGCGATCGGCCCGTCGACGTTGTTGCCTTCCCAGGACCACACGACCTTCCAGGTTTGGCCGGCTGCGATCACGCCCGGAATCTCGGTTGTCGGACCCGGCATCGCCGGCTCGGGCGGCGGCGCGTCGTTCGCCTGCGCGGCTTGGCCCGCGCGCGCGCCGCCGATCGAGGTCGGCGCGGGAGGCTTCTTGCACTTCGCGACCGCGGCGGCGAGGCCCGGGTTCTGCCAAGATTGCAGGCTATGACCCCGATCGAAGGCGGAAGAAGGCTTCTGAGCGAGCGCGGTGGTCGCGGCAGAGGCGGCGAGCACGGCGAGAGCGAGCGTTGTTTTCATGGTGATCCCCCCGGATCCCGACTTGGCAAGAAGCGCTCCGCGCAGTCTAGCGTAGAAGACCCATCAGCCCCACGTGGCCCACGCGCGCTCGCGAACGACGACAACACATGTAATATCGGCGTCTGATCCAGTTAACGACTCCAACGACAACGACAAGGCGGGGGGACCACCGTGAACAAGAAGCTAGTGCTCGCTGCACTCGGCACGATGCTGCTGTGTGCAAACGCGTTCGCGCAAGACGCGAAGACCGTAATCGCGAACGCCCAGAAGGCATTGGGCAATCCGAAGGCCGTCACGTACTCGGGCTCGGCGCGCGACGTCGCGTTCCAGCAGTGCGGCGGCAACGCGACCGAGATGATCTGTCACGGTACGCACGATCCGATGCGGCCGATCACGAGCTACACGCGACTGATCGATCTTTCGGCGCCGCTGTCGCGGCACACGGGAAGCACGCAGAACTTCGGCGCGGGCGGTAATACGACGCCGGCAGTCGGCACGTTCTTCCAGCAGGTCACGGCCGAGCAAGCCGACGTGTCCAAGCCGTGGGCCCAGTCGCTCGAGCTCTACATCACGCCGTGGGGCTTCTTGAAAGGCGCGGCCGAGAACAACGCTACCGCAAAGAGCGGCAAAATCGGCAACAAGAGCTACACGGTCGTGACGTGGAGCCCGAAGGTCCAAGCACCGTCGGGCAAGAGCTATGTGGTGAACGGCTACGTGAGCGACGCGAACATCGTCGAGCGCGTCGAGACCTGGCTCGGCGAGAACATCATGGGCGACATGGCGATCGTCGCGAACTACTCCGACTGGCGCGACTTCGACGGCTTCATGTTCCCGACGGAGATCAAGCAATCGCGTGGCGGCTGGCCGTTCTTCGAGGTCGACGTATCGAGCGCAGCCGGCAACCCTGCCGACGAGAGGCCGCTCGCGCCGCCGCCGCCGAATCGGCCCGGCGCTCCGGGCGGTCCGCCTGCGGGCCCGCCGCCGGGCGGCGGTCAACCGCCGGCGCTAAACGTGACTTCGGAGAAGCTCGGCGACGGGCTCTATCGGCTCACCACTGGCACCAACAGCTACGACTCCGTGCTCGTCGAGTTCAAGAGCTACGTGATGATGCTCGAGGCGGGGCAGAGCATCGCGCGCGCGACCGCGTACATCGCGGAGACGAAGAAGCTGTTTCCGGGAAAGCCGATTCGCTACGTGATGAACACGCATCCGCACTCCGACCACACGGGCGGTTTGCCCGCGCTCGTGGCCGAGGGCGCGACGCTCATCACGCAAACGAACAACAAGGACTTTTTCGAGCGCGCGCTCAACACGCCGCGCACGCTGCTCGACGACGTGCTCGCGAAGAACCCCAAGAAGCTCAAGATCGAGACCGTCGACGAGAAGCGCGTGTATACGGACGGCACGCGCACGGTCGAGATGTATCACATCTATCCCGCGCCGCACTCGAACGGCTTGCTCGTCGCGTACATTCCGAAGGAGCGCGTGCTGTTCCAGGGCGACTTCTCCGTGAATCCGGGCGAGACCGCGAACGATCACGTGAAGGCGCTCGTGCCCGCGCTCGAGAAGCTCGGGCTCGTGAACTTCGATCGCTACATCAACGTGCACGCATCCGCGGCGCCCCAGCACAAAGAGGACGTCTGGAAGGCGATGGGACGCTAGAGTCGTCGAATCGACTGCGCGGCTGCGGTGGCTTACGGCCGCCGAGCGGCGCGGCCGCGTCGACGCGGTCGAGCCTCGCTGCGGCCGGGCGTCGCGTACAGGATCTCGGCCGGCGCCACGATCTCGAGACGGTGCCAGACTCCGCGCGGCACGATTAGTCCGTCGCCGGCCTCGAGCGCAACGCGCTGCGAGGGCTCCGTTTCGAGCAGGACGTCGACCGCGCCCGCGACGACGTACAGAACCTCGTCGCCGTCCGGATGTCGTTCGCCGTCGTGCGGCGGCGGCTTGCTGAGCCGTGCCAGCCCGATCCGATAGCCGTCCACCTCGGAATGCGGGCCGAACGACGTCTTGATCACGCTCGCCCCGAGCTCACGGCTCAGCGCCACGCTCTCGCGCGACAAATCGAAGCGGATCGGCTGGCTCACGATGCGATCACCGGCGCTTCGCAGTTGACTTCCCACGTGATCGAATAGCGATCGACCACGACGCCGTAGAGCGGCGCCCAGAACGTCTTTTGAAGCGGCAGCTTGACCGAGCCGCCGTCGCCGAGCGCCGCGAACATTTGCTCGGCGTTCTGCGGATCGTCGACTGCAAGCATGACCGAGAATCCTTGCGGCTGCCTGTAATCGCGCGCGAGCACGTCGCCACCGACGAGGTCGGCGCCGCCGAGCTTTAGACGCGCGTGCAAGACCTTGTCGCGCCATTCCGGCGGCACTTGGTCACCGGCCGGCGATTCGCCCCACTTGAGCAAGAACTCGATCTTGGCGCCGAGCCGCCGCTCGTAGAGCTTGAACGCAGCCTCGCATTGGCCGTTGAAGTGCAGGGTCGTGCTGACTTTCATGGGCTGAACCTCAAGTGGTCACGCCATCGTCGCCTCGGGCAACTTCGTAGTCTTGTAGAAATGGGAGCTCGCGCGCGATCCACGCCTTCGGCGTGCAGCCCGCGAGCGCTCGCCATTCGCGCGTCATGTGTGCCTGATCCTGATAGCCGCAGATCAGCGCCGTGTCGGCGAGGGTGGGTCTGTCGTCCATGACAGTGCGGCACGCTTTCTCGAAACGCAGGATCCGCGCCGCTGTCTTCGGCGTCACGCCGAGCTCGGCGTTGAAGCGCTCGGTCAAATGACGCCGGCTCCAGCCGACTTCGCGCGCGAGCTCGCGGATCGATAGGCAGCCGTGCGCGCGGGCCAGCATCTGCCACGCCGACGCGACCGCGGGCGGCGGGGACACCGGCCGCAGCGCGCGCAAGAAGATCTCGTCGAGGATTGCGAAGCAGTGTTCCCACGTGGTTGACAGCATGAGGCGCTCGACGAGCTCGCCGGCGGCGGGTTTCCAGACCTCGAAAAGATCGACGACGCGGCCCGCGAGCGCGGCGCTCGGGACCCCGATGAGCGAGCGTACGCCGAGCGGCGTGAGGAACAGATGCATGCCCACGCAGCCGCCGCCGTTGCGCACGAGCGCCGGCGCGTCGTGCAGCCCGCTGACGAGCGCGGTGAACGCGGCCGGGATCTGCTCCGCGCTCGGCATACGCACGAGCTCGATCGGCCGAGTGAGGCCTATGATCACGCCAACGTGACGCGATGGCAGGCCCGTGTTCGTCTCTCCAGCCGCAGACTGCGTCGTGAATCCGGCGTAGCGCGCGATGAACGGGCGCAGAGGCTGCGCAGGTGTGCGTGCGGCGTTGCCGTCGAGCATGGTGACTACTTCGCGGGCTCCGGCCCGGCCTCGAACGGGCGCAGCTCGCATTCGCCCTCGAACTTGGGCCAATGGATGCGGTGCAGGTCCATGAAGCGCGTCGCGAGCTT
>Ga0310810_10007109_pt1 | contig 12732 bp, 10 predicted proteins | sample NCmetagenome_FD_207641 | JGI IMG/M metagenome (GOLD analysis project Ga0310810, IMG submission 207641) | Soil microbial communities from experimental microcosm in Duke University, North Carolina, United States - NC | ecosystem: Engineered > Artificial ecosystem > Soil microcosm > Unclassified ... | reverse complement strand
CTCCTGCGGGCGCTCGCAGGGCGGCAGCCAGCCCGCGTTCCGCGACCAGTGACTCTACCATTCGGTAGCCGAGATAGTACCCCGACCGCTCCGGCACGACCCGCCCACCTACCAGCCGAGCAGCCGGACTCATCCCGCCCGACAAGTAGCGGAGCCGGAGGCCGAGAGCCGCCCGGTCCAGTTCGGGTGCAACCGCCCGACGCAGAAACGCCTCCAGCTCACGGAGGCGGTGATATTGCCGGCGCGGAAACCCGAAATAATCGGCCGCGTCGAACGCGGGTGCTACCGCTCTAGAGGCGTGGACGGCCAACCCTTCATTCACCAGCAGCTCACGCAGTGTGGCTCGGCTGCCGGTTTGCCAGTAGTCGTAATAGCCTCCGAGATCCGCCACCAACCGACGCATCTCGCTCTGACTCGCGGGTGAGGTGTAGCGAACCGTGTGCGCCAGCTCGTGAGCCAGCCAGAGCGGGATCATGTCCGGTGGCAAGCCCATCCCGTAGGTGTCAGGGTTGGCGCGGCCGGTGAAGTGCTCGAGGCACACGAATGCGATGCCGCGGCCCCCCACCACGAGCTCGCCGGCGTTGGCGCCGCCCACACCGACCATCAGGTAACAATCCGCGGGACGGTCGATCTGCAGCAGCTCTTCCGCCCGCCCGATCGTGTCCTCTGCCAAGCCTTCGAGGTTGGTCGAGCGCATGAGCGCGCGAAGGTCATCGCAAGGGGCCTTGAGCGCGTTGGCGACGATGCCATCGGCATGGGCGCTGTCCGGATCCAGGACGTAGTTGTGCCAGTAGGCGTCGAGGATCGGTCGGTGAGCGTCGCGATACTGCTGGTAGGCTGCCTCGGGATTGGCCGCGTCGAGGACGGCCAGAAAATCCGGGAGGAGATTTATGAGCACGCGGCACTATACGAAGCGAGACCACGGCGACGCAAGGCTCTTGGAGGAGTATCGCGCGCCGTTTCCGTATATTCCGGTCGTATGCTCGCGTCGCTCATCGTCGCCCTCGCGCTCGCGGCACCGCCCCCCGATTCGCTGATAGTTCCGGCAGGAACTCCTGTCCCGGTACGCTTCCTCTCGCCGATCAAGAGCGGGTCCACTCGACGCGGCTGGACCGTCGAGGTTCAGACGATGGCCGACGTCGTCGCGGGACGCTGCATCGCGATCCCCGCCTACACCACGATCGTGGGCATCGTTGACGAATCGTTGGCGGGCTGGTACTTCCGCAAACGAGGGAAGCTTCACCTGACCTTCGAGGTGGTTCACACGGCTTCCGGAGCGTGGGCCCCGATGACCGCGGTGGTCGAGGACTTGGAATGGCTGCCCTCGAACCTGGTGGACTCGACCGGCCTGATTCGGCCGGCTCGCCGGTCGTTCGGATACATAGCCCAAGATGCCGGCATGGACGCGGGGGTGAATGCGATTTTGACCCCGCTCATGGGGGCCGTAGCGGCGCCCTTGGCGCTCGCTGCGACGGGGGTCAGCGTCGTAGCGCGGGGTCCCCGGGTCCAGGTCAGAGAAGGCGACGAGGGTACGCTGCGCCTCACCTCTCCGTTCCGAACACCCTTAAGTGGGCCCTGCCAACCCGCAACACCGCTCGCCGATTCCGTGGCACTACCTGGTATTGACCTGCGCAGGCTCCCAGCCCGCACTACGGGGGGGAACGGCGAACCCGCTGACATCATCAACCTTCTCATCTTGGGGAGCCGGGCCGACCTCGACCGCGCATTTGCCGCGGCAGCATGGATGGAGGCATCGCCGGGAGGGTTTCGCAGTCGGGTTGGTGCGGCCAGCGCCGTCGTGTTCGGTAAGTCCGACACCCACGGGCCAGTCAGTCCCCAACGGCTGTTTGGCCGGACCGAAGACCTCGCGTTCGAGCGGCAAGGCCTGAACGCACGCGAGCGTCACCATGTGCGGGTCTGGGCCGTGGATTCCAGTGAGACCGTGTGGGTAGCGGCGGCCAACGAAGACATAGGTGTCTACGTCACCCTGGCCAAGCCCAGAATTACCCACCGAATGGCGTCCTCGATCGACAACGAGAGACAGTTGTTGTCCCGCGAGCTCGAAGCGGGAGGGTGTGCGATACGGGAGGGCTACGTCCGGATCCCGGGATGCCCGCGGGCGGGGCGTAACTCGAGCGGCGAGGACTTCAAGACGGATGGTCGGGTGGTTGTGGTACGGACCAAGCCCTGCGGATCTCCGCCTTAGTGCTCCTGCTTCTTCTGGCGGGCCACTTCATCGAGAAAACGCCGCTCGGCCGCAGTGAGGCTGCTCAAGCCCTGAGCGCTGATCTTGTCCAGCACGCGATCGACTTCCGCTGCAACGGGATCGGCGTCGAGGCGACGCCGGCGGACAGGAGACGCCGGCGCCGGCCGGCTCGACTCGGGAACACTGGACTGTACCATGACGACGCGCTCGACCGGGCGGGCGGTGGTGGTCGAGGTTCGGTGAGACAGGGTTTGAACTCGGAAGTACAGATATCCGGCGATCAATCCGCCGATGTGCGCTAGGTGGGCGATCCCATCGGTCTGATTCCGGTACAGAATCGCCAAGAAGACGTCGACCCCGGCCAACACCGCGACCAGAACCCGGGCCCGCACCGGGATCGGGAAGGGGAATAGAATCAACTCGGCGTCGGGCCAGAACATCGCGTAGGCCATGCCGAGGCCGAGGACGGCGCCGGAAGCGCCGTAGAAGGGACTCACTCCCATGAATCCCGACAATCCCAGTGCGAAGAGGGCGGCGCCGACCCCGCAGAACAGGTAATAAAAGATGAAAGAGCGGCTGCCCATGCGAGTCTCGACCGCTGACCCGAAAACGAAGAGCATGAGCATGTTTCCGAGGAGATGCAGCAGTCCGCCGTGCACGAACATGTAAGTCAGGAACGTCCACGGCCGGGCCAAGGCGTGCACCGGATCGAACGCCAGCCGAGCGACGAGCGCCGGCGAGGTAAACAGCGTGAGGGAAAGAAGGAGGATCACCGCGTTTGCGATGATCAGCCGGCCCACCCAGGGCGTGATTCGGGGATACGGAGGGGAATTCATCGTGCCGACGCCCCTAACTCCTATCTGACCTTGTCATTACGTCGGCCGGGCAGACCGGCTGATCCGGCAGATCCGGTCGCACAACTCGGGGAATTCAATGCCGGCAGCTCGGGCGGACTGGGGGAGAAGGCTCGTCGCCGTCATGCCGGGCAGCGTGTTCACCTCTAAACAGAGGATTTCACCGCGCGGTGTCAAGCGAAAGTCTACCCGCGAATAGCCCCCGAGCTTGAGAGCGTGGTGGGCCAGCAGGCTGAGCCTGCCGCACTCCGCCGCCACTGACGCCGGGAGGTCAGCCGGAAAGATCTCCTGGGACATGCCCGGCGTGTATTTGCACTCATAGTCGAAAATTTCGTGCCGTGGGATGATCTCTCCCACGGCCAAGGCCTTGCCCTCGAGGACCCCGACCGTCAATTCCCTGCCGGGCACGAACTGCTCCACCATCACCTCATCGTCATATTGGCGAGCGAGCGCAATCGCCGCCTCGAACTCGCTTTCCTTCTTAACGACCGACAACCCCACGGTAGATCCCTGCTTGGACGGCTTCACTACGACGGGCCAGCCCAGGCGGTTCCCCGCCTCGGCGGCGGAGATAGGAGCCATGAACCAGTCGGCGGTGGGGACTCCGGCGAGGCGAAACAGCCGTTTGGAGACGTCCTTATCCATGGCCATCGCACTGCCCAGCCGACCGCTGCCGGTATACGGTACCCCCACGATCTCGAGCAACGCCTGAAGGGTGCCGTCTTCACCCCGTCCCCCATGGAGGGCGAGAAAGAGGACGTCGGCGTTACGCACCACCGGGATGTTGCCCAGACCCGACAACAGCAGGCCCCGTTCCAAGGTCCGCAGGTCGGCCAAGCGGGGCGGCTCCCGACCCACGGTACCTGCGATCAGGGAGGGTTCTTCGCTCTGAGGGATGTAGCCCTTGGCGGTGTCGACGACCGAGACTTCATGGCCGCGGGATCTGAGTGCCGCAATCACCTGCGCGGCCGATGCCAGGGCGACATCGCGTTCAGTGGATGTGCCGCCGGTGAGAAGCGTGATCCGCGTCACGTCGCTACCTAGCCCCGATGAGCTGCTGGAGGACGTCGTATCGGCTCACGATGCCGACCAGCTTTCCCTCCTTCCGGACCAACGCGGCGGGGCTTTCCCGGGTCAGCATCGCGCCCAGCCGGTCGGTGGGGAAATGGGAGTCTACGATGGGGAGGGGAGGATCCATCACTTCTCGCACCGGCCGATCGAGCAGGGCGGGCTGTGACAGCGCCCGAGTCATCAAGGTGCTTTCGAGCAGGGTGCCGATGGCTTCGTCGCCATCCACCACCGGAATCTGACTCACGTCCCAGGTGTTCATGAGACCGAGCGCCTGTCGCACCATGGCGGCGGGGGCGACGCTCACGAGCGGCGGCGCTCCAGAGGGCCGGCGGCTGAGCAGCTGTTCCACCGTGACGCGGGGGGAGTCCAGCAGTTGATTCTCCCGCATCCATTCGTCGTTAAACACCTTCGAGAGGTAGCGCTCGCCGGTGTCGCAGAGAACGGTGACGACCATGGCGGCCGGATCGTCGATCTCCCGTGCGACGTCCAGCGCCAACGCCACGTTCACGCCCGATGAGCTGCCCACCAGGATCCCCTCTTCGCGCGCGAGGCGGCGGGTCATGAGCATGGCGGTTCGATCGTTGACGGTCCGGAACTCGTCGATGTAGTCGAACCAGATGTTCGCCGGGATCGCGTCGCCACCGATGCCTTCGACCTTGTAGGGAGCGCCGCCCGAGACCTCCCCGCTCCGAGCGAAGCCGGCGTACACCGATCCCTCGGGATCGCCGGAAACGACTCGGATCTTCGAGTCTTTCTCTTTCAGGAACTTGGCGGCCCCGCTCACCGTGCCGCCCGTGCCCGCGGCGACCACGAGGTGCGTGATCTTGCCCCCGGTCTGCGCCCAGAGTTCCGGACCGGTGGTCCGGTAGTGGACCTCGGGATTGACGGGATTGAAGTATTGATCAGCGAGGATCGCGCCGGGCGTTTCCCGCACGATCTGCTGGGCCTTGGCCCGATAGTGGTCTGGATGCTCCGGCGGAACGGCGGTGGGCGTCACCACAACCTCCGCTCCATAGGCTTTGAGCATCCGCACTTTTTCCTGGGACATCTTGTCGGGCATGGTGAAAACGCAGCGATAGCCTTTGATCGCAGCGGCCATGGCCAACCCGATTCCGGTATTCCCGCTGGTCGCTTCCACGATGGTCCCGCCGGGCTTCAATCGTCCATTTGCCTCCGCCTCTTCGATGATTGCAATACCGATTCGGTCTTTTACGGAGCCACCTGGGTTCTTGTGCTCGCCCTTCGCGTAAATGGGGGTCCGCACCCCGGCGCCGATCCGCGCCAGGCGGATCAGCGGGGTCCACCCGATGGTATCGAGCACCGATTCGTACGGTGTCAGATGCTGGGGGTGCTGCATACTCCTACTTTCTCCCCTGCGGGTTCCGGAACTGAATCGGCTGCAAGAACGCTGTCGCGACGGGGGTACCACTGCGCATGGCCGGCGCGTAGTGGAGCTGAGGAACTGCCGCCAGTGCCGCCGAGTCGAGTGCTGGATAACCGCTCGACTCAGCCACGCGGGTCGATTCGGGTACGGCTGCGCCGTTCGCGTCTACGAATAGATGAAGCACCACGATGCCCTCGACCCCCTGCGCCAGCAAAGCGGGCGGGAATCCGACCGGCGACTCCGCGTTGAGCGCGACCGGCGGCCCCTCGGCGGGCGGCGCCGACCCCGGGCGCTCCGTGGGGAGCCTGACCGTCGCATCGTCGGAGTGGGCGCACCGGCCCGGCAGCACGAGCACCATCGCCAGGAGAATGGAAGACGCCCGCCCGGTCATCGCCCTTCCGCCCGTCGCTGCAGGTCCGCCAGCCGATTCAACGCCTCGAGCGGGGTCATCGCGTCGAGATCGAGTCCCCGGATCTCTTCCATCAGTGGGTGCGGTCCCCCCTCCGCGGCGAAAAGAGTAAGCTGCCCCGGATCGGAGGGTGGCGCCGGAGAGCCGGGGACTACCCGGTGGTCTCCCTCGAGCGTGGCCAGCACTTCCCTCGCCCGGGCTAGCACCTGAGTAGGCAGCCCAGCCAGGCCCGCGACGTGAATGCCGTACGACCGGTCGGTCCCTCCTGGCTCGAGCCGGTGCAGGAACACTACCGTATCGCCGGTCTCGCGAACGGCCACGTTCAGGTTGCGGGCGTGCTCGAGCTCCTCCGGCAGCTGCATGAGCTCGTGATAGTGGGTGGCAAACATCGTCTTGCAACCGATCCTGTCATGAAGATGCTCGGTTACCGCCCAGGCGATCGCCACTCCGTCGTAGGTGGAGGTGCCTCGGCCGATCTCGTCGAGCAGCACGAGGCTTCGAGCCGTCGCATTGTGCAGGATCGCGCTGGTCTCACTCATCTCGACCATGAACGTGGATTGTCCGCGGGCCAGGTTGTCGCTCGCACCGACGCGGGTAAAGAGACGGTCCACCGCACCGATCCGGGCTGCTTCGGCGGGGACGAAGCTTCCCATCTGAGCGAGCACCACGCAAAGGCCGATCTGGCGGAGGATGGTGGATTTGCCGGCCATGTTGGGGCCGGTGACCAGCAGAACCCGCTCCACCTCGGCAAATCGCACGTCGTTGGGGATGAACTGCTCCCGGGGGATGAGACGCTCGATCACCGGGTGGCGGCTCTGCCGGAGCGTGAGGCCGAAGCCGTCGTCCACGTCTGGGCGCACGTAGCGGTGCTGCACCGCCACTTCACCCAGGGCGCTCCAGACGTCGAGTTGGGCAAGGGCCCGTGCAGTGCGCTGGATTCGGTCGATCGCGTTGCCAACCTGGGTCCGTACTGCCGCAAACAGCTCTGCCTCTCGGACACCGATACGCTCTTCGGCGCCGAGCACTTTGGCCTCGTAGGCCTTGAGCTCCGGCGTTACGTAGCGCTCGGCGCTGGCGAGCGTTTGCCGACGCTCGTAGTCCGAAGGAACCTTGGTCGCGTGGGCGTTGGTGATCTCGAGGTAGTAGCCAAAGACCTTGTTGAACCCCACCTTGAGCGACGGGATGCCGGTGCGCTCGCGCTCCCGCTGCTGCAGGGTGGCGATGTACTGCTTTCCGCCCTCGCGGAGATCCCGCAGCTCGTCGAGCTCGGCATCGTAGCCCGGGCGAATGACGCCGCCGTCGGCAAGCAGGGCGGGCGGCCGGTCGGTGAGGGCATCGCCCAGCGCCTGGGCGAGATCGCTCAGGAGATCGAACCCGTTTTCGACCTCACCAAGGGCGGCGCTCCGATCCCGGCCCGACAAGGTAGCGAGCGATTCCAACACGTCCGGGAGCCGGCCGAACGAATCGCGCAGAGCGGCGGCCTCTCGCGGTGTCGCCCGTCCGGCAGCCGCCCGTCCGGCGAGCCGCTCGAGGTCGCGGACGCCGTCCAACGCTTCCCGGAGCCGCCCGCGTCCACGGCTGTCCTCCACCATGGCTTGAACCGCATCGAGCCGCCGGCCGATGGCGCCGGGGTCGCGAAGCGGCGAGAGCAGCCAGCCTCGAAGCAGCCGCGCGCCCATCGGCGTGAGGCTCCGATCAATGCTCTCGAGCAAGGTCGCGCCCCGCGTACCCGCCCGGAGCGGCTCGTCCAGCTCGAGGTTGCGTCGGGTCATCTCGTCGATCCAGAGATGAGCGTCGCTCCGACGGACGGTTGGGCGAGCGAGGTGGGGGACGCCGCCCGGTTGGAGCTCGCCGAGATAGCGGAGCAGGGCTCCCGCGGCACCCACTGCCCGGGCGTCGGCCGGTTCCACACCGAGCCCATCCAGCGAGGCGACCCCGAGGCGGCGAGTCAGCTCCTCTCGCGCGAGATCGGGGTCGAACTCCCACGGCTCGCGCAGGGTCATGAGCCGCTGGCCTGCCGCGGGGCCCGGCGGATCGCCCGCTCCCGCCGGCATCACCAGCTCGGCGGGATTGAGGCGGGACAAAGCCTCCGCCATCGCGTCGTCGTCGGCCGTCTCGAGCACGAATTCGCCGGTGCTGAGATCGATCGCGGCGAGACCAGCGTCTCCGGTCCCACTCCCCCCAGCAACCGCGACGATCCAGTTATTGCGACTCCCGGGCAGCCAACCGTCTGCCAATAGCGCCCCGGGCGTCACGGTCTCGACTACTTCACGACGCACCAGGCCTTTGGCGAGCCGGGGGTCCTCGACTTGCTCGCAGATGGCCACCCGTTGCCCCGCGGCAACCAGCTGCTTGAGGTAATCCGCCGCAGCCTTGACCGGAACTCCAGCAAGCGGAACACCGTCGCCTCGGGAGGTGAGTGTAATGTTGAGCAAGCGGGCACCGAGCTGGGCATCGTCGAAAAACATTTCGTAGAAATCGCCCATCCGGAAGAAAAGGATCGCGTCCGGATGGCGAGCCTTGATCTCCCGGTACTGCTGGAGGAGTGGCGTCGATCCTTCAGCCACGCGCCCGGTCACGATGCCGCCACGATGAAGGGCTGTCCACCCACTTTGGCGCGCACGCCCGGCAAGGCAGCCTGGGCATCCGCGCGGGTGGCATACCGCCCAACCCGCACCTTGAACAATCCCTTCTCCGATTCGACGACCGATTCGAAGCCAGCGGCCTTGGTCCGCATGGCGATGCTGTCCGCCGCCGCGCGGGTATTGACTGCAGCCACCTGGATACGGAAGACCGGCTTGGCGGGTGCCGAATCACTGTGCGCGGTGCGCGATGTGTCCGGGCGGGCGGTAGGGGCAGTATTGCTGCTCGTATCGCCTCTGGCAGCAGTCGCCGCCGCCAGCTTGGCTGTCGTATCGGCCGAAGCGGTGTCGAGAGTGACCCCAGCGCACCGCTGGTTGTAGTCGGCGAGCTGGTTACGCAACTCTAGATCGTTGCCGACGCGGGATGTGCCTTCCGCGACCCACCGGCAAGCGGAGGAAGGCTTACGAAGATCGAAGTAGACGCGCGCCGCCCAATAGGAGGCCTGGGCGTAAAGGGGCGAGCTTGTGTAATCGAGCCGGAGCCGCTCGAGGTCGCGCGACGCGCCATCCAGGTCGCGGGTCGCATAATCGAGCTGGGCAAGACGGAAAAGCGCGTCGTCTGCCCAACTCGAGTTGGGATATTCCACGGCGACCCGCTGAAGGTCACGGCGCATGTCCTGGGGATTTGCCCCCACCACGGCACGGGTGTAGAGGGCCTGCGGAAACAGAGTATCGGTCGGATTGGTGGCATCCACCACCCGCTGAACCAGGCCTCGGGCCGAGTCTCCCAGGCCTTCCTGGGCCAATCGAACACCCTGCGCCAGGCGGGCGTCGGTCTGACCGGCAAGCAGCCTGGGCCGACAGAGCGGGAGTAGGCAAATCACCAGGGCAACGCGAGCAACGCGACCGTTCATACCATCTCCGTCGCCGGAAGGGCGACGCCATACACCAGATCGAGCAGGACACCTCGTTCGTCGGAGACAGTCGTGTTCTTGAGCGCGGTGTCTGCGATGACACTCTGACGCAGCGCGGCCCGCACGCGGTCGAGCGGCCAGTTGGCCGCCCATCGCGCCCACCGCTGCGCTTCGGTCTTGTAGCTGATCCCGGCCAGGGCCGAGGGCCGGGCGCGAAGCATCAGCTGAAAGGCGGCATTCTCGAGGCGCGGGCCTCGGACGTTCCGGTCATAAGCGTCGCGAGTGGCGCCGATGCCGATCAGGGTCGCTCCGATCAGCGTAAGTAGCTTCACTCCGCTGACTCCTGGCTGCTCGAGCACGTCGCCCACCATGCCCGCGGCGCGCGCGGCATCGCCATCAAAAACGGCATTGCGCCAGTCGAACATAGTCTCGCCGTGCCGGATGCCGACCAATGCGGCCACGCGTTCTTCCGAGATGGGCAGCTCGTCGCCGGCAGCGGCCAGCTTCTCAACCTCGGTTGCCAGCGCACCTAGGCTCACACCCACCGTACGCACCAGGAGGTCGGCCGCTGCGGGTTCCACCTCGACGCCAAGCTGCTTGGCGCGGCGCAGGGCCCAGCGTGCCGCGCGCTCCGGAGGAAGCGGCTCGCAGTGTACGGTCACGGTCAGTCGGGCCAAGTCCTTGTCTTCCTTCTCGTCGGCCCCACCCTGTACCAACACGAGAACCGTATCGGGGGACGGCTTGGCCAGATAATCGAGAGCGACGCAGCGGGCCTTGGTCTTCCGTTTCCAGGCCTCCACGTCGCGCAGGATGACGACGCGCCGGTCCGCCATCATGGCCGGCGTGCGGCAGAGGGCATAGACCTCTTCGGGGTCGGCCTGGGCGGCGGAGCGCTGGTCGAGATTGAAGTCGCGGAGCCCCGGCTCCAGCACCTGGTCCAGGAGACTCCGAATCGCCTCTTCCTTGAGGAGATCCTCGGTGCCGTAGAAGTAGTAGGCAGGGGCAACGTCACCCCGCTTCAACGAGCGGAGCAAAGTGTCAATCGTCTGGAGCGGCATTCTCCCGAAAGATACGAGGTGCGCTCGGCGCGCCGCTACGGTCGACGCCGGAAAGCCTCGATGAAGAGCAGCGAGACCAGGGTCTTGCCGTCGGCGATCTCACCACGCTCCGCAAGCTGCATGACGTTCGACCAGCGGATTTGACGAACCTCCACGAACTCGTCCGCCTCACGGCGGGTAGCGCCGGGTCTGAGTCCGGTGGCGAGAAACAGATGGATGCGCTCGTCGGTGAAGCCGGGTGTTGTGAAGATGGTGGTCAGGCGCTCGAGGGCACCGGCGACTACGCCGGCTTCCTCTTCGAGCTCCCTCCTGGCGCAAGCCTCGGGTTCCTCGCCCGGATCGAGCCGGCCGGCCGGCACCTCCCACACAAAGCGGTCGGCTGCGTGGCGGAATTGATGGATCATGAGCACTTGGGGGTCGTCCATCCGAGGATCGTCCACGAAGGGGACCACGGCCGCAGCGCCGGGATGTCGGATCATCTCCAGATCGCCCACCGAGCCATCGGGAAAGCGGACGGTGTCGACATCGAGATTCAGGATTCGGCCGGTGTAGATGCGACGGGAGGAGACGAGAGCCATGGGAACCGGGAAAGGGGGAAAGGGAGAAAGGGGAGTCAGTGGAGCAACTCGAGGCCTCGTGCCCAGGCGACCGGGACCTTCACGGCTTCCGCGGCTACATACTCGAGCTCTAGCACCGGGTTGTCCGAGATCGGACTGGTCTCGGTAGGCGAAGTGTACGCGGTAAGGCCGGTGCGTCGAGCCTCGAGCCGAAGTCGGAGCATGTGGAACGGATCGCTTACCAGGATGGCGCTGTGACGGCCCTGGGTCGCGAGCCAGCCGGCAACGGCGGTCATAGAAGCATGGGTGGAACGGCCCTGGGGCTGGACAATCACAGCAGAGTCAGGCACGTCGTGGGAGAGCAGGTAACGGCGCGCGACGGTGGCTTCACTCTCCCTGTCGCGTCGCCCGACGCCGCCGGTTACGAGAATGGTGGGCGCGAGTCGCTCGCGGTATAAAACGAGCGCGTGGTCCAGCCGGGCGCGAAGCACTGGAGAGGGCCATCCATTGTACTGAGCCGCGCCCAGTACCACGATCGCATCGGCGTTCTGCCGCTCATCCAGCTGGGAGACCGCGAGGACCAGCACAAAACACACGGTGTAGACCAAGCCGACCATCACGAGCACGCCGACTACGAGCAGGCGCCACCGGAGCGCAGGCCTGCTGCGCCGCGCTTCGGCGGCGCTAGAGCTCGAAGCTTTCACCATGCTTCGGGATGATCACCTCGCGCGCCCCCTCCTCCTTCAGAATAACGGCCATTGCCTCGAGGGCCGGCCCTTCGCCGTGCACCACGAACGCCCGTCGAATCGGCCCGCCCAGGCGTCGTATCCAGTCGCGCAGCTCGTCTCGGTCGGCGTGCGCCGAATAGCCGGTCAAGCTCACCACCTCGGCTCGGCGCTCGTACTCCTGACCGAAGATCCGGATTTTCTCGGCGCCGTCCTGGATGCGTCGTCCCAACGTGCTCTCTGCCTGGAAGCCGACGAACAGGATGCAGTTGCGGTGGTCGCCCGCGTGGTTCGCCAGGTGATGCAGGATTCGCCCAGACTCCGCCATGCCGGACGCGGCGACTATCACCGCGGGGCCGTGCAGCGAATTGAGCTTCTTTGAGTCCGCGACGTCGCGGATGTAGCGGACCAGCGGAAAATCGAAGAGCGGTGCGCCATCGCCTATCAGCTGCTCGGTGGCATCGAAGATCTCGGGGTGAAGGCGAAACACCGCCGTCAAGTTTACGGCGAGCGGGCTGTCCACGTAGACCGGAATCTCGGGTATCGCATCTGCTTTCCAGAGCCGGTGGAGCGCGTAGATGAGCTCCTGGGCCCGACCCAAGGCAAACGCGGGGACCAGTACCTTGCCACCCCGCGCGGCTACCCGCCGGATCACCTCACCCAGCCGCTTTTCGGCATCGGCGACGGACTCGTGGGCCCGGTCGGCATAGGTCGATTCGACGATGAGGGTGTCGATCGGACCCTCGGGCGGCACGGGATTCCTGACGATTGGGAGGCCGTTGCGGCCGATGTCCCCCGAGAACACGAGCCGATGCGGTGCCGGCTCGGACAGCCGCACGTCCACCGATGCCGAGCCCAGAATGTGACCCGCGTCGGTGAACTCGGCCGACAGGTTCTTCCGGAGATGCAACACACGCCGGTACGGCAGGCCGATGATGAGGTCCTGGACCGCAACCGCGTCCGCCTTGGTGT
>Ga0310810_10007108_pt1 | contig 12733 bp, 12 predicted proteins | sample NCmetagenome_FD_207641 | JGI IMG/M metagenome (GOLD analysis project Ga0310810, IMG submission 207641) | Soil microbial communities from experimental microcosm in Duke University, North Carolina, United States - NC | ecosystem: Engineered > Artificial ecosystem > Soil microcosm > Unclassified ... | reverse complement strand
AGGGTGTGCGCACTTTGCATGTCGACGAGCGGTGCAGCTGAAAGATCGAGTACTACCAGTTTTGGCGGTATCGCCTCGACGCGAACGCGACTAAGTATCGCCTCGCATACATTGTCCACGTTAAAATAAATGAGGGCCGATTCGGGCCGGAAAATCATAACGCCCGGAATCAGTTCGTTGTCTGCATGCCGGTCGCAATCCGAAAAACGGCGCGTGCCGGGAATTCGCCCGAGAAGAGCAACGTGGGGACGAGACGAAACGCGCACCAATTGCACAAGAGAAATTAGAGCACCGAGCATGACACCGCGGAGCAAACCAAAGGTGAGCACGCCGGCGAAAGCTGCCATTGCCACCACAAACTCAGAACGATCGTCAAGCCAAAGTTCTTTCAGAGTTGAAAGCTTGAGCAAACCCGCGATCGCCACCAAAACCACGGCGGCGAGCACCGGTTGAGGCAACGCGCTCAAGACGTGCGAGAAAAAGAGCACGACCACCAGGATAAAAACCGCAGCGAGGGCGGTGGAGAGCGGTGTCTTCGCACCGCCCTCTTCATTGACGAGCGACTGCGATGTGCCGCCGCTCACTGGAAAGCCGCCACCGAGTCCAGCGAGCAAGTTCGATGCAGCGAGGGCCAGATTTTCCTGGTTAGCATCGAATCGTCCGCCGTGCTTCGCAGCAAACATTCGTCCGATCGCGGCCGTTTCGACCACGCCGAGAAGAAAGCAAGCCACAGCTAGTGGAAGCAACTCGTTCAGATCACGCCAATAAAGAGAAGGAACCTTCAGCGGAGGTATTCCCTGAGGCACGGCGCCAATTAGCTTCACGCCGTGCGTCTCCAACGAAAGCGTTGATGCAGCAATTATGCCTCCAATTACAACGAAGAGCGCGACCGGTTTGTGCTTTAGAAAAATTTTTCCAAGGACGAGCAGCGCTAGAGCAATGCCTCCGACTAACAATGACGCCGTATTCGTCTCGTTGAGGTGTTTGAAGAAGAAACCTGTATTTGCCCAAAAACTTCCATGAGCGCCATGAAATCCGAAAAGCTTCGGTAGTTGCGTGCTGGCAAGAAAGAGCGCAACGCCGCACTTGAATCCGGTCATGACACTCTCTGAGATGAAGTGCACCAGGACTCCCGCTTTCGCGAGCCATGCAACGAAGGCGATGAGCGAGACCAATAACGCCGTGCCGGCAGCGAGTGCGCCAAAACGCATCGTATTGCCGGAAATTTCGCCAAGAGACGAGCCGATAACCAGCGAAATTGCAGAAGTAACGGACACCACGGTGTAGCGCGACCCGCAAAAGATCCAAAAGACCAAGCCGCCGAACAAACACGCGTACAAGCCCGCTTGCGGAGGCAGGTTCGCGAGAGACGCGTCACCCAATGCTGCGGGAAGCAGATATGCGGCGAGCGTGATACCGGCGAGAACATCGCTGCGCAGCCAACTCCGATCATAAGCTCGCAGCCAGGTGAGGGCAGGAATCCAGCGGAGGAGGGAAGGGGAATTCATCTCGACAAGTTCTTCATAAACTTGATCCCGGCCGGAACGACTCGTTCAGGCTGCGCGCTACTTTTATGATTTTTTTTGTGTTCACCGGGCTTCTGGTCGATAGCGAATTTGATCGAAATCTCACTCTCAGACAAAAATCGCTGAACGCTGAGTTTGATATGGTTAGTCCGGTGAGGTCAATGTCATGAATTTGTGACACGCGCTCGTTTTCGAATCTGTTAGAGAAATGTCCATGCCTGCGACTGCTCAGCCACTCGATGAGGTTTCTTCGGTTGCAATCGATCTTACTCCGCCGGTGCGAGCCGAAGCGATCGACCTGCGCCTTCTCATCGGTCACCGCACTGGGACGCAGGCCAGCGCATCAGTCGAGAGCGTCGCCGATACTTTCAAAACAAGAAGCGTAAACTTTGTCGCGGTACTCGAAGGACAGCGCCTCCTGGGGATGTGTTCCCGACAAGAAATCGCCGCGTTACTCGGCGGGCGCTACGGTTTTTCGCTTTGGGCGCGCAAAGCGATTCGCAACCATCTTTGCAAAGAGGAAACGCGCATTAAGGTGGCGACGCCAATCGGCGATGTCTTGCGCACTGTGTTCGCCCGTCCCGACGAAAATTTCTACGATGACGTTTTGTTGGTGGATGAAAACGGCGGCTTCACTGGATTCATTGGCACCGAAACGCTTTTCAAAGTTCAAAATGCACTCTTGCTGACGAACATTCGCGAACTCGAAGAGCGCGACCGGGAGATTCGCCAGAAAAACGAGCAGATGGAAACCGATCTGCGGATGGCGACGGAATTGCAGCAGGCGCTAATGCCGGGCACCTATCCGAGTATTTCGGCCGACGCCGGTGCAGGTGGGACGAACCTCCGCTTTTGTCATCGTTATTTGCCCGCTACGCAGATGGGCGGCGATTTCTTTCATATAGCACGGCTTAATGATGATACGGCGGCTGTGTGTATTTGCGATGTGATGGGTCACGGCGTACGCGCAGCGCTGATCACGGCAATGATGCGCGCAATGATCGAGACTCACGCAACCGAAGCATCTGATCCGGGTCGACTGCTTACACAACTGAACAGCGAGTTCACCGGAATTTTGAAGCAGACTGGTACGCTCGTCTTCGTCACGGTCCTCTATTGCGTTATCAATATCAGAGAGAGCGCCGCGCGTTTCGCACGCGCTGGTCATCCACCGCCACTTCAGGTGCGCCGAAGTTCCGGTGAAGTGCAGAGCATCGTCATTGGTGGAGATTTCGCAGGTCCGGCGATAGGAATCATTCCAAACGCGCCGTTCAAGACGACGGAAGCCAGCCTTGAGGCTGGCGATTTCCTACTATTCTTCACCGACGGCATCATCGAGGTCGAGTCACAGGATGGCAGTCAGTTTGGCATCGAAGGTTTACGGGAAAGCGTTCGCTCCAACCTCGACCAGCCCACCGAATCTCTGCTCGATGCTGTTGTCAGTGATGTTTACAAGTTTGGCAATTCGACGGTCTTGACGGATGACGCCTGTCTCGTCACGGCCGAGTTGTCACGAAAGTGACCGTTATTCTTTTCTCCGACTACAGCCCCGTCATTATGGACCTGGCTCTGCAGGAGACTTCCTTGCCGACGAGTTCGCTTCGGTCTGGGGGCCAAAAGGCTGACAAGCCATGCGTGTTGCCCTTGCTCGGACAGCAGACCCGTTGGCATCCTATTTCAGGAGATTCGTCTGTAAACCTCTTTGTACGTGATGGGTTGAGATAGTCGGGGGCTTGTTTCTGTTACGTGCATGGTCAGCGTTCGCCCATCACGGCTTAGAGTGTAATCATTAACTCTGCGCCCGTCTGCTGAGGTGAACGTCTGCGCCAAACGCCGGTCTGCCAACTGCATGCTGGCGTTCACCTTTCCTCCGTCAGGACCAATCCAGCCGACTGGTGCACCATTTGCTGGTGTCCGTAACGGTGGCTGGTTATCCACGGTTACGCTGATTTCATTCGGAGAAGAACTGATGACGATCTGGCGGTAAGCTGGGTTCAGTCTCTTGAGGCGCTCTCGAGCGATATCTCGCGTCACGAAGTTCAGCTTCCCCACCGCGTCCTCGATTACCTCATTTATATTAGCGCTGTCGGTTTCGTCCAGGATGTAGGTTCCATCCAGGCTGGACTCCTGTGCTGCAGCTAGCGTGCTTGAGCTGAGAAAGATCGCATTGCACAGCAGGACGAGACAAAGTGTCGACGCGAAATTATTCATAACCATTATTTCGTGGGCCGTAGGATTTTTCAGTGCCACTCACGAGGCGATTTCATCCTCCATCTTTGCAGAGTAGGGGAACCGTCGGAGTCGTCAGGGCGCATCGGTATGCGCTACTGACGATCTTCTCATGCTCTAACTGGCCGTTGCGTGCGGTAAGCCAAGCGACTGAACTGTATCGGGCGATAAACTCCCGGTCACGTTTAGCTGATTGGCGATTTGGTACTTCGCCACCGCATCACGTGTGGACGGACCAAAAACGCCGTCGATCGAACCGTTGTAATAACCAAGCCTTGCCAGCTGCATCTGGACGGCTTGGACCGTCGCGCTATCCGCTGGATCAACGTTATAGTTGGTCCCGTCGTAATCGTACGGGTCGACGTCGGTGTAGTAGTCGTAGGGGTAATAGTCGTTCGGATAATAGGGAAGATAATCCCATGGGTAATACCCGGCATCGAGGCCGCACCAAAACCCGTCGATAAAAACAAAGAAGCGACCATGATCAAAGTGAGCATGACGTCGGTCCCAATCGCCGTGCCAGTACGCGCTCCGCTGCGACACGACATGATTGCGCAGGTTCGGGAAACGCTGAACCGACTGCCTGGCGATCGCCGGACGCGAATTTAAAGAACTGCCTGGCTGCGGCTCCGCGTGGGACGGATGCCCAAATGAAGAAAAGCGTGGTCCTGCGCCTTCAAAGGTTGAAGCGCGACCTGGGACGCGCATCCCGCCAAAGCCAACCCCGCCTCCGCGATTCCCAACTGCCGCTCCAACATGTCCGCCGCTACTCAACCCACCGCCATGGAACCCACCACCACCACCATGACCAGCCGCCCATGTGATGCGACTGAGCGCCACGGATGTGATGCCAACTATTAAAGTAATTATTTGTCTTATTCTCATGCTTCAAATTCGATCGCGCCTTATTTGCTAGCTATTGTGCGATTGCGGGATTTTGCGGTGCCCCTTGAGAGTTGATACGCACTCCCTCTTACGAGACGGTGGATAGGACGCGTTAAGCGTCGCGAGACAGCGTCATTGCTCTTTGGCAGCGGTGAAGTAAACGCTTCCCGGCACAGTGACAGGCTAGCCTTTCTCGACAGAGACTGAGGTAGCCTTCATTACCACAAAAACGTTGTCGCCTTCTTTCAAATTCATTCGCTGTACTGAACCGGTTGTAATAATCGACGTCACGATTCCGGCCGCAGTTTGGATGACAACTTCTGACACGACCTTGTCCGAAACGATTTTCTCAATTGTGCCCGGCAAATGATTTCGAATGCTTGTGCTCATGGTCGTTAGGCCTTGATAAACGCAAACAGGCCCTTCTCTTTTCCAACAGTTATATATGGCATGATGTTTTTTCTTTTAGTTAGTGTTTGTTAGGCGAATTCTTAACGCAGACCACCTGCGATAACCAGTGTTTCACCGGTGATCCACTTGGAATCGTCTGACGCAAAGAATACCGCCGCAGGTGCGATGTCGTCCGTTTGCCCTACCCGACCCAACGGGGTTTGCGATTCGAGCATTGTTCGGAAGTCGCTTTCATGAAATCCGCCGGTAATCACTCCTTCCGTAATCACCATCCCTGGGTTTATTGCGTTAACGCGGATCTTGCGCGGACCGAGTTCCTTCGCCAGCGTCCGTGTGATCGCATCGACGGCAGCTTTGGTTGCATTGTAAACTACCCCGGTCGGTGGAGTCAGGACGCTGGCCAGCGAGCCGATGTTGACAATGCTTCCCCCGTCGGGATTGAAATGCTTTAGCGCCTCCTGAGTGGCCAGAAGCATTCCGAGTACATTTGTATCAAACATGCGGTGGAATTGCTGCTCGGTGACTTCTTCCAGCGGAACGAACTCGTAAACGCCCGCGTTATTCACGACGATATCGATCTTGCCGAATGTCTTGTCCGCTTCCGCGAATAACCTCTCGACGTCTGTCTTCTTCGCGACGTTGCCTTGGATCGCCAGAGCTTTTCCGCCGCGCTTACTAATTTCGTCCACAAGGCGATCTGCGCCTTTTTTGTCTGACGCATAATTGACAACCACAGCCGCGCCTTCGGATGCGAATTGTTTTGCGATGCCTGCACCAATACCCTTGGATGCACCTGTTACGACTGCAACTTTTCCGGTTAGTTTTCCGTTATTCATTTTTGTTCCTTTCTTCATCTTGTAATCCTTGTTTCCCGCTCAAAGCCGAACGACGCACTGATTTTGGGTATGCCAACGTCCGCGATTAAAGGCGGCGACATATCGAAGCACCCAGAGGGCGCACCACTCGAGTTCCTGAAACTGCAAATCAGTTCCTTTGGCGTGTGGCTTCGAACAAGAACCACGTGCGACGCTCGGTTTCATCGATCCACACTTCGATGAAACTTGCCGTCGCGACGTCACGATGTTCGTCACACACATTGTGCGCTTCGCGCAAACGCGCAGCGAAGGTTTTGTTGTCGTCCATCAGCTCGGCCAGCATGTCCAGTGGCTCGACGTATTCGGCATCGTTATCCAGCACGCGCTGAGTTCGCGCGATTTCTCCAATCGAGTGCAGTGTGAGGCCGCCGATCTTGCGAACGCGTTCCGCAATGACGTCGGTCATGGCAAAGAGTTGCTCGGCATGTTCATCGAGAAGCAGATGATAATCGCGGAAATGATGCCCGCTCATATGCCAGTGAAAATTCTTCGTCTTTAAATAAAGCGCGAAAACGTCCGCCAGAATCGCATTCATCGCGCCTGAGATATCCCGCGTCGCTTCGGGCGTGAGGTCAGTCCGCGTTTCGAGTGGCGCATCGCGTCTGTGAAGAAGCTCTGCTTTTCTCGGATTCGATTTTGCCATCGTTCGACCGTCTTTGGAGAGAGTTGTTTTCATCCTTCAAGCTAATGAACATCATTCGACCGGAAAGTTGCGCGAATGAGAGAATCCGAAGTCCCTCTTTCAGGGTAGATCAGCCCTCGTCGCAGCGCGTGCGTTGCATGGGAAAATGCATCCAAACCGAAGTTCACCGGCGTTTTGATCGGGGAGACTCTCGCAATTTGGAATCGCAATACCGAATGAAGAAACGCATCTTGGGTAATTCAGGGTTGGAGGTAGCGCCGTTCGCGTTCGGCGGAAACGTCTTTGGATGGACGGCGGATGAGCGAATGTCTTTCAGATTGCTCGATACTTTTGCCGCCGCCGGATTTAATATGATCGATACTGCTGACGCTTATTCCAGATTTGCGCCGGGCAATCGTGGTGGTGAATCGGAAACCATCATTGGCAAGTGGCTAAAGCAGGGTGGCAGACGCGATAAGGTCATCATCGCCACAAAAGTTGGGCTGGAGATGGGTTCGCATAGGAAAGGTCTGTCGAAGGCTTATATCATGCGTGCGGCCGAAGATTCGTTGAGGCGGCTGCAGACTGACTACATCGATCTTTATCAATCGCATCGTGACGATCCCGACACCCCTCTGGATGAGACGCTCGAAGCTTACGCGCAGTTGATGGAGCAGGGGAAGGTGCGCGCGATTGGTGCGTCCAATTACAGCGCCGAACGACTCTCCTACGCACTGGCACTGAGCAGAAGACACGAATTGCCAAGGTACGAATGCCTCCAGACGGAATATAATCTTTACGATCGCGCCGAGTACGAGGCAACGCTCGAACCAGTATGCATCGAAAACGGGTTAGCAGTTCTTAGTTATTTCTCGCTGGCAAGCGGATTTCTGACAGGCAAATACAGGTCCGCAGCCGACCTTGCGAACAAAACGCGAGGCGACTATGTGAAAAAATATGTAAATGAGCATGGCTTAAGAATCGTCGACGCTCTGGATCAGGTGGCGAAACGAATTCCTGCGACACCTGCCCAGATCGCACTTGCGTGGCTCATGGCGCGGCCAACGGTGACTGCGCCAATCGCCAGCGCTACCAACCTAACGCAGTTAAAGGAGCTGATCGGCGCGACCAAGCTCCAATTGGACGACGCATCAATGGGGCTTTTGGATCATGCGAGCGATCGGCGGAAGCCGTAGCGCATCATCCAAAAGAGAGAGCCTGCAACCCCACTGATGGTGCACCAAGAAATCTTTCAAACGCGCTGTAGTCGGAACGTGCGCCGAAACCTAGAGTGCCGTCATGAACACAGGGGTGGCACAGCGAGGCTTGGGAAAGTTGCGGGCGAGCTGGGGTCAGATTCGAACGTATGCTGATTTGCAGGAACAACTGCATCGCGATCTCATGGCGCAACATCCGGAATGGATCGAGGCCAACGGTGATTGTCCGACGTGCGACTCGTATGACCGGCGGCTCGCAGAGCTCATCACCGTCTTCGAGTCGGCTACTCGGGGTCCTCTCACTCAAGTGACATGACCAACAAAAGTCAGCCGCCGAGCAGTGCAATTGATGAGGCGCTTTGGGCCGCGTTCCGCCGCGATGATAAGGCTGCGGTGATGGATTACTTGTTTCGCCGAAGTCTGGTCAGAATTGGTCGTTCGCGATCATTCCCACAGCTAGTGATGAATGGTAGCCCGAAAAAAGATCGCGTCGCGAGACGCGGACACGGCGACCCCATGCTGAATTAGACGATCTCACTGCGACACGTGCAGTGATCGTTAGGACATCGGCAATAGGGGAAGCATTCAGATCTTTGAATGTCATGTTGCATTTCAGCGTAGCGCGCGCGAGGCATTTGAGCGATTAAAGACACCGCGCTTTCCACTACCGAGTAATAAATGAGGGTGAATGATTCTTCCGCTCGCGTCGTCTTCCTATTCGACGTTGACAACACTCTGCTGGATAACGACCGAGTGGCAGCAGATCTCCAACGCCACCTCATCAGCGAGGTCGGCGCGGAAGGGGCGCAGGAATATTGGCAGATTTTCGAGCAACTGCGAACCGACCTGGGCTATGCGGACTACCTTGGCGGTTTGCAAAGGTATCGAGCCAAACATCCGCACGCCCAACAGCTGCTTTGTATGTCTGATTTTCTCATCAATTATCCTTTCGCTGAGCGTCTTTTTCCCGACGCGCTCAAGGTGATTGAGCGCGTCCAGCAATGGGGTTCAGCGGTCATTCTCTCGGATGGCGACGTCGTTTTCCAACCGCTCAAGATCAGTCGTTCAGGATTGGCCAATGCGGTCTCCGGACGCGTGTTGATTTACGTGCACAAGGAGCAGGAACTCGACGACCTCGAGCAACGCTACCCAGCTGAACATTATGTGTTGGTGGACGACAAGTTGCGTATCCTGGCGGCTGTGAAAAAATTCTGGGGCTCGCGTGTGACCACTGTTTTCGTTAGGCAAGGTCACTACGCCGCTGATCCAAAAGTCCTCGCCAGTTATCCGCTGGCTGACATCAGCATCGGATGTATTGGGGATTTGCTGCATTATCACTTGCCGGAATTACTGAAGTCAAAACCTTGAGCGATCCGGCGGTATTGAAAGAGCTCGCCAAGCGCCGTGGGCGCGAAATGTTTATAGCCTACAGCAAAGCAAAACGATCGAAGCTCCGGCAGGAGCGACATGTGGTAACCGCAACAGAGCAAAGGTGCCGCTCCTACGGAGCTTGGTCTTTGTTTTGATGGGTCTATAAACATGGCGCGCCCTCCGGCGCTGTGCCTGATCTGAATTAATTGTAATTTCAAACCCTCTGTGGGGATCAATGAATATGCCGGAGCCCATCACACAGCGAGTAGCGGAAGTGGTTTCGCCTGGAATTCCCCGCGGGATGGATTTGCTCGACACACCGCTGCTGAACAAAGGCACGGCGTTCAGCGATACAGAGCGAACGCAGTTTGGCCTGCACGGGCTGCTTCCGCCGCACGTTGAAACGCTGGAGGAGCAAGTCGTGCGGGCGTATGAGGCGTACGCGCGAAAGCAGGACGACCTGGAACGCCACATCTATTTGCGCGCTTTGCAGGATAACAACGAGGTCCTTTTCTATCGACTTCTTCTCGAACACATCGAGGAAATGACGCCGATTGTTTACACGCCAACAGTTGCGCTGGCCTGTCAGCAATTCAGTCACATTTACCGCAGACCGCGCGGCATGTTCATTGGGTATCCGCAGCGCGATTCCATCGTCCAACTCCTGCGGAATCGACCGAATCCGAATGTCGATGTCATTGTCGTGACAGATGGTGAACGCATCCTTGGTATCGGTGATCAAGGTGTGGGTGGACTCGGCATCCCGATCGGCAAGCTTTCGCTATATACGCTCATTGGCGGGATTCGCCCGGAACGAACGTTGCCAATCGTATTGGACGTGGGAACTAACAATGTCGAGCGGCTAAACGATCCTGAGTACTTCGGCTGGCGTCACGAGCGGATTATTGGCGATGATTACTTCGCGTTTATCGAGCAGTTTGTAGACGCGGTAAAAGAGGAACTACCCGAGACGTGCTTGCAATGGGAGGATTTTGCGAACCCACACGCGCGGCCGATTCTCGAATGTTATCGCGACCAACTCCTGACTTTTAACGACGACATCCAGGGAACAGCGGCTGTCGCGCTCGGGGCGATTTTGAGCGCAATCAAAGTGACTGGAAAAAGTTTGAAGGATCAACAGATCGTCATGCTCGGTGCAGGTTCAGCTGCTACCGGCGTTGCTGATGGATTACGTGCGGCGATGGTAGAAGAAGGCCTAACAGAAGAGCAAGCGCGCCGCCGGTTCTGGCTCGTTAACAGCAAAGGCGTTCTTCACTCGGGTCGAAAAGATCTTACTCGTGAGCAAATGATTTATGCGCAACCCGAGAATCGCATTGCCGGTTGGGCACGGAATTCCAACGGAAACGTTGGCCTCGCCGATGTCATTGGACATATCGATGCAACGATCCTTATTGGTCTCTCTACGGTCGGCGGCGCTTTTTCAGAAACAATTGTTCGGGCGATGGCGAGGAAAGTCGAGCGGCCAATCATCTTTCCGCTCTCGAATCCGACGTCAAAATCTGAAGCAACGCCGGATGATTTGATTCGGTGGACTGACGGAGGCGCTCTAGTCGCGACGGGTTCTCCTTTCGCTCCTGTGACTTACGAAGGGCGCAAGATTCCGATCGCTCAATGCAACAATGTTTACATTTTCCCAGCCGTCGGACTCGGAGTCGTTGCGTCGACTGCTCGCCGTATAACCGATCCGATGATGCTCGCAGCAGCTCGAACGCTCGCGGGAAATTCGCCTGCGCTTAAAGACGCTTCCGCTTCTCTGTTGCCTCCGTTAACAGATCTCAGAAGAGTTGCCGCGGATATCGCACTGGCAGTTGGGATCGCTGCACAAAAAGACGGAGTCGCTGCGCAGATGAATGAAGATGAACTGCGCGCACGAGTAATGGCAACCCAGTGGACGCCCGATTACGCGTGAACAATGGGTTTTACAGCCGTGCTTATGATGATTGCTCTGCCACGGTTCATGTTATTGACAGCTTGAATCTTCTATTCGCCAGGCGAGCACCAAAGTAACGATTCGGTCTGGTCATGAAAACAGGCGATCGCTTCGAACGATCGCCTGAATCTTGTACTCGAGCTTTACAAGCCGGCGGAGTAAGGCAAATCGAGCGCGCGAATGGTGGCCGGGGTGACTGTGCCCGTGACGCTCAGGTCCTCATCCTGTTGGTATCGGGCAAGGGCGGCTTGGGTCTCGTCTCCGTCGATTCCATCGATCGGGCCGTGATAATATCCAAGGTTGTTGAGTTTTGCCTGTACTGCGCTGACAACTGTGTTGCTGTACTGGCCTGACGGTGCATAGCCATTGTAATAGCTATAAGGTTCGGATGAGGAGGAGCCATACCCGTCGTAGGGATACCCGCTATAGTCATACGGGTAATCATATGAGTAATCGGACGGGTCATAGCCGTAGCCATAACCGTAGTAGGGATAGTAATCCCATGGATAGAGGCCCCACCAGGAACCGCCAACAAAAACAAACACGTGACCATGATCAAAGTGGGCACGATGCTTGTTCCAATCGCGATGCCAACTACCGTCATGTCGGGCGAAGGCATGATTCTTCACAAACGACTGCCGGTTTTCTGCTGTTGAGAACCGTGGGTTCGTGACTCGCTTTTGTCCGACAGCTGAGTTCATGCGATTTGACTGACGATTTACGGTTGCAACCCTGCCGGCAGTTGGACTTGTTGATCGGTTCGGCAACTGCCTGGCAGCCGCATGTGGCACAACCGAAGACGTGCGAGCGCCATTGTAGTACGAGAACTGCTGCGGCGCTCGATTTAATCCCCCGATGCTCTGGTTGCCGCTAAAACGCGCACCGCCACCTGAGAAAGTCGGCGCCGCGCGGATGCCTCCTCCGTTGAAGCCGCCGACGCGAGCACCACCAAAGTGACCACCGCCGAAACCGCCGAAATGACCACCGCCGCCAAAGCCCCCACCAAAATGTCCGCCGCCTCCACCGCCGTGAGGGCCTGCCCACGCTGTCGAAGCAAAAGCTACAAGAGCGGTGGTTGCTAAACTAAGTAATTTAGTCGTTTTCATGGTGAAACATCATCAGGCGCGAGCTCTCTTACCACGGCGCGTCCGTAACATTTTACGGTGTTGCCTAAGGATAGCGGTTGTCTCTCACTTTCGAGGGACGCCTGTCGGTTACAAACGCGTGTAAGCGTTCGGAGTGATCGATCATGCGATCATGACAACAACGCCCAGAGCAGAATGCGGCATTCCGCGTAACCGGCCGGTTAGCCTGCGATGAGCATGTCGTCATTCGCCTTTAGCATCTCCGAAAAGCTGCTGCTCCTCCCGCCAGACAGCCACCACCGCAAGCGCGACTAGAATTCCCAGTGATACTTCCGCAAAACGATGCACCGCAGTAATCCATGGCGCCTCCGGACGCTGAATGAGCACGATGATCGCGAGCGTCATGCCGGCATAGCTGTAACCGACCTTTTCCAAACGAAAGCCAATCGATATGAGTCCGAGCACAAAGATTGTGAGTGCGAACGCGACCAGATTTGCGCCAAAGCAAGCAAATTCGATTGCCCCGAGCAATGCGCCCAACGCGCTCGCGACAATCCGCTG
>Ga0310810_10007107_pt1 | contig 12733 bp, 11 predicted proteins | sample NCmetagenome_FD_207641 | JGI IMG/M metagenome (GOLD analysis project Ga0310810, IMG submission 207641) | Soil microbial communities from experimental microcosm in Duke University, North Carolina, United States - NC | ecosystem: Engineered > Artificial ecosystem > Soil microcosm > Unclassified ... | reverse complement strand
GGTGTCGTCTCCGCCGGCATGGTCATCGGCCTCGAGCGCCTGGGCCTGCTGCACGTGTTCGACGACGTGTACGGCGCGTCGGCGGGGGCGTTGAACGGCGCCTATTTCGTCGGCGGCAAGGCCGTACTCGGCACGTCGATCTATTCCGAAGAGATCAACAACCGGCACTTCATCAGCCCGTGGCGGATGCCGTTTCGCCCCGCGGTGGACATCGACTTCCTCGTCGATCGCGTGCTGCGCGTCACCAAGCCGCTGCCGATCGAACGGATTCTCGCCAGCCCGATTCCGCTCCACGTCGTCGTGACCGACGTCGCGACTGCCGCGCCTCGCCAGATCTGCGGTTGGCAGGATGGCGAGAGCCTGCTGCGCACCTTGCGCGGCGGCGCGACGATGCCGGTGCTGGCAGGTCCGCCGTTCGAGGTGGACGGGACGCGTGTGTGGGATCCGGCCTTCTTCGAGGAGTCGATTCCGATCAGGCCCGCCGATACCGATGGCGCCACGCATATCGTGGTGCTGCTGACGCGACCGCCAGGGGAAGGACGGCCGGCGCTGACGCCGCTCGAGCGCTTTTACATCGTTCCGGCAATCCGCCGGGTGTCATCGACGCTGGCCGAGGCGTACGTCACACGCGCCGCCGCCTACGCGCGCGTCGTCGCGCAAATCGAGAGCGGCCGCAGCACGGGAGGCGCGCAGGTGCTCGCCGTCCGCCCGTCCGGCCCGCGCGTCAGCAAGATGGAACGCGATCGCGCGCGTCTCGTGGCCGCCGCCAACGACGGCATCCGAGCTATCGAAACGCTTTTCTCACAGCTCCCAACGCGCAACACTTGACGCTGTCACAGAAGAAGCCACGACGGTCAGGACGAAAAGCACGACGGTCACGACGAAAGAACTTCTATTGATCGTGCTTCGTCGTGCCGTCGGATACCTCGTCGTGCGTCGTGGCGATCTGTTATGACGACTACCTTGTGATCCTCATGTCGTCAAAGCTCGTGCCACCCGGATCGCCGGGGTTGTGGCTCGTGTGCGCGATGCCGACGTAGATCGTCTGGTTCATCGGGACGGTGACCGACCCGATCAACTTCCAGTTCGTGAAATCCGACGAGGCTTCGGCATAGAAGGTGTCGTTCTGGCGGATGACGCGGAGCCACAGTGGTGCAGCACCGGCAACGCCTCCACCCGACGCCTGCGCGCTCTGACCGCCGTCCGTCGGCCGATACTGCAGGTTGAGGCCGTGCCCCGGCGAGAGCAGGGCGAACACGTGCTTCGAGCCGCTGGTCAGCGACTCGCGGAACATGATGCCCGCCTTGGCCCAGTCGTCGGACGGATCGAGGCCGCGGATGCGTGCGGTCATCGTGCCGGCGCCGACCCACGGGACGAAGTAACCCGCCAGCGCATCGGCGGTGCCCCAGATGTCGGCGCCCTGGCCGGCAACCCCGAACACCGTTTCGTCGGTCGACCCATAGGCCTGGCTCGCAATCTGCGCGAATTGCCACGGCAGCAGGTGCTCGACCACCACATCCTCGAAATTCGCCGTCGCCAGCGTGCCGTCAACGTGGCTCGAGACTGCGAATCCCACTTGCAGCGTGTCGGACAGGCCGCCGTCGAACACCTGGTACTGCAGCATGCTCCACAGGTCGGTGATCGAATGGCGGTAGTACGCGGTGATCGTCGGACCGCGCCGCACCAGCTTCAGCCACACCGGCGGCGCGAAGTCGGGGCCGGTCACGTTCGAGGACGTGCCGTTCTCGGACGGACGGAACTGGAACGCGGTGCCCTTGGTCGTTGACGGCGTCGCGAAGAATGAACCGTGGACCGCGCCGGGCGAGAGGCCGTCGCGAATCATCAGCCCCGCTTTCGTCCACGCATTCACGTTCTGAACGGAGGTGATGTGCGCGGTGATCGAAAAGTCGCCGCTCATGGAGGTGTACGTGAACTGGAACGCGTCGCTGGTGCCCCAGATGTCCGCACCCGATCCGGTCACGGTGAAATTCAAGGTCGGAGCGCCGGACGTCTCGGAACTGTCTCCGTACGACGAACCCGCGGCCGAAACCGCGCCGATATCCTGTCCGGTCCATCCGGGCGGGAGGCTGCCGGTTTGCGGCGCCTCGATGTAGAAGCGGCCGGAATCGGCCGAGCCCTGATCCGTCAGGTGATCGGTGGCCCGCACCAGCACGTGCGCGGCGTCGGTGGCCGGCCGCGGTGAGTTCCACACGCACGATCGGGCATCGCCAGGGACGCGGGTGCAGCCGGGGACCGGCTCGTAGGTGATGACGCCGTCCTGCTCCACGCCGATGAAGACGTCGAAGTACTCGATGATGTCGCCGTCGGTACTGTTGGCCTGCCACTGGATCGTGGCCGGATTGGTCGTCTCCATCACGTACCCGCGGGAGGGCACGACGACGGTCACGTCGGGTGCGCTCCGGCCGTTGCCGGTGAGCGCGACGCCATCGAAGAGGCCGGACGCCGCCGGCGTGGTGGAGGCATCGTGACTCGTGACGGCGAAGCCGATGTAGGTCGGTCCGGTTGGCCAGTCCACCGTGGCCACGGTCTTCCAGTTGACGCCGTCGCTCGACATGCCGAGCTGAACCTGCGCGCCGGCGCGGACGATCCGGTACCAGATGGCCGTGGTGGGATACGCGAGCAGCGTGCTCAGCGAGGTGCCGCCGGTGGTCAGCCGCCGCTGATAGTTGAGTCCTCGGCCCTTGCTCGCCAGCAGGAAGTGATGCGCCGAGTCCGGGTCGAGCGACTGGCGAATCATCAGGCCCACCTTCGTCCAGTCCTCCGCGCCTTGAACGCTGACGACCCGTGCGCGAAATTCACCGTCGCCGTTGAGGACCTGGTAGACGAAGTGAAACGAGTCCGCGGAATCCCAGATGTCGGTGCCCGCTCCCTCCACTGAAAAGCCATCGTCGGTGACCGACCAGGCGCCGGCGCCGCCGTTGATGCTCGCCTCGAGCCAGCCGCCCGGCGCCGAGGGTTGTGCGTATGAAGCGGCCGCCACGAGCGTGATGGCGGCGGCGAGGGCCGCGATGAGTGACCGACGAATGGGAATCGGGGACCTGAGATGTGCCACTGATTTCTCCCGGGTAGGAATGCGTGTTCCGATTTCTGCGCGGTGTCCACGTACCGCGCGGTGCCGGCCGGCCGTGGTGCAATCGAAACGCCGCGGGAGGGACGAAACGTCCCGGGCCGGTGACGTCCTGGTTCCCGGTCTATGATCGGGCCGTCGAATGATGAGTGAATCAGCGTGGCTCAACTGGCAGTGTTCGTGCAGCCCTGCCGTTCGCATGACACAACTGCGTGGCCTGATTGCCGTGGCGATGCTCGCGATCTTTGCCGCGGCATGCGGCAGTTCTTCTCCCGTGTTCACCGAGCCAACCGGCGATCCGAAGGTCGAGACTTTCACACGCACGATCGATGTGGGTGCCGTCGGCACCGACATGTTCACCGTGACCGAGGCGAACGGTCAGTTGATCGCGACGCTGACGGCCGCTGGCCCTCCCTCGACAATCTTCATGGGCTTCTCCCTTGGCAGCGTCAGCAACTCGGTGTGCACGCCGTTCTCGGATCAATCGGGTGTCTTTCAGGCGGGACCGACGGCGCAGTTGGGTGGCACCGGGGCCGGCGCCGGCAGCTACTGCGTGCAGGTCTTCGACGTCGGCAACCAGACCGCCCCGGTGACGTACACCGTCACCGTCTCTCATTTCTAATCACCGCGTGTCCTCGTAGGGGCGGGTCGTAGCGGCGGGTCTTCAGACCCTCCCCCCCGGCCCCCGCCCCGGCGTCAGCCGGGCACGATACGATCGGGACCATGTCGCTCTCGCTGACACCGCGTCAACGCGCGTTGTTGAAAGCACGCGCGCACGCGCTCGAGCCCGTTGTCCAGATCGGGCAAGCGGGCCTCACCGCCGCCGTCATCACGGAAATCGATCGATCGCTGACCGCGCACGGATTGATCAAGATCAGGCTGGCAGGTGCAGGTCGCGACGATCGCGACACGCTGACCGCGCAGGTGTGCGAGCAGGCCGGCGCCGCGGTCGTCCAGCAGGTTGGCCGCGTGCTCGTGTTGTGGCGCCCGCGGCCAGAGGACGAGCCGCTATCGAAATAGCCCGTCACCTTTCCTTACCTCGCGACTCTGTACATGGATCGTGGGGCGGACCTTTTCAGGTCCGCCCGCGACGGCGACTGCACGCGAATCGGCGATCGCCGTCACCTTTTGTCTTCTGCCGACTCTGTTCGGCAGGGGGAACGATGACGCGAACGCTTGTGGTGGTAACGGCCGTGTTCCTGGCGGCCCTCGGCTTCCGTGCGGCGGCGCAATCCGGTCCGACGCGCGGGGTCGATGGTCAACACATCTTTCGATTCGACACGTTCGGTGACGAGCAACTCTGGACCAGGACGTTGCACATGGAGCAGGCGGTTGCCACAGTGTCACCGGCGACCGCGCTCAGCGTCGGCCTGAAGGTTGACTCGGATGCGCTTCCAGCGTCGGTTGCCGACGCGATTCGCGCGGGCAAAGTCGATCTCAACGATCCGGCCGTGACGATTGCGCTGCTGAAACTGAACGCCGTCGTCGGCGTGATCGGCAAGGTGAACGACGCGAACCAGCTCGAATCGGTCGGCGTCACCTGTGGTCTCTGTCACTCGACCGTTGACGATTCGTTCGCGAAAGGCATCGGTCATCGCCTCGATGGATGGCCCAATCGCGACCTCAACGTCGGCGCCATCGTCGCACTCTCACCGGTGCTGACGCCGCAGCAGCGCGCCGTCTTCAACAGTTGGGGGCCAGGACGATACGACCCGCGGCTGCAGGCGTTCGACGGCACCAACTTCATCTCGTTGAACAGTTCAACGCTGCCTGTGGAGATTCCGCCTGCCTACGGCCTGCGGCACGTCGGCTTCGAGACGGTGACCGCCGACGGTCCGGTGGCGTACTGGAACAGCTACGTGGCGGTGAGCCAGATGGGCGGGCACGGCAGCTTCAGCGATCCGCGCATCGGGTTGACGATCACGCAGACACCGGATTTGGTGACGCCCAAGTTGCCCGCGTTGGTTGAGTACGAGTTGAGCCTCGAGGCGCCGGCGCCTCCGCGTGGCAGCTTCAATCGTGACGCCGCGACGCGTGGCGAGGACGTGTTCCGCGACGCCGGCTGCGCCAGTTGCCACACGAAGCCGGCGTTCACCGACGTGCTGCGCCTGCCCGGCAACGATCAGCCGCTGCTGCACGCGCCGGCTGAAACGGGTATGGAGCCGCTGTATGCGCTGCGCAGCGCGACGAACGGCTATCGCACGGCGCCACTACGCGGCGTGTGGCAGCATCCGCCGTACTTCCACGACGGCAGCGCCAAAGATCTGCCGGCGGTCGTGTCGCACTACAACACGGTGCAGTCGCTCGGATTGACCGCGCAGCAGCAGGCGGACCTGGTGGAATATCTGAAATCGCTGTGACGTAACAAATACCTGTAGGGCCGGTCTTGCCTTTTAGACCGGCCGCTCGGCGCATCTAACAAGCAAGATGCGCCCTACAGGTACCCGCTATTTGCCCGCCGCCCTCTGCGGGTCTCCGGATCGTCCCTGTGAATCGACGATGTTGCGCGCGAGGTAGTTGGTGATCTGCGCCTCGTTGCGCAGCTTCGCGAGATAGGCGGTGCGCATCAGCTCCTGGCGCTGCGCTTTCAACGCCTGCGAGATCTGATCCTTGACGCCCGGCGTTGACAGGTCGCGCTGGCCCGCCGGCTCGCGCGACACGACATAGATGATCGTCACCGCGCCGCCCTGATTGACGACGCGCGCCTTGCCCGGCGTCAGCTGCAACACGGCATCACGCAGCGGCGGCGGCGCCTGGCGGATCGACGACATCGGCACCAGCCCGAGGTCGCCGCCGCGCGGCGTGGACTCGGCGTCTTCCGAGTAGTTGCGCGCGAGGTCGGCGAACGGCGTCCCCTCCTGCAGCCGCTGCATCAGCATCGTCACCTTCGCGCGTGCCGCGTCCGGCGTCGTCGCGTCGTCGCCCGTCTGGTTGACGATCTGCTGGTCGCGAACGGGCGTGACGATGATCTGCGCCAGGTGCAGCGCGTCCTCCGGCAGGTTGAACTGGGCGCGATTGGCGTTGAACGCGTCGGTGATTTCCTGGTCCGACACGGTGACCTTCTCGGTCACGTCGTGATCGAGCGCCTTCTGTGCCAGCAGGCGCCGCCGCAGGCCGTCGCGCACCTCGTTGAGCGTCAGCTTGCGTGCGGTCAACTGTTGCTCGAACGCCTGGTCGGTCTGGCCTTTCTTCGCATCCGCGAGCGCTTTGTCCACGTCGGCGTCCGCCACCTGCAGCTTCTCCTGCTGCGCGCGCGCGGTCAGGAGCGCTTCGACGATCAGGTCGTCGAGGACGCCGACTTTCGTCGTCAGCGCCTCTGTCGCCGAGAGCGGCTGCGACGGATCGCTGGTCTGCCGGAACGCGCGCTCCACATCGTCACGCGTAATCGCGTGGCCGTTGACGACGGCGTAGGCGTCGGCCGGCGGGGCAGCGGGCGTTGCGGTCTTCGACTGGCAGCCGGCAAGGAAAAGGGCGGCGGCGCACGCGGCGCCAAGGACGACACGGTTCGTGGTCACGTCGTCGATAATATGCCACGCCATGAAGCCGCGCGCTGCCATCTCGTGGAGTGGAGGCAAGGACTGCTGTACCGCGCTGCTCCGTACCCGGGCCGACTACGACGTCGTCGCGATGCTGACGATGTTCACCGAGGACGGGCAGCGGAGCCGATCGCACGGCCTGCGGCCCGACATCGTGAGCGCGCATGCCGAGCGCCTCGGCATGACGAGCCTGGCGGGCCGGGGTTCGTGGGACGGCTATACCGAGGAGTTCGGCCGTCTGCTCGCGTCGGCCGCGGGTCTTGGCGTGTCGCACGTCATCTTCGGCGACATCATGGGCGACGCGCATCGCGCCTGGGACGAGCGGGTCTGCCAGCCGCACGGGCTGACGCCGGTGCTGCCGCTGTGGGGCGCCTCGACGCGCGCGCTCGTCGACGAGTTCCTGGCCAGCGGCAGTACCGCGGTGATCGTGACTGCCCGCGCCGCCCATCTCGATGCGAACTGGGTGGGCCGGACGCTCACGCCTGACGCCGTTCGGGAGCTCGAGGAGCTCGGCGTCGATCCGTGCGGCGAGTACGGCGAGTACCACACGCTGGTGACGTCAACGCCGCTGTTCAGCGCGCCGCTCGATCTCGAGTTCGGCGAGCGTGCGCTGCGGTCCGAGTGCTGGACGCTGGACGTCAGCATTGCCGCCGCCTGATCTTCACTGGTCTGCCATTTCGACGAGCCGACGGCTCGTAGCAAATCAAAAGGCCGTGCAGAGCAGCCCGTGACGAAAGTCGGCCGTGAGCTGCCTAATTGCCTGGATCAAGCGGCTGCCACAGCTCGATCTTGTTGCCGTCGGGGTCATATATCCAAGCGAAACGGCCGTAGCTTTCGTTTTGGCGCTTCGGGTCGATGCGAACACCTTCGCTGGCCAAGCGGTCGAGAAGGGCGTCGAGGTCGTCGACGATGTAGTTCAGCATGAACGAGGCCTGGCTCGGTTCGAAGTACTTGGTGTTGCCCGGAAAGATATTCCAGACGGTGACGTGCTCACTGTCGGGATGGTCTTTTTCACGCCAGGGCAGCATCACACCATGTCCACTATCCGCGAGCCCGAGATTCTTGCCGTACCACTCCTGCATTTGTTGCTGATTCGCTGATTTGAAGAAGATCCCCCCGATGCCGAGGATCCGGCCTCGCTGGCTCACGGTAGTTTCCTTTCTTGCGATTGAACAGGGGCGGGTCGACCCACCCTCGGGCTAGTTCGGCGTCAGCGGCTGCGCGCTGTCGATGACGAGCAGCTTCAGGCGCCCCTTGCCTGATACCAGCCGCAATCCCCATTGATCCTTGATCGCCGTGAGTAATGACGGCCCTGCGACATCCGGCGGCGGCGCGACTCCGGTGAAAAGGAAATCAAGGTCCAACGTGTAGCGGCCCGTCAGCCCGGTGCGATCCTGCGTGATGGTGCCCAGGAGTACCCGTGACGGCGGCAGTGAGAGCATCTGCGCCACGGTGGACATCGTCGCGCCATCGATCTGCATGCCACCCGGTCGAAAGCCGGTCGGGCAGTACGGCATGTCGCGATCGTCGGCGTCGCTGGCCGGGGCCACCACCAGTTGATCGCCCACGCGCTGTAACGGCCGGCGCGGCGCCTGCATGACCATCGGGGGCACCGCGGCGGGACAGGTGCCGTCCCACGGCTTCACCTTCGGACCCAGCTTCCCGTCGGCCCGGTCCACCACCAGCGTCAGGACGTCGCCCAGCGCGGCGTCGGTCTGGCTCGCGTCGTGGAGCTTCAGGTCGAAGCGCTCCTCGAGCAGCGACTGCAGCATCAGCCGCATCTGGCGCGGCGTCGCCGGACCCGCCGCGACGCCTTCGACGGCGTAGACCGTCTTATAGGCCCAGTCCGGACCACCCGTGACCCGCATCGACGTGTTGAACCCGCCGTCTCCGTAAGCGGCATAGATCAACGCCGTCAGGGTCATCCTGGGGATCGACAGCCGATTGGGGCTGGGCTGCGTGATGATGTTCGCCGCCGACGCACCGGTGGACAACTTGATCGTCGCCGCCTCGAACGCCGGCCGCGGGGCGGCCGGCGTCACCTGCTGAGGGGCCGCGGCAAGTGGCACCGACAGCGCGATGGTGATGGCGAGGATCTTTGCGGCTGGATTCATCAGCGCCCGACGTTACCGGGTCTGTGTTACCGGTTCGTGACCGATCAACGCCACGCTCACGCAACTTCCACCGATGCAACTGCTTCAAGTACGAGGACGCAGTGCCCTCACCGCAGCCACCGACAGCGAGTGTCCACTAACTCCGACCGGTCCAGTACCATACACCGCACGCGCCCGTAGCTCAGTTGGATAAAGCACAGGCCTTCCTGAGATCTCGCGATTTCTCGGCATCGTCATCGGCATGTTCTTCAACGAGCACGGGCCGGCGCACTTCCACGCGGCGTATGGCGACTACAGAATGACCGTAGAGATCGAATCAGGCCTAGGTGCGGGGAGAGTTCCCGTCGCGAGCGCAGCGCCTCGTGCTTGAGTGGGCGGCGCTGCACCGGGAAGAACTGATGGACAACTGGAACTTGGCGCGCCAGCGTCAGCCGCTCAGACGCATCGCGCCGTTGGAGTAACTGATGGAGTACGACGTCTTAGAGGCACGTCACGTCGGCGGCTACGTCGTGTGGCTTCGGTTCCGGGATGGCACGGCTGGCGAAATCGATCTGGAGGGCCAGCTCCATGGGCCCGTGTTCGAACGGCTACGCGATCCGATGGTCTTCAGAGCATTCGCTGTTCACCCTGAGTTTCAGACATTAGTCTGGCCAAACGGCGCCGATTTCGCCCCGGAGTTCCTGCACGACAACGTTCGCGTCACCGCGTGATCGGCGCGTTACCATTGACGTTACGCGCCCGTAGCTCAGTTGGATAGAGCACGAGACTTCTAATCTCGGGGCCGCTGGTTCGAGTCCAGCCGGGCGCGCCACTCCACGAGTTCGGCGACGAAGCGGTTCAGATTCCGGATTCGCCGTTACATCCTGACGTTGGAGTCGACGACCGGTCTACTCCGCTCGCAACGCTTGGAGCGGATTCACGGTCATCGCACGATGGGCCGGCACAAACGTCGCGATCAGTGCGCAGACGATCAGCGTAAGGGCGCTCGTCACCAGCGTGGGCACATCCCACGGCTGTGTCGCAAACAGCAGGCGCGACAGCAGCTTCGCGCTCAGGATCGCCCCCGCGCTGCCGACGACGGTTCCCGCGCCGACCAGCCACGCCGACTCGCCGACGATGAGTCGATAGACGGACGATCGCGCCGCGCCAAGGGCCATGCGTACCCCGATCTCACGTGACCGTTGACCGACCGAGTAGGCCATCACACCGTAGAGGCCCATGACGCTGAGGATTAACGCGGTGACCGCAAAACCGCTGATCAGCCATGCTGACGCGCGCTTCAGGGTCGCGGACGGTTGCCGGTTGATACGCTCAGTCATCGTCATCGCCGGCTGAATCAACGCGTTCGGGCGAACCTCTCGAATTGTCGTGTTCAAGGCCGGGATAACCGCGGCGTCGTTTCGCGACGTGCGAACCAGCAGGCTGAAACCGACTTGGTCGAATGGCACGTACGCCGCCGGCGTCGGGGGCGTTTCCAGCGGGCCGTCCTTGATGTCCGCGACGACTCCGACGATCTGCCGCGCGGGCGGCATCCCGATCACGATCGGCTTTCCGACCGGATCTTCATCCGGAAAGTATCGTCGTGCGGCCGTTTGGTTGATGATGACAACTCCTCTTGCCGACGTCACGTCATCTTCGGTAAGGAAGCGCCCAGCCAGGAGCGTTGCCTGAAGCGTCGCGAAATAACTGGCGCTCACGCGTCGGACTGGATGGTCTTCCACTACGTCGCCAGAGACCCGGCCTGGAAGCTGGAAGCCTGACGTCGGGGCAAGACCTTCGCCCACGGGAGCGAGATCCGCGTACGCGACCGCCTCGACACCCGGCAAGGGCCGCAGCCGCTCGGCAACCTGAAGCGCGAGGGTGCCTGGCGTCTCGCGCGCCGGACCGAGGCCCACCGCCGTCACGATAAGGTGTTCCGCATTAAATCCGGTGTTGACGTTTAACAGCCGATACGCGCTCTTGGCGAGCAGACCCGCGCTCACGAGCAGCACGGTCGCAATCGCGAGCTCACCGACGATCAATGCACGGCCGATGCGCTGCCACGACAGGCCCGCAGACCCGCGGCTGCTCTCTTTCAGCGCATCGACACTCCTCGCGACGGCGAGGCGTCCCATAGGCGCCAACGTGAATAGGCCGATCGCGACCATCGCCAGTGCCGCCGTCCAGGCGAAGAGCCGGCCGTTCAAACCGACCCCTTGCAGATACGGCATGCGGCTCACCATGTCGGCGTTCAGAAGTCCGGTGAGCGACTGCATCGCCCAATGGGCTAGCAGAAGTCCTAGCACTGTGCTCGCACCCACGAGGATCGTGCTTTCGACGGCAAACTGACGCACCAGGCGCGATGACGAGGCGCCGATGGCGTTTCGCACCGCCATTTCCCGGATGCGGCCGTCCGAGCGCGCCAGGAGCAGGCTGACGACATTGACGCTGGCGATCAGCAATAGGAGGACAACGCCGCCGAACAGTGCGAACAGGATCGGCTGCACGTCGCCGAAGACCTCGTCGGTCAGTGGTGCCAACGCCGCGGTTTCAGGATTCTTGTCTCCGTACTGCAAGCGCAATTGCCGGAGCAGGCCATCCTGAACGGTCCGTGCCATCTCGATGGACATGCCGTCGGCGAGGCGACCGACGGCCTGCAGGCTGCGGCAGCCACGCGATTCCCAGCACGGTTGCGGGCCGCGAATCGTCGCCCAGAAGTCGGCATGATCCGCGAGCGGGAAATAGAAATCTTTCGGCAGGACGCCGATGATCACGTGAGGTTGTCCCTGGATCGTCAGCACCTGGCCGAGGACGTCCGCGCGCCCGGCGAACCGGGTTTGCCAGGCGTCGTAGGCGAGCATGACCGTAGCCGGCGCTGCCGGGCCTTCCTCGTCGGGACGGAATTCGCGTCCAAGGACTGGCCGGACGCCAAGCGTTGCGAAGAAGTCGCTCGTCACGCGAAGACCCGTCACGCGTTCCGCCCCTTGTGGTGTCCTGAGGACAAGACCCGGACGCACATCAAAGGCCGCGATCGACTTGAAGGCACGGCTTCGTGTGCGCCATTCGAGAAAATTCAAATAGGAGATGAGGTTTCTGGATTGTCCCGGGGCGCGGTCCGGACGGGTGCTGAAGGCCGTCACCAGCCGCGACGGCTGCTCGAAGGGGAGTGGCCTGATCAGCGCCGCGTCAACAAATCCAAAAATCGCCACGTTTGCTGCAATCCCGACGGCCAGGACACCAATCGCGGCCGTGGCAAATCCTGGGTGCGCCCACAACTGCCGCACGCCGAACCGGAGGTCCTGAAGGGCGGTTTCGACGAGAGGCAACCCACGCGTCGCGCGATGCTCACTCTGAAGCGCTGTGCGGCCACCGATCCGAATCAACGCCTGACGACGTGCCTCTTCGGCCGACATGCCGGCGCGCACGTTCTCGTCCGTGAGCATCGTCACATGCGAATCGAGCTCCTCGGTGAAGTCCTGGTCGAGCCTGCGGTGCGTGAAGCACGAGCCAATACGTCCGAGGAGATGCCACAGGTCGGCCAGCATCTCTACCTCCGACCGCCGAGCAAAAGGACTCGGCCGATGACGCCCGAAATGCGCTGCCAGTTCTCGGTCTCTGCGGCCAGCTGCTTCCGGCCGGCGCGAGTGATCGAGTAGTACTTGGCCTTCCGTTTGTTTTCGGAAGTGCCCCATGTCGGTTTAATCCAGCGCCGCTGAACGAGGCGGACCAGGCACAGATAGATCGTGCCTTGGTTCACGAGCACTGCCTCGTCGCTCATCTGCTCGATCCGTCGTGCCAAACCGAAGCCATGCATCGGTCCCATCGCATCAAGCGTCTTGAGCACCATCAAATCCAGAGTGCCCTGGAGAATGTCCGACCGTCCGGCCATGCCGCCTCCTGTGGGTTGCCAGGGGGAGAGCCTACCGGATTCTCATGTGGGATGTAAAGAGGAGTGTTGCTCGAAGTGCGGCTTGGCACGAGCGAAGGACCCTGATCTTCCAGGCACCCCCTCGATT
>Ga0310810_10007105_pt1 | contig 12734 bp, 9 predicted proteins | sample NCmetagenome_FD_207641 | JGI IMG/M metagenome (GOLD analysis project Ga0310810, IMG submission 207641) | Soil microbial communities from experimental microcosm in Duke University, North Carolina, United States - NC | ecosystem: Engineered > Artificial ecosystem > Soil microcosm > Unclassified ... | reverse complement strand
TCCTGAAGCGCCGCCACCAGCAATTCCTGCTGCACCCTGCTTTCCCTAACTCGCTGATGAGCGATGAGGGCGTTGGAAACTTCGGCAAAGGCAGTTTGAATGGTCTTCTCGTACTGGATCAATGCGCTGTCGCGCTGGGCCTGCGATAACTTCACTTCCGACTTGAGGCGTCCGCCGATATAGATCGGCTGCGTCACCTGGGGAGTAAAATTCCAAACTGCGCTGGGCCCCGCGAACAAGCCGGATAGCTGCGTGCCCTGGCCACCCAGAAATCCTGAAAGGCTGATTTGCGGGAAGTAAGCCGCCCGCGCGACGCCGATCTCGGCATTGGCGGCGATCAGGTTCTGTTCGGCTGCTCGAATGTCAGGGCGCCGCTCCAATAAAGCTGAAGGCAAGCCGGCGGGGACGTCGGGCGGCATTTCCTGCTCGGTAAGGCTTCGGCCGCGCAGGACCTCGCCGGGATTTTTCCCCAACAGCAGACTGATCTGATTCTCGGTCTGCTCAATCTGCTGCTCAAGCGCCGGGATTGTTTCGGACGCGGTGTATACCAGTTGCTCGCCTTGGCGCAGATCGAGTAGTGTCGCGACGCCGCCGGCCTGGCGGTTTTTAATGAGCTCAAGCGATTCTTGGCGCGTGCTCAACGTCCGGCGCGAAATGTCCAGCTGATAGTCCAGCTCGCGCAGGCTGAAGTACGCGCTGGCCACCTCGCTGACCAGCGTCGTCATCACGGCCTTGCGGTTCTCTTCCGCTCCCAGAAGATTAGCCCGCGCGGCTTCGGTCGAACGACGTAACTTCCCCCAGATGTCGATTTCGTACGAAAGCAAATCGAGGGCGGCTCCCCCGAATGTCCGATTTTGCGAGCGTACGAACGATATGGGAAGAGGGGTTTGCCCATTCCGCGAAAGCCGAACAGTAGCAATGTCCGCGCCTGCGCCCACGCCCGGCAACTGATCGGACCGCCTAATGCCGAGCTGCGCACTGGCGGCATCGACACGAGCAACCGCCTCCCGAATGTCGTAGTTCTGCTCCAAAGCCGTCCGTTCCAGCTCCTGCAATTTCTCGTCTTTGAATACGTCGAACCATTTGAGGTCGCCCAGGGACGTTGGTTCGGCAGTCGTGGGACTGCCTTCCGGCGCGCGAAAGCGGCTCGGAGCTGGAACCGCCGGCCGCTGATAGTTCGGTCCCACGGTGCAGGCGCTCAAGAACGCCGCCCCGATAAGTACGATGCCAAGTACGATGGGCGATTTCCGCATGACTCAGTCTCCCTGCGCCGGCGCGGGCGTTGGCGGGGCTACGACGGGCGACGATCGGGTTACGCCCGAGATCCTCTCCACGAGATAGAAAATCGCGGGGATAAAGAAGATGCCGATAACGCTGGCGGCCAGCATGCCCCCGATCACCGTAGTGCCCATGATCTGACGAGCGACGGATCCGGCGCCGGAGGCCGTCCAAAGCGGCACGCAGCCCAGAATAAATGCGAACGAAGTCATCAGAATCGGTCGCAGCCGGAGCCGGGCTCCTTCGAGCGCCGCGTCGATCAGGGTCTTGCCCTTCTCAAACTCGTCCTTAGCGAACTCCACAATCAAGATGGCGTTCTTGGCCGCCAGACCGATGAGCATCACTAGGCCGATTTGCGAATACACATCGTTCTCGATCTGCACCTGGTAAGACGGCAGAAACCATCCAAGCACGACGCGGCGAAACCACAGAACCGCGAAGGCGCCGAATATCGCCACCGGCGTGCTCAACAGAACGCTAAACGGCAGCGACCAGCTTTCATACAATGCGGCCAGAATCAGGAACACAAATAGCAGCGAAAACCCGAAGATCAGGCTGGGAGGTATGCCTTGCTGGGCCTGCTTCTCCTGAAACGACATGGCCATATAGTCATAGCCCATCTCGCGTGGCATGGTTTCATCGAAAACCTCCTCCAGGGCCTTCATGGCCTGTGCGGAGCTGTAGCCTGGAGAGGCGCTGCCGTTGAGCTGGGCGGCCCGATACATATTGAAGCGCATGGTGAACTCCGGGCCCGGCCGCGATTCGAATTTCGTCAGCGTGGAGAGTGGCACCATCTCGCCCTTGTTGTTCCGCACGTAGAACTGCCCGACATTTTCGGCCCTGGTGCGATATTCGCCTTCCGCTTCGATATAGACCTGCCACTGGCGGCCGAACCGGTTAAAATAGTTCACGAACGATCCACCCATGAAAGTCTGAATGGTCCGGTAGACGTCGTTGATCGCAACCCCTTGCTTGAGCACTTTGTCTTCGTCCACGTCAACAAACTGCTGAGGCACGCTGGGAAGAAACGTCGTGCTCAAGCCGGCGATCTCGGGACGTTTGCTGGCAGTCGCGATGAACTTGTCCACGTTGGCGGCCAGAAACGGCACGTCCTTGCCCGCCCGGTCCTCTAGAGCGAAGGTGAACCCGCCCGAGGTGCCTACCCCGGGAATCGCGGGCGGCGAGAAATCAAACGCGATGCCCTCGGGAAGTTTACTCAGCTCCGCATTCAGGTGCTGCTTGATCACTTGAAACTGCTCGTCTCGAGACTTGCGATCTTTCCAATCCTTCAAGGTCACAAAGAAAAACGCGTTGTAGCTGGTCCGCACGAAGCTTAGCAGGCTGAAGCCGACAATGCTGGTGGTGCGTTCGACGCCCGGCGTCTGGGCTAAAATGCTCTCGACTTTTCTGGCGACTTCGTCGGTACGTTGGAGTGACGATGCATTGGGTAGCTGGAGATTGACGTAGAGGTAACCTTGATCCTCGTCCGGCAGGAAACTGGAAGGCACTCTCGTGCTCAAGAATGCCGCCGCGACCCCAAAGACCACGAGCATCGCCAATGCCACCGCGCTTTTGCGGATGAGCGCGCCGGACCACCGGACGTAACCGTCGGTGGCGCGTCCAAAGATCCGGTTGAACCAGTTGAAAAACCTTCGCAGGAGCCCGTTGCTTTCGGTCTTTGGTTTGAGTAGCAGCGCGGACAGCGCTGGGCTCAGCGTGAGCGCATTGAATGCCGAAAGGATCACCGAAATCGCAATGGTCACGGCGAATTGCTGGTAGAGCCGTCCCGTGATGCCCGGAATGAAAGCCGTGGGAACGAACACGGCCGAGAGCACCAGAGCAATGCCGATCACGGGACCCGAGATCTCTTCCATCGCCTTGAAGGCCGCGGCCTTGGGCGCAAGTCCATTTTCGATGTGGCGCTCCACGGCCTCGACGACGACGATGGCATCATCCACCACCAGTCCGATGGCCAGCACCAATCCGAACAGAGAAAGAGTATTGATGGAAAATCCGAACAGCGGGAAAAATATGAACGTGCCGATTAAGGAAACCGGGACCGCCAGCAAGGGAATCAGGGTGGCGCGCCAGCCTTGCAGGAAAATGTACACCACGACGATCACCAGAAGGATCGCAATCACCAGGGTTTCGACGATCTCACGGATTCCCTCCGTCACCGCATGCGTCGTGTCGAGCGCCACCGAGTAATCCATGCCCTCGGGGAAGCGCTTCTTGGCCTCATCCATCAGCTTATTCACACCCTCGGCGGCTTGCACCGCGTTGGAACCCGGCAACTGATAGAGTGCGATCACCGCGCTGGGCTTTCCGTTAAAACGGCCGGCGATGGTGTAATCCTGGGACCCCAGCTCCACCCGCGCCACGTCCTTCACGCGGACGATGCCGCCGTCCGGGGTTTCGCGGACCACGATCTGCCCGAACTCTTCGGGCGACGTTCGCCGCCCGCGGGCGCGAACCGAGTAGGTGTATTCCTGGCCCTTGGGAGCCGGCTCGCTTCCGACCTGGCCAGCCGGATTCACCGTATTTTGGGTCTGGACCGCGCTGACGATCTCAGGCACCGTGATACCGAGCTTGGCGAGCTGATCGGGCTTGACCCACAGCCGCATCGCATACTGACCGGCGCCAAACACCTGCACGCTGCCGATTCCCGGCACCCGTGTGAGTTGGTCATTCAGGTTGATGTACGCGTAATTGGCCAGGAACTGGGCGTCGAGAGCGCCATTCGGGGAGTTCAGGCTTAGCAGCATGAGAGGCGCGGTCAAGGTCTTCTGCACCGTGAGGCCCAAAGCGTTCACCTCAGTCGGAAGCTGCGATGCCGCGAGCGTTGTACGGCTCTGCGAGAGGATCAAGTCGGTATTGGGATCCGTCTTCACGTCGAAATCGACGATCATCCTCATCTCACCCTTGGCGGTGGCATTGAGCGAGTACATATAGTTCATGTTGTCCACGCCGCTCATCTGCTGCTCGATAGGAGTCGCGACCGACTGCTCGATGGTTTGCGCGTCCGCGCCCGGGTAAACGGCGGAAACCTGTATTTCCGGCGGAGCAATCTGCGGAAAAAGAGCGATCGGCAGCCCTGCGATGGTGACCGCGCCTACGATCACCAGGAGAATCGAAATCACCATCGCCACGATGGGCCGGCGGATAAAGAATTTGGACATGGCGTTACTTTCCTGCCGGTTCCGGCACCGTTCCAGACGTGTATGGCTTAGGATTTACCGGCATGCCTGCACGAACCTTCTGCACGCCCTCGGCGACCACGCGTTCGCCTGGCTTCAAGCCGTCGTCCACAATCCACTGGGATCCAACCCGGTCGCTGGTCTTCACATTTCGAATACTGATCTTGTTGTCGGGCTGTACGACCGCGACCTGATAAGTTCCCTGGATTTCGGTGACCGCCCGCTGCGGTATGAGCAACGCACCATCCTTAGTCCTGAGGGACGTACGGACCCGGCCGTATTGTCCGGGGCGCAGGAGATTGTCGTGATTCGGGAACAGACCCGCCACCTTGATCGCACCGGTGCCTTGGCTGACTTCCCGGTCCGCGAAGTAGAAGGAGCCTCTTTGCGGGTAGATCGTTCCGTCCGCCAAAATGAGTTCCAGCACCAGTCCCTTCCTGGCGGCATCCAGTGTGGCTGGTGTCGGGTAGCGCCGGTGAAAGTCGAGATATTCCTGCTCGCTGGCGGTGAAATTAACCTTTATTGGATCCACGGTTGAAACGGTGGTCACCGGACCGCTGGCCGGACTAACCAGAGCGCCCACCTGTTGCTGCGCCATACCCGCGAGACCGTCGATCGGCGATGTGAGCCGGGTGAAGCTGAGGTTGAGCTTCGCCGTTTCTACCGTCGCGGTAACCGCCTGGATCGCGGCATTGGCTCCCTGGATCTGCGCCCGGGCCGTTTCGATCTGCGCCTTCGCGGACTGCACCTGGGCCTTGGCCGCCACATTGTTCTGGGTGGCATTGTCCATATCCTGCTGGGTGATGGCCTGCTGTTTCGCCAGCGGCGCATAACGATCGACATCAAGCTGGGTTCGGACTTGATTTGCTTCCATCACTGCGAGCTGCGCTTCGGCCTGGGTGAGTTGTGCTTTCGCTTGGGCCAGTTGCCCGTTGGCCTGCGCGAGCTGGCCCTCCCCCTGGTCGACCACCGCCTGGAACGGCCGCGGATCGATTTCAAATAGTAACTGACCTTTTTTGACGAACGAACCTTCGGTGTAATCCTGCTTCAGTAGATAACCGGACACCTGCGCCTTGATGTCGGCGTTGACGATTCCGTCCAGCGTCCCGATCCACTCGGTGTAAATCGGGACATCCCTTTGCTCGACCTGGACTACCTCAACGACGGGCGGTTCGGAAGTCTTCGCCCCTTGTGTGCTGGTTGAGCATCCGATGGAACTGAGGGCGACTATGCCGAATAGCCAAGTGGCCATGGGCACGGCAAGCCGTTTCGAAGTGTTCATGTGGGCTCCGGCGACGCTTTCCGGCGTCATAACGGGTTAGATGGATCCGCCGAATAAATCGATTCACGCCCGCGCGATAACGTTTCGAAATAGCGAGCCGGTTAACGAGAATGACATCCAAAGGTTGGCAAGGGAGAAGTTCGCTGGCACTTTCCCCTGTCTTTTGACAGGTCCTGGCTTTGAGCGGCCTGGGTTTCCCGCCGGGCCGGACCGTACTCTTCTGGCATGGATTTTTTCAGTCGGGGATGGCTCGTCGAAGCTCCTCGCCAACCCGCAAATGAGGCAAACATAGGTTGAATTCTCTGGACCACGCGCCGTGTGGCAGGTCGGTCTCCCTGATCTGAGGGTGGGTGCTATCGGCTGCTGCTGCTTGTGCCGATGAGTTCTGCGAGTCGATTTAGCAACAAACAACTATGAAAACAAAATTCTGTCTGCTCACGCCAACTCTTGCAGGCATCCTGGCCTTGATGACTCCAGGCCTCTATGCTGCCGATGCTGCCCCCGGCGCAGATCAGAGTTCGGGCGCGGACCTGGCGACGCTGGACCTGGAATCACTCTTGAACACCAAGGTCATCACCGCCTCGAAATTCTCCCAGGATCTGGCGGATGCACCGGGAATCATCTCCGTGATCAGCGCCGACGAGTTGAAAAGGTTTAGCGGAATCACGCTGCGTGAAATTCTGGAACGCGTCAGTGGTCTTTCTGTGAGCAGCGCCTATTTCGACAATCGGAGCCTGGTCGCCGTGCGTGGCGATCAGACCAAGATCAACGGCGGGCATATTCTTTTTCTGATCAATGGCCGTCCCACGCGCGAGATCCTTGAAGGCGGCGTCATCAGCGACCTCCTGGAGTCATTTCCGGTAAACGCACTGCAAAAGATCGAAGTGATCAAGGGGCCGGGTTCCGTTCTTTACGGTTCGAACGCGTTTTCCGGGGTAGTTAACCTGATCACCAAGGAGGCCGATGGCAATGCCCTTGACGTGGCGGTTGCCGGCGGCGGACATAGCTCCAAAGCCACACGCGCACTGGGCACGTTCAAACGCGGCGGGCTGAAGGTTGTTGGCGCGGGGCAATTTCACCAGATGCCCACCACGACCATCGGTTATCGGTTTCCCGCCATTACTTCCGCCGGCCAGTCACAGGATAGGACCCTCATCCTGGAAGACCAGGGCCACGGTGGCTACCTGGGCGTGGATTACAAAGCGCTCAGTTTTATGTCCTCCTTCACGGAACTGAGCAATCCGTCATTTGTCAGCGGATTTGTGGGCCAGAATCGTTTGCGGCGAGGATTCGCCGATCTCGGGTACGGCTACCAACCGATGAAGTCCTGGGACATGTCCTTCAACGCAACTTACACCCGCAATACTCTCGCTACTTCCGCGTTCCCGAATATCGGCAGGGATTCGAGCGAAATCGTTCTGGAGTGGAGCAATTCGCTGGAGTTGAGTGTGCGGGACCGGATAACATTCGGAACCCTTTTTAACCGCGCCGAGGGGCGCGAAACCTACCTCGGGGTGAGCCCGGGAATTGACATCGCAAATGGCTCGCGTCCCGGAGGAGCTGCCTATGCTCAGCTCGACCATCAGCTCAGGGAGGCGGTCAAGCTGGTCGGTGGATTTCAGCTCAACAAGATCCGGGGCATTGGCGTAAACACCGTTCCGCGAGCCGGTTTGATTTGGAGTCCAACGGCTCACATCAGTGTCAAGGCGCTCTATAGCGGCGCTTTCCGGGCTCCCAGCATCGACGAAACGCTGCTGAACCACCCGGGACTGCGCGGAAACCCACTGTTGCAGCCGGAGAAGGTCGGGACCTTCGATCTTGGATTGCTGTATCAGGCCAACCGCGTGGTAGCAGGGATCAACTATTTTCATAGCCGGCAGACGGATAGTATCACTACCACGGGTGCGTCACCCGTGCGGTATGTGAATCTCGGGAAGACGACCTTTCAAGGTTTAGAGTTCGAGAGCAAATATTATCTGCGCAGGAGCATCTTCCTTAGCGGTTCTGTATCCTATCAAGCCAACCATGATGGCGACGGCAGGCAAAATGTCACACCGATTCCGAATGTTCTTGCGAAAGCGGGCCTGAGTTATCGGACGGAAAACGGGCTGACCGCCAGCCTTTTCGATAACTATCAAGGTATGCTGCGAGGCTACCAGGATCTGGTCAGGCCGGTAGGTGGCAACTTGAACCCCAGTCCCGAGGCGTACCACCTGCTGGACGCGCATTTTCGTTACGACATCTCGAAGTACCTCAACCTCAAGGACAAGGGTGCCGTGGCTCTATACCTGCACGCCAATAATCTCGTAAACCGCCGGCTCTGGCTTCCGGCGTGGGGCGATTACTTCAGCGACACGACTCCCATTTACGGCCGGACCATACTTTTTGGGATAGAGTTTTCAGTCGGGCATAACCAATAAGAATCGTCGAAACCTTACTTGCGCCCCACGAAATTAGCCGCGTCTTCAGGATTGCCCCGGGCCCTTCGGGTAGGCAGACGACGCACCTGCCAGGGGCATGCCCAGGCTGGGGTCCCATCATTACAGGCGTAGGCAGGCTCGAATCCCGCCTCTTCGATTTCTTACTTCTCTTTGCCTAGGTCTTTGCTCTGAGCAGCCTGGGCCTGCCGCCGGGCGAGCGCGGCCTCGAAGGTCTTCTCATACTCATCGACATGCGCCTGGTAGCCCTGAGGATCGACGAACGGATTCGGATCTCCCGGGCCCCGCGTCTTTAACTTCTCGTACTTCGCGGCCATTTTATAGAACGACGCGTGGGAGCTGAGGAACACATCGACCGGGAAAGTGCGGGCCTTCTTATAGGTAGCCCGGAAGTCCTCGATGATACCCGGGTAGTTGTCGAGGGACTGGAGGAACTGGCCGTTCAGGCTGCATTCGATAAACGCGTGGTAGGTCTTGCCATTTTCCTTAAGGTCCGTGGTCCAGGCGAGGCATCCTCTGGTGTGGCCAGGCATCAGGTGGGCCGTCAGGGTTGTTCCGCCCAGCGTAACCTGATCGCCCTCGTCGACCAGACGATCGATCGGGTGCTCTTTTCCTCCGGGACGAAACTCCTTGGTCTTAGCTTCGTCCACGCGGCCGACCACCACCTGCGCACCCGTTAATTCCTTGACCAACGCATCTCCCTCGACGTGGTCCGGGTGCGCGTGACCGGCGATCAGGATCTTGGTGTCGCTGAACTTGTACCCCAGCTTCTCCACGTTCGCCTTTATCACCGGCACCGAAGCCTCGTAGTTACTGTTCATCAGTATGTTGCCGGCGGGCGTGACGATCAGGAACGAGGCCAGTTCCTTGGTCCCGACGTAATACAGGTTGTCCATCACCTTATGCGGTGGGAACGGATCGTTCCACCCGGCCGGCTGACCAAACGTCGCAAGGGGAAGGAGGGCCAGCAACAGGAATTGGCGCATGGCTATTTCTTAGGCGCTTCTTTGGGCGTTTCTTTGCCGTAGCTGCTGCCTGTGTCCAGCTTGCGGCCGTCGGGAAACTCGATACTGCTGGAGTTCGCGCGGTAGGCGCCGTCCTTTGACATATGCCCGCGGACGATGACTTTGGTTCCCTCCGGCAGCGAGTTCCTATTCCAGCCATTCCGCAGCAGGACCCCGGGAGCACCGCCCTCCACCGACCAGTGTTGGATTTGCCCGTCTGGTCCCTTGACGTCGAGGTACAGCCAGGAATGCGGGTTCACAAAGTCCATCTTTACGACCGTGCCTTCGAGCGTGACCGGCTTGTTCGCGTCGAACTCGGCGGCAAAGGAATGATGGGCCGACGCCACCGACACCAGCAGCGCGGCTGTTCCCAGAATCGCGGTCAGTTTGCTGTTCATTGAGTTCTCTCCCTAAAACTTTTTGGATCCGGAGCGTTTTTCTGCTGCGGCTCCAGGTGCATCAGGTCGCTATAGAGGAGTTTATCGGCGAACGGCACGCACTTATGTTCGAGCACTTGCACATTGTCGTCGATCAAGCGATACAGTGGCATCTCGATGGTCCAGGGCCTGGAGAAGGTCTTCGGATCCTCAAGCGTCGCTTCGTACCGGATGTGGGTTGAATCCAGCAGCGTGAATCGTTCGGTCACCTTCAACTGATTGCTGTGAAAATTGCCCGCGCGATCCAGCTGTGATTTTTCGTTCTGGCCGGTGGTGACCACGACGAGCACGTTGCCTTCCCAGGTACCGTCAGACTTGCCCATCCAGGTATCAACCGGCGGTTCCCCGTGGTCCGTCATGTGGATGATCCGATTGGTGGCGTCGAAGGGGTAAACCATCAGCAGGTCGCCATTGCCCTGCCCACCACCCTGAAAGATCTGGAACGGCATGTTGTGATAGGTGACCCGCGGGACTCCCAGCATGAAGCACCTGGCTTCCGGGTCGGACGCGGGCCAAGTGGCGCGGTTCTGATCGCGCTGCTTTAGCGCTGCCGGAAGATACGGGATCTTTCCATCACCCTTAATGACGCTCTTACCGGCCGGGATCGCGGCAATCGCGCCCAAGCCCCAGAAGTCGTCGAGAGCCTGCGCGGAATGCGCTTCCAGGTTCCAGTAGGCGGTGTTCAAGGCCTGCCAGATGCCGTTCAAGTTAGGATGGCCCGCGATGGTCGGGGGGCGTTGCGCCGGCTGGGCCTTGGCCTGTTTGGCTTGTTGAGCCTGCTGCGCTTGCGCGACGGACATCAGCGCCGCCATGGCGATCGCGCCGATGAATCGATTTCGCATCATCTACTCCCTAGTGTAAGCTGCTGTTTTCGCTTGACAGAATAACACGCTTGGGTCAGGCTGACATGGCGGATTTGGCGTAATGTAATATTGATTTGCGGACCTGGAGGAGTTATTAATGACCAAACGGATTCTGGCTCTCGGTGCAATCAGCATCGCGGTAGTCTTCGCCCAGAATGCGGGCCGAGGCGGACGAGGCGCCCCGCCCCCACCAGCCGAGCCCGGAACCGCAAAGGAACGGCAGCTGTGGGCGTACGACGTGAAGCCAGTCCCCAACTACGCGCCGCCGAAGACGCCTTGGGGCGACCCCGACCTGCAAGGCATCTGGCCCATCAACCATTTGATCGCCGTACCTCTTACGCGGCCGAAGCAGTACGGCGACCGGCTTTACAGGACGGACCAGGAATTCGCCACCCTGACGGCTCGGGCTCGAGGTACCGGACCAATCCCGGACAGAGACTACCCGGACAGGCTCATGCGCCAGCTGTCACTGATCGTCGATCCGCCTGATGGCCAGTTCCCCGCGCTCACAGAAAACGGCAAGAAACTTCAGGCGGAGATGAAAAGCAGCTACAAACCGGGTCAGACCGTATTCGATGCGATCGAAGATTTCAGCGCATGGGACCGATGCATTACACGCGGTATGCCGGTTTCGATGGAGCCGCGCAACTACAACAACGGCATCCGCATCATGCAGTCCCCGGGATATGTGATGATCCTGGTGGAAATGGCCCACGAGGTCCGCGTCGTCCCTATCGGCATGCCGCCTCTGGATTCCGAGATCAAGGAGTGGCTGGGTGAATCCCGCGGTCATTGGGAAGGCAACACCCTGGTGGTCGAGACGACCAACTTCAACGGTCTGGTGGGCCACACCAGCGCCGGCGTTCCGGGCTCCCCCGGCCCGCTGCAGCCCGAGACCCCCAACATGAAGATCGTCGAACGGTTTACGCGAGTGGCGCCGGACACGATTGAATTCAAGATGACTATTACGGATCCGACGGTGCTGGCAACGGGCTCTTACACCGTGGCGTATCCGATGTACCTCGATAACAAATACGAGATGTACGAATACTCGTGCCACGAGGGCAATACGGCAGTACGAAACTACATCGAAACATCACGCTTCGAACGCACCCACCCCAAAGAGAAGAAATAATCCGGGTCACAGGCGGCTTGTTGGCGCGCCGCAAGTGATGCGGTGGCCGTCGGGCGTACGCAGGCCGAATTCTCTGAGTCCCCACGGCTTGTTGGACGGTGGGGATGTCACCAATGCCCCTTTGGCGACAATCTCCTGGTAGAACTGATCCACATCGTCGACATTCCAATAGGCGAAGTACGAATGATTCCCTAATTCTCCCGCCGGTTTCTCGTCCCGGCACTCGCCGAGCATCACCCGAAAGTTGTCGCGCGTCAGGAAGCTCCATCCCTCGGCGTGAATCGGATCTTGGCTGAAGCCGAGAACGTCCGTGTAGTAGCGGGTGGATACTTTCAGATCACGCACCGCAAGAACGCACCGGGAATTCTCAATGTGAGCCATGACGTTCACTCCCTCCCTAGCGGCACCGGTTCGCGCTGGCACCTGGTCGATATTTGTTATGGCAGTTCGAGCAGGATGTAGCCAACACATCGGACGCCTGAAGCATCTTGTCCCGGTCTTTGGTTAAAGCCGCTTTGTAAGCGACCATACTGGCTTCCCGAAGACCATTCACCAATTGCGCCCAATCCGGGTTCGCGAGGGGAACATCCCGGCCGTTGCCGCACTTCCGGCCGGCCGTCATCAGGAGCTCCGCGGAGTCTGCTAATGTCAGTGCACTATTCTCCACAGCCTCCCAGCCTCCGAAGACGCCCGTCAGGGGATCGGTGGATGCCGAGGGCTCCGATGCCCGCTTGACGTCTGCGGGATCATATCTCTGGGTGAAAAAGACCACGTTGGAATGCGGGAAGAAGAGCGACCTCATGAGTTGATTGAGGTTCGCGGCGGGTGCGACTGCCGATGGAGATGTCCGTGGCGATGATTGTGCCAAGAGGAATCCGGCACCGAAAAGTGCCGCGATCGCCACTGTCAGGTCGATCTTCCCGGAATGCCGCATCCCGCCGTGTCCGCCTTTCATCGTTATCTCCGCAGCCGGAAGCAGGGACGGACGAATGTGATTACCGTCGCGGCGTGTAGTCGAGCCAGACGTATTCGAGTGCCTGGGGGAGAGTATTGTCGATTACTTTTCTCTGGGTGTGGCCCGCACCCTTGGAATAGACGAA
>Ga0310810_10007102_pt1 | contig 12736 bp, 13 predicted proteins | sample NCmetagenome_FD_207641 | JGI IMG/M metagenome (GOLD analysis project Ga0310810, IMG submission 207641) | Soil microbial communities from experimental microcosm in Duke University, North Carolina, United States - NC | ecosystem: Engineered > Artificial ecosystem > Soil microcosm > Unclassified ... | reverse complement strand
CCTCGGGCGAGACGTCGACCTTCACCTTCGGGCCTTTTTCCCTGGGCCGGCCGACGAACCCGGTGGCGAGCCCGCAGGCCTTGGCCGCGCGCAGGTCGTCCTTGTGCGCGGCCACCATCATCACCTCTGCCGGCTCGCAGCCGAGGATCGCCGCGGCGCCGAGGTAGGACTCCGGATCGGGCTTGTAGTGCCTGAAAAGCTCGGCCGAGAGCACGGTGTCCCAGGGCAGGCGAGCGTGCTTCGCCATGTTGACGAGCAGCGCGACATTGCCGTTCGAGAGAGTGGCGATGATGTGCCGGCGCTTGAGGAGCGCGAGCCCGCGGCGCGCGTCGGGCCAGGGATCGAGCCGGTGCCAGGCCCGGTTCAGGTGGTCGATTTCCTCCTCGGCGAGGCCCTGGATGGAGAATTTCTCGAGCAGGCCGTCGAGGATGAGCCGGTGCAGCTGGTCGATGTTCATCCAGGGGAGCTCGCCCGAGCGCACGCGCGCCATCGCCGGGCGGTAGCCCGCGCGCCAGGCGTCGGCGAAGGCATCCCAGTCGGCGCGGATCTTCCTGCGGCGAGCGAGCGCCTTGCACTCGCGGATGATCGAGCTGCGCCAGTCGACGACCGTCCCGAACACGTCGAAGATCAGGGCGCGAATCGCGCGCGGGGCGGGCATGGCGGAATTCTAACCGCGCCGCCTGCGGCGCCAACCTTGGGGGACTACCAATACTTGACGCAGGGGCCGCTGAAGAGGACCGGGCCGCTCGGGGCGCCGGTCGGCGAGCCGCCCTCCGGCTCCAGGCTCACCGCGAGCTTTGGCACGTTGCCGAGCGAGGTCTCGGCCACGGAGGCGAGCTCGAGCGTGCCTTTTTCCTCGGCCGAGACGAGGCCGAGCGATTTCGGCGCGCCGCCCGCAGGGAGCGCCCAGAGCTCGAGGCTCTTGCCGGGCACGCGGATCGACGCCTCGAGCGTGCGCACCGAGAGCTCTTTGGAGTCGCGCCCGGCAGTCACGAAGATGACCGGTTTCTCGGTCTTCGGATCGGAGAGCACCGCGACGTAGCCCACGTCGTTGGCGGGAGCGCGGAGCACGATCGGCGCGGGCACGGCCACCGGCCCCGAGGGCGCGGTGAGAACCACCACCACCATGAAAAGCGCCGCCGCCGTGCCGCCTGCGAAGAGCGCGAGCGCACGCCACAAGGCGAGGCTGTCCCACCAGCCGCGCGCCGCGGCGCGGCCGAGGCGGCCTTCGATCGCGCGCCACAGCCTCGCCGGCGGCGGGACCGGCGTCACCCCCGCCGTCATCGGCGCGAGGCGCGCTTCCCAGCGCGCGACCGCGAGCCCGAGCGAGGCGTCCTCGCGCAGCCAGCGCTCGAAGCGCCGGCGCGCGGCACCGCGGAGCGTCCCCAGGGTGTACTCCGCCGCCAGACGCTCCTGCAGCTCGGTTTTTCCCCTGAGCTTCAACTTACGAGGCCTCCAGGCAGGATTTCAACTTGAGCAGGCCGCGGCGAACCCAGGTCTTCACGGTTCCGAGCGGCTCCTGCAGATGCAGCGCCAGCTCGGAGTGCGTCAGGCCGTCGTAGAACGCGAGCGCAATCGCCTGGCGCTGCTTCGCCTCCAGCGTCTTCAGGCAGCGGGCGAGCGCGGCCGCGTCGCTCGCGCGCTCGAGCTCCGAGAGCGGCTCGGCCGCCTCGCTCGGGGTCGCCGCGGCGATCGCGCCTTCGGGGTCGGGCACCTCGAAACCGGGCCGGCGCAGCCAGTCCAGGCATCGGTTTCTTACGATGCTCGACATCCAGGTCATGGGCGCGGCAAGCCCCGCCTTGTAGTCGCCGGCGTGGTCCCAGAATCGGAGATAGCACTCCTGCAGCACGTCTTCGGCCCAGTCCTCTCTCCTCAGGATACGCAGCGCCACGCCGAACAGTTTCGCCGAGGTGAGCTCGTAGAGGCGTGCGAGGGCGGCCCGATCCTTGCGGGCGCACCCCGCCAAGAGCTCCGCGAGGGGGTCGCCCGCCACTCAGCCCCTCGGCTTGCGCTGACCCTGGGGCGAGCGGCGCCCCTTGGGCTCACGAACATGGCGCCAGAGCACGTCGCCGCGCTTGCCCGCACGGTTGAGCGACCGGCCGAGGACGAAAAGAAGGTCGGAGAGCCGGTTCAGGTACTGGCGCGCGTGCGCCCCGATCGGCTCGGCGCGGCCGAGGGCGACGAGGCGCCGCTCGGCGCGGCGGCAGATCGCGCGCGCGAGGTGCGCGACGGCCGCGGCGCGAGTGCCGCCGGGCAGGATGAATTCCTTCAACGCGGGCAAGCGCTTGTTATACGCTGCAAGCAGGCCATCCAGACGCAGGACGTGCGCCTCGGTGACCATCTGATAGCCCGGGATGCTGGTTTCGCCGCCGAGGTCGAACAGGTCGTGCTGGATCTGCAGCAGCGCCTTGCCGATGTCGGCCGGCAGCTTTTCCGTCAGAAGCAACCCCAGCGCCGAATTGAGCTCGTCGATGTCGCCGAGCGCTTCGATGCGCGCCGCATCCTTGGCGACGCGCTTGCCGTCGCCCAGCCCCGTCTCGCCCGCGTCGCCCGTGCGGGTCGCGATCTTCGTCAGGCGGTGTCCCATCAGGACCCCTTTCCGGTCACTTTGCTCTCGACCCAGCCCTGGGCAAGCGCGGTGCTGAGCGACTCTCCGTTCTCGATTCTCGAGGCATCGCGAAGGATTTCGCCCTTCGCGTTGCGCGTGACCGAATAGCCGCGCGCGAGGAGCGCGGGGTGATCGAAGGCGGCGAGGCCGGCCCTGGCGTGCTTCACCTGCGCGAGCAACTCTGCGAAACGGTGGGTCATGGCGCGCGACAGTCGCACCGCAAGGTGGGACAGATGCTGGCCGGAGCTCCGCAGCCGCTCGGCCGGATGCACGAGGCGCCGCTGCAGGCCGTCCACGGCCTGGATGCCGTAGGAGAGCTTTCTCGACATCTCCCTCGAGACGCAAAGTCCGAGCTCGGCGACTCGCTCGAGGAGCGCCTCGCGCGAGGGGCTGACGCGCTCGGCGGCGGCCGTGGGCGTGGGGCAGCGCTCGTCGGCTGCGAAATCCGCGATGGTGAAGTCGGTTTCGTGGCCCACGCCGCAGACGACCGGAATGGCGGAGGCGCGGATCGCGCGGGCGAGCGCCTCCTCGTTGAACTGCCACAGGTCTTCGATCGAGCCTCCGCCGCGCACGAGCAGCAGCACGTCGCATTCGGCGCGCGCATTGGCGGTCAGTATCGCGCGGGCGAGCTTCGCCGCCGCGCCTTCGCCCTGCACCGGGGCGGGGTAGACGATCACCGGAATCGTCGGATTGCGGCGCTTCAGGCAGGTGAGGACGTCCCTGAGCGCTGCCGCGGCGCGCGAAGTGACGATGCCGATGCAGCGGGGGTGCTCAGAGACAGGGCGCTTCGCCGCGGAATCGAAGAGGCCCTCGCGCTCGAGCTTGTCCTTAAGCTTCAGGAACCGCTCGTAGAGCGGCCCAAGGCCCGCCCGGCGCATCGCCTCGACGGTCAGCTGGAAGCGCCCGCGCGGCTCATACAGGCTGACCAGCACCCGGGCCTCCACCTTCTCGCCTTCCTTGAGTTCCCAATCGAGCGCGGCCGCCCGGCTGCGGTACATGACGCAATCGGCCTGCGCGTTCTCGTCCTTCAGCACGAAATAGAGGTGGCCCGAGGCGGCCGGCCGGCAGTTGGAAATCTCGCCCGAGACCCACTGCAGAGGGAAGCGTCGCTCCAGCACGTCACGCACGCTCCGCACGAGTTGCGAGACAGTGAGAACCGGGCTCGCAGCGGTGAGCGGCAACTGCTCCATGGGGCGCGCCGAGATTACACTAATCCACACCTGTCAAGCCCGGCGTAGCCGATTCAGCGACAGCCCGTGTAGAGCCCGATTCTTATCCGTAAAGCGCTGTTTCGACGGCGGAAACAAGTGATGAAAAATTACTCGCCCCCAACTATGACGCCATTGTGAGGAGGAGAAGCCAGCCTCTTCAGGGATAATCCACAAACTTATCCACATCTTTTGTGGATATCGGCCCAACCCACGCCGAACCGGGTTGCTGCTGCGGTGCGGTTTGGCTAAAGTGCGGCACAAAAAATGCGGCTGAACCAAGGAAGAAGCGTTGTTCGACATCATTAAGGCCGCCGGCTGGCCGATCTGGCCGCTGCTCCTCGCCTCCATTATCGCGGTCGCCCTCATCATCGAGCGTTCGGTCACGCTGCGCGAATCGAAGATCGTTCCGCCGACCCTGCTCGACCAGGTGCTGTCCGTCTACACGCGCCAGGGCGTCACCCCCGAGATCCTCGACAGGCTCGCCAAGGATTCACCCCTGGGCGAGGTGCTCGCCGCGGGCCTGAGGAACGAAAAGAGCCCGCGCCATGTGATGAAGGAGGCGATCGAGGAGGCGGGGCGCTCGAGCGCCCATAACCTCGAGCGCTACCTGACCACCCTGGGCACGATTGCCACCGCGGCGCCGCTGCTCGGCCTTTTCGGCACGGTGGTCGGCATGATCGAGATTTTCGGCTCGCAGTCGCCCACGGGCGCCAATAACCCTGCGCAGCTCGCGCACGGCATCTCGATCGCGCTCTACAACACCGCCTTCGGCATCGCCATCTCGATTCCGGCGCTCATCTTCTACCGCCACTTCAAGAACAAGGTGGACGGCTTCGTGGTGCGCATGGAGCAGGCCGCCTCCAAGATGGTCGACATCGTGCATGGCGAGCGCGAAGGCTACCGGGCGCCGCAGGAAAGATGAACTTCCAGCGCGGCCGCTACAAGGAGGAGCCCGAGATCAACCTCGTGCCCCTCATCGACGTGATGATGGTGATCCTGATCTTCCTCATGATCACCACCACGTATTCGAAATACACCGAGCTGAAGATCAACCTGCCCACCGCGGAGGCCGAGCGGCAGCAGGAGCGCCCGAACGAGATCTCGGTGCTGGTCGGCGCGCAGGGCCAGTACGTCATCAACAAGGCGCCGGTGCAGTACTCGAGCGTCGAGCAGCTCGCCGCCGAGCTGCGGCGCGCGGGCGAAGGCCTGCGCGAGCCGATCGTCATCATCAGCGCCGACCGCGTTTCCAACTGGCAGGCGGTGGTGCGCGTCATGGAGGCCGCGCGCGTCGCCGGCCTCTCGCAGATCACCTTCACCACGCAGTCCGCCAGGTAGTGCGCCACTGGCGCCGCCGCGGCCTCGTCGCCCGGCTGCTCTGGCCGGCGGGCCTTGCCTTCGGTTGCGTGGCGCTGTTCAGAAGGCTTTTTTATCGCCTTCGCATTTTCAAGTCCTGCAGAATTCAAATTCCCGTGATCGTGGTCGGAAATCTCTCGGTGGGAGGCGCGGGCAAGACGCCGCTGGTGCTCTGGATTGCGGATTTTCTCAAGCAGCACGGCCGCAAGCCCGGCATCGTTTCGCGCGGTTACGGAGGCTCCGTTTCGAGGACCAAGGAAACTCGCGCGGCGAACATCGCCTCGGATCCGGCGGAAGTGGGCGACGAGCCGATGCTGCTCGCGCGGCGCAGCGGCTGCCCCGTCTGGGTGGCTGCCGACCGGGTGCTCGCCGCGAAGACGCTCAAGCGCGAAAGCCCGGAGGTCGACGTCATCGTTGCCGACGACGGCCTGCAGCACTACGCGCTCAGGCGCGATATCGAGATTTGCGTGGTCGACGAGCACGGCCTCGGCAACCGGTGGCTTCTGCCCGCCGGCCCCCTGCGCGAGCCCTTGTCGAGATTGAAGTCGGTGGATGCGATTGTGGTGCACGGGCCGGGGGCCGGGATCAGCGGCTATTCGATGAAGCTGCAGGGCGAGAGCCTCGCCAATCTCGTCAATGCCCAGGACCGCCGGCCGCTCAAATCCTTTGCCGGGCAGAAGGTGCACGCGGTCGCCGGCATCGGCGACCCCAGACGCTTTTTCCTTCAGCTCGCGGGCGCCGGGCTCAAGGTCGTGCCGCATCCGTTCCCCGACCACCACGTTTTCGGCGCGGCCGACCTCGAATTCGGCGACGGGCTGCCGGTCGTGATGACCGAGAAGGACGCGGTAAAATGCAAGCGCATCGCGAAAGCGCACCACTGGGTGTTCGCGGTGGACGCCGCGCCCGATCCCGCGTTCGGCCGCTTCCTCCTGGAGAAGCTGGGTGGATCCAAAACTGCTTGAGATCCTGGTGTGCCCGATCTGCAAGGGGCCGCTCGCGTATCGGAAAGATGCGCGGCGCGAGATCGCCGAGCTCATCTGCAAGGCCGACCGCCTCGCCTTCCCGGTGAAGGACGGCATTCCCGTCATGCTCGAAGAGGACGCGCGCAAGCTTCCTCCCGAAGAGGAAGTCGCCTGAGCTTTCACGTCGTTATTCCCGCGCGTTTCGGCTCGACGCGCTTTCCCGGCAAGGCGCTCGCCGATATCGGCGGGAAGCCCATGGTGGTGCGCGTATGCGAGCGCGCGCGCCGCAGCGGCGCGCGCAGCGTGACGGTGGCGACCGACGACGGGCGCATCCGGCGCGCGGTCGAGGAAGCGGGCTTTCGCGCCCTCATGACGCGCTCGAGCCACGCTTCGGGCACCGACCGGATCGCCGAGGCGGCGGCGCGGCTGCGGCTGAAGGCGAGCGACATCGTCGTCAACGTGCAGGGCGACGAGCCGCTGATTCCTCCGGCGCTCATCGCGCGGGTGGCCGGCATCCTCGGCAAGCGTCGCGCCGCCGCGATGTCCACCGCCTGCCATCCGATCCATGACAAGGCCTCGCTCGAGAGCCCGAACGTCGTGAAGGTGGTGCTGGATGCCGAAGGCTACGCGCTTTATTTCTCGCGCTCGCGCATTCCCTTTGCGCGCGAGGCGCAAGGCCGCTGGTACCGCCATGCGGGCATCTATGGGTTCCGCAGGGGATTCCTCGAGAAATTCTCCGGCATGAGACGGAGCCCTGAAGAAAAAACCGAAGCGCTGGAGCAGCTCAGGGCGTTGTGGCACGGCTATCGCATCGCGGTCGTGGTCAGCCGGGCGGACATTCCACCCGGGGTGGACACGCCGCAGGATCTGCGGGCTGTGCGTAGAATGGCCCGCTAAGGAGGGGAGGAGATGCGCTTGATTCTGCTCGGCCCGCCCGGGGCCGGGAAGGGGACGCAGTCTGCCGAAATCTGCGCACACTTCGGCATCCCGCAGATCTCGACCGGCGACATGCTGCGCGCCGCGATCAAGGCCGGCACGCCGGTCGGCGTCGCGGCGAAGAAGCTCGTCGACTCCGGGCAGTTCGTCTCCGACGAGGTCGTGCTCGGCATGGTGAAGGAGCGCCTGAAGGCGTCCGACTGCAAGCCGGGCTACCTGCTCGACGGCTTTCCGCGCACCCTGGGCCAGGCCGAGGCCATGCGCGACGGCGGAATTGCGCTCGACTATGTGCTCGAGATCGATGTCCCCCCTGGGGAGATCGTCGCGCGCATGAGCGGCCGGCGCGTCCACCCTGCCTCGGGGCGCACGTATCACGTCAAGTTCAAGCCGCCCAAGGTCGAGGGCAAGGACGACCTTACCGGCGAGCCGCTGGTGCAGCGAGAGGACGATCGCGAGGAAACGGTGAAGAGGCGCCTCGAGATCTACCAGTCGCAGACGCGTCCGCTCATCGAGTTCTACGCGCGCTGGGAGGACTCCAAAGATGCGCGTGCGCCCAAGCTGCGCAAGATTTCGGGCCTGGGCGGCCTCGAGGAGGTCCGCAAGCGGGCGATCAAGGCTTTGGCCGCCTAGCGCGCGTTTTGGCCGCGCGCTCCTGCTAAAATTCGTCCCCTTTCCGGGGAGAAATTCACTATGTCCGGCGGTCTGATCTTCGCGCTCGTCTGCGCAGTCCTTGCCATCGTCTATGGCTTCTGGCAAATCCAGCGCATCGTCGCACTGCCCGACGGCAACGATCGCATGCGCGAGATTGCCGCGGCGGTGCGCGAGGGCGCGATCGCCTACCTGTGGCGCCAGTACAAGACCATCGCCATGGTCGGCGCGGTGCTCTTCGTGGTGATCGGCTTCGTGCCGGGCCTGGGCTGGGCGACCGCCTGGGGCTTTTTCATCGGCGCCGTTCTCTCGGGCGCCTGCGGCATCATCGGCATGAACATCTCGGTGCGCGCCAACGTGCGCACCGCGGAAGCCGCCCGCACCGGCCTGAACGAGGCGCTCCAGGTCGCCTTCAGCGGCGGCGCGATCACGGGGCTGCTTGTCGTGGGCCTGGGGCTCCTCGGCGTGGCCGGTTACTTCGCGCTGCTCGTGGCGAACAAGGAGGGCAACGCGGACCTCGCGCACGTCCTGCACCCGCTCGTGGGCCTTGGCTTCGGCGCCTCGCTCATCTCCATCTTCGCCCGTCTGGGCGGCGGCATCTTCACCAAGGGCGCCGACGTGGGCGCCGACCTCGTCGGCAAGGTCGAGGCCGGAATCCCCGAGGACGACCCCCGCAACCCCGCGGTGATCGCCGACAACGTCGGCGACAACGTCGGCGATTGCGCCGGCATGGCCGCGGACCTCTTCGAGACCTATGCGGTCACCATCATCGCGACGATGCTGCTCGGCGCGCTCATGGTGAAGTCGAGCGCCGCGCTCATCTATCCGCTCGCGATCGGCGGCTTCGCCATCGTCGCCTCGATCATCGGCACGTTCTTCGTGCACGCCAAGCCCGGCGACAAGAACGTGATGCCGGCGCTCTACAAGGGCCTGATCGTCGCGGGCGTGCTCGCGCTCATCGCGTTTTACCCGATCACCGACTGGCTGATGGGCGAAGTGGTCAAGACCACGCCCTTCGATTTTGGCGGTGCCACGAAGATGATCACCGTCTGGCACCTGTACGGCACCGCCGTGGTCGGCATGGTGCTGACCGGCTTTCTCGTGTGGATCACCGAGTACTACACCGGCACCCAGTACAAGCCGGTGCAGCACGTCGCGGCGGCGAGCGTCACCGGTCACGCGACCAACATCATCGCGGGCCTGGGCGTGTCGATGAAGTCGACCGCCTGGCCGGTGCTCGCGGTCTGCGCCGCGATCGGCGCCTCCTTCGCGCTCGCCGGCCTCTACGGCATCGCGATCGCCGCCACCTCGATGCTCTCGATGGCGGGGATCATCGTGGCGCTCGACGCCTATGGGCCGATCACGGACAACGCGGGCGGCATCGCCGAGATGGCGGACCTTCCCGATGCGGTGCGCGACATCACCGACCCGCTCGATGCGGTCGGCAACACCACCAAGGCGGTGACCAAGGGCTACGCGATCGGCTCGGCGGGCCTTGCGGCCCTCGTGCTCTTCGCGGACTACACGCACGCGCTCGAGGCGGCGGGCAAGTCGATCCGCTTCGACCTGTCCGACCACATGGTGGTGATCGGCCTCCTCATCGGCGGCCTCGTGCCTTACCTCTTCGGCGCGATGGCAATGGAGGCGGTCGGCCGTGCCGCGGGCGCGGTGGTGCTGGAAGTGCGCCGCCAGTTCAAGGAGATCCCCGGCATCATGGCGGGCACGGCGAAGCCGGAGTACGGCACCGCGGTCGATCTGCTCACGCGCGCCGCGATCAAGGAAATGATGATTCCCTCGCTGCTGCCCGTGCTCGTGCCGATCATCGTCGGCGTGGTGCTCGGACCGGTGGCGCTGGGCGGCGTGCTGATGGGCACCATCGTCACCGGGCTCTTCGTCGCGATCTCGATGTCCACGGGCGGCGGCGCCTGGGACAACGCCAAGAAGTACATCGAGGACGGCCACCATGGCGGCAAGGGGTCGGACGCGCACAAGGCCGCCGTCACCGGCGACACGGTGGGCGATCCCTACAAGGATACCGCCGGCCCGGCGGTCAACCCGCTCATCAAGATCATCAACATCGTGGCGCTCCTCGTGGTGCCCCTGATGGTCTGATGTCTTTCAGCGGGTACTTTTTCAAAAAGGCGACTGCGGTCGCCTTTTTTGTTGGTGCCGCCGCTTGTCACGCCGCTTGTCACGCACAAGCGGCGAAGAGCTACATGGTCGCGGCCGCGCATCCGCTCGCGGTGGCGGCGGGCCTCGAGATCCTGAAGCGCGGCGGCAACGCGGTCGACGCCGCCATCGCGGTGCAGATGGCGCTCGGTCTTGCCGAGCCGCAGGCCTCGGGCCTCGGCGGTGGCGCCTTCCTTCTCTATTGGGACGCGAAAGGAAAGGTCCTGCGCAGCTACGACGGGCGCGAGAGCGCGCCGGCGGCGGCGCGTCCCGAGCGCTTCCTGAAGCCCGGCGGCCAGCCGATGACGCTGCGCGAGGCGATTCCCGGCGGCCGCTCGGTAGGGGTGCCGGGCGCCCTGCGCATGCTCGAGGCCGTGCATCGCCGGCACGGCAAGCTCGCCTGGGCCGAGCTCTTCGAGCCCGCCCTCCGCGCGGCGGAGCAGGGATTCGCGATGACGCCGCGCCTGCGCGGGTGGCTCGAGCGCGTCGAGGGCCTGAAGGACGATCCCGAGGCGCGCGCGCTTTACTTCGATGCGGAGGGCAAGCCGAAGGCGACCGGCACGACGATCGTCAACCGGGCCTACGCCGAGACGCTCCGCGCCATCGCGCAGGGCGGCGCGGATGCCTTCTACCGTGGCCCCATCGCCGCCGACATCGCGCGCGCCGTGCGCTCGGGCGCCAACCCCGGCGATCTCACTGAAGCGGACCTCGCCGGCTACCGCGCGATCGAGCGCGAGCCGGTCTGCGGTCCTTACCGGATGGTGCGCATCTGCTCGATGGGACCGCCGAGCTCAGGGGGAATCGCGGTGCTGCAGATCCTGGGGTTGCTGGAGCGCTCGGGCTTCGATCGCGCGAGCGCCGACTCGCTTGAGGCCTGGCACCTCTTCGCCGAAGCGCGCCGGCTCGCGTTCGCCGATCGCGCGAAATACCTCGGCGACCCGGATTTCATCCGGGTCCCGGTGGAGGGACTCCTGAAGAAGAGCTATCTGGACGAAAGAGCCCGGCTGATCGGCCCGCGCGCCCTGCCGGGCGCGCTCGCCGGCGACCCGGAAACGGGCACGAGCGACCTCGCGATCGTCGATGCGGAAGGCGGCGCAGTATCGATGACGACGACGATCGAAGCGCCTTTCGGCAGCCGTCTCATGGTGCGCGGCTTCCTGCTCAATAACGAGCTCACCGACTTCGATTTCGTGCCGGGCGGAAAAAACCAGATGGAGGCCGGCAAGCGCCCGCGCAGCAGCATGGCGCCCACGATCGTGTTCGACGCCGGCGGCGAGGTGAGAATTGTCATCGGCTCGGCGGGCGGCGCGTTCATCATCGGCGACGTGGCGAAGGCGCTCGTCGGCATGCTCGACTGGGGCTTGGGCGTGCAGGCGGCGATCGACCTGCCCAACATGGGCGGCCGCGGCGACCTGGTCGAGATTGAGCAGGGACCAGCCTACGAGCGCTTCGCCGAGCCGCTGCGCGCGCTCGGCCACAAGGTGCAGCCACGCACTTTCCCGAGCGGCCTGCACGCAATCGAGCGCGTGCCGGGCGGCTGGCGCGGAGGCGCTGACCGGCGCCGCGAGGGCGTCGCGCGCGGCGAGTAGCTAGCCGGGAAGATGTCTTGCGATCGACTCGACGCAGTCGTCCGCGCCCGCCGCGACGTCGACCTCGATCGCGCCCACCGGCGGCTCGAGCGTGGCGAACTGGCTTTTGAGCAGCGAGGCGGGCATGTAGCGGTGCTGGCGCGCCTTCAGGCGCGATTCGATCAGCTCGAACGAGCCGCGCAGGTGGACGAGGGTGCTTCCAGAAATGTCCTTCAAAAGCGCGTCCCGGTAGGCCTGCTTCAATGCGGAGCATGCGAGCACGGCGCTTTGTTTTTTCTTCAGCTCCTTGTTCAGGCGCTCGAGCCAGGGCCAGCGGTCGGCGTCCTGGAGCGGCGTGCCGGAGCGCATCTTGGCGACGTTCTCCGGCGGGTGGAAGTCGTCGCCTTCGATGAATTCGACGCCGAGGCGCCGCGCCAGGCGCGCACCGATCTCGGTCTTTCCCGAGCCGGACACGCCCATGACAACCACGATCATGCGGACTTGTTGACCGCATGGCCTCCGAAACGGGCGCGCATCATGGCGAGGAGCTTCCTCGCATAGTCGGAGCGTCCCTGGCTGGAAAAGCGCGCCATCAGGGCCATCGTGATGACGGGCGCGGGCACGCCGAGCTCGATCGATTCGAGCGCGGTCCAGCGCCCTTCGCCCGAGTCGGCGACCACCGGCGCGATGCTTTTCAGGTCCTCATCCTCCGTGAGAATCTCGGCAGAAAGATCGAGGAGCCAGGAGCGCACCACGCTGCCGTGGCGCCAGGTCTCGGCGAGGCGCCCGAGGTCGAACTCGAACTCCTTGCGCGCCGCCAGGAGCGCGAAGCCCTCGGCGAGCGCCTGCATCATCCCGTACTCGATGCCGTTGTGGATCATTTTGGCGAAGTGGCCCGCGCCGCTCGGCCCGCAGTGCAGCCAGCCGGTCTCGGGCCCGGCGGCGAGGATCTTCGCGAAAGGCTCGAAGATCTCGATCGACTTGGGCGTGCCGCCGAGCATGAGGCAGAAGCCGTTGGCGAGGCCGTGCACGCCGCCCGAGACGCCAGCGTCGATGTAGCGCAGGCCGCGCTGCGAGAGATCGAGCGCGCGCGCCATCGAGTCGCGGTAGAAGGCGTTGCCGGCGTCGAGCACCGTATCGCCGGCGACGAGGTGGGGCAGGAGCTCCTTCAGCGCATCCTCGGTCGGCTCGCCCGCGGGCAGCGCGAGGATGACGACGCGCTCGCCCGCGAGCGCCGCGCCGAGCTGCGCGTAACCTTCCACGCAGCTGACGCCCGTCTCG
>Ga0310810_10007100_pt1 | contig 12737 bp, 10 predicted proteins | sample NCmetagenome_FD_207641 | JGI IMG/M metagenome (GOLD analysis project Ga0310810, IMG submission 207641) | Soil microbial communities from experimental microcosm in Duke University, North Carolina, United States - NC | ecosystem: Engineered > Artificial ecosystem > Soil microcosm > Unclassified ... | reverse complement strand
GTCTGGGTGACGGCGTAGGCCACTGCGAGCTTCGATTCCAGCCATCGTTTGCGAGCGCGTCGAACTTTCGGCACGCCGCGCACCAAGATGCAAGATCGCTTCTCCCCAGTGCCCCAGGCGTTGTTGGACGAAAACATTCACTGGATCGATCTTCATGCGCTGGGTGCACCAACGAAAAGTACGATTCGGTGGTGGGTAGCCTCGACCGATGATATTGACCCAAAAGGATTGCTCGGAAGGGGGCCTGAGCAAGTTTACGTCGAGGTTCAAGCCATGTTGGTCGGAACACTTGCGCATTTTCTCCAAAGTGTTTTCGACCATCTCGACAATGGCGGGGATCTCGACGCGGGTATCCGTGCAGAGGACCGAAATCGGTTTTTTGCGCTGAGCAGTGGGTATCGCCAGCACGGCGTCGAAGACAAGTGACGCAAGCATCGTGCTGTCTTTGCCGCCGCTAAATCCGACCAGCCAAGGACGTTCATCGCTCGTATATAACTCAACTAAAGAGTCTTTTATTTCCTGGTAAGTGCTCATCGTAATCGGCGTGATTATACTCGGTTATAGTTTTCGGACGCTAGCTGAAGGGGGATCTCAGCTCACCTGAAAGCGACTTCTGTTACGGGATTTGCTTGAACGCGGAACTAGAATTCTTATAGCTCAGGCGGCGCAGAATGCGCAAGCAATCGCTACGGCGTGAAGACTTCGTTTGTTGACGAGAAGGTCGCGTCGGGTTTGGGGCCGCCGGCGAGCGTGTAGATCGAATGTCCGAAGGTCACGGCGCCGAGGCCGTGGCGCGCAGTTGGCATGGGTAGCCAGCGCTGCCAGTGGTTTTTTCCTTGATCGTAGGATTCGACGTTGTTCAATGTGGCGCGCGCGTTCTCGCCGCCGAAGATGAAAATCTTGCCGTCGAGGGCAGCGGCGGCGCTGCCACTGCGTGCGGTCGGGAGCGGTGGCAGCGTGCTCCAATGATTGCTGGCCGGATCGTAGGCCTCATTGTCGGTGAGATTTCGATCGTGATGTCCGTTGACTCGGCCGCCGATGGCGTAGAGTTTGCCGTTTACAACGCCGAGAGCCAGGTGATCGCGCGGCGTGGGCATCGGCGCTCGCTTCATCCAGCGGTCCTGCGCCGGGTCGTATTCTTCGTTGGCATTCGTGTCTTTGTTGCCGGAACCGAGACCGCCGAACGCGAAGATTTTTCCGGCGACCACGCAAACGGCGAGGGCGCCACGCGGGGTGGGCATCGGCGCTTTCAATATCCAGCGATCGGCGCCGGGATCGTATTCATACACGGTGTCAACGGGGCCCACGCCGGAAATAAAGCCACCGATGACGTAAATTTTTCCATGCACGGCCGCGGCGCCGACGTGATGGAGCGCTTTAGGCAAATGGGCGCGGCGGCTCCAGGAATTTTTTTCAGGATCGTACTCTTCGACCAGGCCCGCGCCTTTTTGGTAGCCGCCGATCACATAAATTTTCCCGTCCAGGCCCGCAGCCGCTACTTCGGTGCGCGCGGTCGGCATGGGCGCACGCTTTTGCCAGATGCCGGGCAAAGAAGCGCCCAGTGCGTGTCCATTACAAAGAAAAATGACGAAGATGATTGCAGCAGCGCACGCGCCTGTTTTGTGGCGGCACTTAAGCTCGACGGATCTGATTGCAGTGCAGAATTTAAGATGGATAGGGATTTTCCAGCGCGTGCCGTTCCATGAGCGCGTGCAGGTCGACCATCGTGTAAGCGCAATACTTCGGATCATAGCCGAGTTTTTTGGCGGTTTTTCCCTGCTCGATGATGCGCTGCAAAATCATGCGATTGAGCGGGCCGTGGCCCATGCGGTCTTCGTGCTCGATCAGGTCGGCTTCCGCGTGCGCGGTAAAATAGATCGCGTTGCGCTTGCTCATGCCGTAGTGCTGCACGAGCGAATCGCCCCATTGCTTAGCCCAGTGGCCGAGAGTTTCTTCGTAGGCGTGGGCACCCCAAAGCTCGATCAGCGAGCCGTCCTGGAAGACCCGCCGGCAGTAATCGCTGATCGCCCGGCCGGCGGCGGAGGCGGGCTGCTCGAACAACTCTTCTTTCGAGAGACCGAGAGCGTTGGCGGTTTCGAGTAAAATCAAAATATGCCCCGGCGGTTTTGGGGCGATCAATTCTTCCGCGATCTTGTCCGAGAACGCCGGCAAGAGATCGTAGTTGTCGACGAAAAACGGCAGGTGCACGTAGTAAGAAACCGCGTTCAGCGCCACGACTTCGATGGAGAAGAGTCCCCAGTCCTTGAAAAAGCGGCGCAGACACGGCAGCGGCAAGGTGCCGGCGCGCAACTGGGTCATGAAGGCGCCGTGATTGATGCGCTCGTCCCAGTGAGCGTAGACATCCTGATACAAACGATCGACGAACGCTTTGGCGTCGGCGGCTGCGGGTGACGATTTCATCGCTTGGGTGGATTGCGCAGTCTTTGCGCTGCTTTTGCGCGGTGTGAATTTCCTGTATTGTTAATACCTAAAATAATTAGCGTGTCAATCGCGCGGGAAGCGCGGGAGGAAGCATGGACGCTCTGAAACCGGACGAATTTCTACGTCAGTTGATCGCGAGCCGCGAGGCTTTTTGGGAACAGATGAACGCCGAGCGCAAAAGCTACGGCGCCGAAAAGCCGCTTAGCCCGGCGGTGGTATTACGCCGGCTTCAGTTCGGCGTCGTGATGGAGCGCAAAGCCGCGGAAGTCACCGCGCCGTGGGTAGCGAAAATCCCCGACATGGATCTCCAACAGCCCATGTCAGAGTACGTCGTCAACGAACTGAAGCACGCCTCGATCCTGCGCCACCGGATCAACGAGCTCAGCGGCGACCCCGATGCGCTGTGGAACCGGCCGCTGCCGGAGCTGAAAGAGCTGTGGGATTTTCATGCCTCGCTGGGATCGCTCTGCGAGCTGATCGCAAGCGTTCAATTCGGCCATGAAGAATTTTTTCCACGCACTTCCAAGTCGTTCATCGAGCGGGTGACGCCGATCGATCCCGACACCGCGTCGATCTATCGCGACACTCTGCTCGCCGACGAAGAAGGCCACGAATGGATCGCGCCGGAAATCCTCACGCGTTACGCGAAGGACAGCGAGACCCAACAAAAATGTCTGGCGGCGCTGCGCAAAGGCTGCGAACTATTCGGCAAGGCGATTCAAAGCTTTAATCGCACCATGCCGGCGTGACGGTTTTATCGGCGGGGAACCGACGGGGGAAGATTTCGTGACGTTCAGTGCTTGGGCTCAATGCGTTTGCCGTAACTGACCTCGCCTTTGTCGATCCGGATTGAAAACCCGCAGTCGGGGTTGGTGCAGGCCCAGGCTTTATACATGACCGAAGCGCCGTCTTGACCGTAGTCCGAGAGAGGAATCATCAATCCGTTGTTGCATTTCTGGCATTTCGGCAGGTCCATCTCCACTCCTCCTTATCGGCCGATCAACAGTTGCCGAGATAAAAAAAGTCTAGTCGAGCAGGTAGGCTAAATCAAGCAAGGGTTTCGCCGCCGCGATTTTTCGGTTGCGTGCCGCGATGTTTCACGTAGCCAGAATGCACAAAGGGGCAATCGAAGGAATTCGATTGCCCCTTTGTTTCGCGCCGGTTCGTGAAGATTACTTGGTCTTCATCGCATCGGGTTTTTTCTCATCCGTCTTTTCGGATTTTTCGGCCGTTTTCTTGGTCTTCTTGGTCTTGCCTTTGGCTTTGGCCTTCGCTTTGGTGTCGTCGGACGACTTCTCAGACGATTTCTCCATCGCCTTTTCGCTCTTCTTTTCCGCCGAGGCCGGAGTCGCCGGCTTGGCCGGCGTGGCTGGCGTGGCCGGGGTCGCTTGAGCAAAGCTGACCGTGCTGAATCCGAGGATAGTCAATGCGATAACGAATACTTTGATCGTGTTCATCGTATCACCTCCTTTCTCAGCTTAGACGTTAAGCTCGTACTTTTAATTCACGTGCAGTCGAAAGTCGGCCGCGGTTCAAATCCGCCTCGCGTCAATCCGCCCCAGTGTGGCAGAGCGCAACATCGTCCGCGCGTTGGGCGCGGGTGCGGCGCATTAGATGCCGTAAAAGTGCCGGGCATTGTCGGCGAGCAGCTTCGAACGCACATGAGAGGCGATATCGTCACGGTCGCGCAGTACGCGCGCCGTGCCTTCGGTGCGGTCCGCATGCGGATAGTCGGACGAAAACATGAAGAGGTCTTCGCCGACTTCCTCGACGATCTTTCCGAGCGGCGGCTCGTTGCCTTCGCAGCCGAAAAATATCCGGCCCGTTTTAAGATAATCGCTCGGCGGGTGGGTGATCAGGTCCCTGGCGCCATAGCGCGGATTCTCGAAATGGTCGTCCATGCGCTCCACGTGCGCCGGCACCCAACTGATGCCGCCTTCAAGAAATGCGAACTTGAGATTTTTGTAACGATCGAGCAAGCCGGAGCAAAGCACGCTCGTCAGTCCGGCCATGATTGGGAAGATGCCGGCCAGGACGCGATTGGGAAAGTGGTGCTCGAAGAGCGTATCGACGTAGGGAAATTGCAGGCTGAAATGCACGGCGATCGGCATTTTCACCCGGTCCGCTTCGGTGAAGAATACTTCGTGCTCGGGATGATCGAGGCGGCGCGCACCGGCGGTGCCGTTGATCATGACCGCCTTCACACCCATGTCGCTCAGCCGCGCAATCTCCTTGGCGGCTCCCGGCGGGTCGAGCAGCGACACGACGCCGACGGCTTTGAGGCGATCGGGCGCGCGCTTGCACGCTTCATTGAGCCAGGTGTTGTAGGCGCGACAGACGCCGTTGGCGAGGAGGCCATCGGGCCAGGAGTTGGCGTGCAGCAAAAAGCTCGGATAGATGAACTGTACATCGATCGCTTCCTTGTCGAGATCGTCGAGACGCTCCTTGAGGTTGGTCAGAGTCTGGCTTCCCGGCGAAGCGCGCCGCGCCGATTGCAGCGCTTTCCCTGGAGGAGCGGCGGTGCCGGGCGCGCCGGCGCCCTTGATCGTCGGTCGCCGGTAGGAAGTCTGGCCGTCGATGACCCAAAAATTGTGGCCCTGTTCGTCGCCAAGCAGCCGCGGCCGGTAATTGCGCAGGCCCGGCTCCATATATTTGTCGAAGATCTCTTCGGTCTCAAAAAAATGGCCGTCACCGTCGATAATCATCGCCCTTGCCTTCCGTTTGGTTTTGTCTTTCGCCTACCATTTCTGGTTTTGGTTTGGATTTCAAACGGAGAGAAGCAAATCATTTCGCGCGTTGGGACACCGCTTCCGGATTCAGCCCGCTCGGACACGGATACGCTTTCAGGCTGTGCTTGATCTTGTTTCGCGCCATCAATTCGGCGTAGCTTACGCCCACCGCTTTGGTGTTGATCACCGGCACTCCCAGGTGCGGCTCCAGTTCCTCCGGCGTGACCACGTAGGGATAAATTTTTCCGCCCAGTGGAATGATCGCTTCGGCGCCCTGTTGCACCAGCTCTTTGCCCACTGCCAGCGTTCGCTCGATGACGGTGTCGTGATAGCCCGAGAGATCGCCGGTGTCGTAGAGGCCGACGGTGCGAATGCCGCAGACAAACCGCGCCATGCCGTAAGTCTGCACCAGGCGCATGGTGTGCGGCATGTGAGTTTCCAGCGGCACAATCAAACCGAAACGGTCGCAGATGCTCGCGCTGAAGTGCAACGAGGCGCGCAAGAGGCCAATCACCGGAATGCGCACGGCCAGACGGCTCGCTTCCACCCCGGGATCGAAAGTATTGCTCTGAATTACCGCGTCGAAGCCGCGCTGTTCGGCTTCGATGGTTTTTTTGACCAGCGCCGGGGTTTCGAGAATGTGATGCAGCCCGGATAGCGCTTTACGCTCTTCGAGCAGGCTCAAAACCCCGCTGCCGCCGAGATCTTCCGGATAGGCAAGCTCGAAGATGGTGTCCGGCGAAGCGTAGCTTTTGAGCAGTTTGAGGATGTGGGCCTCGAGATCGACCGAGTGGCGTTTATACGAGTGGTTCAGAAACATGAAGCGCATAGGAGCCTCCTTCGGCGTTTAGAGTCTTGGGTCTGGTGTTGATTGCTCTCAATTCGCGAAAATTTTTCTCAGTTGCGTGGCGTACTCGTCGAGTTTTTCCGCCAGCGCCGGGTTGACCGGCGCAATCTTCAATCCTTGCAGCATCGCCGCCTGCTCGTTGGCGAGATCGCTCCGGGCGATCAGCCGCCCGGGGGTTTGCATGAGCTTCTGGCCGTTGCGCGAGAGCACGAAGTCCAAAAAAATCTTCGCCGCGTTGGGATGTGGCGCGTGTGCCGCGAGGCCGATGCCGACCATGATCGCGGGCGCGTCGCCAAGCGCAACCCAGTCGATGGGCGCGCCGCGTTCTTTCATGCGCTCGACTGACGCCGCCGGGATGTTGACGTCGATCAGTCCTTCGCCGGCGGCGACGAGCTGCGCCAGTAGTTCGTGCCCTTCGCGCGGGCTAGGCTGCTGCTTGGCCAACTCGCGCATGTATTTGAGGCCGCGCTCGTGACCGAGGATCTGCAGCATGCCGGCGAACCAATCGGCCTTCGTGCCCTCCATCATCAGCTTGCCTTTCCATTTCGGATCGAGCAGGCCTTCGTAGTTTTTCGGCAGGGCGCCGGGCGCGATCAACTTGGTATTGTAGCCGGTCACATAGGCGTTGTAGTAGACCGTGGTCCAGAACCCTTCTTCCTTGAATTCCTTCGGATAAAGCGCGTTGGCCTGCGGCAGATAGCGGCTCAGGACGCCGTGGCGCGAGAAGATGTACATGCTGAATTCCACGGTTTGAATCACGTCGGCGAAATATTTCTTTGCGCGCGCCTCGGTCAAAACGCGGGTCAGGAGTTTCTCGCTGCCGATGCGGTTGAGCTTTACCTTGATGAACGGATAGCGCTTTTCAAACGCATTGATCACGCCGTTGGCTTCGGCGAGATTCATTGACGCGTAGTAAACCAGCTCGCCCTCGCGCCGGGCGGCGTCGAGTGTGCTTTCGCTCGCGGCATGGCTTTGCGCGAGCGGCGCCGCGACCAACGACAGGACGGCGAGCCAAAAGCGCAGTCGAGTCATAAGTGGGGCCATCGCCGAGCGCCTTTTAGGTTTTTTCCAACGCGGCGATAAAGCCGGCGTCTTCCAGCTCGCGGATGAAACGGTCGTCGACAAAGCGCCGGGCGTCCACGCCGCGGGCCTCCGGCAGCTCGCCGCCCATGAAATCTAGCAGGGTTTGCAACGCAGCGACGACGGGATACGGCGCGCGTGGCATGCCGGGCTGGGTCAGGTCGTAGGTCTCGGCCGCAATGGTCCGATCGGCGATGCCGCTGTAATCGGCTTGGACATCGATAGTGAATTCACGGTCGGTGCGATAGCGGTGCATGCCTTCGACGTAGGCTTTGACGACCTGGCGGATGATGTCGGGATTTTTTTCCACGTAGTCCCGCCGCGCGGCGATGCCGCCCAGCGCGTAATTGAGGCCGTACTCGGAAAAATCGATCAGGTATCTGCAGCCGCGCCGGATGGCTTCGATGCATTCGGGCGGCGTGCCGACCACCGCGTCGACTTTGGCGCTCATCAGCGCGTCAAGCTCTGCCGCTGCGCCATGCGCGATCGGTTCTTCGCGCAACTCGGGAATGCCCGCGGCGGTGAGTTTGGCGATGATAAACTTCACCAGCATATCGCCGATACCGCCGTCGGCGACCGTGCCGATTTTTTTTCCGGCCAAATCTGCGCGGCGATGCAAACCCGGACGTCCGACGACGAATTGCTGGTTGATGCCGCCGGTCAGAAATACGATATCGCCTTCACCTTTCAGATTGGCGCGGAGCGGCGCCGGCGCGGCCAGATTGCCAAATTGAATCTCTCCCGCCATAAGCCCGCGCACCACGCCTCGGGCACCGCCCATGAGGCGAGGCCGGTCGACGGCGAGACCGTACTTCTGAAAAAGCCCGGCCCGCCACGTCACCATCATCGGTCCCGCACCCTGGCCGACGGTCGCAAAGCCGGCGTCAATTTTTGTCATCATGCTCGACTTTTTTGAAAAACTTGTTGTGGTACCATCGCGCAGATTTCATGCTACATTCCGTACCGGATCAAGTAAGATTATCTCCTAGCACGCCGGGGCCGTTAGCCGTCAAGGGCGAACTTTAGAAAGCTGGGCGAAGGGCCCCAGGTTAACTCCGGAAATATTCGAGCGAAATTTCCGTGGGTGTCTCAAAGGTGGAGCGGTGCGAAAGTAAGGTTAAGTATAGTTCGGCTTATCAATGCCAAGATTCGCGCAAGCGAATAGGCCTGCCGCTACGGTGGGGCTGAAGGTGTCAATCAGCCCCCGGGGCGGCAAGTGCACGGATTTGGGGTCGCCACACCATCCGGCGAACACTGCCGGCATAAGCTTTCGCGCGGACGCTTTGCTTTGGCGACCCGGAAATTTTGGGTCGCCGGTCAGCGCGGAGCTTGCGCGGACAGCTTACGAAAGCGCGATACGCCGCCGCACTTTCCGGTGCTCTTCCGCGGTCTTAGAGGATGTTGCGTTACATAAAGCGCTCTTATTTCCGTTGACAAGTTTTACAGGGAACGGATAATCGAATCGTTATCCCGCAACTGGAAAGTCTTTTCGTGAGGCGAGCCATTGGATTCGATGCCCCGACGGTCTTGCGTGATCCTGCTGATCGTCAATCTGTTGTCGCTCGAGGCGGTATTTTGTGTCCGCCTCCGCCAAAAAGCCGACAGATGCGGACGCGCGGTTAAAGTGCGCGCCAAATGCGCCGATTTTCGACACGAATGAAAAGCCTTCTCCCTAGGGTATGGCTGCGCTGGGCCGCGGAAATTCTCGCAGTAGCTGGGGTTTATTTCCTCAGCGGGCACCTCACGCCGCACGTAGCGATTCCTGAAGGCGGCGGCACCTCGCTCTGGTCGCCACCGGCGATCGCGCTGGCGGCGGGTTTGATCCTCGGTTATCGCGCAGCGCTCGGAGTTTGGCTCGGCGCCTTTCTTCTGCACAATTCCTTTCTTTCGGGTCCAATGGCTCTGTGGGCGGCAGTAGCACTGGCGACCGCCTGCGCTTTGGAAATGCTTACCGCGACGCTGCTGATTCGCATTTACGTGCCCGATCTCTCACTACCGCATCAGATCGCCGGCAATCGGTCGTCGGCGAATATCAGCCACGAAATCGTCTTTTTTATTGTGCTCGCGGCGCTAGCGTCGATCGTCTCGCCGTCGCTTGCCGTGATCGGCCTCAAGTACACCGGCTTTATCGAATGGCGGAACGCGCTTTCGATCTGGTCAACTTGGTGGATAAGCGGCTACGCCGGAGTCCTGACCCTTACCCCGCTGGTCATGGTAATCGTACTTACCTGGCGGCGGCGCGGCGCCTTTGAGCCGGCCGTCTTCCCGCTGACCACGGTGTGGCTCGGTCTGTCGTTGGTGGTTTCCTACATCGTCTGGCAAAACAAAACCGTCGCGACGATAGATCGGCTGCGCCAGGACACTCAGGAAGTGGCGCGCCAGTTCGAGCGCAACATCGAGCGCACGGCGAACCAGATGCAAGCGGTCGAGGGCCTGCTCATCGCGACGGACAATGTCCGCCACAAGGATTTTCGCAAATTCATACTGCGCATCGGTGAGGATGAAAAGACCCGTCTGGCTTTTCAATGGATTCCCCGCGTGAAGGCCGAAGAGCGCAAGCTTTTCGAGGAGCAGGCGCGCAGCGACGGCATGCAGGATTACTCGATCTTCGAGTGGACCGCGTTGGGCCAACGTTTCACCGCGGAAAATCGCCCCGAATACTACCCGCTGCTCTACACCGAGCCCAGCAGCCAGGCGGAAACCGACGGGGGCTTCGATCTGGGCTCAGTTCCCGATCTCCGGGCCGCGCTGAACGCAATCCGTGACAGTGGTCGTTTGACCGCCGTTCTTACCGAGCCATGGCCGCCAAAGAAAAACCAGGCGCCGCAATTTTTTCTCTACAATCCGGTTTATCAGGGCCAGGAGGAAACCGGTTCCGTCGCCGCGCGCCGCGAGCATCTGCTCGGCTACATTCGCACCGAAATCCCGGTATCGGTGTTTCTCTCCAGCTCCCTCACCGGCAGCGCGCCGGGAGAGCGGGAAGTCTATCTGTTCGATGTGACCGACGAGGATGAGCCGCTGTTTCTCGCCGGGTCCGCGACCTGGCAGGCGCCCGCCGACGACTCACTGTCGCTGGCGAGCGCGCAAAAGCTCGCGCAGTTGCAAACCTCTGTTAATCAGGCGTCGCAGAGCGAAATCGGCGGACGCCAATTGCTATTCATGGTCCGGCCCGGCGCGGCGTTTTCCCAATGGGAGAAAGTCGGGCAGGTGCTCGGTATCATGCTGATCGGTGGCCTGATCACGGCGGCGCTGGTGATTTATCTCAAAATGCGCGACCGCGCCTTGGCGCAAATGCAGAACGCCGAACGCCATTATCGCGAGCTGTTCAATTCGGCACCGGCGATGTACGTCATCACCCGCGACGAGCAGGGAAGCCCGATCATTAGCGACTGCAACGAACTGTTTCTCGCCACGCTCAAGCAGCGCCGGGAAAACGTGATCGGACACTCGCTAGCCGAATTTCATTCGCCGGAGTCGCGCCTCCGCCTGCTCGGTGCGAACGGCTATCGCGACGTGATGGCCGGAAAAATTATTTCCGGCAGCCGCGAACTGCTGGCCTACGACGGCCGCCTGATTCCGGCGCTGGTACGCGGCTACCCGATCGCCAGCGATGAAGGCAAAGTGGTCGGTACGCGCGCCATGTACATCGATATCAGCGAGCAGAAGGCGGCGGAGGAACAAATGCGGCTGGTGGTGGAGTCGGCGCCCAACGGTATGCTGATGGTCGATCCGGAAAGAGCGATTACCCTGGTCAATACGCAGGTCGAGCAGCTCTTCGGCTACCGTCGCGACGACCTGCTCGGACGCCCGATCGAGATGCTGATTCCGCGCCGCTTCCACGATTTCCAAAAGCAGTTTCTCCAGGAGTTCTTCGCCGATCCGAAAGCGCGCATCCTCGGCCGCGGCCAGGAATTCTTCGGACTGCGAAAAGACGGCAGCGAATTTCCCGTGGAGATCGGTCTGAACCCGATCCACGCGCCGAACGGAATGCAGGTGCTGGCCTCGGTGGTCGACATTACCGAGCGCAAAATGGTCGAGGAGGAAATTCGCGCGCTCAACATCACCCTCGAGCGCCGGGTAAAGCAGCGCACCGAGCAGATTCAGGCGCTGAACGCGACGCTGGAGCAGCGGGTCGCCGAGCGCACCAAAGAGCTGCAAACGGAGAATTCCCATCGCCGTCTAGTCGAAAGCGAGCTGCAGCAGGCGCACGACGAGCTGCAACGCTCGGTGCTAGAGCTCGAACGGCGCAACCAGGAGATGCGGCTGGTGACGGAGATGGTCGAGCTCTTGGAATCGTGCCGCGGCCTCCAGGAGGCCTATGAGATCATCAGCCGGCGCCTGCCGCTTTTGTTGCAGCACACCAGCGGCGTGCTTTACATGATGAACGCGTCGCGCAATTTTCTCGAGTCGGTCGGGCGCTGGGGCGACCCGCTCTACGAGTTCGAGACCACCGTCGATCCGGAAGACTGCTGGGCGCTCAGGCGCAACAAGGCGCACGGCATCGAATCCGACGCGGGCGGTTTGATCTGCAAACATATAGAAGACGGCGGCGGGCCGATGCACGCATCGCTCTGCCTGCCGATGCTCGCACACGGCGAAATCATGGCTTTGCTCCACCTGCGCTACGATCCGCAGAATGAAATCGCGCGCCACGTGGTCGCCAGTTCGGCCAAGCCGGCCACCGAGCAGCTCTCGTTGATCCTCGCCAATCTGCGCTTGCGGGAGACACTGCGAAACCAGAGCATCCGCGACCCGCAGACCGGCTTGTTCAACCGGCGCTACATGGAAGATTCCCTTAACCGCGAGTTGAGCCGCGCCGAGCGCTCCGGCAAGCCGTTGGTGGTCTCCATGCTCGACCTCGATCACTTTAAAAACCTCAACGACCGTTTCGGCCATTCCGCCGGCGACGCGGTGCTGCGCGAGTGGAGCAATCTTTTGAAGTCAAAGTTCCGCGGCAGCGACATCGTCTGCCGTTACGGCGGCGAAGAATTCGTCATCATTCTGCCCGAGATCTCGCTTGAAATTGCGCACCAGCGCCTGGTTCAGCTGAAAGACGATCTCGGCCGCATCGTCGTGCATCACGACGGGCAATCGATCGATCATGTCACTGTCTCCATCGGCATCGCCTACTTTCCCGTGCATGGCCGAACCGATCAGGGGCTGCTGCACGCCGCGGACCGTGCCCTCTATCAGGCCAAGGAATTGGGCCGCAACCGAGCCGTCATCGCGGCCGAGGAGGCGCAGCCCGACGATTTGACCGACTGGTCGCTGCGGCCTTCATAACCGAGCCGGCGGCAAGCCCGCGGCGGTCGGCAACCCAGACCTTCTGTCGTTCTTGCAGAAGTTTTCGATATGCCTCTAAAACAGCCCAGGCGAATGCCCGGGAAATCATCGTCTTATTTCTAAAAGGAGTTGATCTCGCTTTGCCTGAAATCTCCGGCGATGAAGTTACGGCGCGGCTAAAGGCAGATCCGACCAGCCGAGACAGGCCGGTGATAGTGCTAACTCTCCAGAGAAGATAGCCGTGTAAAGCGCGCGATCGAGTGTGGGGCTGAAGAGATGTTGATGAAGCCGTACACATTCAAACATCTCAGTGAGGCGATTTACCGTTACCTTCACCCCGGCTCTGAAGCCACATA
>Ga0310810_10007099_pt1 | contig 12744 bp, 10 predicted proteins | sample NCmetagenome_FD_207641 | JGI IMG/M metagenome (GOLD analysis project Ga0310810, IMG submission 207641) | Soil microbial communities from experimental microcosm in Duke University, North Carolina, United States - NC | ecosystem: Engineered > Artificial ecosystem > Soil microcosm > Unclassified ... | reverse complement strand
GACGTGACCATAAACAAAGCGATGACCGACTGAGCACGCATGGGTCTAACGAGGCCAAGATGAGCTGCTGCGACCGGGAGGGCGCTCAAAGTCGGATGAAAGTGTGGAAGTTATGAAAAACAAGATCGTAGGCGGGTCGCAGTCAGCTCGATCGATTGGTTAGGTCTGGTTCAACGAATAGTTGTCGGTATCCCCGCGTAGATAGAAACCGACACCAACGAGGATGAAAAGAAAAAAGAGCGTCCACAAAGGTCGTGAATGCATGATGAAAGCCAGCGCAAAAAACGTACGATGTCGTCAGAACACGATCGTCCAACCCTCTTTCTTTGCTTGTTCCTCGGTGTATGAGACGCCGTCCACCTTTAACCCGTTCTTATCCAAGACAGTGATCAAGCCACCTTTGTTTCCAAGCTGAACCGTTGGCGGTAGCGATATCAGTTTTGTGCACCCGGTCTCAAGAGTCCCCGAAAGGCTGGCCTTGTTTTTCATCTTATCTGCAATCTGCCAATTATTCAGATCGATCGATGCTGGTGAAGCATTGAGTATGGTGACCGTCTCTCGCTCGGGCGCCGGACCGATTGGATTGACCAAAGCCGCGATGATTCGGACGGCATGATCCGGTTCGCTCGGGTTCGGAGTGGGCCCTGGTCCCGGTGTGATCACATCGGTAATCGTGTGGCCCGTGCGGTCGTCCGTATGCCATGCCTGCGATTGGAACGCCAGGAAGAGCGCTACCCACTGATCGGTAGAAGGAAACTGAAAGAGAAGACCTCCATCCTGCCAAACGCCATCGTCGCCTAAGAAGGGTGGAAGGTTACCCTGATTCATGTGAATGTCGTGAACCCCATTGCCAGGCAGGAAGTTGAATATCTTATCCTTCGTCGTCCCCTCGGGTCCCCACCTTTGTCCGAACGCATAGACGACAGCGTCTGATTCTTGTATCGCGCGATCGACAAAGTGTTCGACCTGATCGCTCAAGTCGTTGTCCGGCCCCGGAACGTTCGCAGGAAGGACGCGCATCTCGAGCCTGTCGAAAAGATTGCCGCGAATGAAGTCGAGTGCCTGTCCGCCGGGCTTGCTTTGGAGCGGAGTGAATCCATCCGCAAGTCCAGGCAGGCCATTGGTAATCGGGTGCTCGAAGTTGTCATCCACAAGAAAGAGGAGTTCTGACGGGCTCTTGACCGACATCACATTGACCGCGATTCGATAGTGTTTGTCGCTGTCGACAATGTGAACCTGATAATGAGGAGATTGAGCGTCCTGTTCGCGCTTTGCCGCAACCGCGCGCCCTTTCAAGACTCCGTATTGGTTAAGTGGCATCTAAGTTCGCCCAGTGGAAGCTGAATGGTCGTCGATCCTGCTCTTTGTTAAGGCGCAGGCAATGGAACAACATAGCACGCCGGATTGATCATGCATGGCATGCGGCGAAGCCAAAATCCTGAGATTCCTCGATTGCGCTCGGAATGACAACAGACAAGTCCGTGATCGCGAAGACGCGTGTGCTCCCCGGAAACGCGCCAATCAGGAAAACAACGCCGGGAGGACGTTGGCAACGAAATCCACCAGGCCGTGACCGATCATGTTCGCCACCAGATCGCGGCGCCACAAATAGAATCCGGTCAGGATTAAACCTGCTGCGAATGCGATGAGAATGTTCGCCGCGCCGCCCGACCAATGGCCAAGCGAAAAGATCACGAGCGGAATCGCCACCGACCAGAAGCGGCCCAGACCAATTAACTGCAATCGTTCGATCGCGTACCCGCGATAAAATAATTCTTCCACCACTCCGGCGCGGAAAACGATCGCGGTGATCAACCACAACGGCAGCTTCTCGAACGCGGCAGAGCCGGGACCGTGTCCGTAGCTTGTGAGATAAGCGAGCGCGCCGATTATTACCGCCGACACGATCGCGATCACGAATCCCCAGAGGATGGATTTCCACCAGCGCGCGGTGCCCAGTCCGATGGAACGCATGGGCAAATGTTCGCCGCGCCGGATTATTACAATGAGAGCCACGGCGCTCACCCAAATCAGTGTTTCCTTTAGAACTGCCGAGGCAAACGTGGTTTCAGGGACGACGAACGCGAACAGCTGGCGGATCGCGACCATCGCAAAAAGCGCGATGGCCAGTCCGGCCCATGTGGCGCGTGAAACTTTAGTGGGCAGAGACGGCTGCTCCGGAGTTAGAGCGAACGATGCGCCGACGTTGTCTGTTTGCATAAATTGTAAGATGCCGGGGTGCGCTGTTTGGATTCAAGAAAATACGAACCGATCTTGCTTGGATAACGCGCACGGGTTGTCGGTTAGCGCTGCTGTAGGGTCCGCTGTCTCAGCGGATGATGTGACATGGTGACTCGCAACGGCGCGCTCTACCGAAAACATTTCGTGTTTCCTGCTTCCTGATTCATGTCACCACTCGGACGCGGCAATGAATCGCGCCTTCAGCCGCGAAAGCTTTCGGGGTTGGTGGTTGGCTTCGTGAAACCTGAGGCGTTGCCTCAGGCTCGAATTGAACCGCGCGCCTTTGGCGCTCGAGAGATAGCGCATGCCTCAGGTCCCGCCGCGGCGGGCGAGGACGCTTGCGCTATCTTATTGCACGGTCACGAGTGTGCCGACCGGAACTTCGGAAAAGAATTTGCGCGCAGTATCTGCCGGCAAGCGGATGCAGCCGTGCGATGCTGGATAGTTCGGCACGTAGCCGGCGTGCATCCCAAAATCGAGACAGCTCAGGCGCATGAAATACGGCATCTCGACGTGGTAAATGGTGGAACGATGGTTGCGTTCCTTGTTAGTGATCACAAACTCACCCCGCTTCGTGGAGTAGCCCGCCCGACCGGTGGAGCATCGCGCGTGATAGACCGGGACGCCATCCCTGACGAGAGCAACTCTTTGCATCGCCAGAGAGATTTCAAGCCGCAACTTTTCCGGGGCCGGTCCGCCGCCGAGAAGGATTTGTGCGGAACGCCAGTGCCCGGTCTCCGCGGCGACATCCAAGGCCGACATCTTGTTCCGAGTCGTTAGGCGGGTCCGGTTTGCTCCGCCGTCCATCAGCGGCTTCAAATAATCGACCTGGCCCAGACCGGAGGCGAGCATCAGCATCGTTACGTTGCGATCGTCTTCGACATAACTGCGCAATCCTTTCGGGAGTAGCGCCAGGAAATCTTTGTCGCAACGGTTGGGCAGCACCGTGTTGGGATCTGCTCCGCAACTTAACAGCGTGTTAAACAAAGAAACGTTGCTGCTCGCGATCGCGTACGCAAGGAATGGCACGCTCTTGCCTTCGGGCGTCGGCGGCGCCGAGTTCTTGCCGAGCAGCAACCGAATTTCATCTTTTTTGTCCGCTTGCAGCGCTCTGGACAAAGCGCGCCGCGTGCTGGTCGTCCATTCCGGCGTCGTCGGCAAACGTTCCTCCACGGTTTTAATGATCTCCGGATGCCCGCCATCCAGCGCAAAGCTCAGAAGATCCTGTCCGTCTGCAGACGGTTTTTCCGGCTGAAGATTGGCTGAGCGCCCTAGGAGCAACGCGAACATATCGAAATCTCCGTGCATCGCCGCGGCCATGGCTGGCGTAAATCCGGTCTTGTCGGCGACATCAACAGCCGCTCCGGCATCGAGGAGCCGGCGCGCCGTTTTCCAATCCTGTTGCGACGTCGCGATCAACAATGGCGTGCGGCCTTGCCCGTCGCGTCCATTTGGATCGACACGTTCCATCAGACATAAATCGATGAGCGAATCGCGCTGAATCGTGACGGCCCGTACCAGTTCGTCCGGCGAAATGATGATGCGCGAAGGAGGTTCCGGCCCGATGGCGATTGCCCACAGAACAATCAAAATCAGGGCTACACCGCCCGCTCGTAAGACAAATCGCCTGTGGAAGATGCGCATATTGATGGCGGGCGTTGGGCCGCCAATTATACGATTTTCGTCAAGGAATCTGGCACGGCTGCGACAGAACTGCGAGTTCGTCTTTGAGTGAGGCCGCCGCTGGAACGTTTTGCTGCGGCTAACGGCGATTGGACGCAGCGTGTTGAACGTTGCATGTTGGCCACTGTCAAAATTCCAACCTATGCGTTTGTCCATTTTCGCCCTGTGCCTTGCGCTAAGTAATTCGTTTGCGGCGCAACCGGAGGTCGTGCCCAGCGATGCCCCTCCCCTAAATCCGTCCGCGGTTGAAGCAGGTAAGGACGTCGTTCATCAATTAAACAACGCTTTCGCAAAAGTGTTCGAAACGGTCGCGCCGGGCGTTGTCATCATTGAGACGTCCAAGAAAAATGAAATCAGCGAGAGCTCGCCACTCGACGATCTGTTTTTTCAAGGACCGCCGGATGAAAACCGGCCGCGCCGGAATCCTGGCACGCCCCGACCGGTGCAAAGTGAAGGCTCTGGCTTCATTGTGCGGCCCGATGGCTACATCCTCACGAACGTGCACGTGATCGAGGATGCCGACAAAATCGACGTGAAATTACGAGATGGCCGTGAGTTTCCCGCGCGAGTGGTGGGCGCCGACGAGAGGACGGACGTTGCGGTCATCAAAGTCGAGGGAAAAGATTTGCCTGTCGTCCAACTCGGTGACAGCGATGCGGTGCGCGTGGGGCAATTTGCGTTCGCGATCGGCGCGCCGTTCAAGCTCGATTACACTTTTACTTATGGCGTGATCAGCGGCAAAAGCCGGAGCAAATTGCTTCAGACAGGCGGCTATTCCATCTCAGATTATTTGCAGACCGATGCGTCGATTAATCCGGGAAATAGCGGTGGACCGCTGTGCGACATCGACGGGAAAGTGATCGGCATGAACACGCTGATCAATGGAATGAACCGCGGGCTGGGCTTTGCGATTCCCATCAACATGGCCAAGGACATCGGCGGCGAACTCATCGCCGGCCGCAAAATCGTGCGCCCCTGGCTGGGCATTCGGATCGAAACGCTTGGCGATGATCCGTCGATCCGCGAGTTGTTTAAGGGCGCGGACAAAGGCGTGGTGGTTCGCACCATCGAAGCGGATGCTCCGGCTTCGAAGAGCAACCTGCGTCCATTCGACGTGATCACGCATGTCGATGGGAGTGCAGTCACGTCCGATTCACAGTTGCAGCATGAGATTTTGAAAAAGAAAGTCGGTCAGAACGTCGAGCTGACCGTTTGGCGCAAAGGCCAGGCTATGAAGGTGCCTGTGAAGACTGGCGAATTGCCAGACGAGATCACCCGCGCGTCAAATCAACCGATCCAACCCAGCGAACCCAAACCGCAGGATATCGGCAAATTTGGATTGCAGGTGCAGGAACTGACCAAAGATGTCGCGGAGCGCCTCCATTTATCATCACAGCAAGGGGTGATCGTAACGGACGTGGAAGAAAACAGCATCGCCGCAGGTCAGGGCATTGAACGTGAGGACGTGATTACCGAGGTGGACGGAAAGCCTGTAACGAATGTGAAATCATTCCGCGATGCGCTGAACAAGGCGGATCCGAAACGGGGCGTGCTTCTCTATCTTGACCGCAAAGGCAGCAGAACTTTCGCGGTGTTGAAGGCAGGGGGCTAAGGCCATCAGGTAGGGCGCGTCACTCCGTGCGCGCCGGATTCATTTGAATCTCAGCTGGGGAAGAAGGACAGAAGACTGCGGATAGCGCAAATCGATTCCGTTTACCGCGGTGAATGCGAGCGGAGGTATTCGGATAACGGCTCGTTATCGATAAAAAGCTGATCGAGCGCGGCGTCTCCGCGTCGCACCCTGACGGTCACGTAAGCATTCTGTTTGTCGCGTCGATTGTTCTCGATGTATGCGCGTTCGGCTGCAGGCGCGTTCGCTTCGGCAACCCAGAATTTGTTGAACGGGAAACGCACGTGCTGTTTTCCTCCGTACCACCAGGCTGATTCAACCGGAACGACATCGTCGGTTTCCACCGCCTCGGTTGTGAGATGGTCAACCTCGGCGAAACCGTCCGTGTTTTGCTTGAGCACGGCGTAGACGGATTTATTGCCCGATTCGAATTTTACGGGCGCATCGAATTCCTCCGTAGCGAAGCGTAACGCAATGTATCGGCCGCGGATCGCATCCACCGGATCAACAGGCGCGGTGCGGAATTTCCAAACGCGACCCTGCTTGAGTGTCTGCTCACGTTGCCAAACCATCGCGGCCGGTACACCCAATTGTGCTAGAGCCACAACGGCGAAAATCATTATCCGTAACATGTTCATGGTGCGGTTCGTCGTTTGAATAACAGCAAGTTGGCAACGAGAAATCCCAGACCGACAATGATGAAGCCGACCCCGCGAGCGACGAAGCTCAGGTCACTATCGAAGAATCGGCAGATAGCCAGCGCCGCGATGAGCAGAAGCCCAAAATTCGCACGGGCGATGCTGTTTCTGCGAATGCCGCGGGCGAGAATGTCGATTCCGAGCAAGAGCGCGTAGCAGTTCATCACCGTGGCGGCTGCGAATGAGCAGGATGTGCTGTGCCATTTATCATCAGGCAGTTCGCAGAGATGAGTAAGGGCCCATGCGACGGCTGCGACGATCGGTAATAGAGCTGCCGAAAGACTAAACGCAGCGCGTCGTCGCAAAAGATCGAAACCCGCCAGGCACACAGCGGCAATTGGAAACAGCAGTTCGACAGCCACAGCCAAATTCGCCGCCGAATTGCGTGAAACCCGATACGTCATGTGCCAGTTCGATTCAAAACTGAGCACAATCGTAACGACGCCGATCGCAATTCCACCGACAACCGCGAGCGGATGCAAACGCCCGGTCGTTTGCGGGAAAAATTTCATTCCGCAGAGATAAATAGCTGTCGCTAGTCCTGCATATGCAAGCGCGCCGACATTGGCGTTCGCGAAATCTGCAGTGGCGCCAACGCCGAACAGTGACGCAAGCGCCAGAATAATTACGAGTATGGCTGTTTCCCGGCTGGCACGATCAAGTCGAAACCGAATGGCAACGTATGGAATCACCAGTACCAGGAGAAGCCAGAACAGCATCGGATTTCCCTCTGGCGAAAACATTCCCCACCCCGCAAACAGCCACACAACACAGCCAATCACATACGCAATCGCGCCAAGAGTGGTGCGCAGCAGATAAACGATCGCAATACTCAGCAACAACCATGTGCGCATGAAGTCGGCGAATGTTCCCTGCAGTTGATATGTTTGGCTGATTAGCGAAATCGCTGTGGCTACTGCTGCCACGTCGAAAATGGCGGCGGCTTCACACCACGGCCGCGATTCATTTTTGCGCATCAACGTGAACACGACCAATGCCTGCGCGATGAGAAGTGGCAGGAATGCGATTGCTGTTCGGGTGGCGCGGCTTAGGTCATCCCAATTGTGCGCGATGAGAAGAATGATACCTGCGGCAACCAAGGCCGACCCAAGCGTCGCCAATATAACGAACGCGAAGTTGGTTCGAGGTTCATCGTGGTCGTAATGACGCTCGATCGCTCGCGCGTTTTCAGAAGTAATCACGCCGCTGGCTACCAACTCTGGAAGCTGCGATCGCAGCCAGCGGATTGCCCACCGATTTCTGACGCCTGCCACGCGTCAGATTCAACCAGAATCGGTTTTGATCTAAAAGCTGAATTCCGCGGTCTACGTTGCCCGGCTGCCGACGATCACCAGCACGATTCCGCCGACCAAACAAATCCCGCCCAACACCGGCGGGAACGGAATGGTCTTTTGCTTTTCAGCCGTCGCCTGAATTGGGCCGAGATCCAACACCTTTTCGCGCTTGGTGTAGGTGATCCCGCCATAAGCGAACGCGACGATGCCGATAACGATAAGAATGATGCCGATAATTCCTGCCGGCTTCATCGCTTTGGCGTTATTTCGACGTTATAATGCCCGACGTCCTGAGATCAGTTGGAGAATCAGCACCACAATCGCGATCACGAGCAGGATGTGAATGAACCCACCCATCGTGTACGAGCTGACTAATCCAAGCAGCCATAGCACCAGCAGAATAACGAATATTGTCCAGAGCATAGGATTTATTCCTTTCAGTTAACATACCTATCTTCGCACGAGCCACTTCCGTTGCGCTTATGGGAAAACGGAAATTTTTAAGGTTTCTCCAGCGCTGCGCGCAAGTTCCAGTCGTTCGCCTCGAGCAAACCTCGGGCAGATTCGTAATCGCGTTGGGTCACCGCAGCCACGATCCGCACGGCACGGTCGCGCAATTTCGTGCTCGTGGTGTGCAGATCGATCATGAGATTGCCGCGCACCTTCCCAAGTCCGATCATCGCGCCGGTGCTGATCATGTTGAGCGCGACCTTTGTCGCGGTCCCGGCTTTCAATCTCGTCGACCCAGCCAGAATTTCCGGTCCTACAGGAAGCGTGATTAGCAGATCGAAATCTGTTGCCGCGGGCGCTGACCGCGGCTGGCCGGCGTCAACGCCGCCGGCTACAGCGGGATTACAAGTAAGCAAAATCGTTCTTGCGCCTAACGACTTCGCCCGGGCAAGCGCGCTGCGCACAAAAGGTGTTCGGCCGCTGGCTGTGATTCCAATAACCACATCAGCGGGCTTCACACCGCGCTCATCCAAAGCGAATGCGCCGGCGCTCGCTTCATCTTCTGCGCCTTCCACACTCCGATGCAACGCCGTGACTCCGCCCGCGATTACTCCCTGCACAAGGTGCGTCGGCGCTCCAAAGGTGGGCGGGATTTCGCTTGCGTCCAGAACGCCGATGCGTCCGCTGCTCCCTGCGCCGACGTAAAATAAGCGGCCACCGTTTCGCAGTGATTCCGTCACCGTTTCAATTGCGCGAGCAAGATCCGCGGTGGCAGTCCGTAAAGCGTCTTGGACAAATTTCTCCTCCCCAACAAATAATTGAACCAGCTCGTGAGCGGCCATCTTTTCCAGATTTTGCGAGCGTGGATTGTGCTGCTCCGTTAACGCGGCAGCCAAACCCTCGATCTCGCGCGGCGACGGCTGCGGGTGAAACGTCGCGTGTTCGTGCGCTTCTGTTGCGAGCCACGCAGCGCCCAACTCAGGCGCGCGTTCGGCAGTTGTTATGCGAGCATCGGGAAGATTCTTCTTCAGCCGCCGGCGAAACGCGTGCGTGTAAATTGAATCACGGTAAAAAAGGCCGCCCATGAGAACGACCTTTGGCGCGAGCAGATGCAGCCGGTCAGCGACCGCCTCGGTGTATTCGCAGAGAACGCGCGCGCCTTCTTCGATGATCTCCATCATCCGCGCATCGCCGACGGCGCCAGCCTCAAAGACGACCGGAGCGAGCATGGCGATCTCCATTTTGTCCGCCGTTTGTACCCAGCGGACCAGTTCATCAAAGTTGTTCAACGAAAGCGCATGCAGGATCTTCGCGGTGAAATCCATTTCGGCGCGATGTAAATCGTGTTCGCGCAAAATCAGGCGCAGTGCCTGCACGGAAAGAGAATAACCGCCGCCAGCGTCGCCCAAAATGTGGCCCCATCCGCCGGCTCGCTCGATCCTGTCGCCGCGGCGTCCGGTTACTGATGATCCACTTCCGGCGTTGACTACGATGCCATCGCCATGGTCGAGTCCCGCCGCGAGACCGGAATCGCGGTCGCTCCCCGTCACGATTTTGGCGTTCGGCCAGATCTCGAGGCAGATTTGCCTGAGCGCGCCACGGTCTTCTGCTGTTGCGCAACCGGCAAGGAAAACTCCAGCGCAATCGATTTGCCTCGGCAGTTCGGCAAGGATCGCGCGCAAACGCTCGGGCGCCGTTAGCCGAAAATTCGAGGCCTGCAGTTTCCCTTGGTCCAGAATGCGAAATTCCCAACCGGAATCACCCGTCTCGAGTACAGTTTCGACAAACGCCCAGGCGGTTTTCGTGCCGCCGCCTTCGACTCCGAGGATGCGCTCACCGGGTTTCACGACTCGTTATGCTTAACTGTTCTTTGACAAAAGTGAAAGGTGGATCGGCTTGTCCTCAAGACGATGCCAAAAAAATTGCCGAAGGCACAGATATCAGGCCTACGCCATCAGCCAACGCGTTGAGGACAACGCGTTCCACCTTTGCCGAGCTTTCGCACACTCGTATCGTGCTGAATAGATGGATCGAACCGAAGCCGAGAAAACCATCGCGCAACTGCGAGAGGAAATCCGCAAGCACGACCGGCTCTATTATCAGGACGCCGCGCCTATCATCAGCGACCGCGAGTACGACCGGCTCTACAAGGGGCTTGTTGATCTCGAAACGCAGTTTCCTGATCTCCTCACGCCCGATTCGCCAACCCAACGCGTCGGCGGAAAACCGCTCCAGGCATTTTCGCAAATCCAGCACCGCGCGCCGATGCTTAGCCTCGACAACACCTATTCCGAAGAAGAAGTGGTGAATTTTTACAAACGGATCACGCGCTTGTTGCCGGACGAAAAAATCCCCGTGGTCGTTGAGCCCAAAGTCGATGGCGTAGCGGTGTCGGTGATGTACGAAAAAGGCCGTCTGAAATATGCCGCGACTCGTGGCGACGGTCTTGTTGGCGACGACATCACTCAAAACATCAAAACAATTCGCTCAGTGCCGCACCAACTGCGTGGCGATGCGCCAGACATTTTCGAAGTTCGCGGCGAAGCTTATCTCGACAAGGCCGGCTTCGAGAAATTGAACCGGGAACGCAAAGCCGCGGATCTTCCGCTCTTTGCGAATCCTCGCAATGCTGCTGCCGGTTCGCTAAAGCACCTTGATCCGAAAGCGGTCGCGCTACGCCCACTGGGAATCGTTTTTTACGGAACCGGCGCAGTTGAAGGCGCGGACGTCGATCTCCATTCGAAGATTTTCCGACTGTTCAAGAAACTCGGTCTGCCAACCCACCAAGATTGGTGGCTGGCTGATTCGATCGACGAAATTTTAAAAGCGATCCGCAATCTCGATGACATCCGGCGCAATTTTCCGTATCAAACAGACGGCGCAGTGATCAAAGTAGACGCGCTCGCGCAACGGGAGCAGCTCGGATTCACCGCGAAATCTCCGCGGTGGGCGATCGCTTACAAATACGCGGCCGAACGCGTCGAAACCCGCTTGAACGACATCATCATTCAGGTCGGACGCACCGGAATCCTCACCCCCGTAGCAATGCTGGAGCCTGTGCTGGTGAGCGGTAGTACCGTCGCCCGCGCCACATTGCACAACGAGGACGAAATCAAACGCAAAGACATTCGCATCGGCGACACCGTCGTGATCGAAAAGGCGGGCGAAGTCATTCCCGCCGTGGTTGAAGTTGTGAAATCGAAGCGGCCACGAGACACGAAGCCATTCGATTTCGCAAGACACATCCACGGGAAGTGTCCTGTATGTGGCGGTCCCATCCGGCGCGACCCTGAATTTGTCGCCTGGCGCTGCGAAAATCTGTATTGCCCGGCACAGACGACGCGGCGCGTGGAATTCTTCGCCGCGCGCAGCGCGCTAGATATCGAAAGCATTGGCGGAATTGTTGCTGACAAATTGGTTGAGCGCGGCCTCGTGCGCGAGCCACTTGATCTTTTCGACTTAAAGGTCGAGCAGCTTGCGAAACTGAATCTCGGCACAGAGGAAGCGCGGCGTGTTTTCGGCGAGAAAAACGCGACCAAGGCGATCAACGCGATCGAGCGCGCGCGAACCTTTCCGCTTTCGCGCTGGCTCTCTGCGCTGGCAATTCCGGACGTGGGAAAAACCACTGCGACACAACTCGCCCGCTTTCACGCCTCAATTGCGAACGTCGCTACTTCGCAATTGCTCCATGACGTCGCGGATTATCACGAAACGCGCGACGACAAGAAATCTGCCAAAGAAATCGCCGAACGATTAATTAAATCCGGATTTGCGAAACCATCGAAGAGCAAGGCAGCCGAGGACGGTATCGTAACCGAAGTCGGGCCAGTAGTTGCACAGAGCGTTCTCAACTTTTTCTCTTCAGCAGCCGGCAAAAAGATTCTGCGACGAATTGAACAGCTGGGTATCGAGCCGAAGAGCGAAAAAGTCTCGGCGAAAAAAGCAGCCGAACTACCGCTCGCGGGAAAAACGTTTGTCCTGACCGGGACGCTTCCCTCAATGACAAGAGAAGAAGCCACGGAAAAAATCGAAGCGCTCGGCGGTCACGTCATCGGCAGCGTAAGCAAGAAAACCGATTACGTCCTCGCCGGCACCGATCCCGGCCGCAAATTCGATAAGGCGAAAGAACTTGGGGTGAGAATCATCGACGAAGCCGAGTTTCGAAAAATGTTATGACCGCAGTTTCGCGTCCCGATTGCGCCACCACGGCAGGCGACGTGCTACCTACGGCGAAGGTGACACGTCTTCGTCAAGCGACATCGGAAGGACACCGGGGATTGCGCCGGGGGAGGCGAGCAACACGCCAGTCTTGCTGGCCGGATGCATGGCAGCTTGCACTTGAAGAGTCAGTTTTTTATCGCCGCGCATCACGGTGATCGGGACAGTGTCCCCGGCAGTGATGTAGAACGAGGCGTCGAATACATCTTCGGGGTCGGTTATTTTTTTCTTACCGATCTGAAGCAGTACGTCGCCCTCTTTGATTCCGCCGCGCGCCGCCGGCCCATCGTTGCCGACCTGTGTGATCATGGCTCGTGAACCGTCCACTTGTTCCGACGCGGGCGAAACATTGTTCACGCCGATCCAGCCGTGTCGAGCTTCGCCGAAACGAACAAAGTCGCTGCGAATTTTCTCGGCCGCCTCAATCGGCACAGCATAGCAGGCGGAATTATTTTCAAGCCCGCTTACGACGATACCAACGACTTCCCCTTTCATGTTCAAAAGCGGAGCGCCAGCCTCGCCGCGCTGC
>Ga0310810_10007097_pt1 | contig 12745 bp, 7 predicted proteins | sample NCmetagenome_FD_207641 | JGI IMG/M metagenome (GOLD analysis project Ga0310810, IMG submission 207641) | Soil microbial communities from experimental microcosm in Duke University, North Carolina, United States - NC | ecosystem: Engineered > Artificial ecosystem > Soil microcosm > Unclassified ... | reverse complement strand
AGACCGATAAACGGAAATCGAATGACTGATACCACGACCGGATCCCGGCTGCGACAGGTCCTGGAGGAGCGCATCCTCATCCTCGACGGCGCGATGGGGACGATGATCCAGCGCTACAAGTTGACCGAAGCGGATTTCCGCGGCGCTCGATTCGCGAATCATTCCCGCGATCTGAAGGGGGACAGCGACGTCCTGGTCCTGACCCGGCCCGATGTCATCAGCGCGATCCACCACGAATACCTCGCCGCCGGCGCCGACATCATCGAGACGAACACCTTCGGTGGAACCCGCATCGCGCAGGGAGATTACGCCCTCGAGGATGCGGTCTACGACATTAATTTCGAAGGCGCGCGGCTGGCGCGCGCGGCGGCCGATGACTGGACGGCGAGGACCCCGGACAAGCCACGCTTCGTCGCCGGCGCGATGGGCCCGACCAACCGCACGCTGTCGATTTCGCCCGACGTCAACAACCCGGCGTTTCGCGCCGCGACGTTCGACGAGATGCGCGAGGCGTTCGCCGAGCAGGTGCGCGGGCTGATCGACGGCGGTAGCGACGTGCTCCTGCTCGAGACGATCTTCGACACGCTGGTCGCCAAGGCGGCGATCGTCGCGATCGAAGACGTGTTCGAGCAGACCGGCGTGCGTCTGCCGCTCTTAATCTCGGTGACCATCACCGACCGCAGCGGCCGCACGCTGTCGGGACAGACGGTCGATGCGTTCTATGTCTCGATCCGCCATGCGAAGCCGCTGAGCGTCGGCATCAACTGCGCGCTCGGCGCGCGCGACATGCGGCCCTACCTCGCGGAGCTCTCGCGGCTGGCCGAGTGTTACGTGAGCGCGTATCCGAATGCCGGGCTTCCCAACGCCTTCGGCGAGTACGACGAGAAGCCGGATGAGACCGGCGAGCTGCTGCGCGATTTCGCCGCGAGCGGATTCGTCAACATCCTCGGCGGCTGCTGCGGCACCACGCCGGATCACATCAGAGCCATTGCGCTCGCGGTCAACGGCGTGGCTCCCCGGCCGTTGCCCGCTCGCTCATGGCTCGTGTCGGGATCCGGGACGCGGGATGCGGGAGCAGTTCTTGGATCGGATCGCGGATCCCTGATCCCGGATCCCGGATCGGATCCCGGATCCCAGATTCCGGATCCCGATATATTCGCGCAATTCAGCGGCCTCGAGGTTCTCACCATCCGTCCCGACAGCAACTTCCAGATGATCGGCGAGCGTACCAACGTCACCGGCTCGAAGAAGTTCGCGCGACTGGTCAAGGAGGGCAATTTCGCCGAAGCGGTGAGCGTCGCGGCGGAACAGGTCCGCGGCGGCGCCAACCTGATCGACGTCAACATGGACGAGGGCATGCTCGACTCCGAGCAGGCCATGACGACGTTCCTGCATTACATCGCGACCGAGCCGGAGATCGCGCGCGTGCCGATCGTCATCGACAGCTCGAAATGGTCCGTTCTCGAGGCCGGCCTCAGGTGCGTGCAAGGCAAAGGCGTGGTCAACTCGATCAGCCTCAAGGAAGGGGAGGCGGACTTTCTCCAGAAGGCGCGAACCATTCGACGCTACGGCGCGGGGGTGGTCGTGATGGCGTTCGACGAGACCGGCCAGGCGGACACGATCGCGCGCAAGGTGCAGATCTGCGCGCGCGCATACCAGCTGCTCACCGAGCAGGCCGGTTTCGATCCCTCCGACATCATCTTCGATCCGAACATCCTCGCGATCGCGACCGGTCTGGAGGAGCACAACGATTACGCCATCAATTTCATCGAAGCCACGAAGCTGATCAAAGCGGCGTGTCCGGGCGTGAAGATCAGCGGCGGGGTCAGCAATCTGTCGTTCTCATTCCGCGGCAACGACGTCGTCCGGGAAGCGATTCATTCCGCGTTCCTCTATCACGCGATTAAGGCCGGGATGGACATGGGGATCGTGAACGCGGGCCAGTTGGTCGTCTACGAGGACATCCCGAAGGACTTGCTCGAGCACGTCGAGGACATCATCTTCAATCGCCGTCCCGACGCGACCGAGCGGCTGGTGCAGTTCGCGGAGACCGTCAGAGGCGCCGGGAAGAAGCGCGAGACGGATCTCGCGTGGCGCGCCGGCACGGTCGAAGCGCGGCTGTCGCACGCGCTGGTCCACGGCATCGTCGACTTCATCGACGCCGACGTCGAGGAGGCACGGCAGAATTACCCCGAGCCGCTGCGGATCATCGAAGGTCCGCTGATGGACGGTATGAAGGTGGTGGGTGATCTCTTCGGTGCCGGCAAGATGTTCCTGCCGCAGGTGGTGAAGAGCGCGCGCGCGATGAAGAAGGCCGTCGCCTACCTGCTGCCGTTCATGGAAGAGCACAAGCGGCAGACGGGCGCGGCGTCGGCGCAGGGTCGCGTGCTGATGGCCACCGTCAAGGGTGACGTCCACGACATCGGCAAGAACATCGTCGGCGTCGTCCTCGGCTGCAACAACTACGAAGTGATCGATCTCGGGGTCATGGTGCCGGCGGCGAAAATTCTCGACGAGGCGATTGCGCGGAAGGTGGACATCGTCGGGCTGAGCGGGCTGATTACGCCGTCGCTCGACGAGATGGCGTTCGTGGCGCGCGAGATGGCGCGGCGCGGGTTCACGCTGCCGCTGCTCATCGGGGGAGCGACGACCAGCCGTCAGCACACGGCGGTCAAGATCGCGCCGGAGTACGGTGGTCCGGTCGTGCACGTCGCGGACGCCTCGCGCGCCGTGGACGTCGTCGCGAATCTGCTCGGCGGCGGGCGCGCCGCGTTCGATACGTCGAATCGCGCGATGCAGGCAGAGACGCGCGAGTCTTACGCGACGCGCCGTCAGAAGCCGATGCTGACCTACGCGCAGGCGGTGGCCAACAAGTTCCCGGTCGACTGGGCCGAGCACGTGATCGCGTCGCCCTGGTTCGTCGGGCGGCGCTATCTGGACGATGTGCCGCTGGCGGAAATTGCCAGGTTCATCGACTGGACGTTCCTGTTCTCAGCATGGGAACTGAAGGGCCGGTTTCCGGCCGTGCTCGATCATCCGCAATACGGCGCGCAGGCGCGCGAGCTCTACGAGCACGCACAAGCGCTGCTGAAGCAGATCATCGACGACAAGCTGCTGACCGCGCGCGGTGTGTACGCCTTCTGGCCCGCGAACGCCGACGGCGACGACATCATCGTGTACAGCGACGACACGAGACGGCAGGAGCTCGCGCGGCTGCCGATGCTGCGCCAGCAGGAGGTGATTGCGGACGACCGGCCGAACCGGTCGCTCGCCGATTACATCGCCCCGCGCGACACCGGGGTCCCCGACTACATCGGTATGTTCGCCGTCACGTCCGGCATCGGCGCCGATGATCTCGTGCGCCGTTTCGAGCGCGATCACGACGACTACAACGCCATCATGGTGAAGGCGCTGGCCGATCGGCTGGTGGAAGCATTTGCGGAATATCTGCACGCGCAGGCGCGCAAGGACTGGGGCTACGGCGAGTCGGAGCGCTTGTCGAGCGAGGACCTGATTGCGGAAAAATATCGCGGCATCCGTCCGGCCTACGGCTATCCGGCGTGTCCGGATCACAGCGAGAAATTCAAGCTGTTCGATCTTCTCGACGCGCGGCGTCAGGGGATTTCGTTGACCGAGAGCGCCGCCATGGCGCCGGCCGCGTCGGTCAGCGGCCTCTACTTCTCGCATCCCGGCGCGAAGTATTTCAACATCGGCCGCATCGGCCGCGATCAGATTGAGTCCTACGCAACGCGCAAGGGAATGCCGATCGAAGACGTTGAACGCTGGCTCTCGTCCAACCTCGCGTACGAGCCGGTTCAGGCGTCGACTGCCGCGCCCGTCGCGCCGGGCGTGTAAGGCCCGAGCCCGGCTCAGGACGGCAGGATGATTCCTGATGCCGACTGCAGGTTCTCGGCCCCCGCGACGGCGTGGGTCGAGATCACGCTTCGCTGTCTGTCGGGCCGGCGGATCTGTGCCCGCTGCACCAGCAGCCCCAGCACCTCGCGCGAACCGGCCGGTGCGGATGCATCCTTGGCCGCGCGGTGCAAGCGATCTTTCTGCAGCCACAGGGAGACGGGGGTCCGATCCCAGCAGGCGGCCGCGAGGCCGTAATACGCCAACGAGGCGATGGCGCACACCGTCCAGAAGTTGAAACCGGTGGCCCAGGCGACAACTTGTACCGCGCCGAGAAGGGCGCACATCTCGACCGCCGCGCCGGCGACCCGTGTCGCGATTGACGCGATCGGCGCGCCGCCGCCGTCGGCCAACGTCAGCCGCAGCTCGGGCGCGGGTTCGGGCGCCACGTGCCTCGGCGCCGCGCGCTGCTCCTCTGCGAAGAGTGCCACGAATTCCGCGACCACCGAATCGGGCGACAACCCGATGCTCGCCGCGTACTCACGCACGAACGCTCGCCTGAAAATGCCTTGCGGCCACTTCGACAGATCATCACGCTCGAGGTCGACCAGGAGGGATTCTTTGATCTTCGTCGAAGCGGCAATGCTCTTCAGCGCAATTCCACGGCGTTCCCGCTCGGTCTTCAGACGGCTGCCAAAACTGTGCGGCGCTGTATTCATTACCGTTCCCCGCGATGGGCGGTGAGCCATTGCTCGCTCACCGGGCCGAGCCGCTCCGTCGATGAATTCGAGTCCAGATGTGGACGGCGCCGGATTCTGCGGATCACGGCGACTACTACTACGCCGGCCGCCAGCACGGCCCCCATCCAGAGGAAATTCATCATTGAAGGTTTCGTACCAGAAGATACGTTGGCCGGAGGATGGAAGGCAAGTGGTTTTGCGGGACGATGGAATCCCTTGTGAAACCAGCACTCCGGGCGCAAATTTATAATCGGCGTATGCCCCGCCGCATCATCTTCGTTCCCGTCGCGCTGTTTCTGTTGACCGCGGCGGCCGCCGCGGTCGCGCAGGTACGTCCGCGCCCGGCGCCCGGTCCCGCAAAGCCTGCCGCCAACGCGCCGTTCAAGACGCCGATGAGCGCGGCGGAGATGAGCCACAAGCAGGCAGTCGTCGAGACGTCGCTCGGCACGTTCATCATCGACCTGCGGCCGGAGCTTGCGCCCAATCACGTCGGTTACTTCATGAAACTCGCGCGTGAGGGGGCGTACAACGGAACCACGTTCCATCGCGTCCTTGCGCTCGCCATAATCCAGGGGGGCGATCCGCTGACGAAAGATCCGGCGAAGGCGAAACTCTATGGCACCGGCGGCCTTGGTGTCTTGAAGCCGGAGTTCAGCACGACCGAGCGTGCGACGCGCGGCGCAGTCGCCGCCGTGCTCCGGCCCAACGATCCCGATTCAGCGGGTTCTCAGTTCTTCGTGTGTGTGACGGACCAGCCGGCGCTGGACGCCAAGTACACGATCTTCGGCCGCGTTTCCGACGGCATGGACGTCGTCCAGAAGATCTCGCAGCTGCCGGCCGACGGGAACGGCGCGCCGAACGAGCGTGTCACGATCAACGCGATTACGATTCGCGATACGCCGCCGCCGGAGCCGGAGCCGTTCGCCGGCGAATCCGCGGCGCAGCTCGGCCAGTACCGCGCAGTTCTCGAGACCTCGCTCGGCGCGATCACGCTCGAATTCTTCCCCGACAAGGCACCGGAGCACGTGCGTAACTTCCTCCGGCTCGCGCAGGCTGGCGTGTTCGACGGGACCGCTTTCCACCGCGTCGTGCGCGGGTTCGTCGTGCAGACCGGCGCGCTCAACACGCGCGGACCGCTCACCGAGCGACAGCAGAAGTACGTCCATACGCTGCAGCCGGAGTTCAGTGGCACGAAGCACACGAAAGGAATCGTGTCGATGGCGCGCGGCGACGATCCCGCGAGCGCGACGACTTCGTTCTTCATCGTCACCGGCGACGCGAGCTCGCTCGACAACAAGTACACGGTGTTCGGGCGGGTGGTCGACGGGATGGCCGTGTTGGATGCGATCGAGCAGGCGCCGGTCACTGGCGAGGCGCCGATGAACAGAATCGAGCTCAGCCGGGTGCGAGTCCAGCGATAGCCCGGCGGGGTTGCACCTGATGCGGAGATTCAGGGATTGTGGCGTCTGGGCACATAATAGAAGGATGGCCGACAGGCCGGAGCTGCGATAAACGCGGCCGTCAAAGGGAATACAGGTAAGTTTTGGCAGACACACGACTGAAGATCGCGGTTTTCATCGACTTCGACAACATAGAGATCGGCGTCAAAAACACGCTCGGGGTGCAGTTCGACATCGGAGTGGTGCTCGAAGCGCTCAAGGAACGCGGCGACGTCGTTTCCAAGATCGCCTACGGCGACTGGACGCGCGCCGGTGACTACAGCCGGTCGCTGACCCAGCACGCCACGAAGCTGGTCCAGCGCAATCTCACACCCGGCGGCGACAAGAACGGCGCCGACATCAACCTCGCGCTCGACGCGCTCGAGATGGCGTTCACCCACAGCCACATCAACGCCTACGTCATCGTCGGCGGCGACAGCGATTTCATCACCCTGGTCGAAAAGCTGAAGCAGTACGACAAGCAGATTTTTGTCGTCGGCGGTCGCGCATTCACCAGCATGGTGATGCAGCGGAACTGCCACGAGTTCATCGCCTACGAGAATCTCGTCGCCGGATCGCGGCGCAGCGCGGATCGCGGTCGGCAGAGCGCGGGCGCATCGCAGGCGTCGATCGAGCAGGCGGTGCCGTTGGTGCGGCGCGCGCTGAAAGTGCTGAGCGACCGCGAAGTCTCGCCGCAGCTCGGGCTGTTGAAGAGCACGCTGCTGCAGCTCGACTCGACGTTCTCGGAGCGCACGTATGGCGCCGGCAGCTTCCGCGATTTCGCGCAGAAGCTCGCGTCCGCAGGGCACGTCGTGCTGCGCGAGTCAGGGCGCAATGTGCTGGTCGAGCCCGCGGACGGCGGCGCCCCGGAGGAGGCACGGCAGGAGAAAGCGCCGCTCAAGAGGGACAAGCAGCCGGACGAGACGGCCGAAAGCGTCTCCGCGCAGCCGCTCGCCGCGGAACCGCGTACTGCCGACGGCATTCGCGAAGTGCGCCGTCTCTTCCAGGCCGCGCAGAATCCGCCGCGGTGGCCGATGTACATCCGGCAGGCGAAGCAGTTCCTGCGCAACGTCGACGCGTCGTTCGACGAGCGGAAGTTCGGCTTCTCGAGTCTCGTCGATCTGCTCCGCGCGTGTCAGCGCGATGGGCTTTTCCGGATCGAGCGCGATCGACAGGGCGTCATGCGGCTGTTCCCCGGCAACGTGATGCAGGTGCCGGTGGAAGAGGAACGTGACGAGGATACGCGCGGCAATCTGGCGGAGGAGCCGGCGGTGACGGAAACGGCTGCGCCGCAGTGGATGCCGAGTGAGAGCGCTGCCGAAAGCGAGGTCGTCGACGCGGACGTAGTGCAGGAGATGAGTGCGCCCGCCGGGATCGTCGACGCTGAAGCGGCGCCGCCGGCACCGGAGCCCGCGGCAAAAGCCCGCGGACGAGGCCGCCGCACGAAGCCGGAAGATGCGCGGCCCGCCGCGGAGAAGAAGCCGCGCGCCCGGAAGACTGCGAGCGCGAAGCCGCGACCTGCGAAGAAGCCGTCGCCGGGGCGTAAAGCCCCGGCCCACGCCACGACAGAGGTGTAGGCCGGCCCTTTAACCGGCCGGCCGGCTGTCAGCCGCCACGCCGCGAAAGACTGCCACGCCGCGAAAGACTGCAGGGCGGCCCTTTACGGGCCGCCACCCCTCAACGCCTACGCGTCGACATCGAGACCGTCGAACAGCGGGAGCGGCACTTCCTCCCGCGGTTCGTCGGGACCGATCAGGTTGTGGACGCTGACCCCGAGCAGCCGCACCGGCCTCGTTCCCGCCTCAGTCCGATCGAGCAACGCGATCGCCCGCGCGGCGATTTCATCCGGATCGCACGTCGGCGGCGTTCGGGAATGGCTGCGCGTGATCGTCGTGAAGTCCGAGTACCGCACCTTGATGGTCACGGTGCGGCACGTCAGCCCCTTGCGCTCCAGCCAGGCGGCGCCGTCGCGCGCCATGTCGTCGACTTCGTGACGGATCTCCGCGATGTCGGTCAGGTCTTCCGAGAAGGTGTTTTCGGTGCCGGACGACTTCGCCTCCTGATGCGGTTCGACCGGTCGATCGTCGATGCCGTCGGCGAGCTGGCGCAGCCAGTCGGCGCCGGAGCCGACCGCGTCGCGCAGCACGCTCGGATCGACCGTGCGGACGTCGACGAGTCTTTCGATGCCCCGCTCGCGCAGCCGCTGCGCGGTCACCGGCCCTACTCCCCACAGCGCATCGACCGGCAGCTTGTGAAGGAACTGCTCGACGCGTTCCGGCGCGATCACGGTGAGGCCATCAGGCTTCTTCCAGCCTGACGCGATCTTCGCGAGAAACTTGTTCGGTGCGACACCGGCCGACGCGGTCAGCCCCGTCCTTTCCTTGATCTCGTGCTTGATCCGCTGCGCGACCGACTGCCCGAGCGCTTCGCCCCAGGCATTCTCGGTGACGTCCAGATACGCCTCGTCCAGCGACAGCGGCTCGACGAGCGGCGTCACGGATCGAAAGATCGCGAACACCTGCTGCGAAACTCTCTGGTAGCGCGAGAAGTCAGGGCGGACGATCACCAGCAAGGGGCAAAGGCGGACCGCGCGCGCCATCGGCATCGCGGACCGCACGCCGAACTGCCTGGCTTCGTAGCTCGCCGCGGCGACGACGCCGCGATGCTCGGGGTCTCCGCCGACCACCACCGGCACGCCGCGCAGGTGCGGCTTGTCCCGCTGCTCGACGGACGCATAGAACGCGTCCATATCGATGTGGAGGATTCGACGCATAATCGTGAGGGGTCAGATCTCGATTTTCCATTTTTCCTGGAGGCTTCTCGAGGAAAAATGGAAAATCGAGATCTGACCCCTGGTTATGCGCATCATTCTAATCGCACTCGCCGCGACGTTCGTGTCGGCGCCGCCGGATTCCTACCGCGACGAGATCCTGAAATATCGCGCGCAGCGTGAGGCGGAGCTGAAGGCAGACGACGGCTGGCTGACGGTGACCGGTTTGTTCTGGCTGAAGCCGGGTGCGAACGTGGCGGGCAGCGCGGCGGGCAGCGACGTGCGTCTGCCCGCGAAAGCGCCGGCGCGTCTCGGCGTGTTCGAGTTGAAGGATGGGGCGGTGACGTTTGCCGCCGATGCCGCGGCGCATGTAACTTCCGCCGGCCAGCATCTCGGCACGCAGCGAACCAACGCACCGCGCGACGACAAAAATGCGCTGGCCGCCGGTAGCTTCCGGCTGTTCGTCATCCACCGGGAAGTTCGCTTCGGGATCCGCGTGCGCGATTTGAACAGCGCGGCGCGGCGGCAGTTCAAGGGACTACGCTATTTCCCGATCCGTCCCGAGTACCGCGTCCGCGCAACGTTCACACCCTACAACCCGCCGCGCGTCGTCGCCGTCCCGAACGTGCTCGGTCAGAATCCCGAGATGGAGAGTCCCGGGTACGTCACGTTCACGTTGAATGGAAAATCGCTGCGCCTCGAACCGGTGTTCGAGGACGATGAGAAGAAGGATCTGTTCTTCATCTTCAAGGACACGACGAGCCGCGACGCAACGTATCCGGCGGGGCGTTTTCTGCACACCGATCTGCCGAAGGACGGCGTCGTGATGATTGATTTCAACAAGGCCTACAACCCGCCGTGCGCGTTCACCGATTTCGCGACGTGTCCGCTGCCGCGGAAGGAGAACCAGCTGCCGGTACGCATCGAGGCTGGCGAGCTGGCGTATCACGGTCCTGCGCGGTAACAGCGCGTAACCTGGCTAAGAGAGATTCCCACCCCGCTGTGCGAGGGATTCGTCTTTCGACTATGCGAGCCGCATCTGTCTGGCCGCGGCTTCGAAGCGGCGATCACTCCGAACCGGATCGAGCCGCGGATCGACGCGCATCCACAGCAGCTCGAACGATCGGTCCTCGCACGCTTTCATGAACGAGCGGAAGCCTGCGTCCGTTTGTCCGAGCGCGAAACGCATGCTCGCGAACTCGAAGGGTGAGATGTAGCGCTGCTCGGAGAGGCTCTCGAGGCGGCGCAGGATTTCCGCCGATTCTTTGCGCTTGTCCGCGAGCGCGTACGTCCGGGCCAGCGCCGCCTGCATCCGCGGCGTCTGCGGCGAAAGATGAATGGCGCGTTGAAAGGCGGCGGCTGCCTCGTCGAAATCCTTGCGCTGCTCCTGCACGAGACCGAGCGCCCAGTAGGCGGGTGAGAAATGCGGGTTGAGCTCGATGGCATGGTCGCACTGCTCGAGCGCCGCTTCGAAGTCCCGCCTGAACAGATGGACGAGCGCGAGATCGCGCGCGACGATTGACGAGACGGGGTCGAGCGACTGTGCCAGCAGCATCTGGTCGAAGGCCTCGTCCAGGCGCCCCATCGGTACGAGACACGACATCGCGTACCAGTGATGCGCGGTTGCGTACCCGGTGTCGAGGCGGATGGCGAGCTGAAACTCCCGCTCGGCGCCGCTCCAGTCCCAGTCCTGCGTGGATTTCACGTGCGCGAGCGACGTGTGTGCCTCGGACGAATCCGGATCGAGCATCACCGCGGATGCGGCGCTCGAGGCCGCCTTGGTCCAGACGTCCGCCGGTCCGAACACGCCGTAATGCGTGAGGAGTCCGTAGGCATCGGCGAGGCCGCTGTGCGCGAGCGCGTAGTGGCTGTCTTCGACGATTGCGCGCTCGAAGAAGTCCACCGCCTTGCGCAGCCCCTCCTCCGTGCGCTGATTCATCTGGTAGCGGCCCTGCAGGTAGAGATTGTGCGCCGCGAGGTTCTCGGATGGCCGCCGCGATCCGCGGCGTTGACCGGCATCGACGAGCCGCGGCTCCAGCTTCGTGACCACCGCATCGGCAACCGACTCCTGCGCGCCAAAGACATCGGCGAGGCTCAGGTCGAGCGATTCCGACCACAGATACGACGCGGTCGCGCTGTCCACGAGGTGAATGGTCGCGCGCAGCCGATCGCCCGACTTGCGGACGCCGCCGGTCAGCAGCATCGCGACTTGCCGGTGATTGCCGTCGCCTTCTGCCGCTCCGTTTATCGCGCTTGGCTGCAGCGCGAGAACGCGCAACGCTTTCACCGTCGCGAGCCGGTGGATGATTTCCTGCCGTAGACCGTCGCAGAAATACGAGAGGTCGCGCGCGGCGCTGTGATCCGCCAGGGGCAGCACCGCAATCGTGTTCTGACCGGCGAGCGCCGGCCCCGTCGTGCGGCGGCCGCCGCCGGCAGCGTCGCGATTCCGGAAGACCGGAGCGTAGCCCCCCTTTGGCAGCTCGATGACGATCGCATCCGTGCCGCCTACCTCGCGGTAATACCGCTCGAGCCGCGATCGCAGCCGGCGCGCCTGCACGCGTACGATCGGATCGGCGCGCGGGTCGAACGACGAATCCTTGTCGAACACCTGCACGCCGATGACGTATTCCTTGAGCTGGTCGCCGCGACCTTCGAGCGCTTCGCAGACGATGAAGCTGAGGAATCGCTTGAGGCGATCGGCCTGGCGGAACGTCGCGCTGGCGAGCACACGGTCGAGCTCGTGGCGTGCCCCCGCGTCTGCGTTCTTCTGCGGCACCGCCGCCGGTGCTCTGATCGGCACGACCTTCATCTTACGCCCGCCGGCATTTCGTGCCTTCATACCGGAGCGGGTTCCGTTTCGACGTCCAGGCGATGGATGTCGCCCAGGATCACGCTGTACGAGAACGCCCCCATGAGCGCGACGGCGGCAATGTAGATCAGCGGTCCGACGAACGTTCCCGTCATCTGAAACGTCACCCCGATGACGATCGGGGTGATGATGCCGGCGAGGTTCGTCGTGAAATTGAAAAGCCCGGCGGTCAGACCGATCAGCTTCTTCGGCGCGATATCCGACACGATGGTCCAGCCGAGATTCGTCATGCCCTGTCCGAAGAACGCGATCGACATGATCACGATCACGAGCGCGTTCCTGTCCGCAGGCACGTAGTTCGCCAGGACGATAGTCGACGCGAGGAGCATCCCGGACACGACCGGCAGCTTGCGTGCGAAATTCGCCGAGCCGGTCCGTTTCAGCAGTGCATCCGATACGAGACCACCGACGATGACGCCGACTGCGGCCGCGAGGTACGGCACCGACGTCATGGCGCCCGCTTGAATGAAGGTCATGCCGCGCGCCCGAACGAGATAGGTCGGGAACCAGGTCAGGAAAAACACCAGCGTCGAATTGCCGCCGAACTGCCCCACCGATGCGCCAACGACCTGCCGATGGCGGAGGAGCGCCGAGATGTAGCGCCACCTGAAGACGAGCGGCTGACCCTGGTATTCGCCGCCGCCGCCGGCTTCGATGTAATCGAGCTCCTCGCGGCTGACCGTGGTGCTGTCCCCGGGATTCCGGTAAAGCGCCCACCAGACGACGCTGTACGCGATGCCGATGCCGCCGACGATGAAGAAGAGCCCGCGCCAGCCGAAGTGTTCCGTAATCCAGAACAGCGGCAGGCTGAGAAGCCCGAGACCGATCGTCTGGCCCACGGAATAGACCGAATTCGCGCGTGCCCGCTCGTGCTGCGGAAACCAGGTTGCCAGGATGCGGCTGTTTGCCGGGAAGCACGGCGCCTCGAAAACGCCGACGCCGATCCGCGTCAGGATCAGCCCGCCGAACGATCGCACCACACCCATCAGGCCGGTGAACAGCGACCAGCACGCGACGGCGACGAAGTAGGTGAGACGCGTGCCGAACCGGTCCAGGAAAATCCCGCCGGGAATCT
>Ga0310810_10007095_pt1 | contig 12746 bp, 10 predicted proteins | sample NCmetagenome_FD_207641 | JGI IMG/M metagenome (GOLD analysis project Ga0310810, IMG submission 207641) | Soil microbial communities from experimental microcosm in Duke University, North Carolina, United States - NC | ecosystem: Engineered > Artificial ecosystem > Soil microcosm > Unclassified ... | reverse complement strand
AAGGCGGGAAGGGCAGGACGGGCAGGAAGGGCTGGAAGGCGGAGCTTGCTAACGAACGCGGCGATGGCTCGGTCGAAATTGATCAGTCATTCCAATCGCGTAGCTGAAATACGGTCGAAGGCCTGGAAACACCCGAGTCGCGGTTGCGCGAACGAATACGTACATCGTGAAGCATTCGAGTGCGAACGCGGGGAAGCCGAGGTAGCCGGGCAGCGGCATCTCGAAGATCTTGACGTGCTCCATGATGGGCACGGTGTAATGCCACTTCGCGCCGGCCCAGTAGTTCCAGAATTCCCAGAGGGTTCCACAGAGCAAGCCGCTCAGCATCAGGTTGACGGCACGGCGATGGCGCGAGTCCTCGGCGTCGCCGAGCAGCGAATCTTCTTGAAGGCTGCTGTTGATCGGGTCGAGGAGCATGATGAAGCCAAGCCAGACTGGAGCCGCGAGATAGCGTGACGGCCACACCACAGGCCATACGAGGAACACAAGTCCAACAATCATCAACAGCCGGCGGCCGGCCGCTCCCACGATCCAGTACGTGTCATGACGACCGATCGCAGGCAGCGGCGTGGGCTGCCGCCACACATCGAAAAGATCAGCACCCTCGAAGATCGCCGGCCAGATCGTCGCAAACGACCACGCGTAGCCGAACTGCCGCAGCCAGAAATTCTCGGGCAATCCCGTGTAGTGCCAGTTGTCGATGTAAAGGTTGTAGAACTCGAAGACCAGCCACAGCGGAATCGAGATGACCGCCAGGAATACGAACTCGGCCGGGTTGGATCGGATCCACGAGCGTTTTCGCGCCCGCCACACCACGCTGTCGGCAAACAGGATGAAACCGGTCCAGGCGATTGGCGTGTTCCACGAGTAGAACGGCTCGATCCGCGCCAGGGTCGCGCCCTCGGACACCACCATGACGAGCAGGCCGATGATCGCCCCGGTGTTCATGTCACACGCAGATGCGAGGATAGCCCCGTGAGCCGTGGGCGCCCGACATTCTTGCCGAAAAGGATCACCTTCATCGTGCTGCCAAGTCCGCCCGGCATCGCCAGCGTCTTGAGGGCGAGGCGCTGCTTTGCCGACAGCGCTTCAAGCTGCGGGACGCCCTGAAGGGCGTCCCCTACCTCACGCGCCGCATCACCTGCCTCACGCGCCCGCCCTGGCAGGCCGGTGACGAGCGCCAGCAGGAAATACATCTGATCGGTGAACCCGAGCGTCGTGCAGCCTTCTCCTTCGGCGGCCCGCCGTACGCTCGTGAACTCGACGTGAGCGGTCAGATCCTGCTGACCGGGATTGCGCAGCCATGGCACCGTGGCCGATTCAGGTCCCGCACTCCGATGCTGCGCGAATGTCGTCAGCGTACCTGTCGAGTGCGACACGGAGTAGAGCTCCGCCGCCTCATGACCGTAGTCGATCAGGACGATGAAGCCTCGCTTCAGCCGGCGAGCGGCGCCGCGGACCCAGTCCACAGCAGCCAGACCGACTTCGGCGCGCCAGCCCGGTTCGAGCCTGATATCAAGATCGGTGAAATAAGACGCGAGACGGGATGTCGACAGCGGTCCTTCCCGCAACCTCAGTCCGTTCTCACCGTTCTCCACGTACACCTCGCGGAGTCCGTCTTCGCGCATGACCACTTGATGGACTGGCATCGCGTCGAGCAACTCGTTGGCGATCAGCACGCCGTCGAACGACTCCGGCAGCGCCGCGGAGGACGACGACAGTCGTTCAGCCGACTCGCCGAGCGTGCTGCGGTGTACCGCACGCGCCTCCGCGCTCGCTTCGACGAGGTGCAGGTTCGTGGTCTCGTAAGTTCGGGGGGCGTCGCGTTTCAGGGCGCGAAGCATGTCAGCGGCCAGACGTCCGTTGCCGGCGCCGGCCTCGACCAGATCAAAGGATCCGGGACGCCCTGAAGGGCGTTCCCTATCGAGGCATTGCGCCATTTCTGCAGCCTGTTTCGCGAGCAGTTCGCCAAACAACGTGCCGACGTCGACGCTGGTAAAAAAATCGCCCGCCCGTCCAGAACGTTGAACGGCGCGGGCGTAATAACCGAAGTCGGGATGGTAGAGCGCGGCCTCCATGAACGCAGCCACGGTAACCGGGCTGCGTTCACGGATCCAGGTCGTGAAATCCGCCAGAGCTATTCCTTGCGGACGGTGACGAACACCTCGCTGTCGCCGCGCCAGACGAGAACGCGCGCGATCCGGCCGGCGGGGATCTTCTGTAGCTCTCGACCAGCGTCCGAGGCGCTCGAGATCTTCTGACCGTTGACGGAAAGGATCACGTCGCCCTGGCGCAGCGCGCCCGCCGACGGACCGTCCGGATCAACTTCGGTGACCAGCGCGCCGGACTCGCCCGACGGCATTTGCAGCCGACGCGCCGTTTGCGGCGTGACGTTGCTCAGCGTCAGCCCGAAGCTGTCCTGACCCTGTTCTTCCGGTGGCGGCGCCGCATTGTTGCGGCTCTGGCGCTGCCCGCGCTCGGCGTCGAGATCGAGTTCCTCAACCGTCGCGTGGAGCGTTTGATCTTTGCCGTTGCGCATGACTTTCAGCGCGACTGACGTGCCGGGTTTGCTGGCCGACACCATCTTCTGCAGGTCGGTGGTGTTCGTCACCGGCCGGCCATTGAACTCGACGACGACGTCGCCCGGCTTGACCCCGGCTTTTTCGGCCGGTCCATTCGGCACGACTTGCGAAACCACGGCGCCGGCGCGCGACTTGAGACCGAAGTCCTGATAGCTGTCGCGCGGCACGGCGGTCATCGACAGGCCGATGCGGCCGCGAATCACTTTGCCGTTGCTCAACTGCGGCAGGAGCTCCCGCACGGTGTTGATCGGCACCGCGAAGCCGAGGCCGATGTTTCCTTCGGCGCGGCCGTTGGTGAAGATCATCGTGTTGATGCCGACCACTTCGCCGCGCAGGTTGAGCAGCGGTCCGCCCGAGTTGCCTGGATTAATCGCCGCATCGGTTTGGAGCATCTCGTTGGTGCGGCCGTCGTTGTTGAACGCTCGCTGCGTCGCGCTGATCACGCCGACGGTGACGGTCCAGCCCTGGCTGAACGGATTGCCAATCGCCATGACCCAGTCGCCCGCCGCCATCTGCGAGGAATCGCCGAACTTTGCTTCTGGGAGCGGGTGATTGGGTTTCTCGGTCAGCTGAATCAGCGCGCTGTCGGTCAACGCATCCTTGCCGATCAACTTGGCCGGATACGTCTGATCTTCTTCGTCGCCAAAGAGCGACACTTCGATCTTTGTGGCGTCTTCGATCACGTGGTTGTTTGTGAGGATGAGGCCGTCCTTGCCGCTGATGATGAAGCCGGTGCCGGCCGCCACTGTCGTCTGCTCACGCGGGCGAGGCGTCCGGCCGCCCTGACCTCCTCGACCCTGACCGCCTGGCCCCCCCTGCCCTCCACGGGGCTGATCCTGATCCTGGTCGGGACCGCCGAAGAAGCGATGCAGAAAGTCGTCGGGCGATTGTCCGCCGCCGCCGAAGAAATCCGAGAGGTCCTGCCCCTTCTGCTTCGACTCGGTGCGGATATTCACCACCATCGGCTGTTGCGCCTTGGCGACAGTGCGGAATGTCTGCGCGTCGAGCGCGCCCGTCACCGGCGCGCTGTTCATGGCGGGCGGCGACAGCGTCTGGGCCGATGACATTGGCGTCAGGTCGAAGCGTGACGCGATCACCATCCCGACCGCCAGCGATGACACGGCAATCAGCAGCGCATAAAACAACGTCGTCTTGCGGGTGGACATCTTTCCTCCGTGTTACACGAGTGCCAGGATTTCTGGCTGAAGCGGACCAGTGACGCGAGCGTCGCGCTCGCCCACGATCATATTGATTTCTGAGCGAACGCCGAAGTCCGAAAAATACACACCAGGTTCAATGGTAAACCCGGTACCGGGGAGCAGGCGGCGGTCGTCATGGGTTTCGTAATCGTCCATGTTGACGCCGTCGCCGTGGACGGTTTCACCGAGGCTATGTCCTGTTCTGTGAAGGATTTCAGCGGCATACCCGGCCTGCTTCAGCACGGTCGAGGCCGCGCGATCCACTTCCCACCCCCGGACCGGTTGGCCGTCGCGCGTCCGTTGTTGCACTAATGTAATTCCCGCATCGCGCGCCTCGGCGACGGCCCGGAAGGCCCGGCCGTAGCGTTCCGGGACCTGCCGGCCGGTGTAGCCGACCCATGTAATGTCGGCAAACACGGTTCCTTTACGATCAACCTTGCCCCAGAGATCCAGCAGGACGAGCTCGTCGGGGTTGATGGCACGCGACCTGGCGGCGGTGGGGAGGTAGTGGGGGTTGCCAGCGTTTTCCATCGCCGACACCATCGGCTCTGAGTCGGTGATGAGTCGCTCCTCCGTAAACCACTTCACCATCAACTGTTGAATGTCGTATTCGGTCGTGGGAACCCGATCGCGGATGCGATTGCCGATGGCTTCGAAGGCGCGGTCCTTGACACGGTGGAGTTTTTCCGACGCTTCGATGTGGGAAGCAATTTCCGAATCGCGCCACACCGCTGAAAACCGCTGCACGAGATCGCCGGACGACACCACTTCGACGCCGTAGCCGCGGATGCGCTCGACAGTGCCGGCGTCCACGCGCGCGATGTAAGGAATCGCGCAACGGGGCGAGTACTCCATGGCGATGCGCGTGAAGCCCGACACCAGATTGCGAAGGCCGCTCTCGAGCTGTTCATGGCCGGCGTACTTTTCGGTGCGACCGGGCAGATGCGCGAGCGAATCCGGTTCGATGGCATGGACCAGCGCACGGGGTTCTCCGGCCGCCGGAATCAGGTAATACCAGCGCCGCGTGGCCAGATGACCGCCCTGACGGGCTACTGCCGTGACGTCCGCGGCGATCGGATTCAGGCCGCGAAAGTCGTACAACAGCCAGGCGTCAATCCCGTCTTCTTTCAAGGCGGCGCGCACCGCCTCGAGGTCGAGCACGGGGCTGGCCGCGGCAGTGCTGGGGGCGCTCACAGATCCAGTATAGACGGCGGACGCGAGAGTCCGCACTAGAACGTGTATGCCGAGCCTTCAGGCTTGCCGTGGACACATCTGAAGGTCGGCACTACATGAGCCCGGACGCGAACGTATAATCCGAACAAGGCAGGAAGAATGTTATGAGTCGATGGTCCAGGCTCCTCGGGGTCTTCGTCTTCGTCGCCCTCACCGCCATCGTGGCGGCGCAATCGCAACAGGCTCCTTCACAGCCGCCAGCCACGCAGCAGACGCCGACCTTCAAGGCTCAGGTCGAGTTCGTCGAAGTCGACGCGCTGGTGACTGATCAGCAGGGACAGTTCGTCCGCAACCTGACGAAAGACGATTTCCAGGTGTTCGAGGACGGCAAACGCCAGACAATCTCGACCTTCTCGCTTGTCGACATTCCCATCGAACGTTACGACCGGCCGTTGTTTTCGCCCCGGCCGATCGAGCGCGACGTCCAGTCCAACGAGCGTCCCTTCGACGGGCGGGTCTACGTCATGATCCTCGACGACCTGCACGTGGCGGCGCAGCGAACGGCGCGTGTCCGCAACGCGGCGCGCCAGTTCATCGAGCAGCGGCTGGGCGCCAACGACCTGATGGCGGTCATCTTCACCGGCGGTCGCGCCCAGGACGCCCAGGAATTCACCAGCAACAAGCGGCTGCTCGTGAACGCCGTCGACAAGTTCACCGGACAGAAGCTCGAATCGTCGGTGATCACCCGCAACAACGAGTATTTCCGGCAGCGCGACGTCGGTGCGGCCGGCCGGATTGACGATCCGGACGAACAGGAGCGCGTCTTCAAGACCCGTTCGACGCTCACTTCGCTGCGCCAGGTCGCCGACTGGTTCGGCGCCGTCCACGGCCGCCGCAAGACGATGCTGTTTTTCAGCGAGGGCATCGACTACGACCTCACCGACATCATCCGCGCGCCCGACGCGCCGGCGAGCTCGGCGTCCACGATCATTGCCGACATTCAGGATGCCATCGCCGCCACGGCCCGCTCCAACGTCAGCATCTATTCGATCGATCCGCGCGGTCTGACCGACGGCACCGAAGACGCCATCGGCGTTTCCAGCTTTGCCGATGCCGACGATCCGATCGCCGGACGGGGCATCGGCCAGGGCGGGCTTGCCAACGAACTGCGCCTGTCGCAGGCGAGCTTGCGCGATCTGTCGGAGCAGAGCGGCGGCTTTGCCGCCGTCAACCGCAACGACCTCACCACCGCCTTCGATCGCATCGTCAAGGACAACAGCTCCTACTACGTGCTGGCCTATTACCCGCCTTCGGACAAACGCGACGGCAAGTTCCACAAGATCGAAGTGCGCACGACCAGACCGGGGTTGGTGGTGCGGTCGCGCCGGGGCTACATGTCGCCCAAAGGAAAGGCCCCTGCGCCGCAGAACGCCAGGACCGGAGGCATGCCGCAGGATTTGTACGAGGCCATCAACAGCCCGCTGCAGGTCAGCGGTCTCACGATGCGCGTGTTCGCGGCGCCCTTCAAAGGCGTTCAGCCCAACGCCTCGGTGCTGGTGGGGGTGGAACTGCTCGGACGAGACCTGAGCCTCGAGACGAACTCGAAAGTCGATCTCTCCTACATGGCCATCGACACCAAGTCGAAGATCTTCGGCGCGCGCAACGACTCGGTGACGATGAACCTTCGACCCGACACCAAGACGCGCGTCGAACAGTCCGGATTCCGAGTCTTGAACCGCATGGAAATGCCGCCCGGCCGCTATCAGCTCCGGGTGGCGGCGCGCGATTCGGCGAAGACCACGGTCGGTTCGATCGTCTACGACCTTGAAGTGCCGGACTTCTACAAGCAGCCGATCGCGATGAGCGGGTTGGCCATCACCTCGCTCGGAGGCGCCGCGATGCTCACGGCGCGCCCCGACGACGTCATGCGACAGGTCTTGCCGGCGCCTCCAGTGGCTGCGCGCGCCTTTGCGCAGAACGATGAGCTCGCCATCTTCACCGAGGTTTACGACAACTCGGGCAGCGCCCCACACAAAGTGGATATCGTCACCTCGGTGCTGACCGACGAAGGCCGCGTGCTTTACAAGAACGAGGAAGTGCGCGATTCGAGCGAGCTGCAGGGGGCGAAGGGCGGCTACGGGTATACAGGGCGGGTGCCGCTCAGCGACATCGTACCGGGAAGCTATGTGTTGAACGTCGAAGCGCGGTCGCGTCTCGGCGACAGTCCCACGGCGACCCGCCAGGTCCAGTTCACCATCGTGCCGGCGGCGCGGTGATCCCGGGGTCTGTAGGCTTTGGGCTTTAGACTTTAGACCTTCGTCCTTCGACCTTCGTCCTTAGCGTTTGCGCAGAAGGTCGAAGGTCGAAGGTCCAAGGACGAAGGTCCAAGGTCAGAACGGTCCTACTTCTTCGCCGGCGGCGCGGCTGGCGGCGCGGCACCGTCCTTCGGCGGATCGAGCGATTTCACCTTTGCAATCTTCACCGTGCCGTTGGCGTGGGTGAAGTTCCAGTTGTTCGAACTGAGCTTCGCGCTGTACGGCGTTTCGATCGTCATGGTCTGAATTTCCTGCGGCTGCAACAGACCATTGATCGCGGCGCGGCTGCTGGCCACGACCGTCCCGCCCTTGTCGTACCACGTCTCGGTGACCTGCAGGCGTGCGATCGGAGCCTGCGACGCATTTCTGACCTTGATGGTGGTCTGGACGATGTTCTTGCCAGGCTGGGCCTTGGTCACCGGTTGAACGATTTCGACGAGCGCCTCACCGCGAATAGGCGGCGTGAATTTCTTTCCCGCAAGCACCGACTGCATCGGCGGCGCCTGCGTGGCTTGCGCGGCGATCACCGCACCGGTCCACGCCATAGAGCCGACGACGAGCGCGGCGGATGCCAAACGCGCGCGATTCATATGTATCCTCCAAAAAAGGCCGAAGCGGGCGGATTATATAGCAGCCGGCTTACATTTCCCCGTTCCAGTCCTCGGGCTCGGGGTTCGAGGACCGGAAGATTTCCATGTGCCATTTGCCGCCGCCCCAGGGTTCGATGACTTCGGCGGCCACGACATCGACCAGCAACTCCGAGAACAGACGTCCTTCAGGATCTCCTTCGAGGTGATAGGCAGGCTCGTCCCACCCGAAATTCGGGTAGAGCATCATCGTCAGAAACAAATCGTAGCCATCGTCCACCACGATGAGCTGCCCGCAGGGCCGCTTCAGCGTGGAATGATAGATGAGATATTTCTCCGCGCTGTGGGCGCGGATGTAGCGTTTCAGCGCGAACTCGCGAGCGACGATTTCTTCGACCGCGATCTTCTTGTCCCAGCAGTCGCGGCAGTATTTCTCCTCACCCCGCGGCTCCGAGATTTCTTTCGCGCCGCAGAGCGCGCACCGCGACTTGGCAACGGCCTTGCGTGGCATACCTCAAATCTACCACTCCCGGGTGGATCCTTGAAATTCAGGATTTGAGGATTTGAGGAACTGAGGATTTGACGAACTTGAGGATTTGAGGATTTGAGGATTTGAGGATTTGAGGAATTGGGGATTTGGGTGAATTAAGGATTTGGAGAATTTGGGATTTAGCGCCCGACTTCAATCTTCCGCGCGAGCGCGGGCGTGTACATCCGCTCGACGTATTCCTTCACCATTCGCCGCGCTGAGAAGCGCGGCGCCACCGACCGGATCGATTCCTTGACGATGGCGACCCAGCGGTGGGGAACGCCGTTGGCGTCGCGATCGTAGAAGGCCGGCACGACGTCCTCTTCGAGCAGGCGATAGAGCGCCGCCGCGTCGGCGGCATCGACCGCGTCGTAGTTTTCGCTCGATTCGTGGCCGTCGATCACCCAGCCGTTGGTGCCGGTGTAGCCTTCGGCCCACCAGCCGTCGGCGATGCTCAGGTGAGGCACGCCGTTCATCGCCGCTTTCATCCCGCTGGTGCCGCTGGCTTCGAGCGGCTTGCGGGGATTGTTCAGCCACACGTCGCAGCCCTGGGCGAGGAAGTGCGCGACGTGGAGGTCGTAGTCGTCGACAAACGCGACCCGGCCGCCAAACAACGGATCGAGCGCACGGCGGTAGACGTGCTGCAAGTGATGTTTGCCGACGTCGTCGGCCGGATGCGACTTGCCTGCGAACACGATCTGGACGGGCCGTTCCACGGCGTTGAGAATCCGCGCCAGCCGTTCGGGGTCGAAGAAGATCAGCTCCGGACGCTTGTATCCGGCGAAGCGCCGGGCAAAACCGATCGTCAGCGCCTCGGGATCGAGCAGGGTGCCAGCGGCCACAATCCGCGGCGTGCTGACGTGCTCGACAGTCCATCGCTGTCGCGCCCGTTCGCGCACGAACGCGAACAGGTACCGGCGCAATCCCTGACGGACGTTCCAGAGTTCCTCGTCCGGGATGGTGAGGACGGCCTCCCACAGCGCGGCGTCGTCGTGACGTTCGAGCCACGAGCTGCCCAGATACTTCGCGAAGAGGTCGGCGAGATCGGAGGCAATCCAGGTCGGCGCGTGGACGCCGTTGGTGATCGATCCAACCGGTCGATCGGGCTCGGCGACACCAGGCCACATCGGCGCCCACATCGAACGCGTCACTTGGCCGTGCAGTTCGCTGACCGCATTGACCTTGCCTGCCGAACGCAGGGCGAGCGCCGTCATGTTGAACTGCGGTCCGCCGCCATTGTCGTAGGAGCCGAGCGCCAGGAACTGTTCACGATGCGGGCCGAGCGTGCCCCAGCAGCCGGCGAGATGCTTTTCGACGAGATTGAACGCGAAGGCGTCGTGCCCCGCCGGCACCGGCGTATGCGTGGTGAACACGGTCGTGTGACGAATTTCGTCGAGCGCGGCTTCGAACGGCGTGCCGTGTTCGATCATGTCGCGGATGCGCTGCAGCACCACGAAACCGGCGTGGCCTTCATTCAAATGAAACACGGCGGGGGTAATGTCAAGCGCTCGCAGCGCCCGCACGCCGCCGATCCCGAGGACGATCTCCTGCTGGACGCGGGTTTCGCGATCGCCGCCATACAAACGCGCCGACAGTTCGCGATCCCAGGGCGCGTTTTCCTCGAGGTCGGTGTCGAGCAGATACAACGTGACGCGACCGAGGCGAACGCGCCAGACCTGCACCAGCACCGTGCGCTCGCCGAGCGGCACCGCGGTAATGCACGGCTTGCCGTCGGGCAAGAGCGCGCGATCGATCGCCGCGTCGGCCCAGTTCAGCCGCTCGTAGCTTTCTTCCTGCCAGCCCTCCGCTGAAATGTGCTGGTGAAAATACCCCTGCGGGTACATGAACCCGACGCCGATGAGCGGGACGCCGAGATCGCCGGCCTCCTTGCAGTGGTCGCCGGCGAGAACGCCCAGGCCTCCCGCGTAGAGCGGCAGCGACTGGTGCATCGCGAACTCTGCCGAGAAGTAGGCGATGCACTGACCGCTCAGATCGGGGAAGGTGTTGGCCCACCAGGTGTTGCGCGCGGTCCGAGCGGCATCGAAGGCCTCCATGGCCGTTTCGTAGAGCCGGAGGAACGACGGATCCTTGGCCGCCGCTTCGAGCTTGGCCTGCGAAATCAGCCACAGCATCCGCACCGGGTTGTGCGCGGTGGCGCGCCACAGCGTGTAATCGAGACGCCGGAAGACGCGACGGCCCTCGATGTTCCAGCTCCACCAGAGGTCAGTGGCGAGTTCGGCCAGTCGTTTCAGCGCTTCGGGGAGGGGCGGACGGCTCGAGTAACGATTCATGGGGACGTAAGGCGAGAGATTCTACAGCGGCTGCGTGTCACATGCGTGGACGAGCGCGGCGAAGCGCGACAGATCGATGTTGCCGCCCGATACGACCGCCACCACCTTATCGGTTCCGGCCCGGCCGCTGAGCGCCGCCGCGACGGCGCATCCGGCGGCGCCTTCGGCGATGATGCGCGCGCGTTCGGCAACGAACTTCATGGCGTGGGCCGCTTCGTCGAGCGTGACGACGAGCGATCCGTTGACGCGGCGGAGCAGCGGCCACATGGTTTCGAGCACCGACTTGCCGCCGGCGCCGTCGACAAACGATGGCTGCCAGCCATCGAAATACACCGCGCGGCCCGCCGCCAGCGACGCCGACAGCGGCGCGGCGGTCTCGGGCTCGGCGGCAAAGATCTTCGTCGCCGGACGCAGGCCCGCCACCGCCGCGGCGATGCCCGAGAGCAATCCGCCTCCGCCGAGCGGCGCGACGATCGCGCCGACCTCCGGGAGATCCTCGACGATTTCGAGCGCCAGCGTGCCGTTCCCCGCGATGAAGCGATCGTCGTCGAAGGGGTGGACGAAGTGTCCCGTCATGCGCGGCGAGCCGTGGTCGATGACCGCTCGCCAGCATTCATCGTAGCTGGCGCGGACGATTGAGGCGCCAAGACGTTCGATGGCGCGAATTTTGGTTTCCGGCGCGGTGTCCATCACCAGCACCGAACAGCGGGCGCCGGCTTTTTGCGCCGCCAGCGCCACGCCCTGCGCGGCGTTGCCCGCGCTCACCGTCCACACGCCTTGCGCCAGGACCTCGGGCGGCAGCTGGCGGACGAGATTGTAGGCGCCGCGGATCTTGAACGATCCGATCGGTTGCAGCGCCTCCAGTTTCAGATACAGCTCGGATAACGGACTGTCGGAGTGCGACAGATCGATGCGGATGAGCGGGGTTCGGATGGCGGCGCGGTACACATGCGTCGCGGCATCCTGGACGGCGGCCAGCGAGACAGTCCGATGTACGTCGACCGGTGACAAGTCGAAGCGATCGTAATCGTCGCCGCGACGGACAGTCAATCAGGCCACCAAGTACAATGCCGATCGTTGACCCGCCCGCTGGCTGCGCTGGTGCTCACGGTGGCGTGCTGCTCAGTCTCTGCTCGAGCCGCCGCCCAGGATCCACCGCCGAAAATCGGTCCGTTTGCCGTGGACCTTCACGGTACCATCCCCCGTTTTCCCGACGACCCGCAGTTGACGGCCAGCCGCGGTCTGCTCGCGGCCGAAATGCCGGGGTCGGGATTTGGTCTGCATGCGTCAGCCAACGTCTACGTCTTCAGATTGAAGGCGGTGACGTTCGGGCTCGGCGGGGACGCCGCGATCGCGCGCGCCCACCATGGCGCGCAGCCGATTTCGTCCACCGTCACCGGTCGTCCGGTGACCGAGCGCTTCACGCACATCGCGCCGGAGCTGTCATTGAATTTCGGCACCGGCAATGGCTGGAGTTATTTGAGCGGTGGCGTCGGCACGTCAACGTGGTCGATCGTTCCCGATGGCGAGGCGCCGCTGAATGGCGACCGCGAACGGCTGGAGACAATCAACTACGGCGGCGGCGCGCGCTGGTTCGCGAAGCCTCACCTTGCCTTCAGCGTCGACGTGCGCTTCTACGCCATCTATCCGGGCACACCGGACGAAGCGCGCCCGGGAAGTCCACGCACCACGCTCCTCATCCTCGGGGGCGGCATTTCGGTCAAATAGTGCTCGCGGTGCAACGCATGATTGAGTTGCGTGTCCGAGCCGTGGTCACGAAGACACGAAGACACGAAAAATCAAAGAAAGCCTAAGATTCGTTTCGTGTTTTCGTGATTTCATGCCGACGGGTAGTCTCGAGAATCCATGGACAACGACTGACGACTGGCGATTAGTCAGCGCAAATTCTCTGTGATGGAATCGTCCGAAGCCTTCGGCGATATTGCGAGTCGAAGAACTCGCGCGTCCCGCAATTAATCACGGAATTGCACAACGATCGTTCTTATTGCGTCAGCTGGCGGCCGCGCGTTTCTGGTCCAATCCACATGAAGAAGACCACGAGCGCGCCGG
>Ga0310810_10007094_pt1 | contig 12746 bp, 8 predicted proteins | sample NCmetagenome_FD_207641 | JGI IMG/M metagenome (GOLD analysis project Ga0310810, IMG submission 207641) | Soil microbial communities from experimental microcosm in Duke University, North Carolina, United States - NC | ecosystem: Engineered > Artificial ecosystem > Soil microcosm > Unclassified ... | reverse complement strand
CCGAGCCGTGTGCCGCTCGTCGGCGCATCCTCGACGATGGGATACCAGTAGCGCGGGAGCAGCGTGCGGAGTGGCGAGTACTCCGTGTACGCGCCGGAAGCGGTGTCGGCGTGCACGTCGCCGATCGGCGGGTCGAGCTCGGGGACCGACGACGCGGGCGCGCCGAGCGCGGCGAGCGGCGCGATGCCGACGTGATAGCCGTCGGCGCGGAGCGACACCGCGGCGATCCATCTCCCGTCGGGCGAGACTTCGGGCCAGCGCAATCCGGTCTCCGAGGGCGCCACGGCGCGCACGTCGGTCGCGCCCTCGCGGTCGGGGAGCGTCTGCACGACGAGCGACGGCACGCCGGACCGCTCGCTGACGTACACGACGCGCTGGCCGTCCGGCAGCCAGCTCGGCGAGGTGAGCAGATGATCGGCGCGGGCGAGCGCGATGTGCGCGTGGCGCACGACGTCCCATCCTTCGATGGCGTACTGGCCCCCCGGATACCGATGCGCGACGACGAGCTTCGTGCCGTCGGGAGACCAGCGCGGCTCGGCGAACACCTCGTCGCGTCCCGCGGCGGCGATCGGAAGCACCGCGTGCGTCACCGCGTCGAGCAGCACGAGCGAGGAGCGCGTGGGGCCGACGAGCACGGCGGCGATCGTGCCGTCGCGGCGCACGTCCGGCTCGAGGAGCCGCGCGCCGCGCGTCAGTCGCGCCGTGCGGCCGTCGCGCTCGAAGTACAGGTCGGAGCGCACCTCCTCGCGCGACGTGAAGTCGAGCTGCGCGTAGAGCAGCCCGCCGCGGACGAGCGGCACGTTCGCGCCGCGCGAGTTGCGCCGGCCGAGTCGCGTGCGCCGCCCCGACGTGGTCACGAGGTACGCCGCGTTCGTCTCGCGGCCGTCGCTGCCGGTGTAGACGAGCGTCGTGTCGTCCACCCAGCGCGGGCTCACGGCGAAGTACCCGTGCGCGGTGAGCTCGCGCCACCCGGGGAGCGGGGGCGCCGGCGCCGTCACGCTCGCGCGCACCGAGTCGCTCCACTCGCGGTACGCGGCGCCGAAGCTCGTGCCGAACGCGCTGCGCGCCGCCGGGTCGAGCCAGTACGGCACGAGCTGCGCCGCCTGCGCGTCGACGAAGCGGCGGATGCTCGAGTCGCCGTGCGTGCGCGCGAGCCAGTCGACGAACAGCGAGCCGTACGCGTACGCCGCGTCCCCCTGCGGAAACCGCGACGTGCCGAGCCCGAGCTCGTCGAGCCGGAACAGCTTTCCTTCCAGCGCGGCCGACCGCGCGAGCACGCGATGCTCGGCGTCGTGCAGCCGCCCGCCGCGCGTGAGCCGCGACTCCTCGTAGACCGCCAGCCCCTCGGTGAGCCAGGACGGGCCGTACGTGTTGGGAAAGAGGTAGGGCGCGCGGCCGAACACGGTCTGCGCGGCGCGCCAGGCGCCGCGCACGCGGTCGACGTGGAAGACGTGCGTGAGCTCGTGGGTGATCACGAGCGCGAGCCAGTCCTCGTTGAGCCGGAGCCCCGCGTTCTCGATCGGCGGCGCGGCGTACACGACGATCCGGTTCGACGGCGCGACGAGCGCGAAGCCGTTCGAGTAGTCGGCGTCGTCGGACACGACGAGATCGATCGTGCCGCGCGGCGGCGCGAGCTGCTCGCTCAACCGCGCATACGCACGCTCCGCCGCCGCGGCGGCCGCGCGCCCCTCGCGCTCGAGCCCGCGCTCGACGTGCACGCGAAAGTGCGGCGTCGCCAGCGTGCGCCAGTGCCTGTACGGCGCGGGCTGCGCGCCCGCCGGAGCCGCCGCGACGGCGCCGAGCGCGCCGATCGCGACGGCGCACGCGGCGCCGAGCCGGAGCAGCCGACGGATCACCGTGCGCCGAGCGTGCGGAAGTAGCGCTCCAGGCCGTCGACGATGCCGCGCGCGTACCGCTCCTGGAACTCGGGGGTGCGCAGCGCCGCCTCCTGATCGGGCAGGATGATGAACGCGCCCTCGCACAGCACCGCGGGATACCACGTGGGGCGCACCACGGCGAGGTTGTCGTAGTTCACGCCGAGGTCCGTCAACCCCATGCGCGCGACCATGCCGCGCTGCACCGCGCGCGCGAGCGGCTCGCTGTGCGCGCGGAAGAAGTACGTCCCCGTGCCGGGCGCGACGAACGGGTTGATCCCGTCGGGATACGCGTTGAGGTGGATCGACACGAACGCGTGCGCTCCCGCCCGTCGCGCGATGATCGGGCGGTCGCCGAGGGCGACGGCGTCGGGCGTCGTGCGCGTCATGACGACGTGTGCGCCGCGCTCCTCGAGCAGCGCCTCGAGGCGCAGGCCGACGGCGAGCGTCGCCTGCGGCTCCCACAACCCGGTCGGCCCGGTGGCGCCATTGGGGGGATGCCCCGGATCGACGGCGATGGTCAGCCCGCGCAGCGGCTCGCGCGCGTCGATCGCGGGCCGGCCGCGCAGCTTCAGCACGAGCGCGTCGTTCTCCCACACGACGAGGTAGCCGTACGGCGGCGCGCGCAGGTCGACCGTGACGCGCGCGCGGTCCGCCGATTCCTGCGCCCACTCGATCGTGCGCACCAGCGAATCCGACGCGGCGTAGTTCACGATGTCGGTGTTCGCGCGCACGCCGTAGAGCGTGAGCACGAGGGCGTCGCCGCGCTCCTCCACGTAGTACGGCGGCCGCGTCCCCGTCGGGATCACGACGTCCACGCCGGTCGCGCTCGGCCGCACCTTCATGTTCGCCGCGACGCGCCGCGCCGCGTCGTCGTCGACCCAGACGTCGAGATCGCGGTCGAGCCGCACGCGAGCGAACCCGCCCTCGCGCGCGACCAGCGGCACGACGGTGCCGGGCAGGAAGAACCACTTGTACGTACCGCCGGGGACGGGCCGGCCGACGATCACGCGATCCGTATCGGCGGCCGCGTTCGGCGCGCCGAGCTGCACCCAGCCGATGGGCTCGTCGCGCGCCAGCGCGGTGCGGAGCGCGCCGCCGAGCGAGTCGATGCGCGACGTGATGGCGGCGAGCGTGTCGGCGCGCGACGTGGCCGCACCGGCGGACTTCGGCTCGCTCGGCGGCGCCGGCTCCGGTGCGGGGCCAGAGGTGGCGCGCGCCGCGGGATAGGCGATCGGCTGGGTGATCCGCACCGTCTCCGCGCCCCGCACCGCGACGAGCTCGTACGCGGGCGACGACGCCGGCGGGTTCGGCACGAACGCCATGAAGGCGCCGTTCGGGTAGACGCGCGCCGGATGGCCGTTGACGGTCAGCGTCGCGCGCCCGCTTCCGATCGACCCGAAGATGAAGTTCGAGTCGCGCGACGTGACGACCTGGTTGGGCGCCGGATACTGCACCCGGATCGCGATGGGCCCGTCGACGGCCGGCACGGCCGGAAGCGCCGCCGGACCGGCCGGAGACGATACGGGAGCGGGCACCGGCACCACCGTCCGCGCACACGCACCGAGCGCGACCAGCCACGCGAGGGAGAGGGGGCGCATGGGAGGGTAAGGTAATGGAGGGCGGAGAACGGTAGACGGCGAAACGGTTCTTCGGTTCTTCGGTTGACGGTTTACGTCAGCGGCCAGGAACGGCGACGGCGGCAAGGACCTGCGTCAAGGGCGTCCCGAGGCCGGCCGCCAACCGTCAACCGAGAAACCGTTAACGGTCGTTCCCATCACCGTCGTTCCCCCTCAACGTCGCCCACCCTATATTCGCGCTGCATGGCCGAACCCCGCCTCCGGTGAGCTCCTCCCCGATCGCGACCTGCGCGTTCTGCGGGAGAGAGAACGAGCCGACCTCCCGCTACTGCATCGACTGCGGCAAGCCGCTGACGACGTCGGCGATGCGTGGCGAGAAGTCGAGCGGCATGCATTCGCCGACCAGCGGATCGCCGATCGCGGCCGCGCTCGCCGGCGCGTCCGGCTCTCCCGAGGGCGGCACGCGCGCGAGCCCGATCGAGCTCGCGCTGAGCGGCCTGACGGGGGTGTGCCCGCACTGCGGGAAGATGGTCGACGCCGCCCTCCCGTACTGCCCGCACTGCGGCTCGCGCCTCGAGGGCTCCTCCGGCGAGACGGCGAACTGTACGTCGTGCGGCGCGCCCTACCGGCCAGGCGAGGACCTCTTCTGCGCGCGCTGCGGCACGAAGGTCGACGACGCCCTGCGCGACCGCACCGACTCGCGAACCACCGCCCAGGGCCGCAAGCGCGGCACGCGGCCGCGGCTCGCCGTGCTCGGCGACGACGGGCTCCCCGCCACGAGCATCACGATCGACCGCGGCCAGGCGGTGATCGGGCGCGGCGAGGCCGACATCCAGTTCGACGACGCCTACCTCTCGCCGCTGCATGCGCGGTTCGAGGTGCGCGACGGGGAGCTGCACGTGCGCGACCTCGGCTCGCGCAACGGAACGTGGTACTTCGTCGACCGCCCGACGAAGCTCGCCGACGGCGACGTCATGCTCGTCGGCTCGCAGCTCATCCGCTTCCGCCGGCTCGGCTATCCGGGGCCGCATCCCCCGGAGGCCGACGCCACGCGAAGGATGGGCTCGATGGTCCCGCCCGCCGACGTGGCCGTGCTCGAGCAGCTCCGCGCCGACGGCAGCGTGCGCGACAGCCTGCACCTCTCCCCCGCGCGCACCGTCGCGATCGGCCGCGAATCCGGCGACTGGGTCTTTCCGTACGATCCGACGATGAGCGGCCGGCACGCGGAAGTCCGCTGCCAGGACGCCGAGTTCTTCGTGCACGACGCGGGGAGCCGCAATGGAGTCGCTCTCGCCGTGCATGGCGAGCGGAGGGTCAAGCCCGGACAGCGCATCCTCGTCGGCGATCAGATCCTCCGCGTCGAGAGCCTGTAAGCCGTGAGCGCGCCCGTCCCTTCCTCCTCGCCCCCGCCCCCGCCCCCGCCCCCGCGGGCGCCGAAGCTCTGTCCCACCTGCGGGACGGAGTATCCCGCCGACGAGCGCTTCTGCCCGAAGGACGGCTCGGCACTGCGTACGCAGGGCGACGGGGCCGAGCTTCTCGGCTCGGTGATCGCCGAGCGCTATCACGTCGTGCGGCAGCTCGGCGAGGGCGGGATGGGGCGCGTGTATCTCGCCGAGCACGTGAAGATGGGGCGGTTGAGCGCGGTGAAGGTGATGAGCCGCCGCATCGTCACCGACGCGGACGCGATCAGCCGGTTCAACCGCGAGGCGGCGAACGCGAGCCGCATCTCGCACCCGAACGTCGCCGCCGTCTACGATTTCGGCGAGACGTCCGACGGGCTGATCTACCTCGCGATGGAGTACGTCGACGGCGAGCCGCTCACCGAGGTGCTCGCGCGCGAGCGCGCGCTGCCGCCCGAGCGCGCGGCGGAGATCGTGCGCCAGACGGGCGAGGCGCTCTCGGCGGCGCACGATCTCGGGATCGTCCATCGCGATCTCAAGCCGGACAACATCATGCTCGCCCGCGACCGCGACGGCGGCGACGTCGTGAAGGTCGTCGACTTCGGCATCGCGAAGGCGGCCGGCGTCGAGGCGCAGAAGGTGACGCGCACCGGGCTCGTGATCGGCACGCCCGAGTACATGTCCCCCGAGCAGATCGCCGGCGATCCGCTCGACGCGCGCAGCGACGTGTACTCGCTCGGGCTCGTGGCGTACACGCTGTTCACCGGCCAGCTCCCCTTCCCGAGCCGGACGGCGCAGGAGTCGGTGATCATGCGGCTCACCGACCCGCCGAAGACGCTGGCCGAGCTGCGCGGCGACGTGTCGTGGCCGCCGGCGGTGCAGGAGGTGATGGACCGCGCGCTCCAGCGCGACGCGGCGCATCGGCTCCGCTCGGCCCGCGAGTTCGGGCGCGCGCTGCGCGACGCGGTGGCCGGCGCGCCGGTGTCGCTCCCGCCGCTTCCCGAGTCGGCGGCGCGCGACGCCCTGCGCATCCCGCCGACGCGCATCACGGACGCGGCGCGTCCAGCCGCGGCGCCGGGTGGCCGGCCGCTGCGCGCGCGGATGCCGATGCTCGCCGGCGCGGCGGCGCTCGTCGTCGCGGTGGCGGTGGTGGGCGCGGTGCTCGCGTCGACGCGCCGGTCGGACGCGGACCCGGTGCCGGAGGGCCCATCGCCGGCAGCGCGGGGCCCGGTGACCGGCGCCGGCGCGCCCGTCGAGGCCCCCGACGCCGTGCTCACGGGAGCGCCGGCGGAGGCCGCCTCTCGCGCCGCGCCCGCTTCGGCGGCACGTTCAGAGCGCGCGGCGGGCGAGACGCCGGCCGCGCCACGATCGTCTGCGGTGACGGACGCGGGGCTGCCGGCGCGGATCCGCATCCTGCTCGCGCAGGCGTGGGACGACGCGACGGCGCGCGCGGCGCGGCGCGAAGCCGAGGCGCTGCTGCCGCGTGCGCGCGGTGCGCAGGTGGTGGGGCTCGAGCTGGTGCGGGTGCGGGCGTACGGTTTGGAGAACGACAGCGCGACGTCGTGCGCGATCCTGCGCGACGTCAGAGGACGCTCCACCGGAACGGAGTACGAGACCGAAGTGACCAGGCTTCTCCAGAGCTGCTGACGGTGAGCGCGTGAGCTCCCCCACCCCGGTGCCCACGGGCGAGCACCCGATCCCGTCGACCGAACAGGTCGTCGTGCACGTGTTCGGCCGCACGGACGTGGGCCGGATGCGCGAGCACAACGAGGACGCGTTCGTCGTCGCCGATCTGACGCGCGGCCAGGCGACGCTGCAGCCCGAGGTGCGCTCGCACGTCGTCGGCGAGCGCGGCACGCTGTTCATGGTGTGCGACGGCATGGGGGGCGCCGCGGCGGGCGAGATCGCCAGCGCGATGGCGATCGACGCGATCCTCCGCGAGATCACCGCCGCGCTCGCGAGCGAGGACGCGCCGAACGAGGACGCGTTCGCCACCGCCATCAAGCGCGCCACCTCGGCGGCGAACGCGGAGATCCACATGTTCGCCGTGGAGCATCCCGAGTTCCGCGGCATGGGCACCACCGCGACGGTCGCCGGCGTGCTCGGCGACGCGGTCTACCTCGCACAGGTCGGCGACAGCCGCGCGTATCTCGTGCGCGGCGGCGTGGCGCAGCAGATCACGAAGGACCAGTCGTTGATGCAGAAGCTCGTCGAGGCGGGCGAGCTCACCGAGGAGGAAGCCGCGCAGAGCGAGCGGCGCAACATCATCCTCCAGGCGCTCGGCCCCGAGCCGCAGATCAAGATCGACCTCACCCACCAGCAGCTTCGCCGCGGCGACGTGCTCGTGCTGTGCAGCGACGGATTGAGCGGCCAGGTACGGACGGACGAGATCGCGCGCATCGTGAGCGAGGACGAGGATCCGATGACGGCGTGCAAGCGGCTCATCGATCTCGCGAACGACAACGGCGGGCCGGACAACATCACGGTGATCGTCGCGCGCTTCGACGGCGACGGCCTGATCATGCCCGGCGCCACCGATCCGGTGGGACACCGTGTCTTCCCGCTGCAGACGGACTCCGGGCCGGTTCCGGCGATCGAGTTGCGGGTCAGCCGCGGCACGCTCACGACCGGCGCGATCCCGATGCAGCGCCGCCCGACGCGCGAGATCCCGGCGCCGCCGCCCGCCGATCCGATCGTGCTCACCTCGTCGTTGCGCGACGACCCGCTCTCGAGCCGCCGCAGCCGCGGGATGCTCGTGGCGATGCTGCTCCTACTGCTCTTCCTCGCGATGGCGACGTGGTGGGTGTATCGGAGCGCGCAGTCGATCGTGGAGGAGCGCCACGCCGGCCAGGCGACGACCACCACTCCGGCGGCAGCGCCCGCGGCGCAGCGGCCCGCCACGCCACAGCCGGCGACGCCGGGATCCTCGACGCCGCAGCCCGCGACGAAGCAGGGAGCGCCCGCGAACGTGCCGTGACGATCGGGCTCCGCATCCTCACCGGCTCGCGCGCCGGCGAATGGGAGCGGTTCGACTCGACGGTCGTGACGGTGGGCCGGCATCCGGAGAGCGACCTGCGCTTCGACCCGGAGGGCGATCTCGACGTCTCGGCGCGCCACGCCGAGTTGCGCTTCGCCGACGGCGCATGGTCGGTGCACGACCTGCACAGCACGAACGGCACCTTCGTGAACGGCGAGCGCGTCGGCGCCGCGCGCCCGCTGGCGTCGGGTGACGTCGTCTCGCTCGGCGCGTCGGGGCCGCGCGTGGAGGTGCACGTCGGCGGCGCGGCGGCGATCGACGCCGCGCCGCGGGCGCCGCGTCCGCGCCGCAACACGGCGGAGCGGATCGCCGAGGCGGTGCACGCCGAGACGGCGTCGCTCAAGCGGATGTTCGCGCTGGCGCTCGGCGCGGTGGTGATCATCGGCGGGGTGGCCTTCCTGCTCTGGCGCCAACGGACGGACGCGCGCGAGCACGAGCTCGTGGCGTTGATCGCGCGGAGCGAGAGCGCGTCGGCACCGCTCGCGCGTACCGTCGCGGCGATGCGCGCGCGCGACTCGCAGTTCTCGCGGCTGCTCGCCGAGCGCGACTCGGCGCTCGGCGTCGACGTCGCGCGCGGCCGGCAGCTCGTCGGCGACGACGAACCGGATCGCCGCGCGGTGGCGCGGCTCTCGGCGCGCATGGCCGAGGAGAACCGGCTGCGCCGCGCGATCACGCAGCTCGACTTTCCTCGCGTGCACGATCTCAACGACGGCGCCGTCGCCCTCGTCGTGAGCGATCTCGACGGCACGTACGTCGCGGGGACGGCGTTCGCCGTATCGCCGGCCGGCGCGCTCGTGACGAACCGGCACATCGTCCGCTCGGAGGCGGGGCGCGCGCCGCGACGGATTCGCGTGCTCCTCGCGAACACGACGGAGTGGCGCGTCGCGCAGCTCGTGCGCGAGTCGGACGACGACGACCTCGCGCTCATCCAGCTCGACACCGGCGCGGCGGTGCCGGTGGTGGCCGGCGTGAGCCGCACCGGACGCGCCACGCGCGTCGGTTCACCCGTGGCGACGATCGGCTATCCGCACGCCGTCGATGCGCCGATGGAGGGCGCCGGGCTCGCCGTCCGCGCGAGCACGACGACGACGGCCGGCACGGTGAGCAAGCGGATCTCCGACGTGCTCCAGATCGACTCGTACGCGGGCAGGGGCTCGAGCGGCAGCCCGGTGTTCGACGTCCACGGCTACGTGGTCGGGGTGATCTACGGCGGCGAGCCCCAGAGCCACGGGCGCATCGTGTACGCGGTTCCAGCCGAGCGTCTCTCCTCCTTCCTCTCCGCCGCGGGACTCACGTCGATCCTGCGCTGATCCGACCGCTCCGTCATTCCGAGCGAGGGCGAAGCCCTGCTACTCCGTCATTCCGAGCGAGGGCGAAGCTCGAGTCGAGGAATCGCCGTGGACGCCACTACCGCAACGTGATCCTCTGGTCGTGCGCCAGGGCTCGACAGCCTCCATGCGGATCGGGCGGATGACTGCACGGATCGAGCGGATCGCCTCGCGGGGTCGCGCTCCACGCGCCGGCTCAGAGCTCCTCTCCATGCCACAGTTCAAAGTCTTTGTTGGCTGCGGGTCGAGATCGTGATGGCGGCGCGCCGCTCCTCTCCATCCCAGCGCCGAGATCCGTGTGCGAACGAGCGCGGATCGCCCGTAGCGCGGCTGCCGTTCTCCGCGTCTCCGCCTGCCTCTCCTCGGCTCCGCGCGCCGCTCTTGTCCTGAACGGCCGCGGGACGCTTCCAGGGCGGTAGTGGCGATCCGCCTGATCCGTGCAGTCATCCGCCCGATCCGCATAGAGCCGTTCGGCCCCGGCGCGAAGCTCCGCCACGCTACCGCATACCCGCTACTCCCTACTACCTACCGCAGTTGCAGTCACCCGCCCCCGTGCGTCTACGCCGCGCCCGGCGTGAGCGCGCCGAGCACGCGGTATCCGCGCGCCCCCGTCGCCGTGGGGACGTTGCCGGCGCGCGACTCGAGGTGGAGGAGCGCGAGCAGCGCGAAGGCCATGGCCTCCTTCGCTTCGCCGTCGAAGTAGCGCTCCTCGAACGTGTGCACCGCGAGCGGCGCCACGCCGTCGGCGATCAGGCGCACGAGCGTCGCGTTCTTCGCCCCGCCGCCGCTCAAGAGCGTCTCCGTCACCGGCTCGGGAATGAATCGGCGGTACGCGTCCGCGATGCTCCGCGCGGTGAGCGCCGTCGCCGTCGCGACGAGGTCGGCGTCGCTCGCGTTCGGCCGCACCGCGCGGCACCGCTCGATCAGCCGCGCGACGTACGCGTCGTCGAACAGCTCGCGCCCAGTGCTCTTCGGCGGCTCGGCGGCGAAGTACGGATGCGCGAGCAGCTCGGCGAGCACCTCCTCCACCGGCGTCCCGCTCGCCGCGATCCGGCCGTCCTCGTCGTAGCGCATCTCCGGCGCGACGCGCCGCACCACGGCGTCGATCACGGCGACGCCGGGCCCCGTGTCGAACGCGCGGACGCTCGCGAGCGTGCCGTCCGGCGGCACGACGGTCACGTTGCCGATCCCGCCGAGGTTCTGCAGCGCGCGCCATTCGCCGCCGGCGAAGAGCAGCGCGTCGGCGATCGGCACGAGCGGCGCGCCCTGGCCGCCGGCCGCGACGTCGCGCACACGGAAGTCGCTCACCACGGCGAGCCCGGTCCGCTCGGCGATCACCGCCGGCGCGTCGAGCTGCCACGTCGAGTGGCCGGGCTCGTGCCAGAGCGTCTGCCCGTGCGACCCGATCGCGCGCACGTCGGCACGCGACACTCCCGCCTCGGCGAGCGCCGCGACCGCCGCATCGGCCAGCCAGCTCCCGACGTCCACCGCGAGCCGGCAGTACTCGCGCGCCGTCCCTCCGCGCATCGCCGCGAGGAGGCGGTCGCGCTGCTCGCTCGAGTATGGATGGACGTGGAACGCGAGCAGCTCGGCGCGGTAGCGCGCGCCGTCCGGAACGAACCGCGCGACCGCGGCGGAGATCCCGTCGAGCGACGTGCCGGACATGAGCCCGACGCACACGCCGCCGCGCGGCTCGCGCGCGTCGCTCGCCATCACGCCACGGGCGGCGGCGCGCCCGGCACGACGCGGCGGATCACGCCACCCGCCTCCTCGAGGCGCCGCCGGGCCTCCTCGCTCGTCACGCCGAGCGCGTGCATCACGATCGCCAGCTTCACGCGGCCGCCGGCACGCGCGAGCAGCGCCCGTGCCTCCTCGCGCTCGACCCGAGTCACCTCGGCGACGATGCGCTCGCTCCGGTCGGTGAGCTTCGCGTTCGTCGCGCGCAGGTCGACCATGAGATTGCCGAACGTCTTGCCGAGCCGGATCATCGCGCCCGTCGTGATCATGTTCAGGATCAGCTTCGTCGCGGTCCCCGCCTTGAGCCGCGTGCTTCCGGTCACGACCTCCGGCCCGGTCACGGCGACGATCGCGATGTCCGACGCGGCGAGCGTCGCTTCCGGCGGCGGCGAGCAGGCGACGATCGCCGTGCGCGCGCCGAGCGACTTGGCGTGCTCCAGCGCGACGCGCACGTAGGGCGTGGTCCCCGACGCGGCGATGCCGACGACGAAGTCGCCGGCGCGCACGCCACGCTCGTCGAGATCGCGCCGCGCGTTCTCGACGCGGTCCTCCGCTCCCTCCTGCGCGCTCGTGAGCGCCGGCGTGCCCCCCGCGATGATCCCCTGCACCATCTCCGGATCCGTGCCGAAGGTGGGCGGGCACTCGGAGGCGTCGAGGACGCCGAGCCGTCCCGACGTCCCCGCGCCGACGTAGAACAGCCGGCCGCCGGCACGGAAGGCGGTCTCGGCGGCCGATATCGCCTGCGCGATCTGGGCGCGCTGCGTGGCGACGGCGCGCGGGACCTCCTGGTCCTCCGCGTTCATGAGGTCCACGATCCCGAGCGGATCGGCGAGGTCGATCTGCTGCGTGCGCGGATTCCGCTGCTCGGTGACGCGCGGATCGACGACTCTGGGGGGCACGGCGAATGGCAAGAGAACGCGGAGCGGTCCGCCGGGTACACACTTTCTGTCGTCTCCCAGGCGCCGCGGCTAACTTACCGGACGCCGTTCCGCGATCGCAAGCCACTCGGAGCTCACGTGCGACGACTCGCCCTCGCGCTGCTGACGTCTCTCCTCGCGCTGCCGTTGCACGACGCGCACGCGCAGATCATCCGCACCGGCCGGCTCGGCGCACGCGATCCGAAGCTGTGGATCTCGGGCGGCATCGGGCTGCAGCAGGGATGGACCGTCACCGACGGCGCGACGCAGACGCGCTGGCGGCTGAGCGACGGCCAGGCGTACTTCGCCGCCGTGGAGCGTCCGATCACCGGAGGCGTCTCGCTCGGCGTGCGCGCGAGCACGGCGCGCGTGTCCGTCGACTACACGTCCACCGATCCGCTCGCCTTCACCGGCCCGCGCGATGCCGACGCGAGCGTCTCGCAGGGGCTCGCCATCCTCCACATCACCGCCGGCCGCGACCTGCACACCGTGATCGAGCTCGGCGCCGGCGCGACGATCTACTCCGGCTTCCGCGAGCGCGGCACCGGTGCCGATCTCCCACCCGACAAGGCCGACGCGGACTTCACCTTCGTGCTCGGCTACGGCATCGGCTACTCGTTCTCCAACACCTTCCAGGTCGACGTCGTGCAGGACCTCGCCACGGCATTGCACCAGAAGACCGGGCTCTCGGCGGGCGACGACTCCTCGGTGCGCATCGCGGGCACGCGGCTCGTCGCGCGATTCGGGCTCGGGAGCTGACCGTGGCGGCGCGGGCCCGCACGGCGTCGCGACGCGCGATGCGACGCGCGACGCCGCTGCTCGTCGCCGGGGCGTGCCTCGTCGCGGTGCACGCGTCCCGCGCGCAACGCCCCA
>Ga0310810_10007093_pt1 | contig 12747 bp, 9 predicted proteins | sample NCmetagenome_FD_207641 | JGI IMG/M metagenome (GOLD analysis project Ga0310810, IMG submission 207641) | Soil microbial communities from experimental microcosm in Duke University, North Carolina, United States - NC | ecosystem: Engineered > Artificial ecosystem > Soil microcosm > Unclassified ... | reverse complement strand
TCGCATCGCCGAAACACATCCCGTCACGCTCGTGAACTCGGTGAACCCGTTCCGGCTGGAGGGCCAGAAGACCGGCGCGTTCGAGGTGGTCGACCAGCTCGGCCGCGCGCCCGACTATCACCTCATTCCCGTCGGCAACGCCGGCAACATCACCGCGTACTGGCGCGGGTACCGTGAGTACCACCGCGACGGCAAGATCGACGCGCTGCCCCGCATGGTCGGTTTTCAGTCCGCCGGCGCGGCGCCGATCTACGAGAATCGTGTGATCGAGGCGCCGCGCACGGTCGCCACGGCGATCAAGATCGGCAATCCCGCATCGTGGGGCCCAGCCCTCGAGACGGTAAAAGACAGCCGCGGCTTCGTCGACATCGTCACCGACGACGAGATCCTGCGCGCCTACCGGATGCTCGCGCGCGAGGAAGGCATCTTCATGGAGCCGGCATCCGCGGCGACGGTGGCCGGACTCGTGAAGATCGTCAAGGCGGGTCGTGTCGAGCGCGGCTCGACCGTCGTGCTGACGCTCACCGGCCACGGCTTGAAAGATCCGGACACGGCGCTCGAGTCGGCGTCGCGTCCCACCTCTGTCCCCGCCTCGATCGACGCGGTCCTGGCGCAGCTGGGTCTCTGAGCCACCGACTTCGTCTGCTGCTCGGTCTGGCGGTCAGCGTCGCGCTGTTTGCGTACCTGTTCGCGAGCGTCAACCTGCGCGAGCTCGGCCACCAGCTGGCGGCGACAAACTGGGCCTGGGTCGCGGTCGCGGTCGTCGTCGGCGTGGTCGGAATCTGGGCGCGCGCGCGACGCTGGCGCTGGCTGTTTCCGCCGGGGCCAGAGCCGCCGGGCATCGTGCCGGCGACCATGATCGGCTACATGGCGAACAACGTCCTGCCGCTGCGCGCGGGCGAGGTCGTGCGCATCTACGTGCTCGGGCGAAAGTTACGCGAGGCGACCGGAATGACGGGCGCGCAGAGCTACTGGCTGGTGACGGCAACGCTCGTCGTCGAGCGTGTCCTCGATAGCCTCGCCGTCGTGCTGATCCTCGCGGTACTCGTCCTCACGATCCCAGTGCCGCGCTTCGTGGAATGGGCCGCCGGGGTGCTGTTCGCGATCGACGTGATCGGCGTCTCCGCCCTCGTCGCCGTGGCGGCCGCGCCCCAGACGTGTCGGCGGATTCTGCTTCGGCTATTGGGCCGTTGGCCCGCCGCGGCGCGCATCGTCGTTTCGGTGTTCGATTCCGGGCTTCGCGGCCTCGACGGCATTCGCACGCTCGCGCACCTGCCGCGCCTCGCGCTGTGGACGGCGATCGTGTGGCTGATGCCCGCGACGGCGGCCTGGGCAATGCTGCGCGCCGTACACCTCGACCTGCCGTTCGGCGCCGCCTGGACGGTGATCGCGTTCGTCGGCGTTGGTATCAGCGTGCCGTCCGCACCCGGCTACGTCGGCGTGTTTCACGCCGCCGCCACCGCCGCCCTCGAAGTGTTCGGTGTGGCCCGCTCGGCCGCGCTGGCGTACGCCCTCCTCTATCACGCGAGCACGGTGGTGCCGCTCACCGTCGTCGGCTGGATCTATCTGCTGCGCGAGCACGTCTCGCTCGGCGAGGCGCGCCGCACCGCACCGGCCGCATGAGCGCTGCTGCGCGCTTGCCTGCGCGCGCGCCGCTCATGTAGATTGCGGAGCCTATGGCATTGATGGTGCAAAAATACGGCGGCTCGTCCGTCGCCGACGCGGAGAAGATCAAGAACGTCGCGCGGCGTGTCGGCGAGAGCGCGGCCTCGCACCAGCTCGTCGTCGTCGTGTCCGCGATGGGGAAGACCACCGACGGTCTCCTCCAGCTCGCCTCGCGCATCACGTCCACGCCCGACACGCGCGAGATGGACATGCTGCTCGCGACCGGCGAGCAGGTGACGATCGCGCTGCTCGCGATGGCGCTGCACTCGCTCGGTCTCAAGGCGCGCTCGCTGACAGGACCGCAGATCGGCATGCGCACCGACCGCGCGCACACGAAAGCGCGGATCACGCGCATCACGCCGGAGCGTGCGCGCGCCGCGCTCGACGCCGGCGAGATCGTCGTCGTCGCCGGATTCCAGGGCCTCTCGGATGCCGACGAGGTCACCACGCTCGGACGCGGCGGCTCGGATCTCACGGCCGTGGCGCTCGCGGCGGCCCTGAAGGCCGACGTGTGTGAGATCTACACGGACGTCGATGGCGTGTACACGGCCGATCCGAACATCGTGCCCGACGCGCGCAAGCTGCCTCGCGTGGCCTACGACGAGATGCTCGAGATGGCCAGCCTGGGAGCCAAGGTGCTCCAGGCCCGCTCCGTCGAATTCGCGAAGAAGTACGGCGTCACCGTGCACGTGCGCTCGACGTTCAAGCCGGATCCCGGCACGCTCGTGACGAGGGAGGAGAGCGGGATGGAAGAGGCGGTGGTCACGGGCATCACCCACGACCGAAGCCAGGCGAAGATCTCGCTGCTCCGCGTCCCGGACCGGCCCGGCATCGCCGCCCAGGTGTTCGGCGCGGTGGCGGCCAAAACCGTCGTCGTCGACATGATCGTCCAGAACATCAGCCGCGACGGGTTCACGGACATCTCGTTCACGGTGCCGCGCGGCGATCATCGGCGCGCGCAAACAGCCCTGGAGGAGATCGGCCGGGCGGTCGGTGCCGAAAAGGTCGTCCACGACGAGCGGGTGGCCAAGGTCTCGATCGTCGGCGTCGGCATGCGCAGCCACTCGGGCGTGGCCGCGCGGATGTTCACCGCGCTCTCGAAGGAAGGCATCAACATCCAGATGATCTCGACGTCCGAGATCGCCATCTCGTGCGTGATCGAGGACAAATACGCCGAGCTCGCCGTCCGCGCGCTGCACGACACCTTCGAGCTCGGCCGGGAGAAGTCATGAGTACCGGCCGCGCCGCCGTCTTCTTCGGTCCGGGCAAGCCGTTCCAGATCCGTGAGGTGCCGCTGCCGGAGGTGGAGCCGGACGCCGTTCTCATCAAGGTATCGCTCGCCAATGTGTGCGGCTCCGATCTGCACTTCTGGCGCGGCGACGCGCCGCTGCGGCTGCCGGACGACGGGTGGATCTTCGGCCACGAGATGACGGGTCGCGTCGCGCGCCTCGGCCGCAACGTCACGACCGATTCGCTCGGCCGGCCGCTGCGCGAGGGCGACCGCGTTGCGTACACGTATTTCTATCCGTGTGGCCGCTGTTACGTGTGTCTCAACAAGCAGCCCGCGGCCTGCCCTGCAAAGATCGAGCGTCCGCGCGGGCCCCGCGACTTTCCGCACTTCCATGGCGCGTTCGCCGAGTACTACTATCTGCGGCCCGGCGGTGCGCTCTTCGCCGTGCCCGACGCGCTGAGCGACGAGCTGGTCTCGCCCGTGAACTGCGCCCTCTCGCAGGTCATCTTCGGGCTCCAGGAGGCGGGGCTCCGGTTCGGCGACAGCGTGGTGATCCAGGGAGCGGGCGGTCTCGGCGTTCAGGCGGCGGCGGTGGCGAAGGACATGGGTGCGGCGTGCGTGGTCGTCGTCGACCAGATCCCCGGGCGCCTCGAGCTCGCGCAGGCCTTCGGCGCCGATCACGTCATCAACGTGAAAGAGGTCGCGGACCGCAAGGAGCGCGTGGCGCTCGTACGGCGGTGGACGGGCGGCCTCGGGGCCGACGTCGCGTGCGACTTCGTCGGGTTCCCGCAGGTGATTCCCGAGGGCATCGAGATGCTGCGGCCGGGCGGCACGTATCTGGAGATCGGCACGATCAGCCGAGGCGCCAAGGTCGAGCTCGAGCCCGCCACACTCGTGTGGGGTGCGAAGCGCATCGTGGGCGTCATCATGTACGACGCCGCCGTCATCCCCCGCGCTCTCGATTTCCTCGTGCGCAACCAGCGACGCTTTCCATTCGATCGCCTTGTCTCGCACAAGTACCCGCTCGACGCGATCAATCAGGCGTTCGCAGATTCCGAGTGGCACAACCGCGAGACGACGCGCATCAGCCGGGCCGCGCTCGTGCCGTGACACGCGCCGCTGCAAACGGGTGCGCAGACTGGACACATGCCGTGACGATTACCGTGCCAGATCGGTCTCGACACCGCGCACGTGCGCGTGACTTCGCTGCGCGCGGCCGTGAGAAGAAACGCTCAGGAGCTTTTACAATCCAGGATGTCGCGGTGGCATGCATGGCACGCCCCTTGCGGATTTCGCTGCGAGAACGGTCGATCGCATGACAGACAACGTCGAGCCCCGCGACGAAATGATCGAAGCCGAGCACCGGTTCCGTGACCTCGTGCACGGCGTCGACGCCATCGTGTGGGAGGCCGACGCGGCATCGTTGGCCTGTACGTTCGTCAGCCGACGCGCCGAGGAGCTGCTCGGCTATCCGATCGAGCGCTGGCTCGGCGCGCCGGACGTGTGGGACGAGATTCTCGACCCGCGCGACCGCGACCGCGTCCTGGCGCGCTACGGCGAAGCGATGACCGCGACGCACGCGATCGAGCACGAATTCCGCGCGGTCACCGCCGACGGGCGCCACGTCTGGCTGCGCGACCGGGTGCAGCCGGCCGAGGGCGGGCGCCTCCGTGGGCTGATGATCGACGTCACCGAGCACAAACGGGTCGAGCAGGAGCGAGACGAGCTGCTTCTCCGCGAGCAGGTCGCGCGCAACGAGATGGAGTCGGCCGCCGAGATGGTGCAGCGGCTCGAGAGCATCACGGAGGCTGCGCTGGCCGACCTGTCGGAGGAGCCGCTGCTGCGGCGCGTGCTCGAGCGCATCCGCGATGTCCTGGAGGCAGACAGCACGCTGATCCTGCTGCCGACGGAGGACGGCGCGCACCTGCGGCTCGTGGGCTCGGTAGGGCTCGAAACGGACTCCGACGTGCGCGTGCCCATCGGCGAGAGTCTCAGCGGACGGATCGCGACCACACGTCGCGCCCTGCTCGTGGAGGACGCTGCCCGAGCTGACGTCGACGTGCCGCCGCTGAGGCACGCGCGCGTGCGGTCGCTGGTCGGCGTGCCGCTCTCCGTCGATCGATACACCACCGGCGTCGTACACGCCGCGCGCATCGCGCGCCGTCGCTTCAGTGCGGACGACGCGCGCCTGCTGCAGCTGGTCGGCGACCGGCTCGGCGTCGCGATTCGCAACGCGCGGCTCTACGAGGGCGAGCGGCGGGCCCGCTTAGCCCTCGAGGCGGCCACCCGCCATGCGGCATTTCTCGCCGACGCCGTCACCGCGCTCGCCGCCGCGCCGGACCCGGCCCAAGGTCTCGCGGCGGTCGCGCGGCTGGCGGTACCGCTCCTGGCCGACTGGTGTGCCGTGGACCTGCGCGAGCCGGACGGCACCTTCTGCCGCGTCGCGGTCGTCCATCGCGACCCCGCCATCGAGGCGCGCGCCGCGCAGCTTCTCGGCCCGGTTGCCGCGCAACCCGCGGGCGGGCTCATGCGCGCGCTCGATACAGGCACCGCGCAGTGGGTCGGCTCCCACGCCGACGTCGCCGATCTCGCCGTGCGTGGTGAGCCAAACGAGCATCAGACGCTGGTCGGCCTCGGAGTCGAGCGCTACGTGATCGCGCCGCTCGCCGTCAGCGGTCGCGTGCTCGGCGCGATCACGCTGGTCGCCGCGCCCGGCCGCGACCTGGGCGACAACGAAGTCCGCCTGGCGCAGGATCTCGCATGGCGCGCGGCGCTTGCACTGGACGCCGAGCGGCGGCGTGGGATGGCACGCGACCTCTTGCAAATGGTCGGTGGCGAGCTCCGCGCGCCGCTCGCCTCGCTGGGCCGGGCGCTGCGAGCGACCGCCGATCCGGCAAAGACCGGCGCGGCGCGCACCGCCGTGCGTGCACTCTCGGCCGTCGCACGCGAGGCGCGGCTCGCCGCGCGGTACGTGGCGGTCGCGCCCGAGCTCGCCTCGCGGCGGGTCGACCTCGGCAACGTCGTCGACGCTGCGGTCAACGCCGTCGCCGACGAGGCGCGCGCGAAGGGCGTCGACGTCGAAACCGCTGGAGAACCGGAAACCGTCGAGGTCGCGGGCGACCGTCGTCGTTTGCGCCAGGCCGCTCAGCGGCTGCTCGAAGCTGCCGTTCGCTCCACGCCCGCCGGTGGCCGCGTGTGCACGCGACTCTCGCGCGCGGGCGCCCACGCGGTGCTCGCGGTCAGCATGGTCGGTGCGAGCGTGGCTCCGACGGCTGGCTTGCGCTTGAGCGTCGCGCGCCAGCTCATCGAGCATCACGGCGGCACGCTCACCGCCGAGGGTGAAGGCCCCGGCCCGACGCTGACGCTGTCGCTGCCACTCGCCTACTGACGCTCGAATCTCGAGTCGCCCTCGCCGGCTTGATGCCGGCTCCTGTCACGATTTGTCCACTCTAGCGGCGTTCGCGGCGCACGTGCGATGGTCGCCGCGTGCTCGACTACACGCGTCGGCAGATCGTCCTGCTCTTCGGCGCAGCGGCCGTCGCCGCCTGCGGTCTCGGGATCGACCGGTGGCGACGCGCGAATACCGACACCGTCGCCTATCTCGAGAGTCTCGACCGCGCCGCCGCGCCGAGCCCACCACCGGGGCCCACCGTCGAGCCAGGCACGCGGCGCGCCGTCACCAGATCCGCGACGCTGCGATCGGCGACCGCCGCATCAGCAGATGCCGACACACCACACCGGGAGCCGTCGCGTCTTCGGCGCCGCCACCGGGACGACGCGACACCGCTCGATGTCAACGCAGCAAGCGCCGCCGACTTCGAGCGCCTGCCCGGCGTGGGCCCGGCCCTCGCTGCGCGGATCGTCGACCTCCGCACGCGTGACGGACCCTTTTCGTCCGTGGACGACCTGCGGCGGGTGCGCGGGGTCGGTGAAACCACCCTCGCCCGGTTGCGCGCCCGCCTCGCCGTGAACACCCCGTGAGCGTCGCCGTCCCTCGGACGCTCGCGATGCCGTTGGCACCTCCTGCAGTCGCGTTCGCGGTCGGCATCGCGCTCGCGCCGGCGATGCCGCCACGCGCGGCGTGGGCGCTGCTGCTCGCGGCACTCGCGGCCGGTGCGCTGGTGCTCGTCCTCGGTCAGGCGGCTCATGCGCTGGCGCCGCTGCTCGTCGCGGTCGTCATGCTCGGCACACTCCGTGCCGAGCCGGCGCCGCTGCCGCCCGATCACGTCGGTCGGCTGGCGTTGCCGTCGACCGCGCGTGTGGAGGGCCGACTGGCCGCGGACCCCGTCACGTGGGCGCCCGAGCGCACGCGGTTGACGCTCGACGTCGTCCGTGTCGATGACGTCCCGCATGTTGGGCGCATCTTGTTGTCGCTCTACGGACCGCCGCCGGCGCTCGCCGATGGCCAACGCATCCGGGTCGACGCGCGGCTCGACCGGCCTCACGGACTGCTCGATCCGGGTGTGTTCGACGCCGTGGCGCGGCTGGCCCGCGACGGCATCCACGTCACCGGCACCGCATCGTCCACGCGCGTGGTGCCCCTCGAGCCGCCTGCGCCGGCGTGGCCGGCTCGCGTACGGCAGTTCGCGGTCGCCGCGTTTTCCGACTGGCTGCCACCCGTGTCGGCTGGCCTGCTCGGCGGACTCGTGCTCGGCGCGCGGACCGGACTGCCGCCCGACGTGCAGGACGCGTTCCGGAGCGCCGGCATCTTCCATATTCTGGCGGTGTCCGGCTTCAACGTCGCGTTGCTCGCCGGCGCAGTCTGGGTTCTCGTGCGCGCAGCCGGCGGCGGCCGGGGCGCGGCGGCCGCCACGGGAATCGTCGCGGTGCTCGCGTTCGCTGCGGTCGTCGGCCCGGAGCCGTCGGTGGTCCGCGCGACGATCATGGGCGTGCTCGTGCTCGCCGCGGTCTTGCTCGATCGCGAGGCCTCGGTCACGAACAGCCTGGCGCTGGCGGCGCTCGGCATCCTCGCCGTGCGCCCAGGCGACCTGCTCGATCCCGGCTTCCAGCTCTCGTTCGCCGCCACCGCGGGCATCGTGCTGGCGCCGGTACCGCGGCGCGGGCTCGCAGCCGGTCTGGCGGTAAGCGTGGCGGCACAGCTCGCGGTGCTGCCCGTCACGCTCGTGCACTTCAATCAAGTCTCCACGGTCGGCATCGTCGCGAATCTCGCCGCCGTGCCGCTGGCCGCTGCGGGCACGGTTCTCGGTCTGCTCGCCATCGTGGCGGCCGCGATCAGCGACATCACCGCGGCAGCCGTGTTCGGCGCGGTGTGGCCGCTCTTGCTCGCGTTGCGCGCAGTCGCCGCGCTCGCGGCGGCCGTGCCGGGCGCGGTGATCCACTGGCCCGCGCCGAGCCCGGCCGCCATCGCGGCGTACGCCGCGGCCCTCGCGTGCGGCGTGGCCGCGTGGCGCTGCCGGGCGCGGCCGTCGCGAGCTCGGGTGTTGGGCGCGATCGCGACACTCGGACTGGTGGGCGCGGTCGTGCTCGCGGCGCGACCCGTCTTCACGCGCGGCGACGGCCGACTGCACGTCAGTGTGTTGGACGTCGGTCAGGGAGACGCCATCGTCGTCGAGACGCCGGACGGTAGCGCGATCGTCGTCGACGCCGGCGCCGGCGGCGCATCGCGCCTGGACCTCGGCGAGCGCGTGGTCGCGCCGTTTCTGTGGAATCGCGGGGTCCTGGCAGTGCACGCCAGCCTGACGACTCATCACGACGTGGATCATGCGGGCGGCATGGCCGCGCTGCGGCGGCTGTTTCGCGTGCGAGAGACGTGGGACGCTGTCGCTGGTTCGCGAAGCTACGGCGGCGCGCTGCTGACGTCGATCGTCCCCGACGTGGCCGGCGGCCGCGGCAACGACCACGCCGTCGTGCTTCGCGTGGAGGTCGGTCTCGCGAGCGTGCTCCTTGCGTCGGACATCGAGATGCGCGGCGAGCGCGCGCTGCTCGATTCGAGCGTCCCGCTCGCGGCGACCGTGCTGAAGGTCGCCCACCACGGTGCCGCGACGTCCAGCACGGCCCCGTTCCTCGCGACCGTGCGCCCGGCGGTGGCCGTCGTGTCCGTCGGCGCGCGCAATCCCTATGGGCATCCCGACGCGGGCGTCCTCGCCCGGCTTGCCGACGTCGGCGCCCGCGTGTTTCGCACCGATCGCGACGGCGCTGTGCTGATCGAGACCGACGGCCGCGAGCTCACCGTGACGCGTTGGCGCGACCGCGCCGTCGAGCGCTTGTGTCTCGACCCGGAGACGATCTGCTAGAATCCGTGCGCCATGGCGAAGATCAACGAGAATTATCTTCGGCTCAAGAGCGGATATCTGTTCAGCGAGATCGCACGGCGGGTCAGGGAGTTCCAGGCCGCGCATCCCGACGCGAAGCTGATTCGTCTCGGTATCGGCGACGCCACCCAGCCGCTGCCGCCCGCGATCGTGCAGGCGTTGCATTCTGCCGTCGACGAGATGGCGCGCGCGGAGTCGTTCCGCGGCTACGGTCCGGAGACGGGGTACGACTTCCTGACGACCCTCATCTCCACGCACGAGTACGCCGCGCGCGGCGTGACGATCGCGGCGGACGAGATCTTCGTCAGCGACGGCAGTAAGAGCGACGCCGCGAATTTTCAGGAGCTCTTCAGCGCCGACGCCGTGGTCGCGCTGACCGACCCCGTGTATCCCGTGTATCTCGACAGCAACGTGATGGCGGGCCGCGCGGGAGCGCCTGATGCGCAAGGCGGCTACGACCGCATCGTGTACCTACCGTGCACGGCCGACAACGGCTTCGATCCGCCGCTGCCTGACCGGCCCGTCGACATGGTGTATCTGTGCTTTCCGAACAATCCGACGGGCGCGGTCCTGGGTCGTGCCGCGCTACGGCGCTGGGTGGACTGGGCACGCGACGCGGGCGCCGTGCTTCTCTACGACGCGGCGTACGAGAGCTACATCCACGACCGCGAGATTCCGCACTCGATCTTCGAGGTCGAGGGCGCGCGCCAGGTGGCCGTGGAGTTCCGCTCGTATTCGAAGACGGCCGGTTTCACCGGCACGCGCTGCGCGTACACGGTCGTCCCAAAGGACGTCACCGCGCGGACGTCGAGCGGTGAATCGGTGCCGCTTCATGGGCTGTGGTTTCGCCGTCAGTCGACGAAGTTCAACGGCGCCCCCTATATCGTCCAGCGTGCGGCAGCCGCGATGTACAGCGCTGAGGGCCAAAAACAGGTGCGCGCGACGATCGACTACTACATGGAGAACGCGCGGCTCATCCGCGAGGGTCTCGAGGCGGCCGGGCTCAGCGTGTACGGCGGTCGGAACGCGCCGTATATCTGGGTCAAGACCCCGGTGGGCGTCGACTCGTGGGGGTTTTTCGACAAGCTCCTGAACGAGGCGCACGTCGTGGGGACGCCGGGCGCGGGGTTCGGCCGCAGCGGCGAGGGCTACTTCCGGCTCACGGGATTCGGCGACCGAGCGTCGACTGAGGAAGCGGTGTCGCGCATCAAGTCGCGCCTCCGTCGGTAGCGGGGTCGCCTGCCGCGAGGCGGGATACTCGGACTAGGTCTCGTACGCGCGCTCGTATTGCGAGCGCAGGCGCTCGAGCTCGTCGGGATCCAGTCGCATGCCGAGTGACAACCCCATCTCGCCGAGGATCGTCTTGATCTCGTTCAGCGACTTCTTGCCGAAGTTCTTCGTCTTCAGCAGCTCGGCTTCGGTCTTCTGCACGAGATCCGCGATCGTCCGGATGTTCGCCGTCTTCAGGCAGTTCGACGCGCGCACGGACAGCTCCAGCTCGTCGACGTTGCGGAAAAGATTCTCGTTGAGCTCCGTGCCGGGTCGCGTCTCGGCGTGCTCGGCGTCGTCCTCCTGCGGCGTGGCCTCGGGGAAGTCCGTGAGCAGGTTGAAGTGATCCTGCAGGATCCGCGAGGCTTCGCCCACGGCGGCCTGCGGGCTCACGCTGCCGTTGGTCCACACCTCGAGCACGAGCCGCTCGCGCGGCGCACCGTCGGCGCTCTCCGCGGCCGGGACCGGCTCGACGTGGAAGTTCACGCGCTTAATGGGAGAAAAATCGGCGTCGAGCAGGATCGCATTGATCGGCAGCGCCTCCGGCTCACGCTTCTCGGCGGGTTGGTAGCCCCGGCCGCGCTCGATGCACACCTCCATCTCGAGCATCCCGTCCTTGTCGAGCGTTGCCAGCACCACGTCCGGCGTCAGGATCTGGACGTCGCTGTCGGGCTCGAAATCGCCCGCCTTCACCACGCGCGTGCCCTGGGCCTTCAGTCGCAGAATTTTCGGGCGATTCACGTGCAGCGCAAAGACGACGTTCCGGAGATTCATCATGATGTCCAGCGTGTCTTCCTGCACGCCGGGCAGGTGCGAGAACTCGTGCAAAACGTTCTCGATCTTCACCCAGGTGGGCGCGGCGCCGTGGATGGCCGACAGCAGCGCGCGCCGATACGCGATGCCGACCGTGAGCGCGAACCCCGGCTCGAACGTGTCGATGAGGATCTTGCCGTAGGCGTTTTCTGACGCGCTCCAGTCGTGGCGAGTGGGGAGCTGCAGCTCCTGCATGCGGACCTCCGTGGAAGATTAGGGGCGTAACCCCAGGCCAGACAGTATACCAAACGCCTACTTCACCCCCGATTCGGGGATGGCCGGTCGCTCAGGGTAGACTCGAATCATGCGCGTGCGCTGGCTCGTCGTTGCGCTCGTGCTCGCCGCGGCGGGGGTCGGCTGGCTCGTGCTGACGCCGACACCGGCCGTTCGCCAGGGCCCGCTGGTCGTCATGATTCCGCCACACGAAGGCGTGCTCGGCATCGCCGAGCGTCTCGCCCAGGCACAGGTCATCAAGAGCCGCGCCGCGTTCGTCGTGGCGACGGTCGTCCGCGGTGCGCCGCGCCGCCTCAAAGCCGGCGAGTACGAAATCCCGCGCGACGCGACGGCGTGGGACATCCTCGCGCTGCTCATGAGCGGTCGCGTGCGCCAGCACATGATCCTGCATCCCGAGGGCGCGACGGTGGCCGAGCTGGCGCGCGCGCTGGAGGCCGAACAGCTCGCCACCGCCGACGAGGTCGCACGCGTCGCCGCCGACCGGAAATTCCTGAACGAAAACGGTATCGAGGCTGCCAACGTGGAAGGCTACCTCTTTCCCGACACCTATCAGTTCGTCCGCGGGATGACCCCTGAGGAAATGCTCGGCCGGATGGTGCACCGCATGCGCTCGAAGCTGACGCCGGAGATCCACGCGCGGGCGCGAGAGCTCGGGCTCACGACACACCAGCTGCTGACCCTGGCGTCGATCATCGAGCGCGAGGCGATCGACAAGGACGAGCAGCGCCTCATCGCCGCCGTGTTCTGGAATCGTTTGAAGATCGGCATGCCGCTGCAGGCGGATCCGACCGTCCAGTACGCCGTGGCCAAGGAGCGGCGCGCGCTGAGTCGTGCCGACCTGCTCGTCGATCACCCGTACAACACCTACGTCCGTCTCGGCTTGCCGCCCGGGCCGATCGCCAGTCCGGGGCTCGAGGCCATCCAGGCTGCGCTCGCTCCTGCTCCGGTGAAGTACCTGTACTTCGTCGCGCGCGACGAACGCCATCATCACTTCTCGACCAGCATGGAGGAGCACACCGCGGCCGTCGCGCGCTACCGTGTGTCGCGCGCCAACGCTCGGTAGAACGCCCCGCGCGAGCATGCTATAAATCCCGGAATGTCGCGCTCGACCGCGGTATCCGCGAATCCCGGGATCGACCGCGCGCGCTCGGAGTTTCCCCTCCTCTACCGTGCTCTGCGGACGCCCGTGCGCGGCGCGCTCGAGCGCTGGTTTGGCCTGCGCGTGGACGGCGTGGAGCATCTGCCGGAGCGCGGTCCCTACCT
>Ga0310810_10007090_pt1 | contig 12748 bp, 9 predicted proteins | sample NCmetagenome_FD_207641 | JGI IMG/M metagenome (GOLD analysis project Ga0310810, IMG submission 207641) | Soil microbial communities from experimental microcosm in Duke University, North Carolina, United States - NC | ecosystem: Engineered > Artificial ecosystem > Soil microcosm > Unclassified ... | reverse complement strand
CTGTCCCGCGCGTACGCGCCAGCCTCGTCGCACGCGCGCCCTGACCGGCTGGCCCGTGTCGTCGAACAGGACCGCGACATCGTCCGGCCATAGCGGCCGATTGAGCCGGTCGCGCCCGGCGCGCATGTGGACGTAGGTGATCGGCCCGATCGCCAGGTACTCGTTCAGCGAGCCGAAGCCGCCGGTCGGGATCGGTTGATCCACCTTGCCGTCACGGACCGCCAGCACCAGCTCGCCGTCCTCGCCGTGCACGTCCATGCCCGCGTGAAATCGATCGTGTCCCGTGCCACCGGGATTCCCCCTGGCTTCGCCGAAAGTGCCGGCGACCTCGTGCGGGCCACCTTGAGGCTCGAGCGGCCAGATCAACGGCAGCGCCGAAAACCGGGCGAGATCGAAGCCGCCCGTGAGCCCCGGCGGCGCCGGACGTATCGCCATCGCAGGCGCTGGCACGTCGAGCAGCCGGATCATCCGGTTGCCCGCGTCGGCCACCACGAGCGCTCCGTCCCCTCGCAGCGCCAGGCCCGCGGGCGCACGGAAGCGCGCAGTGGCATTGTCGCCATCCACGTAGCCGGAGGCGTTTCCCGCGAGCGTACGGCTCACGCCCATCGGCGTCATCTCGACGATCCGGCCGCGGCGGTCCGTGACAGCAAGCCGCCCCTCGGACATCACGGCGATGCCGATCGGCCGGACAATACCCTCGGCGCTGCCCGTGACGTCGATGCTCTGCACCGTGGAAACCAGACCATCGGGAGCGATGCGCCGGATCAGCTCGTTGCCCGTGTCGGCCACAACGATGCTGCCATCCGGCGCGACCGCCAGGCCTGTCGGCGTGTCGAAGCGGGCCGCAAGCGCAGGTCCGTCCGCCAGCCCGGGCACGCCTTCGCCTGCCAGAGTCGCCACATCGCCTGTAGGCGAGATGACTCGCACACGATCGTTGTAGGTGTCCGAGACCAGCAGGCGTCCCCGCGAGTCGAGCGCGATCCCAATTGGCCCGTTGAACCGGGCCGATGTCCCCGGCCCATCCTGAAAGCCGGCGACGCCGTTTCCCGCGACCGTAGTGACGCGTCCCGCCGGGTCCACCCTCCGAATGGCGTGGTTCGCGGTATCCGCGACGTAGACGATGCCCGTGGCATCGACCGCGAGTCCCGACGGCGTGTTGAATCGGGCGGCCGCGCCGACGCCGTCGGCGAACCCTTCGGTGCCGCCGGCGATCGTGCTGACGTTACCCTCCGGCGTGATGCGGCGGATTGCGTTGGCCTCGCCGGCATCGGCGACGTACACCGTGCCATCGCGTCCAACCGCCACGCCGAAGGGATCCGAGAAGAGCGCCTCGAAGGCGTCTCCGTCGCGTCGGCCCTCGCCGCCTGTTCCGGCGACGAGCCGGACCGGGGGTGCCCAATCGCGTCCGGGCCTGGCCCGCGGCGACTCGTGAAGCAGGGGCCAGAAATACCAGACTGGAAAGGCCGTCAGCAGGGCGGCCAGCGTCAAACCGCCAAGGACAAAACGAACGAATCCAGCCGGCGCGCGCACGTGGCGTCAAGTATGCCCGGTTGTCACCTTTGGATAACTGGCACTACCGGCTCAACCGATGTAACGTGTAGCGGATCGGGTGGCCAACGCGGCCTTCCGTCCTCAAGGAGCGCAGCTAACGATGACTCCATCGACCCGGGCGGTCTGGACCGCCGGCCTTGCCATATCCATCACGATTGCCGCCGCCACGGGGCTCTCTGCTCAGTCCAAACCCCCGGCGGCCACCGCGCCCAAGCCTGCCGGCGCCCCGCCGGCGAAGAAACCGGCGGCGCTGCCGATGGTCCCCGCGATGTCACGCCCCTGGACGGGCGACTTCGACGGCATGGTCAAGCGGCGACTGGTCCGCATCCTGGCGCCCTACAGCAAGACCCATTACTTCATCGACAAGGGCCAGCCGCGCGGCCTGATCGCCGACGCCAGCGTCAAGCTCGAACAGGATCTGAACGCCAAGCTGAAGACCACCAACGCGAACAAGCTGCACGTCGTCGTCATCCCTACCTCCAGGGACGCTCTCTACGACGCGCTCGTGCAGGGCAGAGGCGACATCATCTGCGCCGGCGTCACCGTCACGCCGGAGCGCGAGAAACTGGTGGACTTCACCATTCCCACCAAGATGAACGTTCGGGAGATCGCGGTCACGGGGCCTGGCGCGCCGGCAATCGCGACGGTGGACGACCTGTCGGGCAAACAGGTCGCCGTCCGCGACAAGAGCATCCAGTTCGAGAGCCTGCAGAAGCTGAACGAGACCTTCAAGCAAAAAGGCAAGGCGCCGGTCGAGATAAGGACCGTGCCGACGGCGCTCGAGGACGAGGACATCCTCGAGATGGCAAATGCGGGCCTTCTGAAGATCGTCGTCGTCGACGACTTTTACGCCGACTTCTGGAAGCAGATCCTGCCGTCGATTACGCCTCATCCAACAGTGGCCGTGCGCGAGGAGGGAAATCTGGCGTGGGCTGTGCGGAAGGGCAGCCCGAAGCTCGTCGCGGCGCTCAATCCGATCCTCAAGGCCAACGCCGAGGGCACGCTCTTCGGCAACGTGCTCCTCAAGAAGTACCTGAAGAGCGCCCAGTTCGTGAAGGCCGCCACCTCCCCGGCGGAGATCAAGAAGTTCAACGACCTGATTGCGATGTTCCGGAAATACGGCAACCAGTACAGCGTGGACTACCTGCTGATGGTCGCGCAGGGCTACCAGGAATCAAGGCTCGATCAGTCCGTCAAGAGCCAGGTCGGGGCGGTGGGCGTGATGCAGGTGATGCCGGCGACGGGCAAGGAGCTGAAGGTCGGCGACATCTCGCAGGTCGACCCGAACATCAACGCCGGCGTGAAGTACATGCGGTTCATGATCGACCAGTACTTCAAGGACGAGCCCATGGACGATCTCAACAAGGGGCTCTTCGCGTTCGCCTCCTACAACGCTGGGCCAGCCCGCATCCGGCAGCTGCGGAAACTCGCGGAAACCCGAGGCCTGAACCCGAACATCTGGTTCAACAATGTCGAACGCGTCGTCGCGGAAAAGATCGGCCGCGAGACGGTGACCTACGTCAGCAACATCTACAAGTACTACGTCGCGTACACGCTGGCGGTGCAGGAGACTCAGGAGAAGGAGAAGCTGAAGGCGGCGACGGGCGGGCAGCGCTGAGCAGGGCCGGCCCTACTTCTGATCCCACCACTTCGACAGGCCTGCCCGCGACTCCGGGTGATCGGCGTAGTGTGAGACGTCGTTGAACAGCATCAGCCGCGCGCGGACCGGATCCTTGAAGTCCAGTACGTTCAGGCAGGCCGGGGCCTGGTCCAGCCGGTCGCGGTAGCCGCGCGCGTCGAAGCCGAGCAGGCTGCTGATCACGAGCCGGATCGTCGCCTTGTGCGAGACCACGAGCACCTGCTGGCCCGCGTGCGCTTCGACGATGGCCCGGATGACCGGCAAGGCGCGGGCCATCACGTCCACGCCGCACTCCCCGCCCGCGGGCGCGACGGTGAAGGGGTCTTGCTCCCAGCGCGTGTACTCGTCGTGGAACTGCGACTCGACCTCCTGGCGCCGCAGACCCTCCCAGTGACCGTGATCGATTTCACGCAAGCCCGGCCGTGTCACGGGCGCCACGCCGTGCGGGTCGGCAATGATCGAGGCGGTTTCGATCGTGCGTCGCATGGGCGAGCAGTACACCGCCGCCAGCGTGTCGTCCTTGAGGCGCTCGGCGAGGCTGGCCGCCTGCCGGCGGCCTTCTTCCGACAGCGGGATGTCCGTGGACCCGGCGAAGCGATCCTCCGCACTGAGCGTCGTCGAGCCATGACGGACGAGGAACAGGCGGGTCGTCATCGCAGAGCGGCTATTCTATCCGCCTCAAAGGAGTCCCCGTGAGACAACTGCTGGTCCTCTCCATTGTTCTTCTGTGCGGCGTGTCGAGGCCGGGAGCCGCGGACGACCAGAGCGGCGTGAGGTATTTTCCCGCCGCCGACGTCGAAGCATCCTTCGCCAAAGGCGGCACGCTCATCCAGACGTCGGCGTTCCGCATCATGACCGCGCAGCGGACGGGCGCCGGAGAAGCGGAGCTTCACGCGCTCGACCGCGACATCCTGCACGTACTCGAGGGGTCGGCCACCTTCGTCACCGGCGGCACGCTGGTCGGGTCGCACGAGACGGCGCCCGGCGAGACGCGCGCCACCTCAATCGACGGCGGCGTCACGCAGCCGCTCCAGGCCGGCGATGTCATCACCATTCCGAAGGGCGTGCCGCACTGGTTCAAGGCTGTGGATGGAAAGGTGCGTTACTTCGTCGTGAAAGTTCGGGATTAGCGGCCGAACTGACCGCCTGCGCGCAAGGCTTCGGCGGTCCGCCATAGCTTCAGCGACGGCGGAAGTTCGGCCCTACGACCGAGGCCGCCAGCGCGCCGATGGTCGGCCCCACTACAGGTCGACCTGAAAAAGGAAACGGGCCGGGGTGACCGCCCCGGCCCGTTGGCGTGCTCCTTGACTGACGTTTCGCGCGATTCTACGAGAAGTGGCGACGCATACGGCTGGCGAGGCCGACCAGCCCCGTCCCGAGGAGCAGGAGCGAGGTCGGTTCGGGCACCGGCACGTCGCCCTGAGGTGGAGTTGTCACGTTCATGCCGGTGATCTTGAATTTGTCGTAGTTGTAGCAGGTCCTCGGGTAGCTGTAGGTGCCACAGCTGTAGCTCTCGATCCCGGCCGGATCGGCGCCCACGAGCAAGTACGTCACTGGCGCGCCAATGGTAAGCGCGGCATTCCGGTCACCGTTGTTGCCTAGCGGACTGTTGGTCAGCCCGCCGCCGAGATCGGTAAAGACCTTGTCGGGTGGGCCCGTAAGGTCGCTGATGCCGCTGCCGAAGTAGTACTTGATGTCGGTGTCGGAGCCGTCAGTGGTGTTCAGCCCGATGCCGGTCGGAGTGACCGCGGTGCTGAACACGAACAGCACCCACTCGTTGTTCTTGTTGTCCACCTGGTGCCACGGGCTGCTGCAGTCGCTCAGGCTGATACACGCGCCAAGCCCGTTGCCCGTGTAGAGCCCCAATGCGGCGTCGTTGAAATCGGTGCCGGGGGGAAAGCCGTAGGCACCCACCGTCACCGTGACGCCGCCCGAAGCGAACTGGCGCGTGTTCCCAATGGTCCCCGTACCCGCGGTGCCGGCATTGACGCCATCACCGTTGGGCTCGCCTTGCAAGAAGTTGAACGAGATGGTGGCAGCATGAGCCGTTGCGCCGAAGCCCATGAGGCTGACAGCCAAGGCACTTGCCAATACCACTCGTGAAGTCGACGGCCGCATGCTCGCTCCTTGTCTCCGCGCGACAGCCGGCCCCTCACCCGCTGTCTGTCGCGCTTCCACAAAGCACGGGCGCCGCCAAGTGTTGTCTCCGAAATGGCACACCTGCAACCTTCTGGTTCAAAAGAAGATGCAGCGAATTTGTGCAGACAGCCATACGAGTGGCCGCGCTGGAGTCATCTGTTACGGCGACTTGAGTCAAGGGATGTACTGATTCGCGGCGACTTCTTACATGCTCGTAAGCCGTTGGCCACTTTTGCAGGCCATTTCGTACGAATTCCGTCCGTTCCCGAGCCCAATTGAATCGCGGCCCTGGCCTGACGCTCGCATTGTGAAGAACAGCCCGGCTGGATTGTCATCCCGGGTTTCTCAAATGTTGCAGGAGTGAGACGGATTCTGTGCAGGCTCTTCCTGTGCACACTCGGATAATCGAGTTCTGGGTTTCGAAATGCCGGCGCGTCTGCTACCGCTCTTCATCGCCCCGATCATCCTGCTGCCGATTGCGTTGTACGCATGGCGTCGTCGCGGTGTGCGCGGGGCCTCGTGGTACGCGGTGCTGCTCGTCGCGACGGCGATCTGGGGTGGCTGCTATCCGATCGAGCTGGCGACATCGGACTTCGGCCTCAAGTTCGATCTGCTCCGCCTGAAGTACATCGGCGTGGTGACGATTCCGGTCGCGTGGCTCGGGTTCGTGCTGGACTTCACGGCGCGAGACGGCGCGTTGATCCGGCGCGTCACGCGCCGCATGTCCGTCTTCGCTGCGGCCATGCTCGCGATGGCGTGGACCAACCAGTGGCACGGTCTATTCTGGGGCCAGCTCGTCCTGCAACCCGCCGACGGTATCTCGATCCTGGTCGGGCGGGGCTTCCTGTTCTGGGTGAACGTCACATACACGTACATCGCCCTGTGGACGGGCGTCGGCGTGCTGATCGCTCAGGCCATCCAGTCGCCGTACCTGTATCGCAAGCGCGCGCTCATCGTCATCGTCGCGACGATCATCCCGTGGGCCGGCAACGTCGCGTTCATGTCCCGCCGGGAGGGACCGGACAACCTCGATTTGACGCCCTACACCTTCGCGTGCACGGCGGTGCTGGCGGCGATCGCGGTCTTCCGCTACCGGGTGCTCGACCCGATTCCGACGCTGCGCGATGCGCGGATCGAGATCATCGGCGACGGCCTGGTCATCACCGACGCGAAAGGGCGCATCGCTGACCTGAACCGCGCCGCCGAGTCCCAGCTCGGTCGCAGCCGCGCGGAGCTTGCCGGCAACTCGCTGATCGAGCTCCTGCCCGAGCTCCAGGCCCTGGGAGAACAGGAAAGGCGACAGGACGTTGCGCTGCCAGGGGCGGCCGGCGAACGCACCTACGACCTCCGCATCACGCCGATTCGTGGCGATCAGGCCAAGCTCACCGGCTACGTCGTCCTCCTCACCGATGTGACCGAGCGCCGGCAGCTCGAAGCGGAGCTGCGTCAGGCGCAGAAGATGGAAGCGGTCGGGAAGCTCGCCGGCGGCGTGGCCCACGACTTCAACAACATGCTGACCGCGATCATCGGCTTTGCGACGCTCGCCGAGGAGGAGACGCCGCCCGGCAGCCAGAACCGCGAGTGGCTCGCCCAGATTCGACGATCGGGCGAGCACGCGGCCGCGGTGACACGGCAGTTGCTGGCCTTCGGGCGCCGGCAGATCCTCCAGCCGGTGGTGCTGAACCTCAATCGCACCGTCGAGGAGCTGCAGACGATGCTGCGCCGGCTGATTGGTGAAGACGTGCTGCTCGTCACCGACCTGGCGTGGGACCTGAGATCCGTGCGCGCCGACGTCGCGCAGATCCAGCAGGTGGTCGTCAATCTCGCTGTCAACGCGAGAGACGCCATGCCCGGCGGCGGCCAGATCACAATCGCGACGGCTAACGTGATCGTCGACGATCCGAAGTCGGGCAACGTCGACCTCACGCCCGGGCTCTACGTCGCGTTATCGGTGAGCGACACCGGTGAAGGGATCGCCGACGAGGTGATGGGCCACATCTTCGAGCCGTTCTTCACGACAAAGGGCGTGGGCAAGGGGACCGGCCTCGGCCTCTCCACGGTCTACGGCATCGTGAAACAGAGCGGCGGCGATGTCGTCGCCCAGAGCTCGAGCCGGGGCGCCAGGTTCACCGTGTACTTGCCTGCCCTGCCGGCGGCGGACACGGTCGCGATCGAACGGGAACCGCAAGGGGCGGAAGCGCCGTCCGGCGGCACGGTGCTCCTCGTCGAGGACGACAACGCCGTGCGCGAGTTCACGGCTGAGGCGCTGAGGGGGGCGGGATGGACCGTGCTGCTGGCGTCGGGGCCCGCCGATGCGCTGGCCATCGCAGCACGGGAAATGCAGCGCATCGACCTGCTGCTCACCGACGTGGTGATGCCGGGCATGAGCGGCGGCACGCTGGCGGACAAGCTGGCCGCGCTGCGGCCCGGCTTGCGCGTGCTGTTCGTGTCCGGCTATTCGGAAGAAGACGTGATGGGCCGCGGCGGGCTTGCCCCGGGCCGCGCGATGCTCGAGAAGCCATTCACCCCCACCGAGCTCCGGCGGAGCATTCGGCAGCTGCTGCAGCCCACGGTTTGAAGCGGGGGCCAACCAGCCTCCGCCAAGGCTTCGGCGGTCGGCCGTAGCACAATTTGCGCGCTACCTCCCCGCCGGGGGAAACTCTCTCCGCCATGGATCTGCTTCGTGAAGTTCGCGGGTGTACTTTCGATGACTTCCTGCTGGCGCCTCAGTACAGCATCGTCGATCGGCGCGATCCGGACAGCCTCGATCTGTCGTCGAGGTTGACGCCGCGACTCGTGCTGCGCCGGCCGATCGTCTCGGCCAACATGGACACGGTCACGCGAGCCGAGATGGCCGTGGTGATGGCGGAGGAGGGGGGCATCGGCATCATCGATCGCGGCTTCCGGCCCGGCGACATCGAGCCGCAGGTTCGCGAGGTGCTGAAGGTCAAGCGGACGCAGCATGGCGTGATCTCCGATCCGCTGACCATCGGGCCGGATCAAACGCTGGCACAGGCCGCCGACGCCCTGCGGCAGGCGCGCGTCGGCACGCTGGTCGTCGTCGACGGCAACCACCGCCTGGCGGGCCTGCTCACGGAGCGCGATCTCCGCTTCGTCGGCGCACCGCAGTCGAAAGTGGCTTCGCGGATGACGCCGGTCGAACATCTGGTGACCAGGCGCGGCACGGCGTCGGTCGAAGAGGCCGCCCGCCTGATGGCGACGCACAAGGTCAAGAAGCTCCCGCTCGTCGACGGGGACGGGCGCCTGCTCGGTCTGATGACCTCTCGCGACATCCTCCACCAGCAGCGACAGCCCTTCGCCACGCGAGACGCGCAGGGACGGCTGCGGGTCGGCGCCGCGATCGGCGCCCGCGGCGACTACCTGGAACGCGCCGCCGAGCTCCTACGTGCCGGAGTCGACGTGCTCGTCATCGATATCGCCCACGGGCATTCGACGGTGATGGACCGGGCGCTCGGCGAGGTCCGGAAGCGATTCGCCGACGTGGACGTGATCGCCGGCAACGTCGCGACTGGCGAAGGCGCGCGCTTTCTTGCGGACCGCGGCGCCAGCGCCGTGAAGGTCGGTATCGGGCCCGGCGGCGGGTGCACGACGCGCCTGACCACCAGCTTCGGCGTGCCGCAGCTGCAGGCACTGGTCGAGTGCCGCGCCGTACTGGGAGACGCGTTGCCGATCGTCGCCGACGGCGGCATCAGGCGGCATGGCGCGCTTGCCCTTGCGCTCGTCTGCGGCGGCGACACAGTGATGATGGGCAGCGCCTTTGCGGGCACCACGGAGGCGCCGGGAGAGATCGTGCAGAAGTCCGTGCTCGTGCCCGAGTCGCAGAAGTCCGTGCAGGTGCCGTTCAAGGTGCTGCGCGGCATGGCGTCAATTGAAGCCATCAAGGACAGGCTCGACGTCGAGGACGCGAGCGCCGTCGACCTGCAGGCGATGGGCGCCGAGGGCATGGAGGTGAGCGTGCCGCTGCGCGGCTCGGCGCGCTCGGCCTTCCAGGAGATGATCAAGCACCTCTGCTCGTCGATCAGCTACGGCGGCGCCGACAGCCTGTGCGGCCTGCGCGCGAGCGTCGCTGCCGATCCCGGCCGCTTCCTGATCCGGCTCACCGAGTCGTCTCGCCGCGAATCGTACGAGCGCTGAGGCGATGTCCGGCCTCGCGCGCCTCGCGCCCACTTCGTCCCGTCTGTTCGCGCACGCCACGGCAGGGCAGTTCATCTTCGGCCTCGTGCTGGCGTTGCCCGGCACCCTCTTCGGTACCCCCGCCTGGACCGCGGAGGTCGGCTGCGACGTCGCCGCACAGGCCAACCTGCTCGTCGTGTTCTTCACCGGCCAGTTCACATGCACGGCGGCCGCGGGCATTGCCGTCGATCACTTCGGCGCGCAGCGTGTGCTGATCGCCGGCACGGGCCTGCTGGCGCTCGGGTTCCTCGCGCTGGCTGCGGCATCGAGCCCCGGAGCCGCGTCGGTGGGGTTTGCGCTGCTCGCCGCGGGCGGCTCGATGATCAACGCAGCCAGCAACACGCTGGTCTCCGTGACGTTCGGGGCACGCCGCGGCGCGATGTTGTCGCTGCTCGGCGTCTTCTGCGCGATCGGGGCGTGCCTCGCTCCATTCGCGATCGGCGTCACGGGCGTCGCGGGAAGACTGACTGCGCTCGGCGCGCTCGCCGGCGTCCTGACGGTGGCGCCGCTGGCGATCGACCGCGCAGTGTGGACGTCACGCGGCGTCACCCTGCGCGCGATGCTGGCGCTCGGCCGGGATCATCATCTTGGCGGACTGATCCTGTGGCTCGGCGTCGAGTTCGGCGTCGAGGCGATCCTGGCCGGCTGGAGCGCCGCGTACGCGCTCGCGACGCTGCCGGGCGTGAATGCCTCGCTCGTCGTGGTTCTCTACTGGGCTGGACTCTGCGCGGGTCGTGTCTCTACGCCGCTGGCGCTACGGCGCCGCAGCAAGCTCGTCACCCTCGGTGTCGCCGCGGGCCTGACAGCCCTTGCTGTTGCCTGCATCGCGTCCGCTTCCACGTGGAACGCACTGGCCGTTTCGGTCTTCGCAGCCGGATTCTCGGTCGGCCCGCTGGCGCCGACGATCATCGCGGTTGCCGGCGATCGCTATCCGCAGCAGAGCGGCCTGGTGATTGGCGTGCTGATATCCGTGGCGCAGCTTGGCGCGGTGCTGCTCCCGTGGATCGCCGGCCGCGTGGCGATTTACCAGGGCTTCCGGGCGGCGATGCTGGTCCCGGTCGCCGCCGCGATCGCGCTCGCGCTGTCGGCCGGCGCGCTGCGCGTCCGGCGCGCGCTCCAAACCGTCGAGCCGACGCGCTCGGAGCCGGCATGATCCTCTTCGACCTCGACGGCACGCTCGTCGACACGACGGACCTGATCCTGCAGTCCTTCGTGCACACGTTCGACATCCATGCGCCCGGCCGCGCGCCGTCGCGTGAGGCGCTCATCGCTACCTTCGGACGCTCCCTGCCAGCGACCCTGCGGGAGATGGGGCGCGAGGAAGGGGCGGCCGATCCCGAAGCCTGGGCCACGCAGATGCTGGCCACGTACAGGGCTTTCCAGCGCGAGCGCCACGATTCGCTGATCCGCCCGTTCGACGGCGTCGAAGACATGCTGCGCGCGCTCAAGGAGGACGGCCACCGCCTCGGCGTCGTGACCAGCAAGATGGAAGGGTTCGCGCGGCGCGGCCTGCGACTGTTCGGGCTGGACGACTACTTCGAGGTCGGCGTGTTCCACGACGACACGACGCTGCATAAGCCCGATCCGGCGCCGCTCTTGCTTGGCGCCGCGCGCGGGGGCGTCGCGGCTTCAGAAGTCACGTACGTCGGCGACAGCACGCACGACATCGTCGCGGGCCGCGCCGCCGGCATGCGCACGATCGCCGTGTTGTGGGGGCCGTTCGAGCGCGAGCAACTCGAGGCGGAAGGCCCTGATCACCTGATCGCGCATCCGTCCGAGTTGCCTGCGTTGGTCAGGAGAGCACAGGACTGAAGTCCTGTGCCACGGGTGTCGCTGGAGCTGACACTACGCTACTGCTGGCACTACGCTCCAGCCGACACTGCACTGCAGCCGACTCGCACGCCGAGACACCGGTGGAGCAGAACTTTAGTTCTGCTCTTCAGGGCGTTCGCCAAGACGTTCGACGATGATCCGATCGAGCTCCCACAGCAGGCCTTCGCGAGGGGAGTACGGGCCGGGCCGATAGCCGCGAGACGAGATCCCGAGCTGCGACAGCTCCGACACCCGCCAGTCCTCCCGGTTCGTGTCATCCCAGAAGTCAATCGCATCGGCCGGATCGAAGGCGGGGTTCTCGAACTCGCGCGGGTGGAAGTGCCATTCGCACCAGATCTCCGTACGGTCGCAGCTCCTGGGCCACAGGATGTGTGACATCACGTAGTCCGGGTGGAGGCTGAGCAGCAGATTCGGGAGGACCGCGTAGTAGTAGACGTGTCGCTGCTGTTCGGCGTCGAGTCCCGGGAGCGTGGGACGGCGCAGCTTCCCGTCGCGGCTCATCGTGCCGATGTCGGGCCTGAGCTCCATCCGTCCGCCGAGCCAGGTCGGCGTCGGCGGATCGTTGTCGCCCGTCATGTAGTGCGAGAGCTTCTGCAGCGCCGGATGGATGATCGGGCAGTGAAGGCACTCGGAGTAGTTCTGGATGACGAGCTTCCAGTTGGCCTTCACGTCGTAGGTGACGCGATAGGCGCGCCGCAGCCCGCCCATGTCCCATGCGCGGAACTTCTCGCCGAGCGCGCCGATCTGATCGGCCAGCGGCGCCGGCGACGGGTTCAGCGTGACGAACACGAAGCCGCCCCATGCCTCGACGCCGACCGGCGACAGCCGGATGTCCTGGATGCAAAAGTCCGGTGCGCCGTCCATGTGCGGCGCCGCGACGAGCTGGCCGTCGAGGCCGTAGGTCCACGCGTGGTACGGGCACTGAATCCGTCCGGCGAACTTCCCCTGGGCGTCGGAGCAGAGTCGAGTCCCACGGTGCCGGCAGACGTTGTAGAACGCCCGGAGGCCGCCCTTCTCGTCGCGCGTGACGACTACGCTCTCGCCGGCGACCTCGCGCATCACGTATTCGCCCGGCGCGGCGACGTCCTGCTCGCGGGCGACCGCCACCCACATGTCGGCGTGGAAGCGCTCCTGCTCCCGCGCGAACAGCGCCTCGTCCGTGTAGTACTTCGCCGGCAGCGTTGTCTTCGCCGCGGTCGTCATCCAGCCAGGCTCCCGTCGATGAGCGTCAGCGTCCGCGCCACGTCGTCCGGCGTGTGCGCCAGCGAGAGGTGGTACCGGTGCACGGGCGCGTTGTAGATGCCGCCGGCGAGCAGGTCGTAATCGAGCGCACGCCGCCGCCGCAGGTTGGATGACCAGACCCCGCGCGACGAGCGGATGGGCGAATCGGTG
>Ga0310810_10007089_pt1 | contig 12748 bp, 11 predicted proteins | sample NCmetagenome_FD_207641 | JGI IMG/M metagenome (GOLD analysis project Ga0310810, IMG submission 207641) | Soil microbial communities from experimental microcosm in Duke University, North Carolina, United States - NC | ecosystem: Engineered > Artificial ecosystem > Soil microcosm > Unclassified ... | reverse complement strand
CCGGTCGGGTCGTTGCGTGAGACACCTCTGAAGCGCCTCGTCCAGGAGAACCTGCCGGCGTTCAGGGCGACGCTGGCGATTGGCGAGAACCCTGTCTGTGAACGCTGCGTCTGTTCGATGAAGACCAACTGGCGGAGTGCGCCGTGGCTGTAGCCTCGGACCGTATGTGGTGTGAGACGGCGCACGCCTTCGACGGCGTGGCGGCCGAATACCACGACACCAATAGCGCCAATCCGATTCTGCGGAACATGAGGACCCGCGCGTTGTCGGCCTTGCGGCGTCATGCTCCTGCGGGCGCGCGTGTGCTGGACCTCGGGTGCGGTCCAGGCACCGACCATCCCGCGTTGCTGGCAGCCGGTTATTCGGTCACCGCGATCGACATTTCTCCGGAGATGGTCCGCCGTGCGCAGCGTCGGGCGGAAGAGGCTCCCGGTCCGCGCCGGCCCGCGATCTATTGCCGATCGATCGATCAGCTGAACGCATTCACTCCGGGCGCCTTCGACGCGGTGTTCTCCAATTTCGGTCCACTGAACTGCGTCGACCACCTGGGCCGCGCCGCGCACCTGATTCACGACGTGCTCCGGCCGGGCGGTGTGCTCGTGGCATCGGTCATCGGCCGCATCTGCCCGTGGGAAATCGCGCTCTACCTGTCTCGGGGAGATTCGGCGCGGGCGCTGCTGCGTTTTCGCCAGGCTGCCGTGCCGGTTCCGCTCAAGGACGGGACGGTGTGGACGCGCTATTACACACCGGCGCAGTTCGAGCGGGCGTTCATCGAGTCTGACTTCACGAGACGCGAACTCCAGGGTCTCGGTGTCTTCGCGCCGCCGCCCTATCTCGAGGCGTTTGCAGCACGCCGCCCTCGACTGGTCTCAGGCCTTCTCCGGTTCGACGCCGCCATGAGCAGCTGGCCGGGCATTCGCGCGCTCGGTGACCATTTCCTGATCGTCATGCGGCGGAGCGACTGACATGTGGATACCGGATTTCGTCTGTCCGGCGTGCCAGGCGCCACTTGCTGACAAGGCGCAGGGGTACACCTGTGGCCAGTGCGAAGGGTCTTTCTGCATCGACGGTGGTGTGTATCACTTCATGCTTCCGGAACAGACCGACAGCGCACGGCCGTTTCTCTCGCAGTACCGGTCGGTGCGGCGGGCCGACGGTCACACCGAGGTGGCGGTGGCGTCCTACGCCACGCTGCCGGTGGTGCCACGTGGCAGTCCGAATGCGGCCGAATGGCAGATCCGGCGCCGGAGTTTCGACACCGCTGTGTCGCGCGGTGGCCTGCGCTCGAATCCTCGACGCCGCGTGCTGGACGTCGGTGCTGGGAACGGCTGGCTCTCCGCGCGCCTTTCCGAACTTGGGCACGACGTGGTTGCCGTCGACCTCGATGACGATGCAGGCGACGGGCTCGGTGCAGTGAAGTCCCGCAAGCCGTTTCCGCTCGTGCAGGCCCATTTCGATGCGATGCCATTCGCACCAGGTCAGTTCGACCTGGTGATGATGAATGCGTCGCTCCACTATTCGCCAGATCCCGGTTTTACGTCCGAGGCGGCCGCGCGACTGCTGCGTCCCGGCGGAACCCTGATGGTCATGGACTCGCCGATGTTCGAGGATCCGGCGGACGGCGAAGCGATGGTGGCGCAGCAGCTCGATGCGCTGCGTTCCAGCTATTCGATGGAACAGCCGATGCGGCCGGGCGTCGGGTTTCTGACCTTCGCCGGCCTTCAACAAATCGCGTCCCGGATCGGCCGGGGCGCGCGGTTCTTCACATCGCATGGACCGCTCGTCTGGCGCGTGCGCCGGGCCTGGTCCGCGCGCAGGCTTGGCCGCGCACCGGCGGCGTTTGGTGTCTGGGTCGCCCGATGATTGTCTTCTTCAATCCACTCTCGACGACACCGGGCAAGCAGCCGCTCCCGCTCTCGCTGTTGTCGCTCGCGGCGGTCGTCGACGCCCATGAACCGTGGCGCCTGGTCGACGGCAACGTCGAGTCCGATCCGGCCCCGGCGATTGCCGCGCGATTCGACGGGTGTGAAGGCGACGCCGTCAATCTCCTGGCCGTGACCGTGATGCCTGGTCCGCAGTTGAGCCAGGCGGTACCCGTCTGCAGAAGGATCCGTGACCTGCTGCCGCACGTGAAGATCGTGTGGGGCGGATATTTCCCGACACAACACACAGCGACCGTCCTGGCCGCGAGCTACGTGGATTTCGTCGTGCGATCGCAGGGAGAGGCGCCGCTGCTCCAGCTGATCGCCGCGTTGAAAGGGGAGCGGCCCTTGGACGCCGTCGGCGGACTCTCGTGGAAATCTGCTGACGGAAGCATCGTCACTAATGCGGCTGTGCCAATGACGCCGCTCGATGAACTGCCCGAACTGCCGTACGAGCGGGTCGACATGGAGCGGTATCTCCATCCTACGTACCTGGGCCGTCGCACCGTCGCTCACAACTCGTCGTTCGGCTGTCCGTTTGCCTGCAGCTTCTGCGCAGTCGTTGCCATGACAAACCGGCGATGGCTCTCGCAGTCGCCAGCGCGGATGGAAGGCACGCTCCGGCGACTGGTGGCCGACTACCGGATCGACTCGGTGATGATGCACGACATGGACTTCTTCATCTCCGAGGCGCGCGTGTCGGAATTTGCAGAGCGGATCGCGCCGCTGGGGCTGTCCTGGTGGGCGCTCGGTCGCGTGGACACCCTCATGCGTTATTCGGACAGGACCTGGCAGGCAATGGCCGGTTCAGGTCTGAAGATGATCTTCTCCGGAGCGGAGTCGTCGTCCGACGCGACGCTTGCGGCGATGAACAAGGGCGGCACGGCATCCCCTGAACTGACTGTCGAACTCGCCGCTCGCATGAAGCGCTTCGGCATCGTCCCGGAATACTCGTTCGTGCTCGGTGCGCCTCCGGATCCGGAAGGGGACACGCTGCGCACCTTCGACTTCATCCGCCGCATAAAGGAAGTGAACCCGGCGACCGAAGTGATTCTCTACACCTACACTCCGGTTCCCGGCGAGAGCGCGCTGCTCGACGATGCCACGAGTCGGGGGTTTGCGTTTCCTGCAACTCTCGAGGAATGGGCATCCGATACCTGGCGGCAGGCGATGATGCGGCGCGGCGACTCGATGCCGTGGATGGCAGGCGGGATCCGCACGCGGGTTCGCAATTTCGAGCGGGTTCTCAATGCGTTCTACCCGACTGTGACCGACCGAAAACTGACGCCTGGGCGCCGTGCGCTGCTGCGCGCGGTCAGCGCGTGGCGTTATGCGCTGCGCGTGTATGCGGCGCCATATGAGCTGCGGGTGATGCAGCGGCTGATGCAGTACCAGCGGCCGGAAACGACGGGGTTCTGATGAGTGTCGGGAGCGTTCTCGAGCGCTGGTTCGGCCGATCGCCCACAGAGGTGTCGCTGGAAGACGGTTATGCCCGGTGGGCGCCTCTCTACCCTCCTCGGCCGCACAACGCCTTGATGGAGGTGGAGGCCAGGGTGGTGGCATCTCTTTTCCGCTGCATCGGGCCGCACCGGGCGTTGGACGTCGGCACCGGTACCGGCCGAAACCTCGCGTTGCTTGAAGCCGCAGGTGCGCGATCGGCGATCGGCGTGGACCTGTCGCCGGCCATGCTCTCGCACGCGGCCCCGTCTGCTGCTCGCGTTCGGGGAGACGCACGTTTTCTGCCGTTTGCTTCGGGCAAATTCGATCTCGTCGTGTCGTCGCTCATGTGCGGCGATGTGCCGGAGGTTGCCCCGTGGGTCAGCGAAGCAGCGCGTGTGCTGATCCGCGGCGGGCACCTGGTGTACTCGGATTTCCATCCATCATGGGCCTCCTCAGGCTGGCGGCGCACCTTCACCGGCGGTGACGGTCTGCTGTATCAGCTTCCGTATTTCCCGCATTCGATCGAGCAGCATGTCGATTTCCTGAACGCCAGTGGTTTCGAAGTCCGGACGATCCGCGAACCAAAACTTGGCGATCGGACAGCTCCGGTCGTCGTCGTGCTTCACGCAGTGAAGACGGATCGGTGATGGGAGTGTTGTGCTGGCCGGCGCCGGTGGCCTTCGTCAACGGCCGGATCGTCACCTCCGAAGGGGAGGCGCGAACGCTCCGCATCCGCCGGCGCGTTCTTGCGATCGACGCGCCGCCGCAACCTGGAGACACGGTTGTCGATCTCGACGGGCGTTTCGTCCTGCCAGGACTGATCAACGCGCACGATCACCTCGAACTGAATCACTACGGTCAGCTCAAAGTCCGGGATACCTACGGCAACGCTCGCGAATGGATTGAGGACCTGAGGCCGGTGATTCGGAACAGGGTGGACATTCGCGCGAAGAGCCGGTTGGCCCTCTCAGACCGGCTGTTCATCGGCGGCCTCAAGAACCTGCTTGCGGGCGTCACGACCGTCGCGCATCACAATCCGGTCTATCGCGCGTTCGGTCTTCACTTTCCAGTGAGGCTGGTGGAACGGTTTGGCTGGGCGCACTCACTGGGACTGGAACACGGTCCGGTTGGTGCGCACGGCGAACCGGGAGGCGTCGTGGCGGATCGTTGCGACGCGACGCCGCCTGCCATGCCGTTCATCGTCCACGCCGCTGAAGGAACGGACGACATCGCCGCCTCTGAAGTCGAAACGCTCGAGGCGGGTGGGTGTTTGCGACCCAACACGGTTCTCGTTCACGGGCTTGCCGTGTCCCCGGAGCGATGGCAGGAGCTGTTCGACGAAGGCGTCAGCCTTGTGTGGTGCCCGGCGTCGAACGAATTTCTGTTCGGCCGCACTTTGTGCATGCCGTGCGTGCTCCAGGGCGCCACAGCCAGGGATCGCGTGTGCCTCGGCAGCGATTCGCGAGTCACAGGATCCAATGACCTTCTCGAGGAATTGCGCGTGGCCGCTCGCACGCGCGTGTGCCCGGACGACCTTCTCGCGATGGTCACAACCTCGGCAGCGAGTGTGCTTCGTCTCGCCGAGGCTGGCCGCATTCGAGTCGGGGCACCTGCCGATCTGACGGTGATCCCGGCCGGCGCCAGTTCCGCGAGCGAGGCGTTGCTGCGATGCCGGCGGTCCGACGTAGCGCTGGTGCTGAAGCGCGGGACGCCGCTGGTAGGTGACCCGTCACTTGCCTCGGCTTTCGCCGCACGCAGTATTCACGTGCGAGGCATCGAGATAGATGGTCAGCCCCGGGTGATGCAGGCCGCGCTGGTTCGCCGAATTGAGAGATGTGCGATCGACGAGCCGGGAGTGGTCCCGATCAGGCTTTAGGGTTCGGGCTCCGGGCAGGGTCGGCCAGCAGTTCGCGGGGTCGGGTCTTTAGACCCGACCGACCACCTGGTGATATAGGCCTTCGAATGCAGCGGCGGTCCGGTCGGCGTCGTGTTGCCGGGCCCAGGCGGCTGCGGCCCGACTCATCTCCTGCCGCCGCTTCGGGTCGTGGAGCAGTCCATCAATCGCGTCCGCGAGAAGAGCGGGGTCGCCCGGCGCCACACCGGCCGCACGTTCAGGTGACCAGTCGGCGAGGTACCCGACAGCGGATCCGACGATCGGCAGACCGGTGCAGGCGGCTTCGAGAAGCACGACACCGGCCGCTTCATGCAGCGACGTGAGCAGGAACAGGTCAGCCCGGTGGTAGAGCGGCACGAGTTCGTCGCTCGAACGGAATCCGTGGAAGGTGACAACCTCGTCGAGTCCGAGTTCGTGAGCGCGGGCCTGAAGGGCCCCCTGCATCGTGTCCTCGCCAACAAGATCAAGCCTCACATCGAGCGATCGCGTTCGAAGCAGTTGAACAGCCTGCAGCAGGGTGTCCTGGTCCTTCACAGGATTGAGCGAGGCGACGTGCAACAGTCGATATGGGGGACCGCCGGCTGCGCGTTCGTGCATAGTGAACAGCGCGGTATCGACGCCGAGCGGAATGATGTCCGGCTCGACTCCATGAGCGCGCGCGAGGCCGGCCTGGAACGTGCTGCACACCGTCGTGCGCGTCGCGAGTCGACCCGTCAGGCTGACGCCAAGGCGGCCGCGCCACGACATCTGCCCGCCGTAGCCGATGCGCGGCAGCGATACGAACTCGCCGCTGTCGAATGTAACGATGCGGGGGATGCCGAGGCGGATACCTGCCGCCACGGCAAGAAGGCCGGCAGGCTGCGGCCAGTAGCCGTGGATGACGTCGAATGGACCATCCTGTCGCATGGCGGCCATGAGCGCCGCATGCTGCTGCCGGAACGTGCGTGGCCGGCCGAGATCGCAAATCGTCGCACCAGCAAGCTGGTACCGGCAGGGCACGTCGTGATAACGCACCACGTAGACGAACACATCGTGACGCCGCGCCAGCCGCTCCACCAACCAGACGAGCGACGGGATGATCCGCTCGCGGCCGCTTTGGTCGAACCCGCCAGCCGCCACGAAGGCGATGCGCATGCGTCACTATAATCTGCAGCGATCGTGGGGCAGTCGATGAGGGTGGTGCAGGTGAACGGTGCGTTCGATCCGCGCCTGGCAACGCCGAACGCGTTGCTCGACGCCTATCACACGCTCACCGGCTGGAGCGACGCGCTGGTTGGTACCGGTGTGTCGACATCAGTCGTCCAGGAGTTCAGCGAAGATGCGTCGGTCCACAGGCGCGGCGTGGACTACATCTTCTGCCGTCAGCGACGTTCCGATCTCGACCCGTTCCTGGCCGCTGTCGTGGGCTGCGAACCGGACATCGTGCATGTGAACGGCTTCGAGGCCCCGGATGCGGCTCGCGGTCTTCGTCGCGTCCTGCCGGCATCGGTGCCGATCGTCCTGCAGCATCACGGCGGCAAACCGCCGCGTCGTCTCAGCGCTCTCGGCCGGACGATGCGACCGACAATGAACCAGGCCGACGCGTTCCTGTTCACGTCGGTCGCCCAGGCGCAGCCATGGATCGACCGGGGATACATTTCACCGGACGCTGCCGTGTTCGATGTGCCCGAAGCGAGCACGGCAATCGCACCGGTCCCGCGAGACGAGGCACAAGCGAAGACGGGACTCGACGGATCACCGTCATTCCTCTGGGTTGGGCGGCTCGATACGAACAAGGATCCGCTCACCGTCCTGGCTGGTTTCGAGCGGGCCCTGGAAGCGGTTCCAGGGGCTGCGCTGACGATGGTGTTCGGGGCTGACGACCTGATCGGCGAGGTACGTCGGCGGGTCGCGGCGTCGGCGAAGCTCCGTCAGCGCGTGCGGCTGATTGGGGCCGTTCCGTACGGCGACATGGCCGACTGGTATTCCTCGGCCGACCTCTTCGTGCTGGGGAGCCACGACGAAAGTTGCGGTTATGCGCTCATCGAGGCATGCGCCTGCGGCGTGACGCCCGTCGTAACCGACATCGCTCCGTTCCGCGCGATCACCAGCAGCGGTTCGATTGGCTATCACTGGCGGGTCGGCGATTCCGACTCCTGCGCGTCGGCTCTCACTCGCGCAGTTGCGCAACTGGGAAACCAGAGTCGCCGCATCGTCCTCGATCATTTCGCGGCCTCGCTCAGTTGGACCGCGGTTGGAAGGCGCGCGCGAGCCATCTATGAGGCGGTCATCGCTGAGAGAGCTTCGAAAGGGCACACAGCCCGCATGTTAAACTGACCACCTCACCTTGCCGAGCGGAGCAGCCCACGTCGAACGCTTCGAACACAACGGAGCGACCCTCGTCGATGAGATAAGCGGCGACACCTCGTCGCGTCACATCCTGTTCCTGCACGGGTGGGGCGGCAGCCGCGAGAGTCTGCGCGGCATCGCCACGCTGTTCCAGCACACGCACTGCGTGCACCTGTTCGATCTTCCGGGGTTTGGCGAGGCCCCACCGCCGCCAGGCGACTGGGGGACGATCGAATACGCGGACCTGGTCCAGCAATACATCCTCGACAAGATTTCTGGAACGGTCGTGTTAGTTGGGCACTCCTTCGGAGGGCGCGTCAGCATCAGGCTCGCGTCGCGCCGCCTCTCGCAGATTCGCGATCTCGTGCTGCTGGGTGTTCCTGGTCTGCCTCAGCCCGCCATGTCTCGCGCAAGATTCCGGCGATGGGGTGTCCGGACGCTGCGCCGGACCATGTTCGCGTTGAAGCCGATGATCGGCGACCGCGGCGTGCGGTGGCACACCGACACATTCGGATCAAAGGACTACCAGGCGGCCGGCCCGCTGCGTCCGGTCCTGATCAAGACGGTGAACGAAGACCTGACGGAGAGTGCGAAGTCGATTGCCTGCCCGGTACTGTTGGTCTGGGGTACCGATGACACCGAGACACCGGTGTGGCTCGCGACGAGGTATGCGGAGCTGCTCGGGAGCAGGGCGACGCTGATCCTGCTGCCACACAAAGATCATCACCTGTACACCGGAACCGGAGCGCACCTCATCGGCGACAAGATGCGCGGCTGGCTGAGCGCGAGGGCCAATGACTGAGTTCTGGCCCTGGGTGCCCATCCTGACTGCGGCGTTCACCTGGCTGACCTGGAAGCGTCTGCTCGCATACCTGCGTTATTTCCAGCAGGAAGGTTACGAGCACCTCCGGTTTCTCAAATGGGTTGGCGTGCGGTCGCTGACGGATCCGGCGTTCTGGGTGTCGGTCGTTTCGGCGTTTCTCTTCATGCTCGACCCGCTGCTCGCCGTCGTTGTGTTCACCGTCGGCGCAATCGTGCTCGGTCTCGTGCAGCCCGACCCCAGACGGTCGGGGAAAATCGTCCTGCGCCTCACCTGGCGAGCGCGCAGGGTGCTCACTGTCTCGATGATCGTCGCGCTGGCGGCGTTTGTTGGCCTGATGCGCATGTACGTCGACACTGACGTTCGCGCGCCGCTGATGGCCGCGTCGTTCATGTTCGCGTTGCTGCCGTTCGCCGTGGTGCTCGCCAACGCAGTCCTCGCGCCGTACGAACGCCAGACGCAGCGCGCGTACTATGCGGAGGCGGTCGACCAGCTCGCACGCGTGCACCCGTTTGTCATTGGCATTACCGGGAGCTACGGGAAGAGCAGTTCCAAAGCCATGCTGGCGCACATGCTCCAGTTTCATGCCCCGACGCTCGCCGCTTCGGGAAGCATCAACACCGTGATGGGGGTCACCAGGCACATCCGCGAGGACCTGGTGCCGGGCCACAAGTTCATGGTCGTCGAGATGGGAGCGTATGCGGTCGGATCGATCAAGCGCCTGTGTGCGCTGACGCCGCCATCGGCCGCCTTGATCACGGCGGTGGGCGACATGCACCTCGAACGCTTCGGATCGACTGAAGCGATCTTCCACGCCAAGAGCGAACTGGCGCAGGCGCTGCCGCCTGGCGGCGTCCTGGTCTGCAACGCCGACAGCCCCAACGCGCTGCGGATCGCGAAACAGTCCACGCACTCCCGGGTGTTTCTGTACGGTGAGCACCACTCGGGCGCGCTGGACACGCGCGTGGAGAAGATCCGGTTCACGAAGCAGGGCACCCACTTCGTCCTGCAAACGGCCGATCGGGCCTACACGTGTTTCACGCCCTTGCTTGGGCGCCCGATCATCCTGAACCTTGCGGGCGCTTTCACGCTCGCGACCGCGGTCGGCGTCGACCCGGAAGTCGCTGTGGCGTCGTTCCGGACGCTCAAGCCTGTGTCGAATCGTCTGGAAGTCGTCGAGGACGCCGGAGTCACCTGGATTCGGGACGCCTACAACTCGAACCAGTACGGCTTCCGCGCGGCGCTGGAAGTCGCGTCGGACCTGCCCGCGACTCGAAGATTCCTCGCAACGCCCGGCGTGATTGAGCTCGGCCGGGAGCAGCACGATGTGAATCGGGCGCTGTCTCGCGAGGCAGCCATGGCCTGCGACCAGACGGTCGTGGTGTCGGAGACCAACCGCGCCGCCTTCGTCGAAGGACACCAGGAAGCCGGCCGCCCCGAGCGCCTTGTCGCGGTTGCCAACCGGACCGAAGCGTTCCGCTGGCTGCACGAGCACCTGCACGACGGCGACGTCGTGATTCTCGAGAACGACCTGCCGGACCTGTACGAACGCAGCGCCGGCGTGTACTGGCCCGCGCGGCAGGGAGGGAAGTCGTCGTGAGCACGTCGACGTCGGCACTCCGGAAGACGGTGGCGGTGATGTTCGGCGGGCGCTCGCTCGAGCACGACGTGTCGGTCGTGAGCGGGTTGCAGATCCTTCACGCCCTCGACCCCGAGCGCTTCGCCCCGATGCCGATCTACATCGACCAGCAGACGCGCTGGTGGGTGGGAGACGACATCTGGCACAACGACACGTTCAAGGGCGGCGGCCCGGATCGATCGCGGCTGATCGAAGTGTCGCTGTCGCCCGGGTTTGGAACCTCACGCCTGGTGCCAGTCGACTCTGCGGCCGCGTTGCCTGGCGCTGCCAGTCGCGTCACGGGCGTGCTGAAGGCGGGCGGCGGCTCGATTCCGGTGGATGCCTTCGTGCCTGTTCTGCATGGGACCTACGGCGAGGACGGATGCGTGCAGGGAGCGCTCGAGCTCGGCGGCTGCGCCTACGTCGGATGCGGCGTGATGGCGTCGGCAGTCGGCATGAACAAGCGCGCCACCAAGATCATGGCCGCCCATGCAGGCGTCCCGATCGTCCGTTGGCTCGCCTGCGAGCGATCGGTTCTCGATCGCGGACACGGCTGGCTGACCGATTTGCCGGCTCGCGTCGCCGAATCCTTCGGCTGGCCCGTCATCGTCAAGCCGTGCAACCTGGGGTCGAGCGCAGGCGTCTCGGTTGCTGCGAACGCCGACGAGCTCGTGTCGGGTGTCCTGAAGGTGTTCGAATACGACGTCGAGGCGCTGATTGAGCCGTTCATCAAGAATCGGCTCGAAATTAACGTTGCGGTTGCCGGGCTCGACGAGCCGGTGGCGTCGGTAACCGAGATGCCGCTCACGAGCCAGGCGTCCCCGCTCACATTCGCCGAGAAGTACCGGAGGCAGGGACGCAAGAGCATCGGCTCCAGCGAGGGCATGGCAGGGGCCCTGCGCGTGCTCGATCCGCAGGACCTGTCTGCCGAAATGCGGGCCAACGCGCAGCGCTATGCGACGACGGTATTTTCGGCGCTCGGGTGCGAAGGGATTTCGCGCATCGATTTCCTCATCGACGCGGACACCAACGAGCTGTTCTTCAACGAGATCAACACGCTGCCCGGGTCGCTCGCGTTCTACCTGTGGTCGGCGGCTCCGCACTACTGGACGATCACCGACCTGCTTTCGCGCCTCGTCGATCGCGCCGAGCGGCTGCGCGCGATGAAGCGCGGCCTGCAGCGGAAGCCGCCCGCCGAGCTGACGCTGCTCCGATAACAGGGCGATAGGCAATAGGCGGTTGGCGATAGGCGGTTGGCGATAGGGCGATAGGCGATAGGCGGTTGGCGCTGGGCCTTGGGCTTGGCCTTCGTGCAGGGCCGAGTGCCCACCGCCCATCGCCCACCGCCATCTGGCGTTCGCTAGTAGCGCTTCTTCTGCTGACGGACGATGTCGAATTTGGCGGTGTCGGCGACTGCCATCACGGCCATCACGCCGGCCTGCACCGGATCGGATACGACCAGGTCGGCCACGTCGGGAACGCTTCCGGCCATGTTCAGCGAAATGACGAAGAGCCCCTTCTGCCGCACCGATTCCACCGCGCGCGAGATGTCGCCGCCCATGATCGAGCCGGCGAGCACCAGCAGCCGTACGCGCGGCAAGCGGATCACCGCACGGACCGCGCTTGCCAGCGCCTCTTCGCCGACGAGCGGAATGGTGTCGACCGAGATGCGCTCTCCGCGGATGTTGTGACGGTCCGCCTCGGAAATCGCGCCGAGCGCCACCTGTCCCACCTGCGCGCCGCCGCCCATGATCACGATGCGCTTCCCGTAGATCTTCGAAAACGACGGCGTCACTTCCACCTTCGAGACGCCCGGCACCGCACCGAGCTCCGCGACGATCGGATCGAGCGGTCGATCGCTCGCGATCTCGAGGTAGATCTCTGCCTCGCGATCCGGGTGCGGGATGATGTCGACGTATGTGATGTTGGCCTCGTGATCGGCGAGGACCTTCGTGAGGCCGAACAGGATCCCGGGCTGGTTCGAGACGGTGGTCAGAATTGCGTGAACGGGCGACATAGGCAGACCAAATGTACCACTCTGGTCGGCGATAGGCGGTAGGCGATGGGCTCCGCCAGACTAAGCGCGATTGGAAAGGTGTACCGCACTCAGACCGCGTGATTGCGCCAATCGCCCATCGCCAATGGCCCATGGCCAGCATAGGGTCAAGATCCGTCTCGAATGACCCGGCAGGATTCGATATCGAACTTCACGTCGCCGAGCGTGAGGCGCGTTTGATCGCGCAGTTCTTCCGCAAACGCCAGGAACCTCGCCGCATCGTCGATATTGCTCACGAGACCGAACGACACCCGGATGGCGCCGGCCCCCTTGCCGCCGCGGGTCTGCATCAACTGCACGAACTTGGCGAGGTTCATGTCGACGCCGGCATCCATCGCTGCCCGCATATCGGACTCGGTCAGCTGTTCGGCCGCTTCGCCGGCGCCGGGATTACAGAAACAGCCGGTCCTGAGCGAGATGCGACGCTCGCTGGCCAGTTCCTCGACACGCCGGTAGTCGATCAGGTGTCCGTCGGGGTCGTAGAAGTTCATGGTCAGCGTTGCACCGCGGTCGGCCATGGTCGCTGGCCCATAGATGCGGACCATGTGCCTGCCGTTCGCGTGACGAAGGTCGAGCAGTTTCTGCAGGAGCCAGCCGCCCAACGCCTGCACGCGCGTGTTGATCGTGTCGATGCCGATGCGCTGGATGTGGCGCAGACCGATCTCGATGG
>Ga0310810_10007088_pt1 | contig 12748 bp, 13 predicted proteins | sample NCmetagenome_FD_207641 | JGI IMG/M metagenome (GOLD analysis project Ga0310810, IMG submission 207641) | Soil microbial communities from experimental microcosm in Duke University, North Carolina, United States - NC | ecosystem: Engineered > Artificial ecosystem > Soil microcosm > Unclassified ... | reverse complement strand
TTTTATCCGGGAAACCGTTTACGCTCGAAGTAGTTTCTACGTCAAAACTTATCAAACTGTTTCATTTAACGCCAAACAGCGAAAGGGTTTGAAGCACAAAACGGCCCTTTGGTTCGTTGAGGCCTAAATGTAGACGAAGGGAGCCGAATACGCGTTAACACCGGACTGGGTAGTATCCCTAATCTGAGTACGACAGGCTGTTAGCCTGTTGTTGCGTCCGAGCAGAGCCTTACAGATTTTGGACAGCCAACGGGAACCGCGACAGGCTAACAGCCTGTCGTACTCGGACTAAGGCGGTGGCGGTCGAATTCGTTTCGCGCTAGAATCTTTCTGCCCGTTTGGCCTCGGCTCCCAACCCAGAACAGTGAGGAGTGGCTACCCGCGAGCGACTTCGATGATCACATGTGACCGGTGTAAAACTGAGAATCTTGATGGTTCGCAGTACTGCGATGAGTGCGGTGCTCCCCTTCGGCCCAACGGACGTCCTGTAGTTGGACATAAACCACACAACAACGGCGATGGGCAGAATGGGTCGCGTGCTCAATCTCCAGACGCGCGGCCGGAATTCGTTTCGGGGCGCATCTCTGGTCGTTTGAACGTAAGTGCCGTAAAACAACCCGCACGACCGCATGCGCGACTTGTAATCGAAAAGGGACGGTCGACCGGCAAACAGTTTATGTTGAGCGATGTCGAAGCTCACATCGGTCGATGGGACGCCGATGGAGGAGTTTTCCCGGATGTCGATTTGGACACGGATGACCCCGAGGCTAAGGTGTCCCGACGACATGCCCGAATAACATTAACCAACGGTCAGTATTTCCTGGAAGATCTGGGCTCTACCAACGGAACCTTTATAAACCGTGGCAAGCGTCTCCCGCCGGGACAGCGCCAGGCGCTGTGTGACGGTGACGAGATTATTGTTGGCAAGACGTTCTTGCGGTTTCATATCGTTAAATAGATCCCGGCCATTAGCGTTTTACTTAATTAGGACGCTGACAGACTACAAGGCGAATCGCAAACAAATGGACTGTAAGGATTGCGGCGCGACCATCGCACCAGACGAGAACTTCTGCGGTAACTGCGGAGCCCAGAATCCTCCTGCCTCCGCTGAGATGAAGACTGTCGCCACTTCGCTCGATGCAACCCAACTCGATCAAATAGGAAAAGACGATACTCCGACAGACGAGACGCCGATCCCCGAACCGTCAAAATCCGCGCCAGTGTCCGAAAACTCACTTGCTCCTATCAGCTCTGACTCTCTCGGAGGCTCTTCAACCGATCCGAACGTTTACGGAACCGGCGCCGCACCCAGGAAGTCAACCACGGGTGGTCATCACCCGACAGTGAAACAGTTGGAAGCGGGGGCGGTGCTAAACGGCCGGTACGAAATCGTCCGTCGAATAGGTGGCGGGGGTATGGGCGCCGTCTACTTAGCAAAAGATCGTAACCTCGGCGATGCGCCACGTGCGGTCAAAGAAATGGTTGAATCGCATCTCGATCCGGTACAACACGAAAAAGCGATCGGAGATTTCAAACGCGAATCGTTATTGCTGACCTCGTTGGAGCATCCGTCAATACCAACGATTTACGATTATTTCTATGACGATGCGGCGAGTCGCTTCTATCTGGTAATGAAGTACATCTCGGGGGGTGACCTCGCATCTCGATTACGTTCCGCGCTGCATGGTCGACTTGACGAAAAGACGGTCACTGATTGGGGAATGCAGGTCGCCGATGTGCTCGAGTATTTGCATTCACGTCCGAAGCCGATCATCTATCGCGATCTTAAGCCGGCGAACCTGATGATCGATGGCAACACCGGACGTGTCATGCTGATCGATTTTGGTATTGCTCGCTGGGTTACTCAACAGGAAAAGGGAGTTACCGCAGTCGGAACGATGGGCTATGCGCCACCAGAGCTCTTTAGTGGGCGAGTGCAGCCGGCATCAGACGTCTACAGCCTGGGCGCCACGATGTTCCATTTGTTAACTGGTGCCGACCCACAAGACAACCCGCTGCTTATTTTTGATTTTTCAAAGAACCCACGGCCTCGTCAGATTGCTCCGTCGTTATCAACTGAGATGGAACATATACTGATGCGGTCGGTTGAATACCGGCCCGAGGATCGATTTAGAACTGCAGGAGACCTGAGAAACGAGCTGGCAATCCATCTTGAAAAGCTTTTGTCAGGCCGAGTCAGCTATGGAATGCCGGGGCCGCAACAGCCGGGCGCTGAAACGGTTCAGGTTCAAACTGTGTACTGCGGTTTTTGTGGTGGACGGATTGCTGCTGACGATGTTTTCTGTGCTCACTGCGGAGCGAGACAGCCATTGGCCGGTGTAGGGTCGAGCGCCTTGTTACATACATCGCGGCCAACGGCTAAGCTGGTTGTGGCGGGAACCACAGAATTAGACGCGTCGTTCATTTTGCAGAAGGACAGCAATCTATTGGGCAGAACTGATCCACATTCGAATATCTTCCCCGAGATCGATCTTTCACGATTTGATCCGGAAACGAAAGTGTCGCGACGTCACGCAAGAATTTGGTTGGAAGGCGACACATTTCTGGTGGAAGATCTCGGCTCTGTGAATGGAACTGTAATCAACGACTCAGTGCGACTCGCGCCGCGACAGCCAAGAGTGCTGGACAGTGGCGACAAACTTCGGGTTGGCGAGACAACGCTGCACTTCCTGGTGGGGTAAATTCTTTTGTTTGATCTCAGATTCCAGATCTCAGATCTCAAATATGATGCGGTCCTAATTTGAGATCTGAAATCTGAAATCGATTCCTAAAATGACCAGTGCCCAAGGTTTGACACGCCCGCAAATAAGAAGTCGTGCCGCACGCGAAGGCGGTAAACGACTTCAAGCACCATTTGCACTTCGCTGCGGGGCCCTCTTAATCGACTACATCGCCCTCGCGGCAATAGTTGTGTTCGGGACGCTTATCGCCCGAATGCTTGGAGGAGGCGCCCGCACGGCCGGTAACTCGGCCGAAACCCTTGCATTTCTCATCGCATTACTTTTCGCGTTCCTGAACCTGGGAGTGCTTCCTGGTTTGACTGGCGTCACACTCGGGAAATGGGCAACGGGACTTCGAATCGAGCGGAACGACGGCGCGCAGATCGGCATTGGTCGAGCTATACTGCGACACTTCGTCGGTTATCCTTTGTCCTTTTTCCTGTTTGGCCTTGGATTTCTCGTGGCGGCGTTGACTGTGCGAGGACGCGGTTTGCACGATATTATTGCCGGCACAATCGTGGTACGTGAAGGTTCGTAAAGTTATGTCCGACGAACTTTAGTTTGTCGATGGTCAGTGTTACATCGACGTACGTTGATGACCAGCCACGACAAACTAAAGTTCATCGACTATACAGCCCAGATTGTTAGAGTCTCCAGAAATGTCAGAACTGATCGTCAAATACCCAGACCGCGCTCCCGATCACTTCCCACTTGGTCGGTTACGCATCACCATTGGTCGCTCTGCCAGAAACGATCTCTGTATACCGGATCCTTTTGCGTCGAGAGTGCACGCCGAAGTGCGTCGCGAAGGCGACGAATACGTCTTACAGGATCTCGGATCCGCAAATGGCACTCTGTATAACGGCGGGACCGTTCAGGGCGTTATTCCTCTCACGGCGGGTGGACGCATCCAGATAGGCGAGACTGAGATCATCTTTGATGATGGCACCTATAACTCAAGCATGGGTGCCACGATGATCACAGACAACTCTGAGTCTTCGTTGCCCGAGGCAACGATTGCGCTCGCTTCTGGTGATCGAACTACTTCAGGCCTGCTTGAAGCAATCGAAGGCGCCAGAACCAAGCCCGAAGAAGTTGCCACTTCCTCAGGCGGAAAAACTGCCACGGCGGCAAAGACTGCGAAACAGGGTGACCTGCTCGCTTTAATTAGCAAGGTGGGTATTACTCTGCTTGCGTCGGCCACTCTCAATGAAACACTCGAGCAGATTGTTTCTCTGGTCTTTGAATCAGTTCCTGCAGACCGTTGTTTGATCATGATGCGTGATCAAGGCAGTGAAGATTTGCGCGTTGCCGTCGCGCGTTTGCGCGATCGTGTCGGCGAGGTTGGTGAAATTCGTGTCAGTCGCAACGTTCTTGATGAAGTAGTTATCCGTGGGAAATCAGTCTTAACGTCTGACGCGCAACATGATCCGCGTTTCGCGAGCGGCACAGTCGTGCTGCAAGGTGTGCGATCGGTGCTGGCGGTGCCCCTTGGCGTCGCTGATAAAGTCTTTGGGATTATTTATGCCGACTCTCCAATAGCCGAAGGCCGATTCACCGAAGATCACTTAAAGGTTCTGACGACATTGGCCTCCGTTGCCGCGATCAGAGTTGAGAACACGCGACTTGTCGAAGAACGACTGGAGCGCGAACGTCTCGAACGCGAGCTGGCTCTCGCGAGCGAGATTCAACAACGGTTCCAGCCAACAGCACCGCCTTGTGTCTCCGGGTATGAACTACAGGGAATCAGCTTTCCGTGTTACGAGATCGGCGGTGACTATTACGACTTCATCGAACGCGACGACGGCCGACTAGTCATTGCTCTCGGTGATGTTTCAGGCAAGGGAACTGCGGCTGCGCTCTTGATGTCGTCTCTGCATGCGGCTGTTCATGCGCAATCAGGTTCACACGATACTTTAGTCGCGACGATTTCCGCTGTTAATAGATATTTGGCGGACAACATTCCTGCGAATCGTTTTGTTACCTTGTTCTACGCTGAACTCGATCCGGGTTCCGGGGCGCTGTCCTTCCTGAACGCCGGACACAACCCTCCGTTAATCGTGCACGCGGCAGGAACGGTGGAGCAACTCGCTTCGGGTGGTCTGCCACTGGGAATCAAACGCGATGCAGACTATCGAGAAGGCAGAACTCAGCTGCAACATGGTGACGTGCTGGTGATCTACTCGGACGGCGTCACTGAAGCTGTGTCGCCTTCGGGTGAAGAGTTTGGACCGACAAGGTTGTACGAAGTGGTGTCGCGAAACATTGAAGCATCGGCCGCTGGAATACGCGATCGCATTGAATCTTCCTTGACTAAGTTTTCGCAGGGAACGAGCGCGGCCGATGACATAACATTAGTCATCGTGAAGCGTCAGGCTGAGGCAAGGCTCGCCACCTCTGCTGGCTAATCGTTCACACCAAACTCGCGAAATTGGTATTTGCCCTCAGTGTCTTTGCTGAAATACAAGATCAATTCACCGCAAAAGACGTCGTAGCTATCTCCTTCCTTGACCGGTTTCGCTGTGGCAATGCAACGGCGAACCTTGCGCGTAAACAACTGACCATAGATCTTCAGAAAGCCTGCCCGATCTCGTTCCTTACTATCATAGAGAAATGGAAGCTTAGTTAGATCAGCGATGACTTCCTTGTCATTCCGCGCCATTGCTGCCTTAAAAGTTTTCCAAAAGGAGGCGAACGTTTCCGGCTTCGTCGACGTCTGTGCGGGAACAATTGAAATGGTCAGAGCCAGTAAGGCGATGGTTGCAAGTTGGCGTTTCAAATTCATAGCTTATTCGTTCTTCAAAGTGGGAGGTTCGTTTACTGCGCTTAGGAGATGTAGCAATGTGCCGATTGCGATTAGGATGATGCCGTGCTTGGACAGAGGAACGTACAGTCCCCTCAGTTGTGGTTCCTGGAAGAAACCGATGATGAAGAAAATCGGAGCCACGGTTATCAGGAGCGATCCAAGTAACTGAAGAATTCGTCTTACACGGTCCGACCTGTATCTGAAGTAACTTCCAATGCCGAGATGCAGTAGTCCTGAAAGCAGGATGTAGATGTGGCGTGTACGGTAAAGCATCCTCGGTCCATCCGCCAAACCTTGAAGATGATTATGCACGCGATCCATGTACTGCCCGGTTAACAGGAAGATGATCACGAGCATTAGACCGAAGATTAGATGGAAACGTTTCACAGATTTTTGTTTTCTGCGTTATGCCTTTCTTTTCGCAATTTTGAACTCACTTGAATGCAATCACTACCCATCTCGCGGTTTCGTGTGTTTCGTGGATCGTATTTTCAGAACCTAACAAAACGATCCACGAATCACACGAAACACACGAAGACCGCGAGATATACTGACTGCATCCAAGTGGGTCTTATTTGGCACGAATTGTATAACGCATGATCGGTCGCGATTCGGAGCGGCGTAATACTTCTTTAAAACCAGCAGCTAAGAACGCCGAGGCCGTACCATGCCAGAGAAAGGCATCGGCCATGTTCGTAGAAGTATCGACAGGGTAGCCTTCAACAATCTTTGCTCCGTGCAGGCACGCAAACTTAACTGCACCACCAAGTAACTTCGACGCTATGCCCTGCCGCCGATAATCCTTTCTCACGAACAAACAAGACACCGACCAGACTGGTTCCTCGTCTACAGGTTTAAGAATTCGAGAACGCTCGAGTCCAATGTATTTCTCGCGGGGAGCAACAGCGCACCATCCGATTGGCTCGTTTCGAACATATGCAATGATTCCTGGCTGATTACCACCGTGAACGAGTCTGCGAAAAGCTCCCTTATTTCGAGCACCCTTGTCGGCCTCATATCGTTTACGAGGAACACGCCAGAACATACACCAGCAGCCGCCACACGCTCCGCGGTCGCCGAAAAGAGTTTCAATGTCGGTCCATCGTGAAGGAGTTGCTGGGAAAATTTTTAGCTCGGAGACTTGTTCCGACTTAGATCGCGCCACTTGTGTTTCTAGGTTAGTTACTCGCTCGGCTTGCCCTGAAGGAATCCTTCGCACTTCAATGTCTGCGGTCCGTTTTCGTTGCACATCGCAAATGAGGCGCCTTCGTACATCGACACTCCGGCATATTCGCCCTTGGCGTTGAGTATGTAGAAGTTGATGCCAAAGTTTGGTAGACCACGTTCATTCAAGAGACGTTTCTCAACTGTGTTGTTCTGAATTCGTTTGAGAACTTCCATGCCGGCGTCCTTCGGGTGAGCACCACGTCGCATCTCTTCGATTATCACAAACGAACAGAGGTTATACAGATTGGCCTCGCCTCGGCCCGTTGAGCCGGCCGCACCGACTGCGCCATCAACATAAAGACCTGCTCCGAGAATCGGCGAATCACCCAGCCGGCCGGGAATCTTCCAAGCCAGTCCGCTGGTGGTTGTAACGCCGCAGATCTCGCCTTTCGAGTTGATACCATCGCAGTTAATGGTTCCGTGAAGATTCTCTTCCCGCAGAAGACCCTGTGCGTACATCTCCAAAGCCGCTTTGCGTCCGGCCTCGGCGCGTTTCTTCGGATCGAGATAGTGCTCAGGGTCCATGTGACGTTTCCACTCAAGCCACTTCTTGCGAGAGTTGTCAGTATTGAGGTCGTCCTCGATTTTGAAACCCATACCTCGAGCGAAGTCCTGTGCGCCCTTTCCAACAATCAAGTGATGGTCGGTGTTTTCAAGCACTGCCTTGGCTACAAGCGACGGCGTTCGCACACCCTCGAGCGCACCAACAGCACCAGCTCGTTTCTTTGGACCATGCATACATGAAGAGTCGAGTTGAACAATGCCATCTGCATTTGGTAAACCGCCGTAGCCGACGCTGTCGTCGAGTGGATCGAGCTCGACAATGTTGACACCTGCAATGACCGCGTCGAGAACGTCTGCGCCTTCTGTGATCATTGTGAAGGCTTTATGCACGGCCGTGATTGAGCCTCCGTTTTTGAACTTGTTCCCGTTTGCCGATGAGATCACCAAAGGCTTAACGGAACCCTGTTTGAGGATCATTGGAAAACCGGTGACGTCCTTTTGGGTTGTGGCGATAGCGAGACCAGCAACCGCACTATTGCGCATGAAGTCGCGTCGCTTCATCTTTTTGCTCATGGTGCTCCTTTTGGTTGTTGGAGTATCTTGAACGTGTTCTGAGCTTTGAACTTTGTTCTTTGTACTTGGAACTTCGTCGTTTGTACAGTCTGAGAATCGTCGAACGAATTAGAACGGCGAGCGAAGCGACCGATTGACGCACCCATCGTTACCTACGTGTATAGTTGGCGAGGTCAATCGGTCGCTTCGCCCGCCGTTCTAATTCAGCGTATTGGGTAAGAGCGTTCATCGAAAAGAACAACAAACTCTAAGCCCGAAAGACAAAAGAACAAAGCTCAAATCCCCAGCGCGTCCTTGATTCTCTCCGCTGTCTTCGGACCGATCCCGTCAACCATCTCGAGTCCGCCACCCTCTACAAATGTTTTCAACTGTTCGAGTGAAGATACTTTGAACTTTTGATGCAAGAGCGCCGCCGTCTTTGGCCCGATGCCTGGTACCTCAGTGAGGTCGAGAACCGTTTCGGGCGTCTCGGCCACCAGTCGATCCCACGCATCGAAAGAGCCTCGCTCCAGCAATTCGATCACTTTCCCGGCGATCGCTTTGCCAACGCCCGGGATCTCCTGTAGTCCGGCGACTCCTTCTTTTTCCACGATCTCCTTCAATGGTATAGGCCACACTTCGATCGCTTCTGCGGCATTACGATAGGAGCGTAGTCGAAAAGGATCGTCACCACGTATCTCCATTAACCCGGCAAGCCGATAGAATCTTGTGGCAATGGTCTTGTTGTCCATAAGCGCTTTAAGAAATAGATCCCATAAGTCCAATAAGTCCTATTGGTCTCATTGAGTGCTGAGCCAAGGACTTAGTCTATCGTTCCGGTGAGAGTATTATCAAAGAGCAGTTTTATCGGGAAGGAGAGAAACACTTGAATCATACTCGTCGTCAATTAATAACTGGGCTCTCAGTAGCAGGTGCAGGCGCAATATTAATTGGCTGCCGAAATAATCCAGCTTCTACCAGCGCTACTAACAAGTCCGATGAGCAATCGTCTGACGAAGCAGCCGCAGATGTAACCGCAACCGAAGACCTCATGCGAGAGCACGGCATACTACGACGTGCTCTGCTGGTGTATCAGGAGACAGCCGTCAAACTTAAACAGGATCCAAACTCAGTTCCCGCCGACGCGCTTGAGAAAACCGCGCAGCTCTTTCGAGCATTTGGCGAGGAATATCATGAGAAGAAACTTGAAGAAGCGTACATCTTTCCAGCATTGAAGAAGCAGAAGAATCCGGCCTCTGAGTATGTCGATATTCTTCTTGCTCAACACTCGCGCGGAACTGAAATCACCGATTACCTATTATCCAAAACAAGGGGCGACAAGATACCTTCGGCCGACGTAGGCCCTTTCGTTGGTGCTCTGGAGAGTTTTGTACGCATGTATGAACATCATGCTGCGATCGAAGACACGGTTGTCTTTCCGGCATGGAAAACCGTAATCGGCGAGAAAGAAATGGATGAGTTATCTGCCAAGTTTGAAGAGATTGAAGAGGAGTTCTTTGGTGAAGATGGTTTCGATAGCGCGCGGCAAAGGATGACCGAGATTGAACAGAGCCTTGGTCTCTCAAACCTGGCGATGTTCACCGCACCCGAGCCGCCAAAACAGAAATAGCGATCCACAGATTACGCAGATTACACAGCGTAGCGCAGCCACAACCAAACTTGGATACAGTCAGTACCACATCGCGGTAGCGTGTGGGTGCGACGGTGTGACAGGGTTGGATGCGGACCCACACGCTACCGCGATGTGGTACTGACTGTATCCAAGTTGTCTAAAGAAACGTTGCCAAGAAAACAAGAAGTTATCGGTTTGTTACACAGATTTTTTAGAGAGTGAAGCGGGCGATTAGCATCTCACGCTCACTCTGAAAGAAATCTGCGTAATCTGTGGATAACGCTTTACAAGTTTGAAGGAGCGGCGCAAAATGTCCGCGCCTCAAAAATCCCGGCTTCGCCTCACGTGAAGTCAAACCTTAAACCTCTCGAATTCTTAAGGAGTCAACAATGACACTCACACACTTTGCCGAAGATCCAGATCAGGAACAACGAATCGCCAAATTGAGAGAAGAAATCAAGAAGCTCGGTGGGAGCACGATGTCCCTGGAAGATATGCCGGCAGATCTTGAAGAGGAGTTTTTACGCCACGTGCTCGAGTATGAAACCACGGAGCCGATCAGCCTCTTCCGTCTTTTGGAGAACTCGGGGCTGCAAATACCGAAACCCGCAGATTTGACTGATGAAGAACTGGTTGAGAAGTTGATGGAAGTTATTAATCGAATGGCACAGCTTGGAGCTTATTTGCTTCACACGAACCATTTGAGTGATCGCGGGTTGTATGAATATTTGTACGAAGATGGATTACGAGAAGAGGCTGTGCTGTTTCCTGAGAATCCCAGCTACGCGTACATGATTGACTTAACCGGAAGCGGAAGCGAAGAGGACAACCAAACGTATCTGAAGTACTACGCCGACAACGAACATCGAGAACAGTGGGCGAAAGATTGGCCGGACGATTCGGTACCGTCGCATCAGGACCCGCCATTCGATCGCGATCGATACTTGCCGCAGTCGCCCGTTGGCTGAACTAAAATGAGATCGAGGGTGAATTAGAGTGGTGAGCGAAGCAGCCGGATCATTTTCCAGATCTCATTTGACATTTTTCAATTGCCATCGAGTGCCGGTCCCCAAACTGGCAACTGATCAATGTCAAATGAGATCTGGAAAATGATCCGGTCCGCTCGCTGTTCTAATTCGGCAGTAACTTAACCAACCAGCATCGTCCCGGTGCCCTCGTCGGTGAAGATTTCGGAAAGCAGGGCATTGCGATTGGTGCCGCTGATGACGTGTGCGCTGTGAACGCCGCGACGCAACAAGGTCGTGATGCTTTGAAGCTTTGGGATCATGCCGCCAGTCGCCGCTCCCGTCGCAAGCAATTTGTCAGCTTCGTCTGCTGTCAGGCGCGACACCTTTGTCGCGGTGTCCCCTGGTGTTAGATAAATTCCATCAACGTCACTCAGCAGGATCAGTTTTTCTGCCTGTAGCTGAACTGCGATCTCTGCGGCGATCGTGTCAGCATTGATATTGAAGACCATGCCTTCGTTGTCGGCTCCCAGCGATGAAATCACTGGCAGGTAGTTGTGATCCAGAAGAACGGTGAGCAGTCGAGTGTTGATTCGAACCACATCGCCCACATGACCAAAGTCCACTTGTTCACGTTCACCAGTTTCGCGATTCAGAATCTCTTTAGGTGGTCGTCGTTCGGCGTGCACGATATTGCCGTCGACTCCTGAAAGCCCGACTGCTTCGATTCCTCTTTGGCGCAGGGCAGCAAGAATGTCGGTGTTTATCTTCCCGGCAAAGATCATTTTTGCCATTTCCAGAGTGGCGTCGTCCGTTACTCGCCGGCCTTCAATTATCGTCTGCTCGATACCCAGCTTCGTTGCAAGTTCGCTCAACTGCTTACCACCACCATGAACCACGCAGATGCGAATTCCAACCTGATGCAACAGCGCCAACTCTTCAGCAAGAGATGCGAGATTGCCGGCATTTTCCGTAACTTTCCCTGATAGTTTTACTACAAACGTCTGCCCCTGGAAGCGCTGGATGTAGGGCAGCGCTTCGCGAAGGAGATCAAGGCGTAATTGATTGTCGACTTCTGCCATCAATATTGGACCTATAAGACCTATTGGATCTATTCAGACACTAACCACTGTCCAAGCACAAAGAACAAAGCTCAAAGCTCCAGGGCTGCCATTACCGCCTTCTGCACATGCAAACGATTCTCAGCCTCATCGATTACTACTGATGCTCGTGAATCGATCACACTATCAGACACAATCACATTCCGACGAACAGGCAAACAGTGCATAAAGATCGCATCGTTGGTCCTCGACATCTTCGCGTCGTCAACTATCCATTTGCTTCGGTACTGCCAGCGATTCACGATGTCTTGCTCGCTATTGCCGTAGAAATTCTTTGAACCCCAACTCTTTGCGTAAATCACTTCAGCGCCATCGAAAGCCGCTTCGATATCATTGACGACTTGCACGCTGCCGCCGCTCCCCGTCGCTTTCTCGCGCGTAACATCAAGCAACTGTTCATCGAGTTCGTAACCCTTCGGATGTGCGATAACCAGATGGTGGCCCATTTGAGCGGCAGCAAGAGCAAAACTGTTCGGAACAGCCATCGGCAGGGCTTTCGGGTGCCAGGCCCATGTCAAGACAACTCGTTTGCCGCCTTTACCCAATTTCTCTCTAATCGTCATCATGTCAGCGAGCGCCTGGCAAGGGTGATGCATGGCCGATTCCAGATTGATGATTGGAACGCTCGCATATTTCACGAAAGCACTAAGCACAGGATCAGTGCGCTCTTCGTTCCAATTCTTCAATGCGGCGAAAGTGCGAACGCCAATAGCCATACAGTATCTCTCAAGCACCCGGACGAACTCGGCGATATGCTCAGTCTTATCGCCGTCCATCACGGCGCTTTCACGATGTTCGAGAGTCCAACTCGTACCACCGGGTTCCAGCACCACCGCATTGCCGCCCAGTTCGTAGATGCCGACTTGCATCGAAGCACGCGTCCGCAAACTCGGATTGAAAAACACCAGAGCGATCGATTTACCATCGAGAGGTCTTGAACGGTCTATTCTGGTCTTGTAACGCTGCGCAGACTCGATCAGTGCGACCAGCGCGTCGCGATGTAAGATCTCAGTTGTTAAAAAATTGTCCACGATCCTGGTTTGGTTCTTCGTTGATAGCAGCGGTCCTCCGTGAGCGTCACAACATGTTCATTACATAGCGCGATGGAACCGTAATCAAGTTGGCAGCAGTCATTACCACCTCGGGTAGCCCGGGGCAGTAGCCCGACTGTCAAGGAGGGCTCACAACTCGCATCAAGC
>Ga0310810_10007087_pt1 | contig 12749 bp, 9 predicted proteins | sample NCmetagenome_FD_207641 | JGI IMG/M metagenome (GOLD analysis project Ga0310810, IMG submission 207641) | Soil microbial communities from experimental microcosm in Duke University, North Carolina, United States - NC | ecosystem: Engineered > Artificial ecosystem > Soil microcosm > Unclassified ... | reverse complement strand
TCTTCCCGTGGTCGATGTGCCCGATCGTCCCCACGTTCACGTGCGGTTTGGACCGATCAAATTTCTCTTTCGCCATCGAAGTTCGCTCCGTCTTTATACGTTCAACTACTTCGTTCCCTGAATCCGCGCCACGACCTCTTCGCTCACGTTGGGCGGCGCCTGCTCGTACCGATCGAAGTGCATCGAGTAAGTGGCGCGCCCCTGCGTGCGCGATCTCAGGTCAGTGGCGTATCCAAACATCTCCGAGAGCGGCACGCGCGCGTTGATGATCTGCGTACCGCCGCGGTCTTCCTGCGACTGAATGCGTCCGCGACGGCTCGCCAGGTCGCCCATCACGTCGCCCATGTAGTCCTTCGGGACGACGACCTCGACCCGCATCACGGGCTCGAGGAGCACCGGCTTGGCTTTCTTCGCCGCATCCTGGAACGCCATCGAGCCGGCGATCTTGAACGCCATCTCCGACGAGTCGACGTCGTGATACGAACCGTCATACAGCACGATGCGCACGTCGTCGATCGGATAGCCAGCGAGCACGCCGCGCGTGAGCGCTTCCTTGATGCCCTCATCGATCGGCTTGATGTACTCCTTCGGAATGGCGCCCTGCGTGACCTCGTTCTCGAAGATGTAACCAGTGCCCGGCTCGCCCGGGAACAGATGAATCTTCGCGTGGCCGTACTGGCCGCGACCGCCGGTCTGCTTGGCGTACTTCATCTCGCCGTCAGCCGCACGCGTCAGGGTTTCCTTGTAAGCAACCTGCGGCTTGCCGACGCTCGCTTCGACGCCGAACTCGCGCTTCAGGCGGTCGACGATGATCTCGAGGTGCAGCTCGCCCATGCCCGAGATCACGACCTGACCGGTCTGCTCGTCGGTCTTGACGCGGAAGGTAGGATCCTCCGCCATCAACTTCTGCAGGCCGACGCCCAGTTTCTCCTGGTCACCCTTCGTCTTCGGCTCGATCGCCAGCGCAATCACCGGCTCCGGGAAGTCCATCGACTCGAGCACGACCGGATTCTTCTCGTCGCACAGCGTGTCGCCGGTGCTCACCTGCTTGAGGCCCACCGCGGCGGCGATGTCGCCGGCGTAGACCTCCTTGATCTCTTCACGCTTGTTGGCGTGCATCTTCAGCAGACGACCAACGCGCTCGCTCCTGCCCTTGGTCGCGTTATAGACCGAGGAGCCGGATGTGAGCACGCCGGAGTACACGCGGATGAACGTGAGCTGCCCGACGAACGGATCGGTCATCAGCTTGAACGCGAGCGACGAGAACGGCGCGTTGTCGGCAGCCGGACGCTCAATCAGCGTCTCTTCCTTCGCATTCGGGTCGTGTCCGGTGATCGACGGGATCTCGAGCGGCGACGGCAGATAGTCCACCACCGCGTCGAGCATGGGCTGCACGCCCTTGTTCTTGAACGCCGATCCGCAGATGACGACGACAAACGCCGTCGGTTCCTCACGGACAGACTTGATCACTCGGCTGCGCAGCGCGGCCCTGATCTCGTCCTCGGTGATTTCCTCGCCGTTCAGATATTTCTCGAGCAGCTTGTCGTCGTGCTCGCTGACCTTTTCGAGCAGCTTCTCGCGATAGACCTTCGCCTCGTCCATCATGTCGGCCGGAATGTCCGACACGATGTAGTCGGCGCCCATCGTCTCGTCCTTGTAGGTGATCGCCTTCATCTTGACGAGGTCGACCACACCCAGGAACTTGTCCTCGGCGCCAATGGGCAGCTGAATCGCAACCGGGTTCCCGCCAAGCTTCGTCTCGATCTGTTCGAGCGTTCGCTTGAAGTCGGCCCCGATGCGGTCCATCTTGTTGACGAAGCAGATGCGCGGGACGCGATACTTGTCGGCCTGACGCCAGACGGTCTCCGACTGCGGCTCGACGCCAGAGACGGCGTCGAACACAGCGCAGGCGCCGTCGAGGACGCGCAGCGAGCGCTCGACTTCGGCGGTGAAGTCGACGTGGCCAGGTGTGTCGATGATGTTGATGCGGATGTCGCGCCAGAAGCACGTGGTCGCGGCCGACGTGATCGTGATACCGCGCTCCTGCTCCTGCTCCATCCAGTCCATGACGGCGGTGCCCTCATGGACCTCGCCGATCTTGTACGTAATTCCGGTGTAGAAGAGGATCCGCTCGGTCGTGGTCGTCTTCCCGGCATCGATGTGAGCCATGATGCCGATGTTCCGGGTTCGATTGAGTGGCGTTTGGCGCGGCATTGCTTCGATACTTTCTTCGTTCGTCCGTGAGCGTCGTGCTTACCAGCGATAGTGCGCGAAGGCCTTGTTCGCCTCCGCCATACGGTGCGTGTCCTCGCGCTTCTTCACGGCGCCGCCGCGAAGGTTCGACGCGTCCAGCAACTCGTTCGCGAGCTTCTCCTGCATCGTCTTGCCGTCGCCGCGGTCGCGCGCGTAGCCAACGAGCCAGCGGATGCTCAGCGACAGACGCCGGTTGGGATTGACCTCCACCGGCACCTGGTAGTTCGAACCGCCGACGCGCCGCGACTTCACCTCGAGGCTCGGCTTCACGTTGTCGAGCGCCTTCTTGAACACCTTGAGCGGATCGTCGCCGGTGCGCTCTTTGATGATGTCGAAGCTTTTGTAGAGGATGCGCTCGGCCGTGCTGCGCTTGCCGTCGTGCATCACCGTGTTGATGAACTTGCTGACCAGCACGCTGTTGTAAAGCGGATCGGCCGCCAGTTCGCGCTTGGGAATCTCTCGTCTGCGAGGCATATCTTCGTCCTACGACTTCGGGCGCTTCGCGCCGTACTTCGACCGACCCTGCTTCCTACCCTGCACACCGACCGCGTCGAGCGTTCCGCGCACGACGTGATAGCGCACGCCCGGCAGGTCCTTCACTCGGCCACCGCGAATCAGCACGAGCGAGTGCTCCTGCAGGTTGTGGCCGACGCCGGGGATGTAGGTCGTCACCTCGATCCCGTTGGTCAACCGGACGCGCGCCACCTTGCGAAGCGCCGAGTTCGGCTTCTTCGGCGTCTGCGTGAACACGCGGACGCAGACGCCACGCTTCTGCGGACTGACCTGGAGCGCCGGGCTCTTGGTCTTGGTCACGATCTTCGTCCGCCCCTGGCGCACGAGTTGACTGATGGTCGGCATGTGCCTTCACTCTCCAAAACGTACGCACACGGCCGCCAGCCAAGCAGCCTTGCGTTCGTTCCAGGCCTGAAGAGCAGCACCGCTCTACGACGCGGGCCAGTCTGGCGCCTGAAACTAAAACCCTATTTGTTGAATGTCCGAGTGGAGCGCGGTTAATACAACCCGCGTCCTCTCCAGGAAAACAGCCTTCCAGGCTTCTTCCAGCGTGGTTCCCTCGACGTGCTCAGGGCATCCCGAGCCCTTTATCGAGAAGTGAAGCTAGATAGGGTGTCCTAGCCCCAAGAGAACCTGACGAATATAGCATGCGCGCAATTGCCGCGCAACACACCACGTGCCAACCCGAACCCGGAGGCGCGAGCGGTCTGCCGGCCATCCAACCCCCAGACGACAGACATGTCGTTCTGCAATAGATCAATACCGATAAGTGACCGACCATCAAAGACTTCAGTCTATTTCCTGCGCGCGAGATCGTCGACCAGGGCGGTCATCTCCGCTGGCGTCAACGTATCCCCGAACGCCGGCATATTGGCGAACGGATCGACCTCCTCGGGGTTGGTAATCCAGTTCCGCAGCCAATCCCGGTCGCGCGTCGCACCTACCCGGCTCAAATCCGGAGCCGCGGACCCGCCTTCCCCGTCGATCATGTGGCAGTTGGAGCAGTAGCGCCCGATGATGAGCGACACGACCTTCGTATCCTCGGAAACCTGCGGCGGCTCCACACCGGCGCGGAGTTTTCGCATGTAGCTCAGGATCGAGCGCGCCTGCCCTTCGCTCATTCCACCGCGAGGCGCCTCGCGAGACCCGGGCGCGATGACTTCCGGATCCCGGGCGTGCGCGATGATCCACTCGGGGTCACGGCGAATCCGAATGTCCTCGAGCGGACTGGCCTTGCCGCCTGGCGTGTGGCACGCCTGACATCTCTCATCGCGCACGAAGGTGCGGCCCGCTAACGGCAGCGGTCCCCAGATCGCCGGGTTGGCATGCGCGGGCGTGTCTTTGTATCCGAGATACGTGAGCACCACGATGGCCAGACCGATCACGCCAAACCCGGCAGTGACGAGCGGCCGCTTGAGAAAGTGCCGATCGGGCCTTCGATCGAGGAACGGCAGCAACACCAGCAATCCCACGACGAGCGCCGGGATCACCATCGTCGCCAGCGGCTCGAGCGGCCCCGGGAAGTACTTGAGCAACTGAAAGAGGCTGAGGAAGTACCACTCGGGCCGCGGCACGTAGCCGGCATCCGACGGATCGGCGATCGGATCCAGTGGAGCCCGGAACACGATCGCGAAGGTCAATAACACCGCGAAGACGGTTGAGCCTGCCAGCGTGTCCTTCAACGCGTGATACGGGTAGAACGGTTTGGCCACGCCCTCGACGTGCCGGAGCGCCCCCGAGATGCCATGACGCCGCATCAGGAACAGATGCGCGATCACGAAGCCGATGAGCGAGGCGGGAAGCAGGAACACGTGCGCGGCGTACCAGCGCAGCAGCGTCAACGACCCGAGACTCGTGCCCCCCTGGAGCAAGCCGGCAAGCTGATAGCCGAGGGGGCCGCTTCTCGCGATGTTGATCGTCACCGTCGTGGCCCAGTACGCCTTCTGATCCCAGGGCAACAGATACCCCGTCAGCGCGAAGCCGAGGATCAGGAGAAGCAGAACGACGCCGGTGAGCCACGTCACTTCGCGCGGGTTCTTGTACGAACCCAATGCGACCACTCGCAGCATGTGCACGACGGCGGCAATGACGATGAAACTGGCACCGAAGAAGTGGAGGCCGCGCAACACGTGTCCGAACGTGAGGCGCTCCATGATGAAGCGGATACTGTCGTAGGCGTGATCCGGCGCGGGCACGTAGAACATCGCCAGCACCACACCGGTGACGAACTGCACGGTGAGCAGCATCAGCAGGATGCTGCCGGTCACGAACCACCAGCCAACCCCCGCCTGGATCGGCTCCTCGAGCAGCGTCCTCCGGCCCGTGCGCCAGCCCGTGCGCGAGTCGAGCCAATCGAGCAATCTTGTCGGCAGCGACATCAGATCTGAACGAAGATGCGGTTCCCGTCCACTTTGGTGATGAGTCTTGGAAGTGGCGCTGGCGGCGGGCCGCTCTTGACCATGCCCAAGTGGTCGTAGATCCCGCCGTGACACGGGCACCGAAGCTCTTTTGATTCGGAGTCCCAGCTCACGCGGCACCCGAGGTGAGTGCACGTGGGATCGAGTGCAGTGACTTGACCCTCGCCGGTTTTGACGAGCAGCACGACCCGCCGCTCGACGACCTGGTTGTAGCCGTCCTCTCGCGCGATACGCAGAGTGGCGGCGGTGGGCGCATCATCGATCAGCGCACCGATGTCGGTGCCGACGGGAAACCAGTCTTCCTTTCGACGCGCCAGCCCCGGAGAAAGGATGGCGCCTCCCGCGACAACCCCGACCACCGCTCCAATGACTGCCTGGAGCGACTTGACGATGCGCGCGAAGAACTGTCGGCGGCCCGGTTCTTCAGTCGGGCTGTGCTCGGATCCCATGTGTGTGTCTTTCGATACGTGAGGGTGCCATATCTGTTTACTCGATCACGATGGCCTCACGTATACCCACAAATGGGTGTACGAGATTCGCGTTTGTCGACGAAATTCGTTGATTCCCGCGCCTACTTTGGCGGCGCGACGGGCACGCTCCCCGGGAATACGTAGGCGAAGAGCATCGAGATGATGCCCATGACGCACATCAGGAAGACACTGTGCTTGATCGTGAACTTGAACAGCCGGCTCTCATCGGCGCGCGTCATTCCCGTCGCCGCGACGGCAACGGCAATGCTCTGCACCGAGATCATCTTGCCCATCACGCCGGCCGCTGAGTTCACTGATGCCGTCAGCACGGGATTGAGATTCAGCGCGTTGGCGGTCACGACCTGCAAGTTGCCGAACAAAGCGTTGGCCGATGTATCGCTACCGGTGAGGAATACACCAAGCCAGCCCAACGTGGCACTGAAGAATGGGAACGCGCCGCCGCTCGTGGCGAGCGCCAGGCCGAGTGTCGACGTCATCCCCGAGTAGTTCATCACGTAGGCAAGCGCCAGCATGGACGCGATTGTCAGGATAGCGAGCGAGAGCTGATTGAACGTCGCTTTGTAGATGCCCGCGAATCGTCGCGGACCCACGCCGAGCAGCAGTGCTGTCACGATCGTCGCCAGGAAGCACGCCGATCCTGACGCGCTGAGCCAATTCAACTCCAAGAAGGCGTTGTACGGCGACGGCTGTGAGACCACAGGCGGCACACGTTGGATCAGGTTGTGGAGACCGGGCACCATCAGGCGTTCGGCCAGCAGCCCTGTTCCAGGCACGATCGGCAGCCAGTCGGGCACAAGCTTGTCGCCAATCGCGTTGATCATCGGCTTGAACCGCGGCTCGCCCCACGCCAGCACGAAGAGCACAAGCATTCCGTACGGCAGCCACGCGGAGACCAGCTCTTTCGTCGTGTACTTCGGCGGAGCGATCGTCGCCTCCGTGTCGCCGTCGAGACGCATGATGCTCTTCGGGGTCCACACCTTGAGCACAACCACCATGACGACGATGCAGGTGAGCGAGCTCATGATGTCGGTCAGCTCGGGACCGCGATAGCGCGAGACGTAGAACTGCATGCCGGCAAACGACACCCCGCACGCGATGATGGCCGGCATCACCTCGAGCGCACGCTTCCAGCCCGCCATCACGACGATCAGGTAGCCGGGAATGAAGACCGAGACCGACGCGCAGAGAGTCCCGATCATCGCGCTCAGCGCCAGCACCGGGAGGCCGGTCAAGCCGGCGAGTGTCGTCACCGGAATGCCGATCGATCCGAAGGCGACCGGCGCCGTGTTCGCGAGAAGACAGATGCCCGCGGCGTAGAACGGGTTGAAGCCGAGACCGGCGAGCATCGCACCCGAGATCGCCACCGGCGCACCGAACCCCGCAGCGCCTTCGATGAACGCGCCGAAGCAGAACGCGATGAACATCGCCTGCAGCCGGCGATCGCTGGTCAGTCCCGCGATGATGTTCTTGATGATCTCGAACTTGCCCGTGTCCACGGCCAGCCGATACAGCAAGATCGACGCGAACACGACCCACGCGATGGGGAAGATGCCGAACGCGGCGCCGTAGACGGCCGAGATGAGCGCGAGCTTCAACGGCATTCCGTAAATCAGGAGGGAGATGATGAGGGATGTGGCCAGCGCCGCCGCGGCCGACATCCATGCGGGCTTGCGCAGAAATCCAAGCATCACGAAGAGCACCACAATCGGGAGCGTCGCCACGACTGCCGACACACCCAGACTCCCCGCGATCGGTTCATAGTTGTGCTGCCACATATCTCCCCTTTGGTCCTTGGTCCTTAGTTCTTGGTTCTGGGTCCGCGGACCAAGCACCAAGGACCAAGCTCCAAGGACTATCTAGTCCGTGGATCAACGCCCCTCATCGAAGCGTCAAGAAGCTCAATTGGGTGGACGATCAGCCAGTCGTGCCCGAGTTCCCGGCCGGCGGCAGCCAGTTGCAGAGTGCATCCCGGATTGCCGGTGGCAATCATATCCGGCGAGAGCGCCGCAACGTGACGCGCCTTTCGCGCCCCGAGCTGTTTTGCTGCGTCTGGTTGCACGAGATTGTAGATGCCAGCGCTCCCGCAGCAAATCTCCGATTCCGCCGGCGTCAGGATCTCCACCCCTGGAATCGACTGGAGCAGCGCGCGCGGTTCGGCACGAATCCCCTGTCCGTGTGCAAGATGGCAGGCGTCGTGGTAGACGACACGCGAGGGAATGGGGTGCCGCATCGCGCGAGACTCCCCGAGTTCGACCAGAATCTCTGAGACGTCGCGCACCTTTCGGCTGATGGCCCGCGCCCGCTCCGCCCACGCCGAGTCTCCTGCGAAGAGCTCACCGTACTCCTTCATCGCGGACCCGCATCCGGCCGCGTTGACGACGATGCGATCGACGCCTGCGGCTTCGAAGACTTCGATGTTGTGCTGTGCCAGTTCACGTGCCTGGTCGATGTAGCCGGCGTGAAGAGGCAGGGCGCCGCAGCAGCCCTGCGCACGCGGCGCGTCGACGCGGCAGCCCTCGGCGGAGAGAACCCGAGTCGTTGCGTCGTTGACCCTCGCAAACGCGAGTCGCTGCACACACCCTTCAAGGAGCGCGACCTTCAGCCGCTCGCTGCCGACTGCCGCGGTCCGCACGGGCGCACGGCCGGCAAGCCCTCGCATACTCACGCGGGGCGCCACTGACAGGAGGGCGCGTAGGCGCGCCGGAAGCAGGCCGGTCAGCCGCGCGCTGAACCCACCACTGCGGCCCATCAATGGAGACAAGAGCAGAAGCGGCGCCATGAGCAGCCGCATCCTCGACGGATACGGCACGAGCGCCATCAGAAGCCGCCGGAAGAAGCGGTCACTGTCCGGCCGCTCGTACCTTCGCTCGATCTGGACGCGAGACTTCTCGATGAGCGGCGCGTACTGAACGCCTGACGGACAAGCGGTGACACAGGCGAGACACCCCAGGCATCGATCGAAATGCTGGACGAACGACGCCGTCATGTCGATGCGCCCTTCGAGACCCGCCTTCATCAGGTAGATGCGGCCGCGCGGCGAATCCATCTCCTCGCCCCACAGCACGTATGTCGGGCATGTCGGCAGGCAGAAACCGCAGTGCACGCACTTGTCGATCAGCGCACGAGATGGCTGGTCAGTGCCTTGGAACATCGTTCCCTTTGGTCGGAAGTTGAATACGGGGAGTTGCCCGCCTTCGCGTGTCGTGTAATTTAGCCGAGAAGCTTCGGCGAGGTCTCGCCATAGCGCGCATGATTGCACACGCGACGGGGGAGGAGTCGACATGCGACCGGATCAAATCGGTCCGCGGCCGGCGTTCAGAATGCCCTGCGGATCGAACGTACGCTTCAACGCGCGCGCGACCTCGATCCCTCCTGAGTCAGGCCCCCAGACGTCGTTCCGCATCTTGATACCCCGTCCCGCCCGCACGATCACGACGTGCCCGAGATGTGTGCTCGTACGAAGGCCGGCAATCGCGCCACTCATCTCTCGTTCGTCCCCGTCGAGCATGACGAGCCCAGCGCCCATCGTGCGGCCCACGAACGCGGCCAAGCGACATCCACGCGAGCCAAGGCTTTCGATTGACGAAACGACCGCAGAGAAATTCGCTGGCGACCAACTCAGACGCAGCGTTGTGCCTCCCTCCAGCCACGGCGCATGAATCTGCCTTGCCCACAGCGCCTGCTCTTCCTCGCCACTCACTGCGTGTGACGTCACCGACAGCAACCGCCTGGCTTCGGCCGCCTGCGCCGCGGTCGCGGTCGGGCTCGACGCCATTCTTATCAGCAGCGTCCATCGACCTTCGTGCAATAGACGGACGTCACACGACGTCAGCTCCACCTGGCTGCCGCGGAGCGTCGTCACGTCACGCGCGAGTGCCTCTCCGTCCGCATATGTCGCCACGAGCGTGGTCGAGGCCTGCGGGATCGGGAGCAGCTTGAAGGTGGCGTCGACGATCGCCGCGAGCGTCCCATGCGAGCCGCACACCAGCTTGCCAAGATCGTAGCCCGCGACATTCTTGACGACTGTTCCACCAGCTTTCACCAGGCGGCCATCCGCCATGGCGAGCGTGACGCCAATCAACAGATCGCGCGGCGTGCCGAAGCGATGGCGCAGCGGGCCCGCGTCGTTGGTGGCGATGGTGCCACCGACCGTCGCGCGATCGAACGCGCTGTCCACCGGGAGGCCCTGCCCGTGCTCCGCCAGCCGGCGATTGAGCTCGCTCAGCGGCATACCGGCTTGCGCCGTCACCGTCATGTCGCCGTAGCGGTGCGCGATCAGTTGCGTGAGGTTCTCTGTGCCGATGACGAGGTCGATACGATCCGGGACGCGACCCCATTCGATCTTCGAGCCGCCACCGCGCAGCACGGTGAGTTGTCGATCGCGCGATGCGTCAGCGAGGATCTGCGCCAGTTCCTCGCCGCTCGCCGGTGAGGCGACGCGCGGAGGGATGACCGCATCGATGGCGTCGGCGGCGGTTCCGGCTCGAAAAGCTGTCGACACGCTCATCAGAACCGTTCCGCGAGCCCCGCGCGTTCCACCGGGTGCTCGCGATACGGACCGGGCACTTCCCCGCACAGTCGTGGAGTCGGAAGGACCTTCTCGGGGTTACAGAGACGCTTCGGGTCGATCGCGTCGCGGACCGACTGCATCACATCGAGGCTCGCGGCGGAGAACATCTTCGACATGAACTCTTTCTTGTCGGCGCCAACGCCGTGCTCGCCGGTAATGGACCCGCCCGCTTCAACGCAGTAGGTCAGGATTTCCCCCGCGACGCGTTCGGCAAGCGCCGACTGCCCTTCGATCCGTTCGTCGTAGCAGATGAGCGGATGCAGGTTGCCGTCGCCGGCGTGGAACACGTTGCCGATTCGAAGCCCCTCTCGCTCGGCGAGCTGACGAACCCGTCCGAGCACCTCCGGCAGCTTCGTGCGCGGCACGACTCCGTCCTGCACGTAGTAGTTGGGCGATATGCGTCCCATGGCGGCAAACGCGGCCTTGCGTCCCTTCCAGATGCGCCCGCGCTGCGCTTCGTCCTGCGCCACCTCGACGCGCGTCGCGCCCGACTTCTGACAGATGGTCTCGACAACGGCGAAGAGCTCGGCGACTTCGGCGGCAGGACCGTCGAGCTCGACGATCAGGATCGTGTCGGCAGGCGGGAAATTCGGATGCACCGCCGCCTCGGCGGCTTCGATCGCCACGCTGTCCATCATCTCCACCGCTGCGGGGACGATTCCCGCCGCGATGATGTCCGAGACCGCTGTTCCGGCCTCACGCAGGCTGTCGAATGCGGCAAGCAGCGTCTGCACGCTCTGCGGCTTCCGCAGAATCCGCACGATCGCTTTCGTCACGACGGCGAGTGTCCCTTCACTGCCCACCAGCAACCCGAGGACATCCGGACCGGGCGAATCGGGCATGGGACTGCCGATTCGTACGAGCTCGCCATTCGGGAGGACGGCCTCGACGGCAAGGATATGGTGGACTGTGAAGCCGTACTTGAGGCAGTGGGCGCCGCCGGAGTTCTCGGCGACGTTCCCGCCGATCGAGCAGACCTGTTGACTGGAGGGATCGGGCGCGTAGTAGTAGCCGAAGGGAGCAACCTGCCGTGTGATCTCCAGGTTGGTGACCCCCGGCTCCACGATGACGCGCTGATTGGGAATGTCCACCTCGAGCACGCGATTCAGCTTGGCCAGGCTGATGACCACGCCGCCTGCCACCGGCAGCGCACCACCAGATAACCCGGTCCCGTGACCGCGCGCCACGAACGGGATCTGCTCACGATCGCAGATGCGAACAATCGCCTGGACCTCGGCGGCGGATCGTGGCAGGAGCACCAGATCGGGCGTGCGCCGCATGTGTGGCAGCGCGTCGCACTCGTAGGTAACGAGCTGCACCGGGTCGGTCAGGACCGAGTCGGGGCCAATCGCCTGCGTGAACTGGTCGATGACGCGTTGATCCATACGTCTACGGTGCGAAGGTGCGATGGTCCCGACGGTGCGATGGTCCTGTGCGACGGCGCGATGGTCCTGTGCGACGGTGCGATGGTCCTGTGCGACGGCGCGATGGTCCTGTGCGACGGCGCGATGGTCCGATGGGCGCGTCGCACCACATGTTTCTCCAGATGGTACACTCGACGGCCGACGTGCGAATACGACTGGACTACGGCAGTGAGGGGCTCGAAGTCGATCTCCCCGATGAGCGCATCACCGTCATCGAACCGATGGCGCGGCCGGCGGTGCCGGACCCGCGCGCGACGCTGCTCGATGTGATCCGCTCTCCGCTCGAGCGCCCCCCGCTCCGGGACATCGTCCGTGCTGGCCAGAAGGTGGCGATCTCGGTGTGCGACATCACACGCCCGCAGCCGCGCATCGAGACGCTGCGAGCGCTGTTCGAGGAGATGCCGCACGTCAATCCGGACGATGTCACCATCCTGATCGCGACCGGCACGCATCGCGGCAATACCGATCCGGAGCTCGAGCGCATGCTCGGGCGCGAGATTCTGAGCCGCTATCGTGTGATCAACCACAACAGCCGGGACGCCTCGACGCTCGCACGCGTCGGCACCACCTCGACCGGCGTCCAGGTGTACCTGAATCGCGAATTCCTGAACGCCGACGTGCGCATCACGACCGGGTTCGTCGAACCGCATTTCTTTGCCGGCTTCAGCGGCGGTCCGAAAATGGTCGCGCCAGGGCTTGCGGGCCTCGAGACGGTAATGACGCTCCATGATGCCCGCCACATCGGGCATCCGCTTGCCACATGGGGCGTCACCGAGGGCAACCCCGTTCATGACGACGTGCGCGAGATCGCGCGGATGGTCACGGTGCACTTCGCCGTGGACGTGACGCTCAATCGCGATCAACAGATCACGGCCGCGTTCGCCGGTGACGTATTTGCCGAGCACCGTGCGGCGTGCGCTTACGCGAAGGATACGGCCATGCAACGAGTGCCGTCCGCCTTCGATGTGGTCGTCACGACCAATTCGGGCTACCCGCTCGACCAGAATCTCTATCAGGCAGTCAAAGGGATGTCGGCCGCCGCGAAGATCGTCAAGCCGGGCGGCACGATCGTCGCCGCCGC
>Ga0310810_10007086_pt1 | contig 12749 bp, 11 predicted proteins | sample NCmetagenome_FD_207641 | JGI IMG/M metagenome (GOLD analysis project Ga0310810, IMG submission 207641) | Soil microbial communities from experimental microcosm in Duke University, North Carolina, United States - NC | ecosystem: Engineered > Artificial ecosystem > Soil microcosm > Unclassified ... | reverse complement strand
GACTGGGTATCGTTGAGTTCGAGGATGCGCCCCAGCAGGGTGGGCCCCATCTCGCTGACAGTGGTGCGCACGGGATGGCCGAGCTTGCCGTACAGATCCCAGAAGATCGTCGGTGAGCCTTCGTTGCGGTAATCCGCGAGGCCGATCTCGGCGACGCGCGCCTGCAGCCGATCGCTCGGCGCGCCCGGCATGGCCAGGCCGGCGACATCGCCCTTCACGTCGGCGAGGAACACCGGCACGCCGATCCGCGAGAAGCCTTCGGCCAGGGTCATCAGCGTGACCGTCTTCCCGGTGCCGGTGGCGCCGGCAACCAAACCGTGACGGTTGCCGTATTCCGGGAGCAAAACGACGTTGCCATGGGTTTCTGGCAATGCCCCCGGAGTGGTGACGGCCTTGCCGACGAGGATGGGGTCCATGCGCAATCCGGTCCGGGAGGGAGCGCCGATTCTATCGGGAATGCCGAAGCGCACTGTCGTGCATTCACGCTTGCGATCACGAATCATCCCGCCAACGCTTGGATCGAGCCGTGGCGCGGGGTTACTCTCGGGTACCCCCGCTGTCTGTTGCCATCGATGAATTCCCTTGTTTCGCTTGCCTGGCGCATTGCGCCGATTGCCTGTGTAACCGTACTGTTTGCCGTGTCCACCGATGCCGCCGCGCTTTCGCGGCGTGACCAGTCGAATGTCGACACGCTCAACCAGAACATGGCGTCCGCCGAGGCGGCCTATCGCCAGGCACTGGTGAAGATCGGCAACAGCGATCCCGACGGACAGAAGCAGAGCGATGCCGCGCTGGAGGACATGGAGGACACCATCACCGCCTGCGGCAAGCAGAAGGGCTGCCAGGTCTCCACGTTGCTCGCAACCTACAAGCGCCTGCTCAAGCTTGCCGCGGATGACGGCATGCAGGCGAGCAATGAAGAGGACGAAGAAATCGATCCCAACGACGCGGACCCTGACCACACCGGCGAGGGTGGTGCGATGGTCAGCGACGTGCCCGAGGCGGCACGCGCCGCAAGCCTGCTCGACGACAAAAGCCACCGCTTCGACTCGATGGTGCAGTACAACCCGGCGGTGCAGGCCGCGATCCGTCGCTGGCTGACCGACATGCGTGGGCCGCTGATCGCGTCCTACGAAAACTACGAAACCATGCGCCAGTTGATGTGGCCGTCATACCAGCGTGCCGGGCTGCCCGAAGCGTTGCTGTTCGGCATCATGGCCAAGGAATCGAACGGCAAGGTCCACGCGACCTCGCGCGCCGGCGCCGCCGGTCCGATGCAGTTCATGTACGCCACGGGCCGCCGCTTCGGCCTCGGCCCAGATGCCACCGGCTTCGACACCCGCTATGACCCGCGCGCCGCAGCGGAAGCCAGCGCCTCCTATCTCAACGAGCGCATGGGCCAGTTGAACCGGAGCATCGAATTGGCGCTGGCGGCCTACAACGGCGGTGAAGGGCGTGCCTTGCGCGTCTACCAGTCCAGCGGCGGACGTGGTTTCTGGAACGCCGACATCTATAACCAGTTCCCGCCGGAAACCCAGGATTACGTCCCGATGGTGATCGCCGCGGCGTGGTTGTTCCTGCATCCGAAGCAATATGGATTGAGCCTGCCACGTGTCGATGCACGGCCGGCGCCATTGCGATTGGCGAAACCGGCGTCGATCTACGAATTGGCCATCTGCTTGGGCAACCGCGGCGTGCGCGAGGGTTACATGCGTGCACTGCGCAACCTCAACCCGCGCTACGAGCCCGACAGCTGGCTGCCGGCAGGAACGACCCTGAATGCAACGACCCGGATCGTCGGCCTCTATGGCCGCTACTGCACGCAGGGCCCACGCGCCGAACTCGCCGCGCAGCTGGTGCGCAGCGACCCGAACTCGGCCATCGTCCGCACGGGCACGATCGAGACGCTGCCGATGACGGATGCCGTCGCGTCCGCCGTGCCGACCACCATCGCCACCGGCAGGCCCGCGCCGGCGCAGGCGAAGACCCGCAACTACAGCGTGCAACGCGGTGAGACGCTGACGTCGATCGCGCAGAAATTCCAGTGCGATACCGGCGAGTTGGCGAAAGCCAACGACATCAAGCCGCCGCGCTACGGGATCCGGCCCGGGCAGCGGTTGCGCCTGGAAGGATGTCGCGATTAGCCAGGAGTGCGCGCGGCGATACCCATCGCTTGCGCGCGCGCCGGCTGCGCCGCTGTGCGCCTAACCCATCCTACGAAAGCGTGGCGAGGCGTTCGCCGAGGCGTACCGGCGATTCCGCGGACAGGTGCGGCGCCAGCTGCGCCACGCCCTTCGGCAACAGCACGATCACGGTCGAACCGTAGTTGAACCGCGCCATCTCGGCGAAGCGCTCGAGCACGATGTGCTCGCCGCGGTAATCCTTGACCGTGATCGGGCCGCCGTAGGGCGGGATCTCGATGCCGCTCCAGACGGTTTCCACCCCTGACACCAGCAGTGCGCCGACCATCACCATCGCCATCGGCCCGAAATCGGTGTCGAAATGGCAGACCAGGCGCTCGTTGCGCGCGAACACTTTCGACACGGTTCCGACTGCATCCGGGCCGACGCTGAACAACCTGCCGGGCACGTGCACGGTTTCGCGCAGCCTGCCGCTGCAAGGCATGTGCACGCGGTGGTAGTCCTTCGGCGACAGGTACACGGTCGCGTAGAGGCCGCCATCGAAGGCGTGTGCGGCGGTGTCGTCGGCCAGCAGTTCGGCGGTGGTGAAGCCGTGGCCCTTGGCCTGGAAGACGTGGCTGGAATCTTCGTGCGAGACGCCTTCGTACAGCACGCCTTCGCGCGCATCGCCGATGTGGCCACATTCGCTGATGCGGCCGTCGGCGGGCATCAGCAACGCACGCAGGTCGGGATCTGGCGTGCGTGCACCAGGCTTCAGCGCGCGGGTGAAGAAGGCATTGAAGGTGTCGTAGGCGCGGGGGTCGGATTCGAGGGCCTCCGACAGGTCGACGCCGAACCTGCGCGTCACCGTGTCGATCAACCATTGCTTGAGCGCGGGTCGGCGCGAATACGCCAGCTTCCGCACCAATGACGACAGCAGCCGGTGCGGCAACACATAGGTCAGCGCAGTGACGGGGCTCATCGGGTTGGCATCCTGCCCAGGGTGATCAGGTCCGCGGCGATCGCCTTGGGTTGCAGCGGCGGCGGGATCACGCCAGCCATGCGGCCCTGTGGATCGAGCACGGCGAGCGCGGCCGAGTGATCGACGCTGTACTGGTCGGCAGGCGCCCCTTCCGCGGCCGGCACCTTCATGAACACCAGCGACAGCGACTTCGCGAACGCTTCAAGTGCCGGGATGTCGGCCGTGGCGGCCAGTGTGTCGCGATGAAATGCATGCGCGTATTCGCCGATGCGGTCGGGCGTGTCGCGGTCGGGATCGACCGACACGAACAACACCCGCGGCCGGGTCGAGTCGGGCAGGGCCGACCACTGTTGCTGCGCCTGCGCGAGTTCCGCCAGCGTGGTCGGGCAGATGTCCGGGCAATGGGTGAAGCCGAGGAAGACCACGGTCCAGTGTCCGTTGAGTTCGCCCGGGACCAGTTGCGTGCCATCGGACTGGCGCAAGGAAAATGCCGGCAGCGTGCGCGGCTGTTCGAACAGCTTCACCGCCTGCAACCGGGGGCCGGCGGCGGCACGTTGGCCGAACCAATGCTGCGCGGCCCACAGGCCAAGCGCGGCCGCGAGTGCGGCGATCAGGATGGAGGCCGTGGTGCGAGTGAACATGCGTGGGGTCCGCCGCGATCGAACGGCATGGGGATCGAGCGGCAATGATACCGGCCGCGACCGCGATGGCACGCACGTATAATCAAGGGCCTACCGCCGCGCCAGCCGCCATGACCGACGAGCTTCAGACGATCATCGACCTGATCCGTTATGGCGCCAGCCGCTTCAATGCGGCCGGGCTCACCTTCGGTCACAGCTTCGACAACGCGCTGGACGAGGCGACGCAACTCACGCTGCACGCCCTGCACCTGCCGCACGACATCGGTCCGGCCTATGGCCAGGCCCGGGTGACGATGGCGGAGAAGGAGGAGGTGCTTGGCCTGTTCCTGCGCCGGATCGAGGAGCGCATTCCCGCCGCGTATCTCGCTGGCGAAGCGTGGTTCGCCGGGCTGTCGTTCAAGTCGGATCCACGCGCGCTGGTACCGCGTTCGCCGATCGCCGAACTGATCGAAGGCGGCTTCCAGCCGTGGATCGGCGATCGCGAAGTGCGGCATGCGCTCGACCTGTGCACGGGTTCTGGCTGCATCGCCATCGCCATGGGTCACTACAACCCGGAGTGGCACGTCGCTGGCGTCGACCTCAGCGACGATGCGCTGGCGCTGGCCCAGGAGAACAAGGCGCGGCTGCATGCGGACAATGTCCGTTTCCTGAAGTCGGACCTGTTTTCCAAGCTGCAGGGCGAGCACTACGACCTGATTGTCACCAATCCCCCGTATGTCACCAACGCCGAGACCGACGCGCTGCCGAGGGAATACTCGTACGAGCCGGATCTTGGCCTGCGTGCCGGCGATGACGGCCTTGACCTGGCGCTGAAGATCCTGCGCGACGCGCCACTGCACCTGACCGATGAAGGCCTGCTGATCTGCGAAGTCGGCGAAGCCGAGCAGGCGTTGGTGAAGCTGCTGCCGGAGCTGCCGCTGGCCTGGGTCGAGTTCAAGGTCGGCCAGATGGGCATCTTCGTCGCCGAGCGCCACGACCTGGTCGCGCACAACGCGCGCATCAAGAAGCTTGCCGACGCGCGACCGTGAATTCATTCGGCCATCTGTTCCGCGTCACCACCTTCGGCGAGTCGCATGGGCCGGCGATCGGTTGCGTGGTCGATGGCTGTCCGCCGGGGATCGCGATCGCCCCGGAGGATTTCGCCCATGACCTTGCGCGCCGCGCCACCGGCAAGACCCGGCACACTTCGGCGCGGCACGAAGCCGATGAGGTCGAGATCCTGTCCGGCGTGTACGAAGGTCGCACCACCGGCACGCCGATTGCGCTGCTGGTCCGCAATACCGATGCGCGCAGCAGGGATTACGACCGGATCGCGGAGCAGTTCCGTCCAGGCCATGCCGATTACACCTATTGGCACAAATATGGCATCCGCGATCCGCGCGGCGGCGGTCGCAGCAGCGCGCGCGAAACGACGATGCGGGTCGCGGCCGCGGTGATCGCGAAAAAGTGGCTGGCAGAAACATCCGGTGTCGCCGTGCGCGGGCACCTGGCGCAGATCGGCGATGTGGTGCCGGGATCGCATGACTGGAGCGTGGTCGAGGCCAATCCGTTTTTCTGGCCGGATGCCGCGCAGGTGGAACAGCTCGAGACCTACATGGACGCGCTGCGCAAATCCGGTGATTCGGTCGGTGCGCGCATCACCGTGGTCGCCGAGGGCGTGCCGCCGGGCTGGGGCGAGCCGGTGTACGGCAAGCTCGACGCCGAACTCGCCGCGGCGATGATGTCGATCAACGCGGTCAAGGGCGTCGAGATCGGCGACGGTTTCGCCGCGGTGATGCAGCACGGCAGCGAACATCGCGACGAGATGACGCGGGAGGGCTTCCTTTCCAACCATGCTGGCGGGATCCTTGGCGGCATCAGCAGCGGGCAGTCGATCGTGGTGTCGGTCGCGTTCAAGCCAACCTCGAGCCTGCGCCTGCCCGCGCGCGGCCTGGACGTCGATGGCAACGAAGTCGAGATCGTCACCACCGGGCGCCACGACCCGTGCGTCGGCATCCGTGCCACGCCGATCTGCGAAGCGATGCTGGCGCTGGTACTGATGGACCATGCGCTGCGCCATCGGGCGCAATGCGGTGACGTCGGCGAGGTGTCGCCACGGATTCCCGCGCAGGCGTAAGCAAGCCTCTGCAGGAGCGCCGTAAAACGCGACTCGCAGCCAAGCACATCGCGGTTCAAGCCGCTCCTACGAAAACCAGTCTTCGGAAATTCAAGAAAATGAGCAGGACATTCAAGGTTGCAGTGGTCGGCGCCACCGGCGCAGTGGGCGAAGTGATGTTGTCGGTGCTGGCGGAACGCAGGTTCCCGATCGGTGAACTGGTGGCGCTGGCGAGCGAGCGCTCGGCCGGCGGCAAGGTGAAGTTCGGCAATCGCGACATCGTCGTGCAGGACCTGGCGACCTTCGATCCGGCCGGCGTCGATATCGCGCTGTTCTCCGCGGGTGGATCGATCTCGAAGGAATACGCGCCGAAATTCGCCGCCGCGGGCGCGGTGGTGATCGACAACTCCTCGGCGTTCCGCTACGACGACGACGTGCCGCTGGTGGTGAGCGAAGTCAATCCGCAGGCCGCCCGGCAGCGCCCGCGCGGGATCATCGCCAACCCCAACTGCTCGACCATGCAGATGCTGGTCGCGCTCGCGCCGATCCACCGCGCCGTCGGCATCGACCGCCTGAACATCGCCACCTACCAGTCCGTGTCCGGTACCGGCCGGCGCGCGCTGGAGGAACTGGGCAAGCAGACCGCGGGCCTGCTCAACTTCAAGCCGGTGGAGCCGGAGGTGTATCCGGTGCAGATCGCGTTCAACGTGATCCCGCATGGCGGCGATTTCACCGACAACGGCTACACCACCGAGGAAATGAAGCTGGTGTGGGAGACGCGCAAGATCCTCGCCGACGACAACATCCGGGTGAACGCGACGGTGGTGCGGGTGCCGGTGTTCTACGGGCATTCGGAGGCGGTCAATGTCGAGACCCGCGACAAGCTGTCGGCGGTTGACGCACGCAAACTGCTGGAAGGCGCGCCTGGCGTGGAGGTGGTCGACGAGCCGGTCGGCGGTGGCTATCCGACGCCGGTCACGCATGCTTCGGGCACCGATCCGGTCTATGTCGGCCGCATCCGCGACGACATCTCGCATCCACATGGACTCAACCTGTGGATCGTGTCGGATAACATCCGCAAGGGCGCGGCGCTGAATGCGGTGCAGATCGCCGAACTGGTCGCCGCCGAACAGTCCTGAACCCCTCGGCGCTGCCTCGCAGCGTCGAAACATTGCGGATTGACGGCGCGGACGGCTAGAGTCGGAGCATGCGGTCAGGGGATGGAGTGCCATGGGGGTGGGCGTGAGCAACAGGCTGCCAATCGCATCGTCGATCGTGCTTGCCACGATCCTTGCCCTTCTGGCCGGGCCCGCGGCTGCGCTCGGACTCGGCCAGATCCAGGTGAAATCACAACCTGGCCAGCCGTTGCTGGCCGAGATACCGATCATCAGCAGCGACCCTGCGGAATTGCAGGGGCTGGAAGTGCGCCTGGCGCCGCCGGAAACCTTCGAGCGCGTCGGCCTGCAGCCGCCCACGGACGATGTCTCGGCGCTGCATTTCGAGCCTGCGCTGGATGCGCGGGGAAACCCGGTGATCCGCGTCACCAGCGCCGTGCCGTTGCACCAACCGCTGCTGACCTTCCTTGTGGAAGTGAATTCGAACGGCATCCGGCTGGTGCGCGAGGTGTCGGCATTGCTGGATGCACCACGCACCGTGGCCGCGCCCATGCAGCCACCGATCCAGGCGCCGGCGGTGGCCCCATCCAACACCATCGTCCGCCCCGTCCAAGCGCCGGTCGCCACCGCGCCCCCACCCGAACCGGTGCCGGCTCCGGTCGTTCCAGCGCCGAAGCCGACACCGGTCACGGCGATCCCGCCATCCCCGGCGGCAATCCCTGCACCGGTGGCAGTCGCGACGCCTGCACCGGCGGTCGCGCCATCCGCGGAATACGGCCCGGTGCGCCAGGGACAGACGTTGTCCCAGATCGCGGGCCAGCTCGACATTGCGCCGGGCTACAGCCTCGACCAGACCATGCTGGCGCTGCTGCGCACCAATCCTGACGCTTTCATCGGCGATGACATCAACCGCCTGAAGAAGGGCGCGGTGCTTCGCGTCCCGCACGCCGACGAACTGTCGCGCTACAGCGCGAGCCAGGCCGCCGCGGTCGTACGCGAGCAGGTTGCGAACTGGCGCGAGGCGCGGCGACCGACGCCGCAACCGGCGGCGGTGGCCAGCCCGCCGTCGACGCCAGCCGCCGTACAGGCATCGACCACGCCGTCATCAAACACGCCGTCATCAAACAACAACAAGCCGGCGCCGCGGGTGACCGATGCGCGACTGGAAATCGTACCGCCGAGCGCAAGCAATGGCCGGCGCGCGGGAACACGATCCGGCATCGACGCCGGTGGCGAGGGCGACATGCTGCGACAGCAACTGCAAGAGACCAAGGAAACCCTGGCCGCGCGAGATGCCGAGGTCCAGGAACTGAAGACGCGGGTTGCCGACCTCGAAAAACTGCAACAGCAGCAACAGCAGTTGCTGACGATGAAGAACAGCGAACTGGCGGCGGCCCAGCAGAACCTGGCGAAGACCAACCAGGCCGCGGCGGCTCCAGCCGCGCAGGCGCATCAACCTGTGCCCGCCAGTCCGGAACCCGCCGGTCGTGCCCCGATCTGGCTTTGGGGCGGCATCGCACTGATCGCCATGGCCCTGTTGGGATGGTGGTTGTCGAGCAGGCGTCGCAGCGCTCCGCCTGCTCCGCGCCTGTTCGATACCGCTGCGCTGGCCGCCAGCGTGCCGACGACCGAAGTGGATGTTGCCGATGATGGCGTGGCCGATGATGGCGTTTACGCCGTACATGCCGTCGAAGGAGACGAAGACGCCATGACGCCGGAACCCGCAGGTACCCCGGTGTCTGCTGTATCCGCTGCGTGGGGGGGTATTTCCACCGCGGAGCCGACATGGCATGCCGGCCCTGCCGTGACCACGGCACCGGTGGCGGTCGAAGCCATCAATGCCAGCCAGCAACTCGAACTGGCACGTGCCTATCTCGACATGGGCGACGACAGCGCCGCGCGGGAATTGCTGCGCGACGTGCTCGATGGCCGCGATCCGGCGGCGCGGGCAGAGGCCGCACGCCTGTTGCGCGACCTGTGATGTCGCCGCACGACAAGGGCTAGGCGATGCGCTACGCGCTGGGCGTCGAATACGACGGCAGCGGCTTCTCCGGTTGGCAGCGGCTCAACAAGACGGGAGAGCCGGAGCGGCGCAGCGAGCCGACGTTGCAGGCGACGCTGGAGCAGGCACTGTCGACGGTTGCCGATGCGCCGGTCGCCACCGTGTGCGCCGGGCGTACCGATGCGGGCGTACATGCGGCGTGCCAGGTCGTGCATTTCGACAGCGACGCGATCCGCGATCCGCGCGCATGGGTACTCGGCACGACCTCGCGACTGCCTGAAGCGGTCTGCGTGCGCTGGTGCGTGGCCGTCCCGGAGGATTTCCATGCGCGTTTCGCGGCGCGCGCGCGCCGTTATCGCTACACGATCCTGAACCGGGCGGTGCGGCCGGCACTCGGCCGCCAGTACCTGAGCTGGATCCGGCGTCCGCTGGACGTGGAGGCGATGCACCAGGCGGCGCAGGCCCTGCATGGCGAACACGATTTCTCCGCATTCCGCACCGTGCACTGCCAGGCGCCCCATGCCCGGCGCGACCTGCAGGCGATCAGCGTCGCCCGGGACGGCGATGAAGTGGCCATCGATGTGCAGGCCAACGCTTTCCTGCATCATATGGTGCGCAACATAGTCGGTTCGCTGCTGGAAGTCGGCGCTGGCGATCAGCCCGGATCCTGGATCGCGGAGCTGCTCGCCGGACGCGACCGGACCGTCGCCGGCCCGACGGCGCCGTCGGCCGGACTCGTCTTCCTCGGCCCCCTCTATCCAGCACGCTGGAGCCTGCCCGCCGAAGTCACCTGCCGTTGAGAGCATGATGAATCGCACCTTGTTCCGTACCCGCATCAAGTTCTGCGGCATGACCCGTGCCGGAGACGTGCGCCTGGCCAGCGAGCTTGGCGTGGATGCGATCGGCTTCGTGTTCGCAGCCGCCAGCCCGCGCCGCGTGCGTCCAGAGGAAGCGCGCGTCATGCGCAACGCGCTCGCGCCGCTGGTGGATGCGGTCGCGCTGTTCATGGACAACTCCGCCGAAGACGTGCGCAACGTGATCAAGCTGGTCCGTCCAAGCCTGCTGCAGTTCCATGGCAACGAAGACGACGCCTTCTGCCGCAGTTTCGGCACGCCCTACCTCAAGGCGATCCCGATGGGCGAGGGCACCCGCGTCGGCGACGCGACCGCGTTGCAACTGCGCTATCCGGCGGCGGCGGCATTTCTGTTCGACGGACACGGCGGAGAAGTGTCGGGTGGTAACGGCAACGTGTTCGATTGGTCGCGCATACCGACGGGACTGCACAAGCCATTCGTGGTCGCTGGCGGCTTGTCGCCCGACAATGTCTTCGATGCGATCCAGCAGACGCTGCCGTGGGGCGTGGATGTCTCCAGCGGCATCGAGGTTGCCCCCGGCGTCAAGGACGGGCACCTGATGCGGCATTTCGTTTCGGAAGTGCGGCGTGCCGATTGCCACGCCGATGCCGATGTCGATGACGACTGCAATCCCGTTGCGTGACGTCGTGCTGAGCGACGAGCTGCTGGATTACAGCAAATATCCGGATGCCGACGGCCATTTCGGTCGCTACGGCGGTCGTTTCGTCGCCGAGACATTGATCGGGCCGCTGGAGGATCTCGCGGCGGCCTACGATGCGGCGCGCGTCGACCCGGCGTTCGTCGCCGAGTTCGAACGCGACCTCGCGCATTACGTCGGGCGCCCGAGTCCGATCTACCACGCACAGCGCCTGAGCGACGAAGTCGGCGGCGCACGCATCCTGCTCAAGCGCGAGGACCTGAACCATACCGGCGCGCACAAGATCAACAACACCATCGGCCAGGCGTTGCTCGCGTCGCGGATGGGCAAGACCCGGATCATCGCCGAGACCGGGGCCGGCCAGCACGGCGTGGCCAGCGCGACGGTGGCGGCGCGACTGGGGCTCGAATGCGTCGTGTACATGGGCGCGACCGATATCGAGCGGCAGAAGATCAACGTCTACCGCATGCAACTGCTCGGCGCGACCGTGGTGCCGGTGACCAGCGGTTCGGCCACGCTCAAGGACGCCTTGAACGAAGCCATGCGCGACTGGGTCACCAACGTGCAGGACACCTTCTACATCATCGGCACCGTCGCCGGCCCCGATCCGTACCCGCGCATGGTCCGTGACTTCAACGCCGTCGTAGGCCGCGAGGCGCGCGCGCAGATGCTGGCCGAATACGGCCGCCTCCCGGACGCGGTCACCGCCTGCGTCGGTGGCGGCAGCAATGCGATCGGCATCTTCCATGCGTTCCTCAACGACCGCGACGTTCGCATCGTCGGCGCCGAGGCGGCAGGCGAGGGCATCGCGACAGGACGCCACGCCGCATCGCTGGCCGCGGGTCGCCCCGGCGTGCTGCACGGCAACCGCACCTACGTGCTGTGCAACGACGACGGCCAGATCATCGAGACGCATTCGATTTCCGCCGGCCTCGACTATCCCGGCGTCGGCCCGGAGCACGCGTTCCTCAAGGACACCGGCCGTGCCGAATACGTCGGCGTCACCGACGACGAGGCGCTGGCTGCGTTCCACCAGCTCGCGCGCACCGAAGGCATCCTGCCGGCGCTGGAATCCAGCCATGCGATCGCGCAAGCGGTGAAGCTGGCGCGCGAATTGCCGCGGGATGCGATCGTGCTGTGCAACCTGTCCGGGCGTGGCGACAAGGACGTGCATACGATCGCCGTCCGCGAGGGGATGATCCTGTGAATCGGATCGACGCCCGTTTCGCGGCACTCAAATCCTCACGTCGCAAGGCACTGGTGCCATTCCTCACCGCCGGCGACCCCTCGCTGGAAGCCACGGTGCCGGTGATGCATGCGCTGGTCGCCGCGGGCGCGGACGTGATCGAACTCGGAGTCGCGTTCTCCGACCCGATGGCCGATGGCCCGACCATCCAGCGCAGCTCCGAGCGCGCGCTCGCGCGCGGTGCTGGCCTTTCGTATGTGTTCGACTGCGTACGCACGTTCCGCACCCGGGACGCCGAGACGCCGGTCGTGTTGATGGGCTACCTCAACCCGGTCGAGATCCGCGGCAGCGAGCGCTTCGCCGCCGAGGCCGCATCGGCCGGCGTCGATGGCGTGCTGCTGGTGGACCTGCCGCCGGAAGAGTCCGATGAATTGCGCGCGGCGTTGGCCCCGCACGGACTGGCGCTGATCCTGCTCGCCTCGCCGACGACGGCTGCCTCGCGACTGGCGCGCCTGTGCGCGGATGCACGGGGCTATCTGTACTACGTCAGCTTTGCCGGCATCACTGGTGCCGATCATCTCGACGCCACCGCCGCCGGCGCGCGATTGCGCACGATCCGCGCCCAGGCCGCCGTGCCGGTCGTGGCCGGGTTCGGCATCAAGGACGCGGCCTCCGCCGCGGCGATGGCGGTGGACGCCGATGGCGTGGTGGTTGGCAGCGCGCTGGTGGCGGCCCTGGCTGATGCCGTGGGCGTCGCCGATGTCGTGGCGCGGGCCGGCCGGTTCCTTGCGCCCTTGCGGGTGGCGCTGGACGGCGGCGCCTAGCCAGCGCCAGCATGGCCCTGCGCTAGACTGTCCGGCCATCGTCTGCCGTCGAGTTCGCTGAACGCATGTCCTGGTTGAAGAAACTGATGCCGGCCCGCATCCGCACCGAAGCGCCCGCGGGCAGGAAGCGCAGCGTGCCGGAAGGCCTGTGGGAAAAATGCGACCGCTGCGGCGTCGTGCTGTACCGGCCGGAACTCGAGGAGAACCTCGAGGTCTGCCCCAAGTGCGGCTTCCACATGCCGATCCGGGCGCGCGTGCGCCTGGCGAGTTTC
>Ga0310810_10007085_pt1 | contig 12749 bp, 10 predicted proteins | sample NCmetagenome_FD_207641 | JGI IMG/M metagenome (GOLD analysis project Ga0310810, IMG submission 207641) | Soil microbial communities from experimental microcosm in Duke University, North Carolina, United States - NC | ecosystem: Engineered > Artificial ecosystem > Soil microcosm > Unclassified ... | reverse complement strand
TTTCGTCGGCCGTCGTCGTGCGCCCCATCGAGAAACGCAGCGCCGTGATGGCCAGATCGCGCGGCACGCCCATCGCGTTCAGCACCGGCGACGGCTCGACCGCGCCGCTCGCGCACGCCGCGCCGGCGGACACGGCGACGCCGCGCGCGTCCAGCGCCATCAACAGATGGTCGCTGCGCGCTCCCGGGAACGATGCGTTGACCGTGTTCGGAAGGCGCGGCACGCGCGCGCCGTGCACGACCGCGTCGGGCGCGACGAGACGGATGCCGGCCTCGAGGCGATCGCGCAGCGCGCGCAGGCGCTCGCCCTCGCTCGCCAGCTCGCGCGCCGCGCATTCGGCGGCAACGCCGAATCCGATGATGCCCGGCACGTTCTCGGTGCCGCCGCGCAGGCCGTGCTCGTGCGCGCTGCCGCGGAACAGCGATTCGACCGGCGCGCCCTCGGCCAGCACCAGGGCGCCGACGCCCTTCGGCCCGCCCAGCTTGTGCGCCGAGAACACCAGGTAGTCGACGCCGAGCGCCGCGATGTCGATCGGCACCTTGCCCGCCGCCTGCACGGCGTCGCAGTGGACGCGCAGCCCGCGGGCGTGAGCGCGCGTCGTCACCGCGGCGACCGGCTGCAGCACGCCCGTCTCGTTGTTCGCGAGCATGAGCGACACGAGCGTCGTATCGCCCGGGAGCGCGTCGATGGCGGCGGGATCGAGCAGGCCCTCGGGCGTCACCGGCAGGTGGCTCACGGCGAAGCCGAGCCGCGCCAGCACCGCGGTCGCGCCGTGCACCGCGTGGTGCTCGATCGCGGACAGCGCGACGCGCCGGCCGCGCGCCTCGAGCGCCCACGCCGCGCCAATGACGGCTTCGTGATCGCCCTCGGTGCCGCCGCTCGTGAACACGACGCGCTCGGGCGCCGCGCCGACGAGCGCCGCGACCTGGGCGCGCGCGCGCTCGATCGCCGCGCGCACGGCCTGGCCTTCGCGGTGCATGCTCGAGGGGTTCGCGTGCAGCCGCTCGAGGCACGCGACGATGGCGTCGCGCGCCTCGGGGCGCACCGGCGTGGATGCGTTGTGATCGAGGTAGATCATGGCCGCCTCATGTGCGACCGGCGTCCGAGCGACCCTCCGGGGGTCCGGCCCCGGAGCCAGCGGGGTCACTTCTTCTCGACGAATTTCTCGAGGACTTCGATGCTTTCGTTCGCGCTCACCGCTTCGGGCGACGTCGGCGCGATGGCCACGACCTTCCGCCACATGCGGATCGCGTCGCGGTACAGACCGGCGTCGGCGAACGCCACGCCCAGCGTGAAGTACGCACAGTAGGCCTGCGGATGGTCCTTCACCAGCTTGCGCAGCTGCGACATGGCGTCCGTGTACTTGCCTTGCGCGTAGTACGAGCTGGCCAGGCGGCACGCGGCGATCGAATCCGCCGGCGACAGTCCGAGCGCCTTCACGTAGTAGTCCTGCGCGGCGGCCGGTTTGCCGGCGGCGTCCATGGCGGCGCCCAGATTGACCAGGGTCTTCACGTCCTTCGGGCGCAGCTCGCTGGCCTTCGTCAGCACGCGCGCGGCCTCGGCGACGCGATCGCGGTCCAGGTACATGACGCCCAGGCGATACAGGTTGTCGAACTTGGTCGAATCCTTGGCGACGGCGCGCTCCAGCATCTGCACGCTGTCGACGACGGCGGGAGTGGCGGCGGGCGCGGCCGGCTTGTCGGCGGCCTGCGCAGAGTACGCAACCAGGGCGGAGCACAGCGAGACCAGGACCGGAACCAGGCGCTTCACGTGCGTTCTCCTAAGGAGGATCGAAGGGACGGGCAAGACGGCCGGAAAGTGTAGCACGGCGCTTCGCGGGCGTCATCGGGGGCACGGCCGCTCAACGGGCGGGCCCGCCCGACGTGCTGAACGCCGCCGCACGGGCCAACGCCTGGTCGAGGTCGGCCCATAGGTCTTCCGGGTCCTCGATGCCGACCGAGAGGCGGATCGTGCCTTCGGGGATGCCGGCCTCGGCGCGCTCGGCGGGGCTCATGTGGACGTGCGACGTGAACGCGGGCAGCGAGGCGAGGGACTCGACGCCGCCCAGGCTCGGCGCGTGGCGCACGAGCTGGAACGCGTTCACCGTCTCCTCCGCCGCGGACGCGCCGCCGCGCACGTCGAACGCCACGACCGGGCCAAAGCCGAGCTTCATCTGGCGCGCGGCGAGCGCGTGGCGCGGGTGCGACGCGAGGCCGGCGTACATGACCTGGGCGACACCCGGATGGGCGGACAGGCGCTGGGCCAGATCGAGCGCGTTCGCGTTCTGCGCGGCGACGCGCAGCGGCAGCGTCTTCAAGCTCCGTTCGATCACGGAGGCCACCTCGGGCGCGATGATCGGGCCGAACGTCTTTCTCACGTCGAACAGCGACTCGAGCAGCGCGCTCGACCCGGTCGCGGCGCCGGCGATCAGGTCGGCGTGGCCGCCGATCGACTTCGTCGCGCTGTACAGCACGAGATCGGCGCCGAACTCGAGCGGCCGCTGCCCGACCGGCGACGCGAACGTGTTGTCCACGGTGAGGCGCGCGCCGCGCGCGTGCGCGAGTTCCGCCGCGGCGGCGAGGTCGACGATCTCGTTCACGGGATTCGTCGGCGTCTCGACGTGCAGCACGCGCGTGCGCGGCTTGAACGCCTGCCCCCAGGTCTCGGGCTTCCGCGCGTCCACGAGGTCGAACGTCCAGCCAAGCCGCTCGCGGCCGAACTTGAGCAGCTCGTGCGTGCCGCCGTAGCTCTGGCGCAGGGCCACGACGTGGTCGCCGTACCCGACCAGCGCGAGCATCGCCGCCGAGATGGCCGCCATGCCGGACGCGAACAGCAGCGCGTCCTCGGCGCCCTCGAGTTCGGCGAGCCGCCGCTCGCACGCCCGCACGGTGGGATGCGCGATGCGCTGGTAGTACGCGCTGTCGCGGCCGCGGTCCTGCTCGCCGTTCATCGCCGCGAGGCTGGCGAACGAGAACGTGGCCGAGCGCACGATGGGCGTCGTCATGGGGCCGGGCTTGTGCGGCGTCGCGCCGTGGACGGCGCGGGTGCGTTCGCCGCGCGCCGGGCGCGGCTTGGGAGCGTTCTGGGCCACGGATGCCTCCCTACTTGGGCTCGAGTTGGCGGGGTGGAATCGCTCCGTTAGAGTTCGCCACCCGAGCCCGCCATGTCAATCCCTCCCCTCGTCGACCCGAACGCCGTCGAACGCGTGCTGCTGGTGCGGCCGCGCTTCCTCGGCGACGTGTGCCTGACGCTGCCCGCGCTGGACGCCGTGCGCGCCGCCTGCCCGCGCGCGCGCATCGCGTACCTCGTGGAACGCGAGAGCGCGCCGCTCCTCGAGGGCGACCCGCGGCTCGACCGCCTCGTCGTGGCGCCGCGCAAGCCCAGCCTCGACCAGACGCTGGCCGTCGTGCGCGCGCTGCGCGCGTTCCAGCCGGACGTCGCGTTCGATTTCTTCTGCAACCCGCGCACGGCGCAGTGGACGTGGGCCTCGGGCGCGCGCGTGCGCGTCGGTTACCCGAACAAGGGCTGGCGCTCGGCGCTGTACACGCACCACGCGCGCCCGCGCACGCTGTCGGCGATCGGATTCCACCTGGCCTCGCTCGCCGCTCTCGGCTGGCCGGCGGAGCATGGCGTGCCGCGGCTGCACGTCGGCGACGCGGCGCGCGGCGAGGCGGACGAAGCGCTGGCGGCGCTCGGCATCGCCCGCGACGCGACGCTCGTCGGCTTTCACCCGGGCGCGCGCTGGCCGACGCGGCGCTGGGCGCCCGAGCGATTCGTGGCGCTGGCCGCGCGCTTCCTCGAGCGCTCGCCGCGCGCGCACGCGCTGGTGAGCGGCGGGCCGGACGAGCGCGACGTCGTGTACGGCGTCGTCGACGCGCTGCCCAGGGGCCGCGCGCACGCAATCGTCGGCTGGCCGATCGCGCGCTTCGTCGCGGCGCAGGCGAGATGCGCGGCGTTCGTGTGCGGCGACACCGGCCCCATGCACACCGCGGTCGCCGCCGGCGCGCCCACGCTCGGACTGATGTCGCGCAACCGGCCGGCCATGTTCTTCCCGTACCCGGAGTCCGCGGGACACCGCGCGTACACCGCGCGCGTCGAGTGCAGCCCGTGCCACCGCGACGTGTGCGCCGACCTGCGCTGCCTCGAGCGCCTCACGGTCGACGGCGCGTGGGCGTTGCTCGAGCGCATGCTGGCGCGCGCGCCGCGCGCCGCGGAGAGGACCGCGACGCTGTGCTAATCTGCGCGCCTTCCGGCGCGAGTCGGGCCGCTCATCCCGATTCCGCGCCCCTCGCACCGCAGACCCCCGGCGCACGAGGATGACCATGCGACCGCTCATCACGTTCATGTCGGACTTCGGCCTCGACGACTGGTTCGTCGGCGTCGTGCACGGCGTGCTGCACGGCCTGTGCCCCGAGATGCGCATCGTCGACCTGACGCACGCCATCGCGCCCGGCGACGTGGCGCGCGCCGCGTTCGTGCTGGAGGCGGCGGCGCCGGACTTCCCGACCGGCACCGTGCACCTCGCGGTCGTGGACCCCGGCGTCGGCACCGAGCGCCGCGCGCTCGCGGTCAGCGCGCACCGCCAGTATTTCGTGGGCCCGGACAACGGGCTTCTCGAGTGGGCGCTCACCGATCCGTCCGCCGAAGCGTACGCGCTCCACGAACCGCGTTTCTTCCGCCAGCCGGTGAGCCGCACGTTCCACGGGCGCGACGTGTTCGCGCCGGTCGCCGCGCACCTGGCGAACGGCGAGGACCCGTCGCACATGGGCCCGCGCGTCACGGATGTGCTGCGCCTGAAGCTCCCGGAGGCCCGCTTCACGGACGGGGCACTCGCCGGCGAGGTGATGCGCATCGATCGCTTCGGCAACGCGCTCACGAATCTCAACGAAACGTCGATCGCGGCCGCGTTCCCCAAGGCTACCGAGAAGGACCTGAGCGTCCAGGTCGGGCGTCGGCGCCTGGACGGCATCGCGCGCTCCTACGGCGACGCGCCGATCGGCACGGTGGTTGCGGTCATGGGCTCGAGCGGACGGCTCGAGATCGCGCAGGTCGGCGGCGCGGTGTCCGCGTACATGGGCATCGGCGTCGGCGATCCGGTGCGCGTGCGGCGGATCGGCTAGCGACGGCGCGCCGGATCGGCGAACCCCCGCGGGCGCCGCGACGCTTCACACCGCCGCGGCCCCCCCACCGCCTCTCGAGCGCGCAACGACGAAGCCCCGGCGGAAGACTTCCGCCGGGGCTTCGTGCGTCGTTCGGGGCGAGCGCCGCGTTACGGTCGCGTCGCCGACTTGCGTCCGGTGTCGACCACCTGGGACATCAGGCGGCTGGCCTTCGGGAACTGATCGAGCGCGGCCTGCAGCTGCGTGTCGTCCTCGACCAGGATGCGGTAGCGCTCCTGCGAGCCCAGCGTGGCGCTCGCGAGTTCGGCGCGGGTCTGGCGCAGCATGAAGTCGTGATCGGCCTTCCACACCGAGTCCGTCATCGCGACCTTCTGCTTGTCCATGGTGCGGCGCAGCTCGGTCCAGTCGGCGTTGCTCAGATCGAACGACTTGTCGAACGACTGCTGCGTCCACTTCTCGGTCTTGTGGCGCGAGACGTAGTGCGTCGCGAATTCGAAGAACGCGCGCTTGTTGATCATGTCGAACTGGACGCGCGTCAGGTTCGGCGGGTCCTTGATGAGCACGTCGGGATAGATGCCGCCGCCGCCGTACACCGTGCGCCCGCCCGCGGTCTTGAACTTGGGCCGCGTGGCCAGCACCGAGTCGCTCGGCACGTCGTCCTTGAACGCGTCGGCCACGTAGTCGCTCTGATCGCCGAACTTCGAGTAGTCGCGCTGGATCAAGCGGCCGCTCGGCGTGTAGTAGTGCGCGATCGTGAGCAGGAGCTTCGACCCGTCACTGAGACGCATCTGGTTCTGAACCAGACCCTTGCCGAACGAGTTCGTGCCGACGACGAGCCCGCGGTCGAGATCCTGGATCGCGCCCGACACGATCTCGGACGCCGACGCGCTGCCGTGGTCGATGAGCACGACGACCGGCAGGTCGGAGATCTTCGGCCGCTCGCTGCTCTTGTAGTCCTCGTTCGCCGACGGAATGCGCCCGCGCGTGTACACGAGCAGCCGGTCCGCCGGGACGAGCTGGTCGAGCACGTCGACGGCTTCGTTCAGCAGGCCGCCGCCGTTCGAGCGCAGATCGAGCGCCAGTTCCTTCATGCCCTGGGCGCGCAGCTTGGCGATCGCCGTCTCGAGCTCGTGGCCGGTCGTCTGCGCGAAACGCACGACGCGGACGTAGCCGACGCCGGGCCGGATCATGTACGCGTACGGCACGCTCTCGATCGCGATCTTCGCGCGCTCGACGTTGAACGTGAGGTTGTCGTCCTCGCCTTCGCGCTGCACGGAGAGCACGACGATGCTGCCGGTCGGCCCGCGCAGCAGCTTGAAGACGCCGTCGGTGTTCAGGTCCTTGGGCAGCGGCTTGCCGTCGACCGCGACAATGCGGTCGCCCGCGTGCAGCCCGAGGCGGAACGCCGGCGTGCCCTCGAGCGGCGCGATCACGATGATCGCGGCGTCGCGCAGCTCGAACTGGATGCCGATGCCGGAGTACTCGCCGTGGAACTCCTCGTCCATCCGTTCCGCGCGCTGCGGCGGCAGGAACACGCTGTGCGGATCGAGCGTCTTCAGCATGCCGTCGATCGCGCCCTTGATCAGCTTCTGGTTGTCGGGAGCCTCGACGTAGTTGTTCTGCACCAGGAACAGCACCTGAGAGAACAGGTCGAGATTGCTCTTCAAGTCATCGGTGGCGTGGAGCCCGCGGGCCAGGCCGAAGCCGAGCAGGAGCGAGAGCGCCATGCCGACCGCCAGCGGCCCGAACGAGTTCTTGCGCAAAGCAGCCATAGGAGTGGAATCCTGGGTGTGAGGGATCAGGCGGTCGGGGCGCGACTCGCGAGGCGTCCGAGCCGCTCTGCGGCCGCTTGGAGCGTCTCATGCCTTCGCGCGAAGTGAAAGCGCAGGCGCTGCCGCCCGGCCTCCGGGGAAGAGTAGAAACTGGATCCCGGCACCGCGGCCACGCCGATGTCGCGCACGAGATAGCGCGCGAACGCGACGTCGTCGCTGTAGCCGAAACCCGAGATGTCGGTCATCACGTAATACGCTCCACGCGGGCGAAAGGCGCGGAAACCCGCGGCTTCCAGCATCGGCACCAGGAAATCCCGGCGTTCGCGATAGCGCTCCGCCAGGGTGTGGTAATAGGCATCGGTCATTTCGAGCGCGACCGTGACCGCTTCTTGAAGGGGCGCTGGCGCCCCCACCGTCAGGAAATCGTGAACCTTTCGGATGGCCCCACTCAGCCGCGCCGGGGCGAGGCACCAGCCCACCCGCCAGCCGGTCACGCTGAACGTCTTCGATGCGCCGCTCAGGGTCACGGTGCGCTCGCGCATGCCCTCGAGCGTGGCCATCGCCACGTGCGTCGCCCCGTCGTACAGGATGTGCTCGTAGATCTCGTCGGTGATGGCAATGACGTCCCATTTCCGGCACAAGGCGGCGACGTGTTCCAGCTCCTCCCGAGTGAACACCTTTCCCGTCGGGTTGTTGGGGGTGTTGATGACGATCGCCCGAGTTCGGTTGGTGAACGCGGCCTCCAGCTCGGCGGGGTCGTACGACCAGTCGGGCTCGCGCAGCCGGACGAAGCGCGGGCTCGCGCCGCACAGGATCGCGTCCGGGCCGTAGTTCTCGTAGAACGGCTCGAAGATGATGACCTCGTCGCCCGGATCGACGAGCGCGAGCAAGGTGGCCGCCATGCACTCGGTCGTGCCGCAGCACACGGTGACTTCGGCCTCCGCCGCGTAGTCGAGCCCGGTGAAGCGCCGGGTCTTGGCCACGATCGCGTCGCGCAGGCCCTTCGCGCCCCAGGTGATGGCGTACTGGTTGACGTCGTTGCGCACGGCCGCGGCGGCGGCCAGCTTCAGGGCCTCGGGCGCCGGGAAGTCGGGGAAACCCTGGGCCAGATTGACGCCGTTGTGTTCCTGGCAGAGGCGCGTCATCTCGCGGATCACCGACTCGGTGAACTGGAGGCTTCGCTGGGAGACGGGTGCACGCATAGAGTTGACGAGTCTAACCCGTGGTGGCAGCACGCCCAACGGTGGATTTGCGCGACGCGCCCCCGTGTTTGACTTCGTGAGCGCGCTCCCCCAGTTTTCGCGCCCATGGATGCCCAGCGTGGGATCGCGCGGCGGATGATCATCGGCCTCCCCGCCGAGGGCCTGTCGCCGGCGTGGGAGCGCGATTTCGCGGCGTTTCCGCCGGCCGGCGTGCTGCTGTTCCGCCGTGACTTCAAGGACCTCGAGGACCTGCGCCGGCTGACCACGCGCCTGCGCCGCCTGGCGCGCCCGCGCCGGTTGTTCCTGGTGATGGACGAAGAGGGCGGGTTCGTCTCGCAGCTCGGCGGCCATCTCGTCGTGCCACCGAACGCCCGGCTGCTCGCGCGCGGCGCCCAACCCGGCGACATCGCGTGGGCCCATCGCGTGACCGGCCAGCGGCTGCGCGCGCTCGGCGTCGAGTGGAGCTTCGCGCCGATCGCCGACGTGCACTCCGAACCGCACAATCCGGTGATCGGGCCGCGCGCGTTCGGCGGCGACCCGGAGAGCGTGGCGCGCGCCGTGGGCGAAGCGCTCGACGGCTTCCGCTCGGCCGGCCTCGCGTCGTGCCTCAAGCACTTTCCCGGGCACGGCGACACCGTGCTCGACTCGCACCTGGCGCTGCCGCGCTGCGACGCCGGCCGCGACACGCTCGAGCGCCGCGAGCTGGTGCCGTTCCGGGCCAACCTGGCCCACGCGAACGCCGTGATGAGCGCGCACGTCGTGTACCCGGCGCTCGACGCCGAACGTCCGGCCACGTTCTCGCGCGCGATCACGCACGACCTGCTGCGCGAGCGGCTGGGCTTCTCGGGCATCGTCGTCACCGACGCGCTCGAGATGAAGGGCGCCGCCGAGGGGCGCGAACCCGCCGACGCGGCGCGCATGGCCCTGGATGCCGGCTGCGACCTCTTGCTGTTCGCGTTTCACGACGAGGCCGTGCGCCGGGTGCGGCTCGAACTGGCGAAGGCGCTCGTCGACGGCCGGCTGCGCCGCGACGGCTTCGACGCCGCGCGGCCGCGCCTCGGTGAGTTCTCGGCGGCAACGCCCGAGCCGCGCGGCGAGGAGTTGGCGCTGCCGCTCGAAGCGCTGACGCCGCCCGACTGGGAGTCGCGGCTCACGGCCATCGTCGAGCGCGGGCTCGCGATCGAGGGCCGCGTCGACGCGGCCGCGCCCGCCGTCGCCGTGCGCGAGCCCGAGTGGGCGTACGGACCGACGTTCCGTTCCGCGCTCGAGGGCCACGGCATGCGCGTCGCCGACGACGCGCCGGTCGGGGTCGAGCTGGTCGCGAGCCGCACGCCGCTCGGCGCCGACGTGCTCGAAGAAATGCGCCGGCGCACGCGCGCGCGGCGCACGGTCATGATCGCGATGCAGAACGACGCGTTCCTGGAGTCCGTGCCCGACGCCGCGGTCCGCGTCTCGGCCACCGACCCGACGCCGCTCACGCGGGGCGTCGTGGCCCGCGTGCTGGCCGAGCGGCTGCGCGGCGCGCGGGCTCGCTAACCCGCGCGCCCGCCGCCCGGGTCAGTACGACAGGTGCAGCTGCAGGAACGCCTGCGTTTCGTCCGGGAAGCCGAACGCCGCGTCGTCCTTGTGCTTGATGCGCCGCACGGCGCCGCGCAGTTCCGCGAACGGCACCGGCACCCACTCGCCTTCCAGCGCGTAGCGGTCGTGCGTCGAAGCGTCGCGCGCGGCGTCGCTGCTCTTGTCGAGCACTTCGTGGTCCCAGCGCACGCGCAGGTTCGTGGTGTGCGACGGCGCGTAGTCGCCCTCGACGTAGCCCGCGAGCAGGTTCGTCTTGGGGCCCGTCGCCAGGCCGGGCGCCGGCTCGGCCTCGTTCGTGCCGGCTCCGACCTCGCCGATCAGCGCCGCGCTCTTCCAGTGCGTGAGCCCGTAGTAGCCCCAGCGCGTCTCGCGCTTCAGGCCGCTGAAGCTCTCCTTGTTGTAGTTGTCGTAGAACGACAGCGCGCCCTGGTAGTACGGATGGTTGTAGCCGATCTTGATCGACTTCGCGTTCGCGTACTGGCCGTTGAACGCGTCTGCTTCGCCGTTCGTGAACGCGGCGCGGCTGAACAGGCCGCCGCGATCCGCGCCCAGTTCGACGCCCATGTCCGGGAAGCGCGGGTCGTACGGCAGGAAGCTCTGTCCCGTCGAGAAGTCGAGAAAGCCGGTGCGCGTCGCCACCGTGTGATCGTCGAGCCTGAGACCGTACGGGTTCCGGAAGCGGCCGGCCTTGATATAGCCGTCCCACGGGAAGCCCGAGATCATCGCGAAGCCTTCCTTCTGGCGCACCGCGTTCGACGGACCGGTCGAGAACGCGTCGAAGCTGTAGACCAGCGTCAGGCGCGGATGCGGCTGGAACGTCAGGTGCACGGCGTTCTCCATGTTGAAGAAGCCGAGCCGGGCGAGCGAGTCCTCGCTCTTGTACTGGTTCGTGAACAGCATGAAGCGATGGTTCAACCCGATGTACAGCGGCATCGCGTCGCCCACCCGATTGACGAGCGCGAGATCGTGGAACGCGCTCGTCGAGTCCTCGGGCGTCAGCGCGTGGCGATTGCGCGCGAACGCGAATCCGAATTCGTTGCGCGGACCGCCGCCGTTCGGATCGAAGTGACAGCTCTGACACATCAGCCCGGTGCGCGCGGCGTAAAGAGGCACGGACTCGACGCGGCGCTCCGTCGACAACAGGCTCAGGGACGCGAGCACGAGCAGAACCGGGATCGCGCGCCAGGGCGTGCGGGTCATTCAGCCTCCTGCGGAAGGGTCTGTGAGGAGTCTCGAGCGGGCGCGTCGGGCGGCGCGCGAGAGGGGTCGGCGGCGCTTCACGCCACGCGCCACCCGCGCGCGACCGTAGCCACCGCCACCGGGAGTCGCGACGGTTAGCACCGCCCCGGCGGGCAGGTCAACCTGGAACTTCCCGGGCGCAGCGCGCGCGCGACCGGACGCGCGAATCGTGTTTCGCCCCACTGAACCCGGCGCACCTCCGGCAAGTCCGTACGGCGCGAGGACGCGGCGCTCGCTGATCACTGTGACCCGCGCCGGCGCGCGCATCTCGAGCGCGCGCACGATGCCGTCGCCGCCGCGCCGCGCGCCCGCGCCTCCGCTCCCACGACGGATGGCGAGCGTGCGCACGAGCAGCGGCGCCTCGTGCTCGAGCGCCTCGATCGGCGTGTTGCGCGTGTTCGTCATGTGCGCCTGCATCGCCGACTCGCCGGACCACGTCGGCCCCGCGCCGTGCCCGCCGCCGATCGTCTCGTAGTAAGCGAACGGCGTGCCGCGCCGGGGATCGACGCCGCCGATCAGCACGTTGCTCATGGTGCCGTAGCTCGCCGCCGCGACGCGCGACGGAACGGCCTTGGCGAGCGCGCCCAGCACCACGTCGACGATGCGCTGCGACGTCTCGACGTTGCCCGCCGACACCGCCGCCGGCGGCCGCGCGTTCACGACGCTGCCTGCGGGCGCGCCGATCTCGAGGCGCGAGAACGCGCCGTGGTTGTTGGGCACCGCCGCGCCAAGCACGACGCGCACGGCGTAGCTCGTCGCGGCGCGGGTCACGGGCAGCACCGCGTTGACCGGCCCCGGCGTCTGCGGCGCGGAACCCGTGAAGTCGGCGCGCAGCCGCCCGCCGCCGATCGTGAGCGTGACCGCGATCCGGATGCGCTCGGTCCCCAGCCCGTCGTCGTCGAGCGCGTCGGCGAAGCGATACACGCCGCGTGGCAGCGCGGCGAGCGCGCGGCGCATGGTGCGCCCGCCATGCGCGATCAACGCGGCCGCGGCGCGGCCGAGTTCGCCGGCGCCCGAGCGCGACGCGAGCTCGGCGAGACGGCGGGCGCCGGTGCGCTGCGCACCGAGCTGGGCCGCGAGATCCGCGCGGCGCTCCGCCGGCGTGCGCACGTTCGCCAGCACGAGGCGCAGCACGTCCTCCTCGAGCCGCCCGGCGCGCTCCAGGCGGATCGGCGGAATGCGCAGCCCCTCGGCGACGCCGTCGCGCACGAGCGGCATCGAGCCGGGCGCCGCGCCGCCGACGTCCGCGTGATGCGCGCGGCTGGCCACGAAGAACGCCGGCCGGGAGCCCGACAGGAAGACCGGGCTCACGAGCGTGAGGTCGGGGAGGTGCGTGCCGCCCGCGAACGGATCGTTGAGGAGCACCGTGTCGCCCGGCCGGAACGGAGCGAGCGCGAGCGCGGCCTCGACCGAGGCCGGATGTGCGCGGCCTGTGCGACGAGGCGGCCCGCGGCGTCGAACACGGCGCACGAATGGTCGAGACGCTCCTTGATGTTCGGCGAGTGCGCGGTGCGCATGAGCGTCGCGCCCATCTCCTCGGCGCACGCCGCGAACAGCCCGTCGTAGAGCGCGAGCGCGACCGCGTCGATGCCGCGTTTCCCGCGTGCCGCCCGCGCCGGGCGCCGAGCGCCCCGGCTCATGGGCGCCGCCCGCGCCGCGCCAGCAGCGCGCCGCTCGCGTGCACGCGCGCGCTCCAGTCACGCGGCAGCCAGAACGTCGCGCCGGCATCGGTGACCACGGCCGGGCCCGCGATCCTCGCGCCGCCCGCGAGCGTGCCGCGCGGCACGATTCGCGCGCCGTGCCAGCGCCCGCCATCGCGCACGCGCGCCGTCTCGTGC